>ENA-OURV01003232-OURV01003232.1-human-gut-metagenome-genome-assembly--contig:-NODE-3232-length-10486-cov-3.225961_pt1 | contig 10486 bp, 8 predicted proteins | sample MGYA00242141_ERZ509072 | MGnify/ENA primary metagenome ERZ509072 (study PRJEB26280, sample SAMEA2338763) | human gut metagenome | biome: human gut; feature: human-associated habitat; material: faeces... | reverse complement strand
AAGTAATGACATTGCCTTCAGAAGAACATATATTCCAGTATCCGGGACAAGGGCGGATCGAGGTGATTTGCGGTTCCATGTTTTCCGGTAAGACGGAGGAGCTTATCCGCCGTTTGAAGCGGGCTAAATTCGCCAAGCAGCGGGTGGAGATTTTCAAGCCTGCGATTGATACCCGCTATTCGCAGGATAACGTGGTCTCGCACGATAGTAATTCGATTCCTTCTACTCCGGTGGATTCTTCCTCCAGTATCCTATTGTTCACTTCCGAGATCGATGTGGTGGGGATAGACGAGGCCCAGTTTTTCGATGAGGGATTGGTAAACGTGTGCAATCAATTGGCCGCTAACGGTATCCGGGTGATCGTGGCTGGGTTGGACATGGACTATAAGGGAGTTCCTTTCGGTCCTATGCCGGAGCTATGCGCTATCGCCGATGAGGTGACGAAAGTGCATGCCATCTGCGTGAAATGCGGACGTTTGGCTTACGTATCCCATCGTATCGTGGGAAATGATAAACGGGTCTTTTTAGGGGAACAATCCGAATACGAGCCTTTATGCCGGGAATGCTATGCGAAGGCTGAAGGTTTGAAGAATTGATTATTTATCCCTACATTTGTGAAATTAATAGTTTTGCGTTATATAAAGTATGAAAGAAAACGAGATGGTGTTCGGCATTCGTGCCGTGATTGAGGCTATACAGGCTGATAAGGAGGTAGATAAGATCCTTGTGAAAAGGGATTTACAAGGGGATCTATCCAAAGAGTTATTTGAGGTACTGAGAGGCCGTGAGATACCGGTACAACGTGTTCCGGCTGAACGCTTGGATCGTTTGACTCGAAAGAATCATCAGGGGGTGATCGCTTTTATGTCGGCGGTTACCTACCAGAGCTTGGAAGATATCATTCCTTTTGTGTATGAGCAAGGAAAAGATCCTTTCATCGTATTGCTGGATGGGGTTACGGACGTGCGTAATTTCGGCGCTATTGCCCGTACCTGCGAGTGTGCAGCGGTAGACGCGGTGATTATTCCTGCACGTGGCAGCGTGTCGGTGAATGCCGATGCCATGAAGACTTCCGCAGGTGCATTGCATACACTCCCTGTTTGCCGCGAACAAAATTTGCGTGCTACTTTGCAGTATCTCAAGGATAGCGGTTTTCGTATCGTTGCCGCTACCGAGAAAGGAGATTATGATTATACGAAAGCCGATTATACAGGTCCGATGTGTATTATTATGGGGGCGGAAGATACGGGTGTATCCTATGAAAATCTGGCTCTCTGTGACGAATGGGTGAAAATACCGATGCTGGGAACCATCGAATCTCTGAATGTTTCCGTGGCTGCCGGTATTTTGATTTATGAAGCTGTGAAACAAAGAACCAACTAAATATGAAAAAGAAGATTTTCCTGCTTTTCACTCTGTGCCTTTTAGCGCAGTGGAGTGTAGCACAAGCCCCCAAATGGGTGGAGAAAGCTAAGCGTGCCGTATTCTCGGTGGTTACTTATGGAGAGAATGACAAGATTTTGAATACCGGTAACGGATTCTTCGTAACGGAAGATGGCATTGCCTTGTCCGATTATTCCTTGTTTAAGGGAGCACAGCGGGCGGTAGTGGTGAATTCGGCGGGCGTACAGATGCCGGTAGTCTCTATTCTGGGTGCAAATGATATGTACGATGTCATTAAGTTTCGCGTAGACATATCAGCCAAGAAAGTGCCTGCGCTAAATTTGGCAGCCGTATCTCCGGCAGTGGGTGCTAATGTATATATCTTGCCTTATTCAACCCAGAAAGACCGTTCCTATACAGCCGGTCAGGTGAAGGCTGCGGATAAGTTTTCTGAGAAATATTATTACTATACGCTCAACTTGAGTCTGAAAGATAAGATGGTGAGCTGTCCTGTTATGACCGAAGAAGGAGAAGTTTTTGCTCTTGCACAGAAATCATCCGGCGCTGATACCGCTACGATTTGTTATGCGGTTGATGCCAACTTTGCAATGGCTCAAAGCGTATCGGCATTCTCTTTCGGAGATATGACCTTAAAGAATATCGGCATCAAAAAAGCATTACCTGATACGGAAGAAGAAGCGTTGGTGTTCCTTTTCATGGTTTCCTCGCAAGTTAGTCAGGATGAGTATGCCCAGCTGTTGGATGATTTTATTGCCGAATATCCCAATAGCGCAGACGGCTATATGAGGCGTGCCACTAATCAGATGTACCGGTCCAAAGACGATGCTTCGATGGAAAAAGTAGAGGCCGATATGGATAAGGCGCTGGGTGTGGCCCAGAAGAAAGACGATGTGTATTACAATCGTGCCAAATTGATATATAACTACATGCTGAGCAATCCGGAGAAGCCTTATAAGGACTGGTCTTACGACAGGGCAGCAGATGAAATCAGAAAAGCGATTGCTCTTCAAGAACTCCCGGTGTATGTGCAGGTAGAGGGTGACATTTTGTTTGCAAAGCAAGATTATCCGGCAGCGCTGGCCTGTTACGAAAAGGTCAACCAATCTGATTTGGCATCGGCAGCGACTTTCTTTAGCGCAGCCAAGACTAAAGAGCTGATGAAAGCACCTGCCGAGGAAGTTTTGGCACTCATGGATAGTTGTATGACACATTTCAATGAGCCGTATACGGAAGAAGCTGCTCCTTATCTGTTGGAACGTGCTCAGGCACGTATGAATGCAAATCAGGCGCGTGCCGCGATGCTCGACTATGATGCATATTATAAAACGGTGAACGGTAAGGTAAATGATGTGTTCTATTATTATCGTGAACAGGCTGCTTTGAAAGCCAAGCAATTCCAGCGTGCACTGAATGATTTGGAGAAAGCCATTGAGTTGAACCCGAAAGATTTGACTTATCGTGCTGAACTTGCTGTTGTCAATATTCGTGTTGGACGCAATGAAGAAGCCTTGAAAATATTGCAGGATGCTTTGGCAATCGATCCTAAATATGCCGAGGCCTATCGTCTTATGGGAATTGCACAGTTACAGATGAAGAAGAAACAGGAAGCGTGCCAGAGCTTTGCCAAGGCAAAGGATTTGGGTGATCCGAATGTGGATGAGCTGATTGAGAAACACTGTAAATAGCATATAGATAATAATATAAAGGCCCTGCTTTCGCAAGCAGAGCCTTTGTTTGGGAAACTTCCCCATACTAAAATAAAAGTTAAGTCTAGGTATTAACAGGTTATATGTGTAAATTTCTTTTGTGTATTCATCTAATAAATGCACCGTTCTTGGAAATACTGCATGACTTTGCTGATTTTTTTTTGAGAATGTTATAAAAGAATGTGATATACTTGATAATGAATAGATAAAAAAAAAGTAGAAGATTATGAAGAAAGTGATTTGTAGCCAAAAGGCTCCGGGCGCAATAGGCCCTTACAGCCAAGCGATTGAAGCGAATGGAATGGTTTTTGTCTCAGGTCAGCTACCTATTGATGCAGCTACCGGAGTAATGGCGGAGGGAGCAGAGGCACAGGCCCGCCAATCGTTGGAGAATGTAAAGCACATCCTGGAAGAAGCAGGATTGAGCATGGCGAATATCGTGAAGACTACCGTCTTTTTAGCGGATATGTCCTTGTTTGCCGATATGAACAAGGTGTATGCCACTTATTTTGACGGAGCCTTTCCGGCACGTTCGGCAGTTGCCGTAAAGGCACTACCGAAAGATGCCTTAGTGGAGATTGAGTGTATTGCGGTTCGCTAATAAGTCCGCTACAATAAAGCTGCTGCCACCTACGAAGATGAAATCTTCCGGGTGGCTTTTTTCTTGTGCGGCAGTCACAGCGGCAGGAACATCCGGATAGCAACTTCCTTGCAGTCCGTTTTGTGCGGCGAGTTTGCATAGCTCTTCTGCTGGGAGGGCGCGTTTCACGCTGGCTTTGGTGAAATAATAGGTGGCATCTTTGGGAAGCAAGGAGAGCACACCGCTGATGTCCTTGTCGTTCACCATACCTATTATAATATGAAGTTGGCGATAAGTCTGTTGTTTCAGTTGCTCTACAATGTATGTGATGCCGCCTACGTTGTGTCCGGTGTCGCATATCAGGGTGGGGGCATCCTGCAGTTTCTGCCATCGTCCCATTAGTCCTGTCAGTTCGCAGACATGGGCAAAACCGCTGCGTATGCTTTGCTCGTCTATCCGGTAACCGGCTTCTTTCAACAGCGGCAAGGCGGCGAGGATAGTGCGCGTGTTCTTTATCTGGTAGAGTCCTTGCAACTCTGTTTTCATCTTAGGATAATCATTTTTCATCGTATCTTCTGCGAAAATGATCGGAGCTTTCTCTTCTGCCGCTTTTTGCAGGAAGACCGGTTTGGTTTCGGGCGTGGTTTCTCCGATGACAACAGGAATACCGGCTTTGATGATGCCGGCCTTTTCTCCTGCTATTTTCGCCAGTGTATCTCCCAAAAACTGGACGTGGTCAAAACTGATATTAGTAATGATGCACAAATCCGGATGAATGATGTTTGTACAGTCCAAACGGCCGCCCAATCCCACTTCTATGACGGCTACATCCACTTTTTCATCGGCAAAATAACGAAATGCCATGGCGGTAGTCAGTTCGAAGAACGAAGGATGCAGCGGTTCAAAGAAATCCCGTTCTTTTTCTACAAAATCCACTACATATTTTTCCGGTATAGGCTGTCCGTTTATGCGGATGCGCTCGCGGAAATCTACCAAATGAGGAGAAGTATAAAGCCCCACACGATATCCGGCTTCTTGCAGTATGGCGGCCAGCGTATGCGAACAAGAGCCTTTGCCGTTAGTGCCCGCCACATGAATTGTGCGGAATGAATGGTGGGGATGTCCGAAGTGCTTGTCCAGTACCTGCGTGTTTTCTAATCCCTCTTTGTATGCCGCGCCGCCTACGTGTTGGAACATGGGCACACTGTTATATAAGTAAGTTAAAGTGTTCTGATAGTTCATCTTTCATAAAAATTAACGGGAAAGTAATCCTTTCTCTTCATTAAAGTGTTATCTTTAGAAACGGCAAAGATAAGGCAATTTTGCTTAAGTGTGCATGCTTGTTTTATTTTAATATTGCCGGTGAAGTTATAAACCATTTAAATCTGAAGAGTATGGGAGCTAAAAAAAATTTTGTGATTGATACCAATGTTATCCTTCACGACTATAATTGTTTGAAGAACTTTCAAGAGAATGACATTTATCTTCCCATTGTAGTACTTGAGGAACTTGATAAATTCAAGAAAGGAAACGAACAGATAAATTTCAATGCTCGTGAGTTTGTTCGGGAACTTGACATGATCACCGATGACAACCTCTTTACTAAAGGTGCTCCGTTGGGTGAAGGTTTAGGACGTTTGTTTGTGGTTGCCGGTTCGATAGATTCATCGCGTGTGCACAACTCTTTCCCGGAACGGATTCCCGATCATCAGATACTGTCCGTCGTTGACTGGCTGACGGAGAAGAAACCGAAAATGAAATCCATTCTTGTCACCAAAGACGTCAATCTTCGCATGAAAGCACGTTCTATCGGGTTGCTGTGTGAGGATTATATCAATGATAAGGTAATAAATGTAGATATATTTGAAAAATCGAACGAGGTGTTCGAAGGTGTCGACCCCACTTTGATCGATCGTATCTATTCCTCTAAAGAAGGATTGGATATTAGCGAATTCGATTTTAAAGATATTATTCATCCTAATGAATGTTTTGTATTGAAGAGCGATCGTAGCAGCGTACTTGCCCGTTACAATCCTTTTACCCATTCCGTTTGTCGCGTAAACAAGACGAAGAATTATGGTATTGAACCGCGCAATGCCGAACAGAGTTTTGCTTTTGAAGTGCTGAATGATCCGAATATCAAGTTGGTAGCTCTTACCGGCAAGGCGGGGACGGGTAAGACCCTGTTGGCATTGGCTGCAGCCTTAGGCAAACTGACGGATTATAAACAAATTTTGTTGGCACGTCCTATCGTTGCATTGTCCAATAAGGATCTCGGTTTTCTGCCGGGTGATGCCAATGAAAAGGTGGCTCCTTACATGCAACCTTTGTTTGATAATTTGAACGTAATCAAGCATCAGTTCGCTTCCAATTCGAGCGAGGTGAAACGTCTGGAAGATATGCAGAAAAGTGACCAGCTTGTTATTGAGGCTTTGGCATTTATTCGCGGACGTAGCCTGAGCGAGACTTATTGTATCATTGACGAGGCGCAAAACCTTACTCCTCACGAAATCAAAACCATTATAACGCGTGCCGGAGAGGGAACCAAGATGGTGTTTACGGGTGATATTCAGCAAATTGACCAACCTTATCTGGATAGCCAGTCCAACGGGCTTGTCTACATGATAGATCGCATGAGGGATCAGAATTTGTTTGCTCATGTCAATTTGGTGAAAGGGGAGCGTAGCCAGTTGAGTGAGTTAGCAAGTAACCTGATGTAATATTTTATCAAATTCTTCTTCGCTTTGATAAAAAATAGTGTATCTTTGCGGTGCCTAAAACAAAAACTGTCAAACGTGATGAAGCGAAACTTTTTTCATCGGTACCTTTCAGCAAAGGTATTACCGATATGGACTGTTCTATTGATAGATGTCCTTATTATTGTTGTATCCAGTTTGCTGGCTTATGCACTGCGATATGATTTTCGGAGTCTTTTTTCGGAGTCGTCGTCCATAGACGTAACGATTGTATGTACAGTAGCCGTAAACCTGATATTTTTCAGGGCATTCCGTACATACTCTAATGTCCTTCGCTTTTCATCGTTTGTAGATATCATGCGCATCTTCGTGGCACTGACTGTGTCGTATGCATTGCTGCTGATAGCGAGTATAGTGGTGAAAAGCTTCACAAACATAAATGTGGCTCCCATAACGGTGCTGTTCATGTCCTATATCATCAGTTTTGCCATGATGGCATGTTCCCGCATTGTTGTGAAGATCTTCTTCGAAGCGTTGAATTTTGATGGTTCTCGCAGTGCCAATGTGTTTATTTATGGAGCCAAAGAGGCCGGAGTAAATATTGCAAAGGCATTGCGCGTCAGTCTTCGTAATCATTACCGCCTGCGCGGTTTCATAGCCGATGAACCGGAACTGATCAACAAGGTGATGATGGGGGTTAAGGTTTTCCCTAATGATGACACGTTGATTGAGAATCTGGATGACCGGGATGTGCATACCATTATCATTTCTCCTGCAAAAATGGAAGCGCTCAAACATTCTGATATGGCAGACCGCCTGTTGGCACATAACATAAAGCTGATGACGGCTCCTCCATTGAGCGAGTGGAACAATCAATTTCTGGATCGTACCCAGCTGAAAGAAATTCAAATAGAGGATTTGCTGCAACGTAATCCTATCGAAATTGATATTCACAAAGTTGCTTCTCATTTGGAAGGCAAGCGAGTGATGATTACAGGTGCTGCCGGGTCTATCGGTAGTGAGATTATGCGTCAGGTGGCTTCTTTCAATCCTTATAAACTGATTCTTGTGGACCAGGCTGAAACTCCTTTGCATGATATCCGTCTGGAGTTGCAAGACCGTTGGAGGGATATTGATGCCGAGACTATCATTGCCGATATTTCCAATGTGACGCGTATGGAGGAAATCTTCAGACGTTACAAGCCTCAGTACATTTTCCATGCGGCAGCTTACAAGCATGTGCCGATGATGGAGGACAATGTGTCCGAGTCTATTCAGGTAAATGTTTACGGTACGAGAACGGTTGCCGACTTGGCTGTGAAGTATGGTGCGGAGAAGTTTGTGATGATTTCTACGGATAAGGCAGTGAATCCTACTAATGTGATGGGATGCTCCAAGCGTATTTGTGAGATATATGTGCAGTCACTGGCAAAGAAATTGCTGGCAGAGGGCGGACATGTCACTCAGTTCATCACTACGCGTTTTGGTAATGTGCTGGGTTCGAATGGTTCGGTGATTCCTCGTTTCCGCGATCAGATACAGCGTGGAGGCCCTGTGACTGTGACGCATCCTGAAATTATACGCTATTTTATGACTATCCCCGAAGCCTGTCGTTTGGTGCTTGAAGCCGGAAGCATGGGAAATGGGGGAGAGATCTATATTTTCGATATGGGTAAGCCGGTGCGTATTGTGGACTTGGCCAAGCGAATGATCAGCCTTTCCGGGCGTACGGATGTCAAGATAGAATTTACGGGTTTGCGTCATGGTGAGAAGTTGTACGAGGAGTTGCTGAATGTCAAAGAACTTACTAAGCCCACTTATCATGAAAAAATTATGATTGCTACTGTGCGCGAGTACGACTATGATGAAGTGAATGAGCGTATCCAGAAGTTGATTGATGTCAGCTATACTTATGATCAGATGAAAATCGTAGCTGCCATGAAGGATATCGTTCCCGAATTTGTCAGCAAGAATTCTTGTTTTGAAGTGTTGGATAAGAAGAAATGAAGATAAAAAAGGATTTGAATTAACGAGGTTATGAATTAAAAAAACGGATGATGCATCTTCAATGAACGCATCATCCGTTTTTTTATGGTATCAACTCCTTTTTATTTGTGTGATGAAAAGTATTTCAGGAATTGTGTACGTTCGAATGTATTTACACCATTCAGGTCGCTGACATTCAGCATGCCTTTGAACTGATTGATATTTTCCATTCCTTTGCGGTCCATCCATGTGTTCAGGAAGCGGGTGTATTCACTAATGACAGCATAGGAATTCAGATAGAGTGCGCTGCATAGTTCTACTGCCGAAGCACCTGCCAGGATAGCTTTCACTACTCCTTCGGGAGCATGTATGCCGCCCGATGCTGCATAGTCCAGCTTGTTGACTGCTGCGGAGGCAATGCCTATCCAGCGTAAAGACTTGGACAAGTCTGCATCTGTACTGAATACGTTTCCGGCGCTTTGGGCCATTTTTTCAATATCAATGTCCGGTTGGTAGAAACGGTTGAACATTACCACTGCCGCTGCCCCGTTGGCATAAAGCTGGTCGATAAGAGCTATCGGATTGGTAAGGTTGTCTCCCAATTTCATGATAACAGGGATGTTTACTGTTTTTTTGATGTGGCTCAGGATGTCGATGTGGCGTTGCTCAAAAGCACCGTATGTGTATTGTACATCGGTTTGCAAAGCAAGGATATTGACCTCCAAAGCGTCTGCGCCGGCTTCTTCTATCTTTTTGGCAAATTCAATCCAATCAGCATCCTGATAGCAGTTGATACTGGCAATGATAGGAATGTCACAAACTTTCTTGCTCTCTTTGATTAAATTCAAATATTCACCTAATTTGTGCTCGCGTATATATCCCACCAGATAATCGCTTCCTTCCGGGTACATATTAGGATCTCCCAGCCAGTCGGCTTCCATCATGATTTGTTCCTCAAAAAGAGACTTGAGTACGATAGCGCCTGCACCGGCTTCATAAAGCTTCTGATTCTTGGCTGCACTGTCAGTAAGTCCGGAACTGCTGATAATAATCGGATTTCTAAGTTTCAACCCTGCAAAAGTAGTTTCTAATGTTGCCATGATAATAGTTATTAGTTATTAATATATTCTTTCTCCAAATATTTTACTTCCTACACGAACTAAAGTACTGCCCGCGGCGATTGCTTCGTGATAATCGTGTGACATTCCCATAGACAACTCCCGGAACCATTCCGCATCAGCGAACCATGTGGCTTTTACTTCTTGAAAGAAGCTACTTAATGAACAAAACTCGGCTTTGATTTGTTCGGTATTATCTGTGTTTGTTGCCATGCCCATCAAGCCGCATATCCGGATGTTCTTAAGCTGTTTCCACTCATTGGCAGCAAGCATTTCCCGACATTCGTCGAAGCTGAAACCGAATTTCGTCTCTTCCTGTGCGATGTGCAGTTGCAGCAGGCAGTTTACGGTACGCTCTGCCTTGGCTGCCTGTTTATTGATTTCGGTGAGTAATTTATAGGAATCTACGCCATGAATCAGTGCTACATAGGGTATGATATATTTGATTTTGTTAGTTTGCAGATGTCCGATGAAATGCCATTCGATGTCTTTCGGCAAGCTTTCGTATTTGGCAGTCATCTCCTGTACTTTGCTTTCTCCGAACACACGTTGCCCTGCGCTGTAAGCTTCTTCTATCGCTTCGTTGGGATGAAACTTGGAAACAGCTACCAGTTGCACTCCTTGAGGCAACTCGTCCAGCACTTTTTTAATGTTTTCTGCAATACTCATCGTATATAATATAATAATGTATACACAATAAAATTTTCAATTTCTATTATTTGCTTCTCCCTTTTCTATACTTCAGGTTTGTCATTCGGTTCTGCACTGTACGGATATACATCCATAATGGCAGTTTCCGCTACGGATGCAATCTGATAATCGGCCATTGTGCCTTTCATACCTTCATCCAACTTCTTCACAGCATCGCGTAAGTCAGCGGCCTGTACCAGTACTTGGGTAGATGTTTTCTTCTCTGCACCGCTTTTCTCATCCAATGTGATGAAGACCAATTTGCATTTAAACCAACGGTCGGCCGCGTCTTCTTCACAAGGGAAC
>ENA-OURV01003231-OURV01003231.1-human-gut-metagenome-genome-assembly--contig:-NODE-3231-length-10488-cov-2.902042_pt1 | contig 10488 bp, 9 predicted proteins | sample MGYA00242141_ERZ509072 | MGnify/ENA primary metagenome ERZ509072 (study PRJEB26280, sample SAMEA2338763) | human gut metagenome | biome: human gut; feature: human-associated habitat; material: faeces... | reverse complement strand
GCTCCTGTCTTCTTGTTCCCTGAGCGGAGTGGTTTCTGAAAAATGGAGACAAACATCCTACCTGCACCCAACGGGCCAAAAGCTCTTTTGTCGCATCAGCACCAAAGCCTCCAACATCGGTTCCTGAATAAGTAAATCCAGATAATCCAAGGTTACAAAGCTGTGGAATCGCCATCTGTAAATGTGCCCAGATACTCTGATTGTCTCCCGTCCAAAACATGGAATAACGCTGCGTTCCGGCATAGGCTGCACGTGTGATTATAAATGGTCTGCGGCCATCATATTTTAACCATCCATCCTTTGTTGCCATTGCCATACAGTGACCATAGATGTTATGTGCATCCTTATGAAGAATTGCTGTATCGTCCTCATCTGCAAATTGTACATCATCAGGCAGCGGACCTTTAAAGCTCGCCGGCTCGTTCATGTCGTTCCAAACACCGCGAACACCCATGTCAATTAAAAATTTCTGCTTGTCTGCCCACCAGCTGCGCACCTTTGGATTAGTAAAGCTTGGGAAAACAGAATCACCTGGCCACACCTCGTTTACATAAAGCTCATTCTCTGCTGAGAATGCAAAATAGCCGTTCTTAATTCCTTCCTCATAAACACTGTAGCCATCTTCCTTTTTGACACCTGGATCGATGATCGTAACTGGCTTGTAGCCCATTTCAGTCAGTTTCTGTAAGGTCTTTTTCGGATCCTTATAGTTCTTTTTGTTCCAAGTAAAGACCTTGAAGGAATCCATGTAGTCGATATCAAAATGAATAGAATCGCATGGAATGCGGCATTGACGCATCTTTTCTGCAACATCCATGATATCGTCCTCAGTAATATATCCCCAGCGTGACTGATGATATCCAAGCGTCCACTTCTGCGGAAGGGCGGTGCGTCCTGTCAGCCCTGTGTAGGCACCTACGATATCGCGCATCGTCTCGCCTGCGATAAAATAGTAGTCTAAATCGCCGCCGTCTGCTGCAAAATAATAGCGCTCTGCCTCTTCTTTTCCCATATCAAAATAAGACTTTGACGTATTGTCAAGAAAAATTCCATATGTAAAATGAGGACGCATTGAAATAAAGAACGGAACAGACTTATAAAGACTTGGGAAAAAATCTGTATGCGTATCTGGAATGTCGCTATTCCACATTTCATAAGCGTAGCCTCTTTTATCAAGAAAGCCTGTCTTATCGCCAAGACCATAGATATGCTCCTTTGTATGAAGCATACGCACAACTTCAAATTTATGCGCTTCTTTTTCTTTTGGAAGAGAATGTCCCTCTTTTGCCAAAAGCTCTGCCTGCTCTTTTGTGATGGTCTGCGTATTATCTGAGCGCACACTCTGCTCTGAAATCATTCGGCCATCTGGTGTCAAAAAATCAACCTGAAACTCATCTCTGACACGAACAAGAAGCTTCTTTGTTTTAATTGTAATAAACTCTTTTTGCTGGCGCGCCTGAAAATCAACCTTCTTTGGTTCCTGCACAACTGCCCTTGATGGTCTGTGCTTTTCTTCCATCGAGCTATATACTCGTACAATGCGGTCTGTAATAAATGAAATTCTTCCCTCTTTATGTTCAAACTTTACCGTTACGCCTGTGGCATCTGGTTCAAATGACAAAAGCCTGCCAAACATAATGCTCCTCCTTCAACATTTTTGCATCACATGGATTGCTTTTTATTTTCTCAGTATAGCATAACTTTGCTAGCATGTACAGCAATTATAATGTCGGATTTCGACCACACACATAGCTTTACTGTTACGATTCACAGAGCTATGTTACGAAAGCCATTCATCTTAGGGCTATGCCGTAACTGACTCAACGATTACAAAAACATACCTCAATTTTGCTATTTTCTTTCTTGCTCCATTTTGTGTGCTATTATGGCATTACCCACTGAAAAATTAAATACATGAGTTTAAGAGGAGGAATTATGAGTTTAGTTGTACAAGATCTTTCAAAAAAATACGGAACGCGGACCGTTGTTGATCACTTAAGCTTTGAGATGAACCGTCCGGGTGTCTATGCACTTCTTGGAACAAATGGAGCCGGAAAAACGACTTCCATCCGCATGATGCTTGGCATGCTTTCACGCGACAGCGGAACTGTCACATGGAATGGAAAGCCGCTTGATATAAATACCTGCAATGTAGGATATCTTGCAGAGGAGCGCGGTTTGTATCCTAAATATACTATTATGGATCAGCTTATGTATTTTGCCGCCCTGCGCGGTGTATCAGCTTCTGAAGCGAAAAAGCGAATCCACTACTGGGCAGAGCGCTTTGATATTATTGAATATCTTTATCCGCAGGAATATGCCGATATTCAGGCAAAAAAGGCACGCATGCATGAGGAAGCTTCACCTAAGAAAAAAGGCTTATTTGGAAACAGCAATCAGCGAAAGAAGCGCATTGCGCCAAAGACAGCTGATCAGCTTTCAAAAGGAAATCAGCAAAAAATTCAGATGATTGCAGCTCTTATTTCTGACCCGGAGCTTCTTATTCTTGACGAGCCGCTTTCTGGTCTTGATCCTGTCAATACTGATTTGTTTAAGGATATCATTCACGAGCAGATCAATAAGGGCAAATATCTGATTATGTCTGACCATCAAATGTCCACCATTGAGGAGTTTTGTACTGATCTTACAATACTTGATCACAGCAAAACGATTCTTTCTGGTAACTTAAATACGATCAAGAAAAGTTATGGACGTGTTCACCTGTTTCTAAAGACAGAATCCGATATCACCTCATATATCCATGATGCCGGTATTTCGATTCTCTCTGAGTTAGCAGGCGAATATCATTTGAAGGTAACTGGTGAAGCGCAGGCAAATGCACTGCTTGGCACACTTATTCAGGCAGGAATCACAATCGTTACCTTTAATCTTCGCGAACCGTCTCTGCATGAGATCTTTGTAAGTAAGGTAGGTGAGGCACATGAAGAATAATGACAATCTTCGTGGACTGAAAAGCGTATATTCATTTACACTTAGTCAGACCATGAAAAGCAAATCAAATATTGTTTCTATGGTGATTTTATTTGTAATGGTGCTTATTTCACTTCCGCTTCAAAACCTTACCGGAAATAGTGTTTCAATCAGCCCAATTCAAACAGCTTATGTGACAAATGAGAGTGGAACCGAACTTGATTTTGATGCATTGACGGCTCAAAATGCTGCTTTTTCATCTGTTTCATTTGAAACCGCTGAGTTTGACAAAACTTCCTATGCCGATCATTTAGGCGACGCTGATGTCTACGTTTATATCGGCGCACCAGATAAGAGCGGTGCCTGCACCGTAGAGAGCCATATCGCAGAAAACAGCTCCCTCAAAACAGAGGATCTGGAATCACTTCTGACCGCGATTTCCTCCCAGATGACATCGGAGCGATTTGCTTCACTTGGCCTGTCCGCACAAAATTCCTACGATGTGGACAGCATGAGCGCCGCTGACTACCTTGATCAGAAAAATGGCACAGAAAGTATTGGCTTTGATGCCAACTTTGCCATCCAGTACGGCTATTCGATCGTAGTTATGATCTTGTGTCTGCTTTCTGCAAGCTTTATCATTCGCTGCATCGTCACCGAAAAGGATTCCAAGCTGATTGAACTGCTGATGGTAAGCGTTTCCCCACTCGCACTTTTACTTGGAAAGATTCTGGCTGTCATGACCTATGTGTTAATCATGATCGCGATGATGGCAATCGGATTTGTTCTTTCCTATGAAATCAGTGTCGAGTATCTTCAGATGGCAAGTCTTAGCACCACACTTTCTCAGATGGGCATTGATCTCTCACAGCTGAATCTAAACTGGGGCACCATTGTAATTGCACTGATCTCACTGCTTCTCGCATTTGCGACCTATGCAGTTCTGTCCGGTCTGATCGGAACCTGCTGCAATACAATGGAACAGTCTGAGCCAGCGATCATGATTGTAACGCTCCTTATTATGGTTGGTTACATCGTATCCTGCTTCACACCGATTATCTCCAGCAACGCAGTTGCCGCAGCCGTGCTTTCCCTTTGCCCGGTCATCAGCGTATTCTGCGCACCAGTTTCGTATGTGTGCGGAAATATTTCACTGATTGTCCTGATTCTTTCTTGGGTTATTCAGGCAATCATTCTTGTTGCACTGAGCATATTCTGTGCAAAGGTATACCGCGATCTTTTGCGGTACCGCGGCAGCCACATGGGAATTTCTCAGCTGTTTCAAATTTTTAAAAATATACTAGTTGTTTTAAAAAAATTTTTGTTATATAATAATTTATGGCATGATTGACAAATAAAAAAAATGAACATAATATATAAAAGAACATGTTTTAGGAGGTAATTATATTGAGTTATAAAAATGAAAGATTAGAAGAATTTAATCAGTACATATCAGGCAAAAAAGTAGCAATTATAGGTATGGGAGTAAGTAATCTTCCATTATTAGATTATTTTGCAAGTTTAGGAACAAATGTAACAGTATTTGATAATAAAGAAATAGACAAAATAGATAAAAATGTAATAGATAAAGTATCAAACCTTTGTATGGGAATGTCATTTGGAAAAGATTATCTTTCAAAACTTCATGGATTTGATGTTATATTCCGTTCACCAAGTTGTAGACCAGATACAAAAGAATTAATAGAAGAAGAAAAAAATGGTGCAATTATTACATCTGAAATAGAGATGTTAATGAAATTATGTCCATGTAAGGTAATTGGTGTTACAGGAAGCGATGGAAAAACAACTACAACAAGTTTGATTTATGAGATTTTAAAAGAAAAAGGTTATAATTGTTATTTAGGAGGAAACATTGGAATTCCCTTATTTACAAAAGTAAAAGAAATGACCAAAGAAGACATTGTTGTTTTAGAATTAAGCAGTTTTCAACTAATGGATATGGATATTAGCCCAAATATTAGTGTAGTTACTAATATATCTCCAAACCATTTAGATATACATAAATGTTATGAGGAATATATAGAATCAAAAGCTAATATTTTTAAACATCAAAATGAAAATGACATTTTAGTGTTAAACTATGATAATGATATTACAAGAAATTTTGCAGATAGGGCAAATGGAAAAGTAATTTTCTTCAGTAGTAAGGAAAAATTAGATAATGGTATTATTTATGATGATGGAATAATAAAGTCTTGCCAAGATAGTATAAGAAGACATATAGTTAGCTCTAAAAATATAATCTTAAGAGGAGTTCACAATTGTGAGAACATTTGTGCTGCAATTGCGGCAACCGCTTCTTTAGTAGATATAGATACACAAATAAAAGCGATTACAAAATTTAAAGGCGTAGAACATAGACTAGAATTTATAAAAGAAATAGACGGAGTAAAATGGTATAATGATTCAATCGCATCAAGTCCTACAAGAACAATAGCAGGATTAAAATCATTTGATGAAAAAATAGTTCTAATTGCAGGTGGATATGATAAACACTTAGACTATACACCAATTGCAAAACCAATTATAGAAAACGTTAGTTCTTTAATATTGATAGGGGCAACATCAAAAAAGATTTTTTCAGCAGTAAGTCAAGAACTAGAAGAAGAGGGAAAAACTTTAGATATCTATCAATGTGAAAGTTTAGAAGAAACAGTACAAACCGCTTATAGAGTTGCAAAAAAAGGAGAAATTGTTTTATTCTCGCCAGCAAGTGCTAGTTTTGATATGTTTAAGAACTTTGCAGAAAGAGGAAATAAATTTAAAGATTTGGTAAACAAAATGAATTAGAATAAAATATATAGGAAAACATGTTTATAATAAAGTTAATGGTGAGTATGTAAATTTGATTATAGATTAACAAATCACCTTTAAAATATTGATATTAAATAAAAAAATAGGAGGTAATAGTAATGGAATATATTATTGGAGGTTTTATTGTAGGTGTATTTATAGTAGTAGTATTTTTCTTTTTAAAAAAGGAGAATCAAAAATTAGAGGAAATGGTTGCTAATTTAAATGAAGAGCAAAAAAATGAATTATCATTAACAGATGTTAAATTTATTGAGGGAAAAAATGATGAGTGGATTCAAAATGGTATGATCGGAGAAATGGTAGATAAAGGAAACAAATTTGCAATTAAAGTTTTATGGCATAATAGAGTTATTCAAAATGCTACATATGATCAAATACAATATGGAGATACTTCATTATCTAAAGAAGAGGTAGAAAAAAATGGTTTAAGAGTTGGAGATTTTGTTAAAGTATATATTGCTCCTGCTAAAACATCTGGAAGTTTTAAAATAATCTTATAATAAAAAATTTTTTAAGATAACTAGAGGAGAAAAATTGTATGAATAAAGAAAACGAGATAATAGAAAAAATGATTAAAAAATACAATTTGGACTTGGGTAATGATTATATTTATGTGGGAGCTACAATAATTAAAAGAAGCGATTTTCCACAAAGTACTGAAATTTTTTATTGTGAAGATGGTTTTAATGACGAAGAAGGAATACCATATATAATGCAATCAATCGTTCCAAAAGGAATATTTAATAGAGATAGAATGATAGTTTTTTACACAAAAAATTTACAAAGATATGTAATTCCAATAGATGGAGAAAACTTTACTTTAATAGGAAATGATATACCGGAAAATGTAAAAAATATTAATTATAGTAAAGCTAAAAAAATAGTACATAGAAAAGCATTAGAGCTAAAAAAAGAGCCAGAAAAATTGTCTAAAGAAGATACAGATAATTTATATGAAAAATATATAAAACATTATAAAAAAGGTAGATTGTTATTAGCTGGAATTTTAATATCAATTATATGGTTATTTGCAATTTTTTTTAGTATGGGTAATATATTTATTAAAACCGGATATATTAATGATTTTTTTACAATGGCAGTTTTAATTGGCGGTGCTATTTTAAGTATTATTGGAATAATATTTATTATCCGATTTTTCATTAAAATACCAGCAAGAAGATTAAAAAGTTTTGCATATAAAAGTGATTTCTTGGTAATGAATTATAAAAAAGGTATAAATATTAAAGGATTAAACGAAAGTTATATTTATGGTCTGACATATGATGAGGAAAATTACAAACTTATGTCATACGGAATTCCACCTTATGATGTTGCATTTATTGAAAATGTAGAATATTTTGAAATAGTAAGTAGATATTCAAAGAATAGGAATCCTAAAAATTCAGATATTTGTTTATTTATGAGAAAAGAAAAGTAAAAACAGAAATATTAAGATAGTGAGGAAGAATAAATTGTAACCAATATAATATATAACGCATAAAATATTGTAATAAAAAATAGGAGGTAGAATAAAATTATGTATTACAATGATTATGAAGATTATATGAGGAATGTATTAGGTTATTGTCCAAACTGTCAAAATTCAAGAAGTCCATATGATAATAGTTATGAACAAAATTTTTATGGTTCTATGCCAAATACATATACAAATGATCGTGGTATGCAATTACAAGATAATATAGAAGATTTATATCCGGACATTTATAAAATAATTTTTCCAATGGTATGCAAAGTTTGCCAAAATAATACAAGACCAATTACAAACCAGCTTGTTGATGAAATGACTATGGAGATTTATAACAACATAGAAGCGGATAATATTAATATTGTTAATGTAAATATAGAAACTCGTTCTAGTGATAACAAAAATGATTTGAAAACTCAAAAACAAACTGTAAAGAGTTCTGAAGATAGAACAGTATCAGGTTCATCAGAAGAAAGAATAGAAAATAGAATTACTGAAGAAACAAGACAAAGAAGACCAAATAATCCATTACTTAGAGACTTAATTAGAATTCTTATTTTAGAAAGATTATTTGGAGGATTTAGACCACCAAGACCACCTGTAAGACCTCCATTTCCAGGTCCAGGAATGCCAGGAAGACCTCCAATGAGACCTAGATATCAATCTGAATATGAAGCGGATGTAACGACGAATATGTATGGATATGATAACTTTTTAAAATTTTAAAAAATTTAGAAGATATGCAAGATATAACCTTGTATATCTTTTTCTTATTTGAACACAATAAAATTAGAGTTTAAAAACAAAATAAAATAAGATTTAAATTTTGCTTTTGGACTCTGGTTTATAGGTTATCCAAAACGAAAACCTAAATTTTGTACTAAAGGTGGACTTTGAAAATGAAAGTTAAAGATTGTATGTGTCATGATGTAAAATTTGTAACTCCAAATACAAGTGTTTGCGATTGTGCAAAATTAATGTCCGATAATAATATTGGATGTGTTCCTGTTTGTGATGAAAACAATAAAGTAGTTGGACTCATAACAGATAGAGATGTTATTTTACGAACAGTTGCTTGCAACAAAGATTCTGCATCAACTAAAGTTAGTGACATTATGACTTGTAATGTTTGCACATGTAATGCTGATGCAAATATAGAAGAAGCAGAAAAACTAATGTCCCAAAATGCAATCAGAAGAATACCTGTAATTGAAAATAATAAAATTATTGGTATTTTAACATTAGGAGATTTAGCTCAAAATGAGCAAATAAATAGCCAAAATGTATGTAATGTTTTAGAAAGCATTTGTGATTGCAATACAAAAAATAACAAGTAAAGTAATATTTTTATTAAGTTAACTTATAAGGACTTTCTATATATAGAAGGTCCTTATAAAATATTATTTATAGAATATATAAAAAAATACTAGAATAAAAACCATATTTTTACATAAAATAGTAATAAGATGTTTTGAATTTGTATTTATTAGAATTAAATTTTAAATAAATAAAGTACTAGAGAAAAGATTGGAGATTTACATATGGTTTTTGATATGAATTATTGGAGTAAAGTAACTAGAAAATTACTTATATTAATTTTCACAATTATTGGTATCTATCTTGGGTTTAAACTGGCTGTATTTTATCTTCCATTTTTAATTGCTTTTTTATTATCTCTATTAATAGAACCTAGCATACGTTTTTTAATGAAAAAAATTAAGCTAAAAAGAAAGACAAGCGCTATTTTAGTTTTTGCAATTGTTATTTCTATTATTACAGGATTAGTTGCTTGGGGAGTTGCAACATTAATTCAGGAAGCTTCAAATATGTTAAATGGTTTAAATGGATATTTTGAGAAAGCTTATTTACAGGTTCAAAACATAAATTCTTATTTTGAAATAAGCAAAATACAAATTTCAGATGAAGTAAAGCAAGTTATACAGAATTCAACTGGTGACTTTTTGGTAGAAATATCAGTTTTAGTAAAAAATGCATTAACAAAGATATTAAATACAATAACATCTCTTCCAACAATTGGATTTTATGTTGTAATATGTGTGTTATCATTATATTTCATTTGTACAGATAAAATATATATGCTTGATCAACTCGAACATCATCTGCCAGAGACTTGGGTAAAAAGACTTGCAAAACATATAAGAGAACTTGCAAGAGCATTAGGATGTTTTTTAAAAGCAGAAAGTATACTAATAATTGTTTCTTTTGTAATATCTTTAATTGGATTATATATTTTTAAAATTGTAGGTTTAAATGTACAATATCCACTTATGGCAGCATTAGGAATTGGATTTGTAGATGCACTTCCTATTTTTGGTTCTGGAACAGTAATGCTTCCATGGGCATTAATTACAGCTTGTAACGGAGACTATCGCTTAGCTATAAGTATTTTTGTATTATGGGTATTTATGTCTATAGTAAGACAGGTAATAGAGCCAAAAGTTGTAAGTGGTCAAATTGGAATACATCCAATTTTTACTTTAATAGCTATGTACACAGGATTTAGATTTATAGGAGTTATTGGAATGTTAATAGGTCCTGTAATTCTTATAGTACTTAAAGATATTTTTTCCACTTTAATAGATAAAGGAGTTATGAAAGCAATTTTTGATAGAGAATAAAAAATGTATACTTTTACAATAAGTATACATTTTTTAAGATTTATAAAACAGTAGATGTTGGAACATAAGTTTCATCTGGTGGATAAACATATTCATCATTAGGTTTATTTACTTGTTTGATATTAGTTATTTTTATCACAGGTATTTCTCCATGATAATCACCCTTTGTTATTTCACCTTCAATTTCTACCCAAGAATTATCAGTAAAATTTTTAGCAAGGTTTGTTTGACACAAAAAACCAACAACCACAGTTTGAAAATCAGAGCTAATAATCATATTTCTACCTAAAACAAATTGGTCATCAGAAAAGTCATAAATACGATAAACAAAACCAGAGTATTTAATTTTTTGACCAACATATAAATCTAAATTATTATGAACTTCATCTAAAACATTTGTATAATTTTTTGAATTAATTTCATTTATAGAACCTTTTTTAAATTCATCATTAACATGACTTTTAAAAATTCCATTTCCGAAAATTTTATAAATTGAAAAACCACATAAAATAAGTATAATAACACATAAAAAAGTAACAATATATTTTAACAATTTGTTTCCGTTTAATTTGAAATTATATATAAACATTTAAAAAC
>ENA-OURV01003228-OURV01003228.1-human-gut-metagenome-genome-assembly--contig:-NODE-3228-length-10495-cov-6.124713_pt1 | contig 10495 bp, 9 predicted proteins | sample MGYA00242141_ERZ509072 | MGnify/ENA primary metagenome ERZ509072 (study PRJEB26280, sample SAMEA2338763) | human gut metagenome | biome: human gut; feature: human-associated habitat; material: faeces... | reverse complement strand
CCTTTGAGGAAGTCCTGGCTGAATGTCTTAAAATAGCAAAAAAATTTTACGCTTGCTATCCTTTATTATTTGAATTGGGCACACTTTTAATCAATCACACTTCACAGGCTTCCTGTCCTGAACAAGTGGAACAAATTATAGAAAAAGCCTTGGAGTGGTTTCATCGTGTAAGAACTGAAGCGGACGAGACGAATCTGCAAAAAGAAGCACTGCTAATGGAAGCGTTTTGTTTGCTTCAACTCCAACGCCCGTCTGAAGTAATTGATATTTTGGAACCAGTTAATATGCAACCTGGTTCTCCTGAGCCTCTTTTGGCTTCCGCCTATCGGGCAATAGGTAACGATCAAGAGGCAAAAAAAATTCTTCAGGTCGGAATATATAAGGAGATTATGACTCTTTTTAATTTGTTCCCGTCCTATTTGAACTTATGTCTGAATGATGCGGAGCAATTTGCAGAAACCTGTCAGCGATTTTATAAAATAGCAGATGTTTTTCAAATGAAAATGCTACACCCCGGTATTCTTTTGGGAATTTATATTACTATCGCTCAAGACTGGATGAAACTTAATAATGCCGAACAGGCGTTGGACATCCTTTCACAATATACGGAACTGGCAGTCAGTAATATTTATCCATTGCATCTGCATGGGGACGATTTTTTTGATCTTCTAGATGAATGGTTGGACAGCGAACTTGTGTTAAGATCCTTTCCGCCAAGAGATGAAACTCTGATCCGTCATAGTATGACACAAGCTCTTAATGAAAATCCTGTCTTTCTGCCATTGGCTAAAGATTCACGATTTCAGATGATGGTTAATAGACTGAAGGCAAGCGAGGAGGAAAAATAAATGAAAACTGTTACTATACAAAAACTATCCAAAACATACCTTAGTGGAAAAGAAGCATTAAAAGAACTCTCGTTGACACTAAGTACCGGAGAGGTATTTGGTTTTCTCGGTCCAAATGGTGCCGGAAAGACGACAACCGTAAAATTGCTTACCGGAGTCCTGAGCCCGTCTGGAGGGTCATGTGAAATTATGGGTGTCAATCCTAATATTCAACCAGAAAAAGTGCATCTCCTTTCTGGGATTGTGACTGAACACGCACAGATGTATGACAATCTGACTGGTATTGAAAATCTGATGTTTTATGCTACTGCTTTTGGTTTGGAACAAAAAGGAAAATGGCGTGCTGAGTCGCTGCTCAAGGAATTAGAGTTGACAGAAGCAAAAGACCAAAAACTGGCGACCTATTCCACCGGTATGAGACAGAGGTTATCTATGGCAAGGGCACTGCTGCACCACCCGAAAGTTCTGTTTCTTGACGAACCAACTTCTGGCTTGGATCCGGAAAGCGCGCAGAATGTCAATCAAATGATTCACAATCTAGCTCGCAAAGAGGGCATCACCGTTTTTCTCTGTACCCATCAACTTCGGTATGCACAGGAAATCTGCACACGCTACGGACTGATTGATCAGGGGATTCTTTTGGCCTCGGGTACAATAGATGAATTACGCGCTCGGGTATTTACTTCAAAATCGCTTCGTATCTGTGCGTCAGCGGTTCCTGACAAGCTGAACTTTGTTAAATGCGGAATCAATGAGTTTGAAACCAAAATACAAGATAAAAAAGAAATCCCTTATTTGGTACGAAAGATTGTAGAAGCCGGTGAGGATATTTATTCTGTAAATCTTATAGAACCCACTCTGGAAGATATTTATTTTACCCTGACTGCCGGCAGGAAGGAGGATTGATGATATGAAAGCTGCTATGTATGCAATTATCAAAAAAGATTTTCGCATTGTTGCAAGTAACCGTAGACTATTTCCTGCTCTTTTTATTGTTCCTTTAGTGCTGACTATTGTATTGCCGTCTATTTTTGTCATTACCATTCATTTTGTACCGGATGATCCGGATATTACAAAGTTACTGTCACTGCTTCCTGAAACTGCCCGGATGGAAAGCCTGGAGCTTACGCTTTCTGGCATGATCTTAAATTATATACTTCCGATCTTTTTCCTGATAATTCCCATAATGACTGCTTCTATCATGGCAGCCAGTGCATTTGTAGGAGAAAAGGAACGGCATACGCTTGAAACATTGCTCTATTGTCCACTTACTCTCAAACAGATTTTTCAGGCAAAAGTATGGGCTTCTTTCCTTTTAAGTATGCTTGTCTCTGTGATCTCATTTGCGGCTATGTTCCTGGTTATCGAAACAGAATTGTTTTTCTTGGCAGGTAGGCTGCTGATTCCAAGCGTAAGCTGGCTGGTTGTTATACTGTTGCTTTCACCTGCAATCTCACTAATTGCCATTACACTGATTGTCCGGGGATCTGCCAAAGCGCAGAGCGTAGAGGAATCTCAGCAGGCTGCCGTTTTTCTGATTCTTCCGGTGATTCTGCCCATAGCGGGACAATTTACAGGAGTCTTTTTAATGAATGTCTGGATTCTTCTCGGACTCGGTGTGATATGTGCAATACTTGCCTGGTTCTTATTGCAAAAATCTATGGGACGGTTCACCTATGAAAAACTTCTGCAATAAAAATCGTTACAAATGGTTTTGAGCTTTGTGATTATTTTCGCAGATAAAAAGAAAACTCTAGCTACATTGATTGTTGCTAAGAAGAAAAAAGGATGGTGATGTGATGGGACATTAGCTGTTTTTGATATAGAAGAATCCGGCAAGCAGATCGGAGAAAAGTTATTTCTGCTTCTTAACGAGGAACAAAAGAATGCTCTAATGCAATATATTTTGGAACAAGGAGTCTGTCATGGAACAGTATTCAATTCCTGTCACACTTCCTTTGCTGCAGAGAAGAATCCTCTTACAGAAATACAAGAAGGCGAGCTTTATCTATGCCTGGAACACCGTACTGTCAGAGTTCGTGAACGGATTATCAACCTGACAAGTAAAGAGTTTGATATTCTGGCATTGCTCATTGCCAATCCCAAACGTGTTTTTACTTATGAACTGATTACCGATTTGGTTTGGAAAGAGGATTGTGATTTCTATTCGAGAAAAGCCATTCATAATCATATAAGTAAGCTGCGTAAGAAGTTGCGTTATGAACCGGATCTTCCAAACTATATCGAGAGTGTCGCCGGAATCGGCTATAAATTTGAACAACTATAATATGAGCCCACAAGGTGTCGTTTTCCCCTTGTGGGCTTGCTTTTTGCAGCATATATTCTAAAAGCAGAATATGTAGAAAATTGCGAATATAAAGAGTAAAAAGCGAATGTCTGCGGACTGATACAGGAAACATAACCGATATAATTTTCTCCCAAGGAGGTATCAAGCAGCCGATTCAGATTCCTCCTTGATGGGAGGAAATGCCTATGCGTCTATGCAACACAGACCTGCAGATAAACTGCTTTACATTCAGTCACCTATACGTCGTAGTCCAGCTCGTATGGATTGCGGCGTTTTTGGTTTCGACAAAGTTTGAGCATTTTTGCTGTCAACCTCCCGGAAAAATTTCATACTGTTGCTTTGGCGCGCCTGTTCTTTGTACGGGCGCGCTTTTTTGTACCCTTTTTTTAATCAGAAAGAGACTTAGACCTTATCGCTGCCGCAGCCCACCCTCTGATTTCGATTTTTGCCATCAACTCAAACATCGAAATTGGAGGAAATTACTATGAAGAAAATCAATCTTCGGGATTATTACCCGTATTATACACAGGACATGATCGTTGAGGTGCCGGATGAAGTTGCGGACATTCTCCGGGAATATAAACTTGCTGAAGCAGCTTATTTTTTGCGTACATACCGGCATAAAGCCTATTTTTCTTTGGATTATGACATCAATGTGGAACATGAGGCTATGGTGCTTGTTTTGACACCGGCAGATATTTTTGAACAGAAGGAAGAAAACGCTAGACTATATGAAGCGCTTGCCTCGTTGCCGGAAAAACAGCGTAACCGTATCACTTCACATTTTCTGTTGGGAATGAGTTTATCGGATATTGCAAAAAGCGAAGGAACCGGCGTCAGCTCTGTACATGAAGGAATCCAACGTGGACTTCGGCGTTTGAAAAAAATTTTAGAAAAAATGAATACAGACCCCGAAAATTACCATCAAAAATGAAATGTATAATAGAGGGACATATTCGGCGGGACAAGCTGGACGGGTGTGGTAAGGAAGCATATACATCCTCCACCCTAACTGTAATGTCAATTTGTCTGCCATGCCCCTTGCTTGTTCCTTGACAACTGAATATACGCTGTTACAGGTACTTCATTCTGTGTTCTGAGCGGCAGATGGGGCGGCGCGGTGACAGGCGGCCTAAGGAGGTGATGAATCCAGGCTGTCCGAGCGATAAACGCAACCTACGAAACCGGCTGTGGCAGGCCGGACGCAATAACGACGCAGATCATAATGGTACTTCTTCACAGCTTCCTATAGACTTGGGGAGAGTTCCTGCGGCGTTTGCTTGCTCTGGCAAAGCGGCGGCGTATGTGGGACTATGATGCGGTGACGCTATCCGCAGCCTGTAACAGCCCCGTCCTTATAACAGAAGGACTTGCCGGGGTGCGTGGCAAATACGGCAGCAAAATCGAAATCAGATATAATGGGCCGGATTTATGTGTGTAATAACCATAGATCCGACCTATTCATGTGGTTTTGATAACACAGTTTTCAGAAGGGAGTTGATACTATGGAATTGAACACCATTGTCAGTGAAGTGGGTACGCTGGTAGACATTCGGGATGTCTCTGTCAACAAAGAACTTTCTCGTGATGAACGGATTGCAGAATTTGTTCAGCAAATCAAAAATCCATACCATTTTAAGTGTGGACGTTTTACTGTACAAGCCAGTTTTTCTGCTGAAGGTGCTACCCTGGAAGAATGTATCAAGGGTATTTTGCGATAGCTGCAATTTTAAGAAAGGGGCTGACTTTTCCGTAAAAGCATGGTAGAATAAGAATCGGAAAAGGAATTGAATATGGAATAACCACACTTCTTGAATTGCGGGGATTTTTCTGTGCAACGAAAGGAGTGTTTTTTTATGCAGGTTTACAAAGCGATTAAGTACATCCGTCTTTCTTATACGGATGATAAAACAGTAGAAAGTGACAGCGTTGCTAACCAACGGCGCCTGATCGATGACTACATAGCCCGACACCCGGAAATTGAGGTTGTGGCAGAAAAAATTGACGATGGTTATAGTGGTGTTTTGTTTGATCGCCCAGCATTTCAGGAAATGATGCGGATGATCGAACAAGGCGAAGCTAACTGCGTGATTGTCAAAGACCTCTCCCGCTTAGGTCGTGAGTACATAGAAACAGGCCGTTATATGCGCAGAGTATTTCCAGCCTATGGAGTGCGTTTTATCGCAATTAACGATAATGTGGACACGGAAAATGACGCTGCCGATGATCTCACGGTTTCTGTCAAAAACATTATGAATGAGGCTTACTGTCGGGATATTTCCGTTAAGACACGGAGCGCCCTGGAAGTAAAACGACGCAGCGGGGATTTTGTAGGTGCTTTTACCATTTATGGTTATGTGAAAGTCGGTGATAAACACAAGAGCCTGGAAGTAGACGAATATGCTGCTAATGTTGTGAGGGATATTTTCAGAAAACGGCTGGAGGGATTCAGCGCTTCCCATATAGCGGATGAACTGAACCGATTAGGAATTCTTTCGCCTTTGGCGTATAAGCGCAATCACGGAATGCCTCATGCAAAAGGTGGCTATACAGACCGAAAGGATTGCAAATGGTCTGCAACTACAATCATCCGCATTTTGCAGGATGAAACTTACACCGGAACACTGGTCCAGGGCAAACAGACAACGCCCCATTTCAAATTAAAAGAGCGCGAGGACAAACCTTCTTCGGAATGGATTCGTGTGGAGGGAACCCATGAAGCGATCATACAGAAGCATGATTTTGATTTGGTGCAACGCCTCCGCAGGATTGACACAAGGACTTCTCCCAAATCGGATAAAGTTTACCTGTTTTCCGGTATTTTGATCTGCGGCTGCTGTGGCTGCCGTATGACCCGCAAGACGAACCGCTATAAAGATAAAGAGTATCACTATTATTACTGCCCGACCGGCAAAAAGAATGGCTGCACATCGTCGGTCATGCTGAAAGAGTCGGATCTGATTGAATGTGTGCAGGACAGTTTGAAAGGACATATTGAAAATGTTGCTTCTCTGGATGCCCTGCTGTCCAGTATCAGTCAGGAACGGATCAACCGGGAATTGGCGCAGGAATATGCCGCACAGATCAGAGTAAATGAAAGGCGTGTGGCACAGACCGAGGGCTTTAAGGCAAAACTCTATGAAAATCTGGTGAGTGGAATTCTGACAAAGGAAGAATTTCTCTCTTATAAGCGAAAATACAATGCAGATATTGAACTGTTCCAAAAGGCAATCGCTGAATGGAACGATAAACTTACAGATGTATTGGAAAACCGAAGCGAACGAAACCGTTGGATCAACCATTTTATGAAATTTTCTACTATGGAGGATATTGACCGCCGGGCAGTCATGCAGCTTATCCGAAGCATACGGGTAATGGGTAAAGATGAACTGCATATTGAATTTAATTACCAGGATGAATATCAGAAAGCAATCTCTTTGGCGGAACAGATTGCTACAAAAAATGAAGAAAGGATGGTGGGCTAAATGGCAAGAAAAAGCAGAAAACAGACGGCGGCACCTATGCCGGCACCATCTTTGTATGTACATGTGGCTCTGTATATCCGTCTTTCTGTGGAGGATAACAAAAAGCGGGGCTGCTCAGTAGAAAACCAAAAGCTGGTACTGAATGACTTTCTTTCAGATAAACCGGACTTCGTTGTGTATGATACCTATATCGACAACGGGGCTACAGGGACAAATTTTCACCGCCCTGGATTTCAGCAAATGCTATCTGATATTGAAGCAGGCCACATTAACTGTGTGATTGTTAAGGATCTTTCCCGATTAGGGCGAAATTCTATTGACACAGGTTATTATATCGAACAGTATTTCCATGCACATAATGTTCGCTTTATTGCTGTTACGGATCAGTTTGATACAGCGGATTCCGGAAATCTTCATGGCGGTATCATGCTGCCTTTGAAAAATATGATCAATGAAGCCTATGCTCTGGACATTGGACGAAAAATCAAAGCACAAGCGCGGCAGGCTATGAAAGATGGCGACTATATTGGTGCACGGGCACCTTACGGTTACAGGAAAGACCCTGATAATTGTCATAAACTTCTGATTGATGAAAATACTGCCCCTGTGGTAAAACAGATTTTTGAATGGGCACATGAGCATGTGTCTCTGAACCGGATTGTCCGCAATCTAAATGAGATGGGGATTCCGGCACCGAGCCATTATAAAAAGGCCACTGGCGAGATTACCAGTCCGGGCCTGATTGGAAGCGGCAAATGGCAGACCCGTACAGTGATGAAAATTTTAGAAAGCGAAGTCTATACAGGTGATCTGGTGCAAGGAAAAACAAAGATTGTAGATCATCAGCAGGTCAAGGCTGGAGAAGATAATTTGATTATTGCCAAATGCACCCATGAACCGATCATTAGCTATGAATTGTTTAATGCAGTTCAGGAATACAGAAAACAGATCTGTGAAGAAAGCAAAGCAACTCCAAAACGCCCCTACACGCCAAACATTTTCAAAGGCAAAGTGTTCTGTGCTGATTGTGGCAGAAGCCTTCACCGGCAACGTGCCGAGCGCCGGAAAGGCCCCGATACTTATTGGTTCCACTGCCTTACAAACAGCCGGGTAGAAAAAGATAGCTGCAAAGGCGCAACGATGCAGGAAAAGGAACTGATTTCTACTGTTACGGCTATTCTTGAAAAAGAGCTGACAGTTGCGCTGGGAATGTCGCTGCCACTCTTTCAGTTGGAGGCAAGACAAAAACAGGAAAAAGATAAGCTGAAAATTCAGATGTCGGCCAAACGGCAGGAAATTGAAAAAACACGCCGGCTGATCCGTGGTCTATATGAAAATTTTGTGCAGGGTATTTTGACAAATGATGAATACTTTGAATTGAAGGCGGATTATGAATATGCTATCAATGCTCTGTCTGGTGAGATTGAAGTATTTGAAAAATCTATGGACTCCCTAGACAACCAGCTTGCCCGATACCGTGCAATGGAAAAGGATGCAAAAACACTGGCACAGGATCATGTGCTGACTGCAGAACTGATTGAACGGCTCATTGAACGAATTGAGATCGACCACGAGCGGAATATTCATGTAACCTTCCGTTTCAAAAATGAATTTCAGGGAAAGGCGGTGGAACCGTGCGCAACTATGTGATTGCCCTTTATATCCGTCTTTCTGTGGAAGATTTCAAAACCGAAAGTTTGAGCATACCAAATCAAAAACTGATTCTCCGTGAAAAAGCTATGTCTCTGCCGGAATGGGATAACAGTGAGATTTTGGAATTTATTGACAACGGTCATACAGGGACAAACTTTGAGCGTCCGGCGGTGCAGGAACTTTTAACAATGGTTCAGGCCGGAAAGATCAACTGTATTATTGTAAAAGACCTTTCCCGATTTGGACGTAACAGCATTGAAACCGGCTATTTTATTGAGCGGGTCTTTCCTCTTTACCACACCCGTTTTATTTCCGTCAGTGATGATTTTGACACAGCTAATTTCAAAGGTGATACTGGAGGGATTGATATTGCTTTCAAGTATCTTATTAGCGAGTGTTATAGCCGGGATATGTCCTTGAAAACCAAAAGTGCAAAATACGCAAAGATGCGTCGTGGAGAATATCAGAGTGTCATCTGTCCTTACGGCTATCGCAAGAGTGCAGACGGACGTATGGAACCGGACGAGGATGTTGCCCCGAATGTGCAGATGATATTTCAATGGGCGTCTGAAGGCAACACCGCAGCCGAGATCACAAGAAAACTGTATGCCATGAATATCCCCACCCCTGGGGAATATCGCAAACTTAAAGGCAAGGACTATTACAATGTTTCCCGAACAAACGGCGTTTGGAGTACATCAACGGTCCTGCGTATTTTAGAAGATCAAAGATATATCGGTACCTATGTAATTGGCAAGAGAAAGGTAAAAGAGATTGGCAGCCGACATACACAGTTAAAGGATGAAAGTGAGTGGTTCAAAATACCGAACCATCATCCGGCTATTGTAAGTGTGGATCTATTTGAGAAAGCCAATGCTTCAATTAAGCGTTTCTCTCTGTCAAATAAAAAACCGCGTGATTATCTGCTCCGTGGTAAGGTGTTCTGTGGATGCTGCGATCATGCAATGTCTCTACGAAATGGTGCGTGGTTTTATTGCCGTCATTCCGAGGTGGCTGAAACGCTTCCTTGTCATGGTGTGCGCATAAAGATGGCAGATCTGGAGCAGGTTGTATTTGAAACAATTCGGGCTCAAATGTGTCCGGCATTGGGAATTGATAGCAATAAGGATAAATTGGATTTGCAGACAGTCCAGCAGGCCGAACATGAAGAAAAACTCCGTTCTATTCAAGACAGCAAGCGGCATCTTTATGAGCAGTATGCACTCGGAGAGATTGATTTGGAAACCTATCGAACACGAAAAGCGGTTTATGACACGGAGCTGGTACAAGCCAAAAATGTTCATGCTGTCATTACTGCACAGACAAAGCAGATAAAAAGTGATTATGAGATTAAGCTGAAACAACAGGAAATTGTTCAGGAAGTCGGAAACGCCAACATGCTGACAAAAGCTCTGATTGACCGGCTTATCAACAAAGTTTACGTCTTTCCAGGAGATAGGATTGAGATTGAATATGCAACACAGGATTTCTTAGAAACTAAGGAATCCGAAAAGGAGGTATAACCGTGAACACCCATTTGAAACAGCTATGGGCAGCTATGAAGCTGCCCGAAAAACTTCAAAAAAAGTTATAAATTTTTTTGTCGTGGGCTTGACATACGGGTGGCGAAGATCGTGGAAACGAATATGTGGCATATTGTGTTCTTCCAGGACAGCTACAAAATGCGCTGACAGGTAGCCGGGTTTAATGATTTCTCCAATTTCATTTACATAGATATAGTCGAGATAGTCTGTACAATAACAGGAACCGCAGAGTTTTCTGTTTTCTGCCTGACTCGCTTTCATCCTGAGCAAAATCTCCTCATAGGGTGCGACAAGCGGCAGGGTTCGACAGCTGGATTTTGTCTTGGTTCTGTCACAGGCTACAATTTGGAATTTTCCGTCAATTTGAACCTCTTGAATCGTGTGCTTAATGGTAATGGTCTTCTTTTCAAAGTCAACTGCATCCCATTTTAAGCCAAGAACTTCGCTGCGCCGCAACCCATAGAAAGCTGCCGTCACGACACCAAATTCGGCGGGATCACCTTTGAAAATATTAAATAGTTCTTCAAGCTGCTTTTGACTGTAAACATTCCCGGAGTATTTCTCAAAATGCTTATCGACTTAACTCAGCACGCTACAAGATATAGCGACAGCTCTGGTCAAGCGCAGGAATATCTGATTGCCCGTCATGCGGCGGTT
>ENA-OURV01003227-OURV01003227.1-human-gut-metagenome-genome-assembly--contig:-NODE-3227-length-10497-cov-4.331929_pt1 | contig 10497 bp, 9 predicted proteins | sample MGYA00242141_ERZ509072 | MGnify/ENA primary metagenome ERZ509072 (study PRJEB26280, sample SAMEA2338763) | human gut metagenome | biome: human gut; feature: human-associated habitat; material: faeces... | reverse complement strand
GCCGCAAGGGCGTAAAGGGTCACGGTGTCCCCCGCCTGCAGCCCCATGCTGGAGCCCTCCACCCGGATGGCGTCATCGTCCACGGTGAATTCCCGCCACAGCTCCGGCTGCTCCAGCGTCAGCCATGCCGTCATAATCTTGGTGGAGCTGGCCATCGGCAGCTGCCGGTGGATATCCTGCGAAAACAGCACCTCACCGGTCTCGGCCTCCATCACGATGGCGGCAGCCGCCCCGACCTCAAGGTCCTCCCCGGTGGCAAGGCACAGGGCTGCGGCAGGCTGCATCAGCGCCAGCAGAACGGCCCATGCCGCAACGGTTTTCTTCATCTGCGTCCCCCCTTATATCCCTGCCATTGTATGCGGGCAGATGAGGAGGGTATGCAAAAGCGGCAGGGGATTGCCCTGCCGCCGGGTTGCTATGATACTGTGCGGGGTCAGTCCTTTGCAGCGGCTCCCTTTCTCCCTGCCGGGGGATGCGGAAGGGGATGCAAAAGCGGCAGGGGGTTGCCCTGCCGCCGGGATGCTGTGATGCTTGCGGGGTCAGTCCCCGTCGGTGAGATCCTTGGAGACCAGGTAACGGTGCCCCTCATGCCCGCGGGAGAGCCGCCGAGCCAGCAGGGCGAGTACGGCAAAGACCGCTGCCAGGCACAGGATCACACGAAAGAATTTGCAGATATTTTTCATAACGGCCTCCTTCGGTTTTTTCTTTATTATACCACGTGCCGCCGCCTTTGTAAACGGGGAGAAGTTTAAGGCGGGATTAAGTTTACACCGCCGCACCCCCGCCCGCAGGCGAAAAAGCCGCCGACCCGATCCCCGAAGGGACGGGGGATGCTCCGCCTTCGCAAGCCGTTTTTTTGCGGGATGTTACCCCCGCTTTTCCTGCTCCTTGAGCTGCTCCAGCAGGATCTTTTCCGCATAGCCGCAGGCACGCTCGACCGAGCCGGCCTCGAAGGGGACCGAGAGGTTGGCATAGCGCAGCGTTTCCAGATAGCTGCGGCTGCCGCCGGACTTGCAGAGATTGAGATAATCCTGCCATGCGGCGGTTCTGTCCTCGGCGTACTTTTTCTTGAATTCCATTGCGCCCATGGTGGTGAGGGTGTAATTGATGTAGTAGAACGGATAGAGGTAGATGTGCAGCTTGTGGTACCAGAAGCCGCCCCGCTGCATGAATTCATTGTTTTCGTACCTGCGCCACGGCATATACTTTTCCTCCAGCAGGTGCCACTGGTAGGTGCGCTCCTTCGGGGTCATTTCCGGGTGGGCGTAGCAGATGTGCTGGAACTCATCCACCGCCACGCCGAAGGGTACAAAGGTGAGCGCCTCCTGCAGGTGGGCAAAGCGGAATTTATCGGCCTGATCACCGAAGAACCACTCGGCGTAGGGGTAGGCGAACTGCTCCATCGACATGGAATGGATCTCCGCAATGTCGGTGGATTCGTGGTAATAATCCGAGATGGGCTGGCTGCGCATGGCCATATACCCCGCAAAGGCGTGTCCCAGCTCGTGGGTCATGACCTGCATATCAAAGATGGTGTGGTTAAAGCAGGAGAACACGAAGGGCGCCTTGAGGCTGGGCAGGCTGGTCATGTAACCGGTGGAGGCCTTGCCCGGCTTATTCTGCAGGTCCATCATCTTATGCTCGATCATGAAGTCGATGAATTCGCCGGTCTCGGGGCTCAGCTCGTGGTACATTTTCTGCGCCGTCTTTACCATGAAGGCGTCATCGCCCGCCGGCTCGGCGTTGCCGTCCGGGAATACCATCTTTTCATCATACCACATGACGTGATCGATGCCGAGACGCTTTGCCTGCGCATCGTAGAGCTTCTGGCACAGCGGTACAAGGAAGGTACGCACCTGCTCCCGGAAGGAGGCGACCTCCTTTTCGCCGTAGTCGGTGCGGCTCTGCTCCAGGTAGCCGACCGGGATGTAATTCTCATAGCCGAGGTTCCTGCCCATCTCGTTGCGGATGCGGATCAGCTCGTCCCAGATCTCCTCGAGACGCGGCTCGTTCTTCTCGTAGAATTCGGCGTAGGCACGGACGGCGGCGGCACGCATCGCACGGTCGGGATGCTCGAAATACTTTTGCACGCCGTAAAGGTTCAGGGTCTTGCCGTCGAAGGGAATCTCGGCGGTGGCCATGATCTTCTGATATTCGTTGGTCAGGCGGCTTTCCTGCTGGCGCAGCGGGATGTTGGCCTCGCAGAACAGCTTCTTTTGCAGATCGATCGAGACAAAGTACTGCTTGCCGAATTCCCGCTCGATCTCCGGGCGGAAGCGGCTGGCGGCGATGGCTTCGTTGAGCGCGACCTCCTCGCCGCCGAGCGTGGGCAGCGTATTTAGCAGATAGTTGATCTCGGCCTCGTAGAATTCGTCACGGGTATCCAGCGTATGGCGGATGTGTGCGATGGAATACTGGGTGAACAGTTCGCAACTCTCCCGGTCGATCTCAAAAATCAGGCTGCGCAGGGCTTCGTAGCTCTCCGCCTGCCCGACTGCGGCTTTCCATTGGGCGAGCTGTGTGCGGTGCGCTTCCAGATCGGGGCGCTTGTATTCCAGTGTTGAAAACTTGTAATTTTCCATAGTGTCCTTGTCTCCTTACATGATTGATAGGGGGCTAAAATCCTTTTTCGGGAACATTGATTGCCGGCTTTCATCTGCTTCTAAAAAAGCTTGCAGCACATTTTATACATGCCAAAGTCCCGGGTTCGCAGAGCCTTTATCAGCGTGCGATTTCCGGAAACGTCCAGGTCGGCGGGGAAGGTATTGCAGAAAAGGTCACAGGTCAGAACGAACACGCTCTCCTGAATGTTTTCCGGAAGGTCCGCGATGCGGTGCTGGTTCAGACGGATTTGCAGCAGAATGTAGCGGAAATAGGCGCCGTCTGCCGGAAGCCCCGCCTGGGCGTGCTCTGCCATCAGTTCCTCCGTGATCCAGTAGGTGTCCACGGACTTGGGCTTGCCGTGGGAGGACTTGACAATGCCGGCCTGATTGATGCGGTAGCCGTAGGCCATATGTCCTGTGACCCAGACGTTTTTGGCATTGGGGAAAATCAGGTAGGAGAGCAGGGAGTCCTCGTACCAGTAGCCCTCCGGGAAGCAGAGGTGTTCAAATAGTGCGCCTCGGTAAACTTTTCCCCAAGGTTGTCCATGCAGTGCGTAAGGGGAGGATATCTTTTGGTCGGATTTGTAGCGGTGCATGATGGCTTTCCCATGGTCATACACGTAATATGCGCCGCCCTCCACCAGATCGCAGTCGTGGGCAAATGCGGTATCCAACAGGGCGTCAATGGCACCGGGCAGAAGAAAATCATCGGAATCAACAAACATAATGTATTTGCCAAAAATTTCCAGAATCCCGGTATTTCTCGCGCCGGAATGTCCCTTGTTCCGCTGGTGAATGACTGTCACCCGCGGGTCGTCGGAGTAGGTGTCTGCGATCGCGGGGGTGGTGTCGGTCGCGCCGTCGTCCACCAGAATGACGCGGTACGTATACTTTGTCTCCTGCGCCAGCACGGAGTCCATGCACTGGGCAAGATAGGCTTCCACGTTATAGGCCGGGATCACGATCTGCAAATCGCATTCCGGCTCCAGCAGCCGGTTGTCCGCGGCCGCGGTTCCCGTGGGGGGAGGGGAGAAGCGCAGCAGCGTTTCCCGTGCGCTGGAAGAATCCATGGCGGATCTCCGGCTGAAAACCGGCGCGGCTGTGTTCAGGATGCCTTTCAGGGTGCCTTTGATCGCACCTTTCAGCGTCGATGCTGTCATAGTATCACCTCGAAAAATAGTATACTGTTTCCCGGATGGAAAGTCAATATCCCGGCGTCTGGTTGACATTTTCAGCAGAATGCAGTAGAATTTGGGCAAATCGGGAAAAAAGAGGGAAAGCACATGGTTGGGCTTGGAACGGTCATCAACACCGCCGCGATTCTGGCAGGCGGTGTGTGCGGGGCGTTGTTTGGACGCGTCCTGAGCCAGAGCGCGCAGGATACGCTGATGAAGGTCTGCGGTGTGGGCACGCTGTTTATCACCATTTCCGGCGCCATGGAGGGTATGCTCACGGTGCAGGACGGAAAGGTCGTCAGCAGCGGCGCGATGCTGATCATCGGGTGCCTTGCCATCGGCGCGGTGATCGGGGAAGCGCTGAACATTGAGGGCGCGTTTGAGCGGCTGGGGCAGTGGCTGAAGGTCAAAACCGGAAATGCCAAGGACAAGACGTTCGTCAATGCCTTCGTCAGCGCGTCCCTGACCGTCTGCATCGGGGCAATGGCCATCGTCGGCTCCATTCAGGACGGACTGACCGGGGATTATTCCATCCTCGCAACCAAAGCGGTGCTGGACCTGATCATCATAATGGTGATGAGCAGCTCCATGGGAAAAGGCGCGGCATTTTCCGCAATTCCCGTGGCGGTGCTGCAAGGGAGCATGACGGCGCTTGCGGGACTGATGCGGCCGGTCATGACCGAAGGGGCGCTGGCGAACCTGTCGCTGGTGGGAAATGTGCTGATTTTCTGCGTCGGCATCAATCTGCTTTTCGGGAAGAAAGTGAAGGTGGCGAATCTGCTGCCCGCCATTGTGATCGCGGTGGCCGCGGCGTTTCTGCCTGTTTGATGAAGGAAAATATGGCGAACATTCTGGTATCCGGGCTGATCAACACGGAGACGACCGTGCGGGTGCGGCAGTTCCCGGTGAACTATTACCCCATTGATTACCCTTTTTTCGGGGTGAACACCGCCGTGTCCGGCGTGGCGTACAACATTTCCAAAGCACTGAAAACCTTGGGGGACGACGTGACTCTGCTTACCATGACGGGGCGGGACTTCCCGGCGGAATATATCCAGAGCCAGCTTTGCACGGCGGGAATCGGAACGGACTGGGTCAAACCCAGATTGAAGGAGACGCCCAACTCCGTGGTGCTTTATGACGGCGAGGGGAAGCGGCAGATCTACTGCGACCTGAAGGACATTCAGGAAACGCCCTACGACTTCCCGGAGGACATTTGCCGGGACGCTGACGTGGTGGCCGCCTGCAACATCAATTTTAATCGCCCGCTGCTGCATCAGGCGAAGACGCTGGGCAAAACCGTGGCCACAGATGTCCATGTGCTTTCGGACATCCACGACGAATTCAACCGGGAATTCATGTCCTGCGCGGATATTCTGTTCCTCAGCGATGAGGGAATTCGTGGAGACTACCGGGATTTTCTGCGGGCGCTGGGGGACACTTACGGAAACCGTATTATCGTTCTCGGCAGGGGAGCCGAGGGCGCGGCCATGTACCTCCGGGAGGAAAAACGCATTTTCGCCCTGCCCGCCGTGCAGGTGGGGGAAATCGTCAACACCGTGGGCGCGGGGGACGCCTTGTTCAGCGGCTTCCTGCATTATTTCGCGCAAGGATACCGCCCGCTGGACGCACTGGCACGGGCACAGATTTTCGCGTCCGCCAAGATACGTGTCAGCGGCGCGGCCAACGGCTTCCCGGCGGAAGGGGAAATGGAAGCGCTCTGCCGGGAATACGCGGGGAAAATGGAATATTACGAAGTATAAAAATCGAGGCAGCACATGAAAGTGCTGCCTCAGTCTTCTTCACTCCAGAACGTGTTCCAGACCCATTTGCAGAATGGTCTTCACATGGTCGTCAGCCAGAGAGTAGAGGATGTTCTTCCCCTCCCGGCGGAATTTGATCAGGTGCATTTGCTTCAGAATCCGAAGCTGGTGGGAAATGGCGCTCTGGCTGACGTCCACAGTCTCCGCAATGTCCGTCACGCACAGCTCCTGTCGGGACAGAAGCGCCAGAATATGCACCCGGGTAGAATCGGCAAAGCCCTTGAATAGCTCCGCAATGGCGTCCATGGTTTCCTTTTCGGGTACTGACTGCATTCAGATCCCTCCTTTTATCCCGTATATTCTAGCCCATTTTCTCAAAAGATGCAACTGTTTTTTCCATAGCGTCTTGCAGCGCTCTGGAAATGGGCAGCATGGTGTCCGCGTCCAGCTTGACCACCCGGCGGTCGTAGGTTATCAGGCCGTTCACCTCATCCTCCACGTCGCTGACCTGGGTGTAGATGGCGGCGCACAGACCCTTTTCCACGGCGGGGACAATGGATTCCCGGTAGAGCGCCGCTACCGCTTCGTTCAGAGCTTCTCTCGTCGGGCAGGCACCGTAGCCGTAGGTCTTGTCGGGGTTGAAAATGTGCCCCTCGACCCGCCATGTTTTCCCGCCGAACTCTGATAGCACCAGCGGACGAAGACCGTCGCCTGTCAGACGCAGCTTTCCGAAATACTGGTGGCGGCTGTCCACATCGGTGCTCTTTCCACGAAACCAGCCGGAGGTGGTGTCGATAAAGCGGGTAGCGTCCAGCGTGCGGAACCATCCGCAGACGCGGTCGCTGTCGAACTGCCCCCAGCCCTCGTTGAAGATCGTCCAATAGCAGATGCAGGGGTGGTTTTTCAGCTGATTCACCGCGTCGGCCGCGCCCTGACGGAAGGTATTGCGGCTTCGTTCGTCCCGGTGAAGACGCCGGTCGTTCCGCTTCTGAATGCCGACGGTGGGAAGCACGGTGTCCCGGAAATAACTGTAGCTGCTGTTATTGACCATGTCCTGCCAGACGATCATGCCCAGCCGGTCGCACTGATAGTAGAATTCCTCCGGCTCGACTTTGATGTGCTTGCGCAGGGTATTGAAGCCGAGACGCTTCATGGCGAGGATATCATCGGCATAGCTTTCCGGGGCGGGGGCGGTGAGCAGCCCCTCCGGCCAGTAGCCCTGATCCAGCAGACCGTGGAAGAAATAAGGTTTGCCGTTGAGGCACAGGCGGGGGTATCCCCCCACTTTTTTGATTTCCAGAGACCGGATGGCAAAGTAGGATTCCACCTTATCCTGCGCCGTTTCCACAGTGAAGCGGTAAAGATAGGGGTCGTCCGGGCACCAGAAATGGGGATTTTCCGGGGCGATGGTCACTTGCCCGTTTTCCAGAGGAAACTGCCCCAGCGGCTCCACGCTGACCGTTCCCTCCAGGGGCGGAACCGTGGAGATCGTCACGGACGCGCCGTGATTTTCAATGTTCAGATTCTCTATATAAGTGCCCGGCACGCTTTCCAGCCACACCGTCTGCCAGATACCGGACACGGGGGTGTACCACATGCCGCCCCGATTCATCACCTGCTTGCCGTAGGGGAAAGCCTGATCGTGGAGATCGTCGGTGCAGCGGATGACCAGCTCGTTTTCCTCCGCCAGCGCTTCGGTGATGTCCACACAGAAGGAGGCATAGCCGCCCTCGTGGCGGCACAGGTGCTGCCCGTTCACGAACACCTCTGCAATTTGGTCGGCAGCGCCGATGTGGAGCAGCACCCGCTCCCGGCGGAAGCCCTCGGGCAGAAGAAAGCGTCGGCGATACCATAATGGCGCGCCTTCTTCAAAATGCCGCCCGATGCCGGAAAGCCGGGACTCCGGGCAGAAGGGCACCAGAATGCGCATATCAAATGTTTCCGGTTTCCCGGATGATACGGCAAAATCCCATTCTCCGTTCAGGTTTATGTAAGAATCCCGGCGCATCTGCGGTCTGGGATAGACCTGCCATGGCGTGCCGGAAAGCGTTTCGCCTCTGGGCGTGGTGAGCGTCTGCAGCATGGACATCCTCCTTTTGCCGTCCGATGGAAGTTTTTCCCGGGCGGAACACTGGAATACAGGGTGTTTTGTTGGATATTCTATTTATTAATCTACCATACCCGGGCAAACGTGTCAAGCGAAGCCGCAGACGGCGGACGGGGAAGCGTTCAAATCGACTTTTTCTATTAAGTTTTTACGAAAACTCTTTGCAAATGAAAAGAAATATGCTATAGTATACTGAGTTTCGTGTGACTATCTGCGCCAAGAACACGGGCGCGCACGTAAGAGTGTATCTGAAAAATGTCAAAACGCCCAATCAGCGGCTCTTTTTGCCCTGTGCCGCGCCATTTTCCCTTGAAATGCAGCAAGCATTCCTGCGGAAAAATGGCTTGCTCAGGACAAAAATCCCTCGCTGCTGGTCATTTCGCCAGTTTTCAGATACACCCTAGAAAGGCAAAAGAGATGCAAGATCTATCGAAAATTTCTGTCGTCCTGCCTTCTTTGGACCCGGACGAGAAGCTGAACGCCGTCATCGACGGCCTGCTGGAATATGGCTTTTCCAACATTATTCTGGTCAACGACGGAAGCAAGCAGGAAAATTTACATTATTTCACGGACGCCGCCGCGGCTCATCCCGAAATTCATCTGCTCCATCATGAGGTGAACCGGGGGAAGGGCGCGGCTTTGAAGACCGCTTTCCGGTGGTTTCTGGACAACTGTCCCGAAGGCGCCGGCGTCGTGACGGTGGACGGCGACAACCAGCACCACCCCGAGGATACCCGGGCGTGCTGCGAGAAGATGCTGGAGACCGGGCACTGCATTCTGGGCTGCCGGGACTTTACGCTGGACCACGTGCCGAATCGCAGCCGGTTCGGCAACCACACCACGTCGCTGGTGTTCAAGACCTTCGTGGGCATGACCATTTCCGACACCCAGACCGGCCTGCGGGCGCTGCCCCGGGAGGCAGTGGAGGAACTGGTGGACGTGGCGGGAGACCGGTTTGAGTACGAGACCAATATGCTTCTGGCGTTCAAGGAAAAGGCCATCCCCTTCGAGGAGAACAAGATCCGCACCGTGTACATTGAGGAGAACAAAAGCTCCCATTTCCGCACCTTTGTGGATTCCTGGCGGATATACAAGCTGATTCTGGCGCATTTCTTCCGGTATACGATGAATTCCATCGTCTGCGCCGCAGTTGACACCGGCCTGTTCACCCTGTTTACCGCTCTGCTTAAAAAGGCGCTGGAGGGCTTCGCCCTCACCGCCGCGGCGGGCGTGGGTGCGAGAGTGATCTCGTCTCTGCTGAACTTCTTCCTCAATAAGAAGCTGGTGTTCAGGAACACCGCGGGTACCGGCAAGACCATGCTTCGCTACTACTGCCTGGCGGTCCCCCAGATGCTGCTGCAAATTCTGCTGACCGACGGCGCGTATGTGCTTTTCCACGTAAAGCCCACCGGCGTGCTGCACACGCTGATTTACGTGGTCGTGATGATTCTGCTTTACATCATCGGCTATATGATTCAGCAGCGCTGGGTGTTCGCGCCCCAGAAACAAAATGAACCCGAGGTTGAGAAAAAATGAGCAAACGAAACACAATGCCCGATTATGATCCCGTTCCTTCCCAGCGGGGCGGGGCTTCCAGACCGCCCAAGAAGAAAAAGAAGAAGGGCAGCGGCCTGTTCGGCCGGATCGTCCGGCGGTTTTTCCTGGTGCTGTTCACCGTGATCGCCCTGATTCTGGTGGCGGCGTGTCTGGCGGCGAACCTGATCTTCAATGGCCCGTCCCCCGCAGCCCGGGATATTTTGACCATGACGCTGCTGGAACCCAGCGGAACCAAGTGGATTCCCGGCCTGTTCATGGACGCACAGACCCTGGATTCCATCCGCGCACGGGATGACTCCAACCTGAAAGACGAGTTCTCCAACGCGTCGGAAATCGTCATCAACAAGGACACGGCAATCTCCGCCGGAGTCGACGAGTGGGCGAATTATCCTGATGGCATCCGCTTTGAATCCCACTCCGGCGACACCTATAACGCCCATATCATGATCGTCCGTGACCCCAGCAAGGTCTACCTGGGTACCTCTACGGAGAATTTCTCCACCTCCATTCCCGGCACCCGGATCGACGACCAGATCGAGACCGACGGCGCCATTGCCGGTGTCAACGCAGGCGCGTTCTTTGACAACGGTACCTCCGACCCTGCTGTCGGCTCCGTGCCGGAGGGACTGGTTTACTCCAAGGGCGTCTGCAAGTGGACGACCGGTTCTCCCCCCAACGGCATCAAGGGCTTCGCGGGCTTCAACAAGGACAACATCCTTGTGGTCGCTCAGGACAATCTGAGCAAGGCTCAGGCGGAGGAGCTGAACATCCGGGACGGCTGCTGCTTCGGCCCCGTCCTCATCATGAACGGGGAAATCAACCAGGAAGCCTACAACTCCAACTCCGGTTGGAACCCCCGTACCGCCGTCGGCCAGCGGAAGGACGGCGCCGTGGTGTTCGTGTGCATTGACGGCCGTCAGGCCGGTTCCGCAGGCGGCACCTATAAGGACGTCATCGACATCATGATCGAGTACGGCGTCGTGAACGCCTGCAACATGGACGGCGGCTCGTCCAGCATTATGGTCTACCGGGATACCTACGGCCTGTTCGGCGAAGCCGGTACCGTGCAGGTGATCAACAGCTATTCCCTGCTGCAGGAGCGCCCCAGAAAGATGCCGACCTTCTGGATGGTCGCGCCGTAAGGAAGTGAGGGAAACCATGTATCAAGGAAAATTCGATTCTAAAAATAAGAGAACCACGGTGGATGTTTCCGAGTTGCTCGCCCAGCGCAACAGCGAGTCTTCCCGGGAGCAGCCCCAGCGCCAGCCGGTGCGGGAGACCCCGCCCAAGGC
>ENA-OURV01003218-OURV01003218.1-human-gut-metagenome-genome-assembly--contig:-NODE-3218-length-10530-cov-3.365632_pt1 | contig 10530 bp, 8 predicted proteins | sample MGYA00242141_ERZ509072 | MGnify/ENA primary metagenome ERZ509072 (study PRJEB26280, sample SAMEA2338763) | human gut metagenome | biome: human gut; feature: human-associated habitat; material: faeces... | reverse complement strand
GACAAAGGGCGTACAACTCATCATTGACACTTATTTCAATGACCTGTCTATTGATAATATTCCACAAACAATAGAAATTTTTCAAGGAGAAGAAATAAATATTCCAACATTATGGGGAATTAAAATATCAAATGAAGACGAATCAATAGAAACATCATCAACATTATATTCAAGTACATTTAATGAAATAGGAGAAGAAAAACTAGAAGTAAGTTTATTTGATAAAATAAGATTAAAAACGATAAATGTCAATGTTATAGAAGATGTTGATGTAATACCAGTTGGAGAAATTGTTGGAATTAAATTATATACAAATGGTGTTATGGTAGTAGGAATGGCCTCAATTGAAGGTGAAGATGGTAATATATATAAACCATATCAAGATACAGGAATACAAGAAGGAGATTGTATAACATATGTTAATGGTACAGAAATTGCTTCAACAGAGGATTTAACAGAAGAAATAAATAAATCATTAGGAAATGAAATTGAATTAACATTTAATCATAAAGAAGAAACAAAAACAGGTAAAATAAAGTCTGTAAAAAATAAAGATGGTAAATATAAACTAGGATTATGGGTTAGAGATAGTGCTGCAGGGGTTGGAACAGTAACATTTTATAATGAAGACACTAAATGTTTTTCAGCATTAGGCCATGCAATAACAGATATAGATACAGGAGAAGTTTTGACTACATCATCAGGTGAAATTGATACAGCAAGAATATTATCAATAGTAAAAGGTCAAAAAGATGAACCAGGAAGAGTAGAAGGAGCAATAAATAGTAAAACATTAATTGGAAGTATTTATAATAATACAAAGTTTGGAATATTTGGAGTAATAAAAAATACTGAAAACATACAATTAGACTTTAATAAAAAGATGAAAGTAGCATCAAGAAACGAAATAAAACTAGGAGAAGCGACTTGTTTAAGTAGTATTGATGGAGAGATAAAAGAATATAAATTAGAAATAACCAAAATATATCAAAACAATAATTATGATAATAAAAGTATGCTTATAAATATAACAGATGAAAATTTATTAGAAAAAACAGGTGGAATTATACAAGGAATGAGTGGAACTCCGATAATACAAAATGGAAAATTTGTTGGAGCAATAACACATGTATTGGTAAATAATCCTACTGTAGGGTATGCTGTTTTTGGCGATTTAATGCTTAAATATTGACATTAAGCAGGTTTTGTAATAAAATTATGTGGTAAAAGTTGAAAAATAATTGATAGAAGTTACTAGTTAAATTTATATACTAGGAAAGTTATTAAAGATTCCTAGTATATAAAAATGTATTAAGGCTAGTAACTTTAATGAAAGGAATGATAATAGATGGATAAAAAAAGAATTGTAACAGGAGACAGACCAACAGGAAGATTACATATAGGACATTATTTTGGATCATTAAAAAATAGAGTAAAATTACAAGAAAGTGGAGAATATGATCAATACATATTAATTGCTGATGTTCAAGCATTAACAGATAATTTTAACAATCCAGAAAAAGTAAGAAAAAATGTAAGAGAAGTCTTAATGGATTATTTATCAGTAGGAATAGACCCTGAAAAAACAACAATATATATACAATCAATGATACCTGAAACAGCAGAATTAACAGTCTTTTATTCAAACTTAGTTACAATTGCAAGACTTGAAAGAAATCCAACAGTAAAAACAGAGATTGCACAAAAAAGAGATTTGTTTGGTGAAAGTGTAACATATGGATTTTTAGGATATCCAGTAAGTCAAGCAGCAGATATAACTGTAATGGACGGAACTATCATTCCAGTAGGAGAAGATCAATTACCATTAATAGAACAATGTAGAGAAATTGTAAGAAAATTCAACAGTATATATGGAGATGTATTAAAAGAACCAGAAGCAGTATTATCAAAAGAAAAAAGAATAAAAGGCCTTGATGGAAACGAAAAAATGGGAAAATCATTAGGAAATGCCATTTATTTATCAGACACAGTTGAAGATGTAAATAGAAAAGTAATGAGTGCAGTAACAGATCCAAATAGAATTAAAAAAGATGATAAAGGAAATCCAGATATATGTATGGTTTCATATTATCATAAATTATTTAGTTCTGAAGAAGAGTGTAGAAATGTTTGTGAAGAATGTAGAGCTGGAAAAAGAGGTTGTGTAGCTTGTAAAAAGCAATTAGCACAAAATATAAATAACACATTAGAACCAATGAGAGAAAAAAGAAAATATTATGAACAACACCCTGAAATAGTTGATGAAATATTAATAAATGGAACAGAAAAGGCAAGAGAAACAGCAAAAGAAACAATGAAAAAAGTAAAAAAAGCAATGAAACTTGATTATTTTCAAAATTAGATAGGAGATGAAAAAATTGTTTACAGATTATACAAAAATAATAATAAAATCAGGTAATGGTGGAGATGGAGCCATTACATTCAGAAGAGAAAAATATGTAGCAGCAGGAGGACCTGATGGAGGAGATGGTGGAAGAGGTGGAAACATCTATTTCAGAGTAGATCCTAATGCAAATACATTAATAGATTTTAGATTTACTAAAAAATTCAAAGCACAAAATGGTGAAAATGGAAGTGGATCAAACAGATATGGAAAAGCAGGAGAAGACTTATATATAGATGTTCCAATAGGAACAATTATAAAAGATGCAGAAACAGGAAAAGTTGTTGCAGACCTTTCAAAAGAAGGACAAGAAGAACTTGTACTAAAAGGTGGAAGAGGTGGAAAAGGAAATTCACATTTTGCAACAGCAACAAGGCAAGTTCCAAGATTTGCACAAGCTGGTGAAGAAGGAGAAGAAAAAGAAGTAATATTAGAATTAAAACTTCTTGCAGATGTTGGACTATTAGGATTTCCAAATGTAGGAAAATCAACATTTTTATCAAGAGTAACAGATGCAAAACCTAAAATTGCAAATTATCATTTTACAACAATAGAACCAAATTTAGGAGTTGTAAAAACAGCAAGTGGAGACAGTTTTGTAATTGCAGATATACCTGGAATTATAGAAGGTGCAAGTGAAGGTGTAGGACTAGGAATACAATTTTTACGTCATGTAGAAAGAACAAGATTATTATTACATGTAATAGATGTATCTGGAAGTGAAGGAAGAGACCCTGTAGAAGACTATCATACAATAAATGAAGAACTAAAAAAATACAGTGAAAAATTAGCAACAAGAAAACAAATACTTGTAGCAAACAAAATTGATGTAATGCAAGATGATGAAAGATTAAAAGAGCTTGAAGAATTAGCCAAAAAAGAAAAATTAGAATTATTCAAAATTTCAGGAGTAACAGGTGAAGGAATATCTGAATTATTAAACAGAGTATCTGAAGTATTAAAAACATTACCAAAAGAAGAAATAGTTGAAGAAGAAGATAAAGTTATATATACTTTAGATGATGACAAAGAAGAATTTACAGTAAGAAAAGATGGAGATACATTTGTTGTTGAAGGAAAAGCTGTAAATAGATTAATGGGAAGAATAAATATAGATGATAATGAGTCAATGTATTATTTCCAAAAGAAACTAAAAGAATTAGGAATTGAAGATGAACTAAAAAGACAAGGCATTTGTGAAGGTGATTATGTTAAAATGCTTAATTGGACATTTGAGTGGTATCAATAAATAAAATAGCGAGATTTTCTTGCTATTTTTCTTAATTTAATGTAAAATATATAAGTATGATTTTTAATAAAGAGAGGAAAGAACCATGCAAGAAATATTAGAAGTATTAAAAGAAACAGCAATAGATAGTATAAAATTATTACCATTTTTATTTATAACATATCTAATAATATATAGAACATAAAACAAGTAACAAAGTAAAACAAGTTATACAAAAATCAGGAAAATTTGGACCATTATTAGGAGGAATTGTAGGAATAGTACCACAATGTGGATTTTCTGTATCTGCAACAAATTTATATTCAGCAAGAGTAATAACACTTGGAACACTTATTTCAGTATATTTAACAACATCTGATGAAATGTTGCCAATATTAATTTCAGAAACAATGCCAGCATCAACAATATTAACAATCTTAGGAATAAAATTAGTAATAGGAGTATTAGCAGGATTTATAATAGACTTTGTAGCAAGAAAATTGCACAAAGAAAAAGAAGAAACAAAAATAGAAGAAATATGTGAACACGAACATTGTCATTGTGAAAAAAATATAGCATTATCAGCATTAAAACATACATTAAATATATTCTTATTTATATTTATTATAACACTTGTAATAAATGGAATAATAGAAATAATTGGCCAAGAAAACCTTGCAAATATAGTTAGCAAAAATATAATATTAGGACCTATTGTAGCAGGAATTATAGGGTTAATTCCAAATTGTGCATCATCAGTAGTATTAACAGAATTATTTGTAGAAAATGTTATATCAATGCCAATATTAATTTCAGGATTATGTGTAAATGCAGGTGTAGGATTATTAGTATTATTCAAAACAAATGAGAATAAAAAAGAAAATCTAAAAATTATAGGACTATTATATGCAATAGGTGTAATATCAGGACTTATTTTAGAAATTATCATTTAAATTGGAAAAATTACTTGAAATTTTAAGCTTTTTGTAGGATAATATAAGTGTGTGAGAATAAAATTGAAAATGAAAGGAAACAAACATGAAATTAATAGATAAATTTTTGAAAAAGTTAAATACAAGTAGAAATACATTTGTTACATATGTATTAACATTAATTTCATTTTATTTAGCAATAGATAGAATAGTAGAAATGCTACTTATGATATTTACTGGAGTATCTGTATCATATTGGGGACCATTTATGTATACATTTGCTTTAGCATGTCCTGTATTTGCATTTCTATTTTCTGGTTCTTCTGAATTTGCATCATCTAAGAACACAAAAGTAACACTATTTTACACATATGTTGTAGGACTATATGTTATAGCATTATCAATGTTTGTACAATGGATTAACAGAGGCGCATGGTTACTTTTAATATCATTACCAGGATATACAGAATTAGTAACAGACTATTCAGAATTAATAAAACCAGCATTAACATCATTAGCAATATATTTACCATTAGTAACATTTTATAGTGTATTTAAATTTATTCGTTTAGGAGTAGGAGACAGTAAAGATTGGACTAGATCTATTTGGGATTATAAAGGAATAAGTTTAAAAGATACAAAACAAGGACATGGACCATTTACATGTGATTTATGTGTTTGCAATGATTTTGAAACAGGAAAAAAAGTACAATTTGTTGAAAAAGCAAGGTATCAATCATTATTAGTAGTTGGAGGCTCAGGAACAGGAAAAACATCTTTAATAATTGAACCATTTGTTGCAAAAGACATAGAGAAGAAAGCATTTTATATAGCTACAGCAAAAGAAATGGGATATACAGCATTAAAAACAGGAATTGCAGTATTAAATAAACCATATGATAATGAATATTTAAATCAAAACTTTTCATTAAATATGATAACACCAGTAGATGGAAAAGAATCAATATATAAATCATATATGAATAAAATGATCTTAGCATCATTAGGAAGCAGTTATTCATATAGAAATTTAGGAATTACAACATTATCACCAGATTATGAATCAACAGAAAAAATGATAAATGTATGTAAAAATTTCCATATAAAATATAATATTATTGATCCAGCTAACAGAGGCTCTATAGGATTAAACCCATTTATATATGATGACCCAAATAAAATAGCAATAACAATTTCTGCAGCGTTAAAAGCAATGTATGTAAATGCACATCCAGAAATTGAAGATACATATAGAGAAGAATATATAATACAAGCAGTTGAAAATTTAGCAATTATGTTAAAAGAAATGTATCCTCGTTTAAATGGCGGAAATTTACCAAATCTAGAAGACATGTTAAAAATGCTTACAAATTATAGTATAGTAGAAAAAATGTGTGAAATAATGTGCCAAGATCCAGAATTAGCTGAAAAGTATTCAAATCAAATAACATACTTTAAAAGAAACTTTTATGAGAATGCACCAGGTAAAGCAATTACAGAACAATATCTATATTTAGCTGTATCACAACTTGATAATTTATTGAGATTACCAGGTGTAAAAACAATATTATGCAATAGACATAATAATATAGATTTTGACAAAGCATTAGCAAATGGAGAAATAACATTTGTATGTACTCGTAGAGGAGATTTAGGAAGAGTAAGCCATAAAGCATTTGGATTATTTTTCTTATTGTCAATGCAAAATGCAGTGTTAAGAAGACCTGGAAATGAAAACAGTAGAATACCACATTTCTTATATATAGATGAATTTCCAGACTTTATATGTAAAGATACAGAAGCAATATTTACATTATATAGAAAATATAAAGTTGCAACAACAATAACAGCACAAAACTTATCTCAATTAGAAGCAAATGCACCAGATATGAAATATAGAGAAACAATTATTTCAAATTGTGCAAATAAAATTTTCTTAGGAAATGCAGATAATACAGAACTAGTATGGTGGGAAAATGAATTTGGAAAGAGAAGAACTTGGAAATTAGATGCTCAAATCGATATGAACAAGTTACAATATGAGCCAAAGAAAAAAGCAGAATATGGTTGGGAAACATATTGGCCAGCAAATAAATTAGGAACCATGGGATTTAAAGTTGCTGCTATAAAATTAAAAAATGATGGTGGAGGATTTAATATAAATGATGGTAGATTAAATTTTATAGGTGCTAAATATAAAGAAGAGCAACCAATAAAAACATATAATTTTGCTAGATTTACAGCAGGAGTTGTAGAAGATTCAGATGATAGCAAACATAAAGAAAAATTTGATCCAAAACATATTAATTTTATAGATGACAGAAACGAAATAGATCCAATTCAAACTGATACAACAGATTCAGGTTTTCAATTTGATAATGAAAATGCAGTTGTAGTAAATTTGAAAAAAGGAAAGAAATAATAAAAAGAGCAGTGCATTTGCACTGCTCTTTGCATGATAAATAAAATATAAAGATTATCAAAAATATTGAAATCAATTGCAGATAATACTTGAAAAAAAAATCAAAAAATAGTACAATATAAAAGAATGAAAGGAAGATGAAAAAAGTGAAATTAACAGACTTTAATTATGAATTACCAGAAAGATTAATAGCACAAGTACCAATAGAAAAAAGAGACGAATCAAGATTAATGGTATTAGATAGAAATAAACAAACAATAGAACACAAAGTATTTAAAGATATTATAGATTATTTACAACCAGGAGATTGTCTTGTAAGAAATAATACGAAAGTTTTACCAGCACGTTTATATGGAAAAAAAGAAACAGGAGCACATGTTGAATTTCTATTATTAAACAGAATAGAAGGAGACATTTGGGAGTGTATAGTAAGACCAGGAAATAAATTACATGTAGGAGCAAAAGTTAGCTTTGGAGATGGATTATTAAATGCAGAAGTATTAGACACAATGCCAGGAGGAACAAGAAAAGTTAAATTTACATATCAAGGAATATTTAACGAAATATTAGACAAAATTGGTTTAATGCCATTACCTCCATATATTCATGAAGAACTAAAAGAAAATGACAGATATCAAACAGTATATGCAAAATATGAAGGATCAGCTGCAGCACCAACAGCAGGATTACATTTTACAGATGAACTATTAAAGAAAATAGAAGAAAAAGGTGTAAAAATTGCAAATGTAACATTACATGTTGGAATAGGAACATTTAGACCAGTAAAAGAAGAAAATATAGAAAACCATGATATGCATACAGAGCATTATTATATAAAACAAGAAGACGTAGATAAAATAAATGAAACAAAGAAAAATGGTGGAAGAGTTATAGCAGTTGGAACAACATCATGTAGAGTATTAGAAACAATTGCAGATGAAGAAACAGGAATGGTACATGTAACAGAAGGAGATACAAATATTTTCATATATCCAGGATATAAATTCAAATGTATAGATGGATTAATAACAAATTTCCATTTACCAGAATCAACATTAGTAATGTTGGTATCAGCATTAGCTGGAAGAGAATATATATTAAAAGCATATAATGAAGCAGTAAAAGAAGAATATAAATTCTTCAGCTTTGGAGATGCAATGTTTATAAAATAGAAAGGGAAAAGACGAATGAGTAAAGAAGAGTTACCAATGATAATACCTGAAAAGAAAATGGCTATAAAAAGACAAAAACAAAGAAATATAGAAGGAATAAAAAGAGTAGGAAAGATTGCAGGAAATTTTGGACTTGCTGCCATTGGAGTTGGAGCGATTGGAATAGGTGGGCCAGTAGCTGTTGTTGGAGCGAGTGCCTATGTATTAGCAGGAACAAATGCAATAAAGAATATAATATTTAAAAGTGTAGAAAAAAATTCAATGTTTGTTACTAGAAGAAAAATTAATGGTGAGTTAGAAATCGGACAAGACTCAACAAAATTAAAACAAGCACAAAAAATAAAAGAGTTAAGACCTCAAGAAAAAGCAGCAATGATGGGGTTAGGTATGATGGTATCCCTAAAAAATATTCAACAAATGTATGAAGATAAAGATATACAAACGAAACCAGCCCTAAATGGTGAAAATAATGTATATCCACAAGTTTTTAGTACTGTAACACATGGTGATAATGTAAAAACATTAGAAGCATTAGAAAAACTAGGATATATACAAATAACTAGAAAAGAATTTAAAAAGAAAAGTACATTTGCTTGGGAAAGATTAGGGGTTGGAGAATATAAATCAGCTCAAAGAGCTTTTCTAGCAAAATTTAATCCTGAAGAAAGAAAAAAATATGAACATGATTTTTATGATATGGCAATACAAATAACAGACAAAAAACTTAATATAGATGAATTAGTACAAAGATATGTAAATGTGGATCAAATAGATAAGAGTAATAGACAAGAAAGAAAAGCATTAAAAACAGTAGGTCTTATTTTTAAAGCATTAAAAGATTCAAATATTGATGTAAGATTGAATGAATTAGGAGAAACACAAATAGCTTATGACTCAGAAGAACCTCTTTTAAAAAGAGTTCAAAGAGAAAATTATGATAAATGTGAGGAATACAGAAAAACAATGTATGTTGGAAATGAAATAGAACAAACTCCAGTCCAAACAAGAGGACAAGATGAAATAACTCAAGAAAATGCAACTAAGAATCAACAAAATAAAGATGAAGAAATAGAACATTAAAAGAAAGGATGAAAAAATGAAGCCAGCGGTAACTTATGAATTATTACACGAATGTAAACAAACAGGTGCAAGAAGAGGTGTTATTCATACACCACATGGAGATATACAAACACCAATTTTTATGCCAGTAGGAACACAAGCTACAGTCAAATCAATGACTCCAGAAGAATTAAAAGAAGAAGTAAAAGCACAAATAATATTATCAAATACATATCATTTATATTTAAGACCAGGTCAAGAAATTGTAAAAGAAGCAGGTGGACTTCATAACTTTATGAAATGGGATAGACCAATATTAACAGATAGTGGAGGTTTCCAAGTATTTAGTTTAAGTTCATTAAGAAAAATAACAGAAGAAGGTGTAGCATTCCATTCACATTTAGATGGTAGTAAACATTTATTTACACCAGAAAGTGTAATGAAAACAGAAGAAGATTTAGGAGCAGATATAATAATGGCATTTGATGAATGTTGTCCATATCCATCAACATATGAGTATACAAAAAATTCAATGGAAAGAACAACAAGATGGGCTAAAAGATGTAAAGAAGCACATACAACAGAAAATCAAGCATTATTTGGAATCATACAAGGTGGATTTTTTGAAGATTTAAGAAAAAAATCAGCAGAAGATTTAATTGCATTAGACTTACCAGGATATGCAATAGGAGGAATAAGTGTTGGTGAACCAAAAGAAGAATTCTTAAAAATGTTATATTATACAACACCATTAATGCCAAAAGATAAACCAAGATATTTAATGGGTGTTGGAACACCAGATTATTTAATAGAAGCAGCACTAGCTGGAATAGATATGTGTGATTGTGTATTACCAACAAGAATTGCAAGAAATGGAACAGCATTAACATCACATGGAAAAGTAGTTGTAAGAAATGCAACATATGAAAGAGATTGGACACCGTTAGATCCAGAATGTGATTGTTATACATGTAAAAATTATACAAGAGCATATATAAGACATCTAGTAAAAGCGAATGAAATATTAGGGGTAAGATTACTTTCAATACATAATTTAAGATTTTTAACTAGATTAATGGAAAATATTAGAACAGCCATAGAAAATGATTGTTTAGGAGATTTTAGAACAGAATTTTATAAAAAATATGGATATGAAGACTAAAGAAAAGAAAGGGGCGTAAATACAATGGAATTATATTATGAAGAAGAAAAACAAACAAAGAAAAAGTCAAAAGCTCCTATATTTATAGGAATATTTATAATTTTACTTGTTTTACTAACAACAATAATATTTTGTGCAATTATGTATATAA
>ENA-OURV01003213-OURV01003213.1-human-gut-metagenome-genome-assembly--contig:-NODE-3213-length-10537-cov-41.375119_pt1 | contig 10537 bp, 4 predicted proteins | sample MGYA00242141_ERZ509072 | MGnify/ENA primary metagenome ERZ509072 (study PRJEB26280, sample SAMEA2338763) | human gut metagenome | biome: human gut; feature: human-associated habitat; material: faeces... | reverse complement strand
ACGCAGAGCAGCAGATCCGTGGTGCGGTTGTATTACCACACGGAACAGGAAAAACAGTTAAGGTTTTAGTTTTCGCTAAGGGAACTAAGGTTGACGAGGCACAGGCAGCAGGAGCTGACTTCGTTGGAGGCGAGGAGTTAATTCCAAAGATCCAGAACGAGGGATGGTTAGACTTCGACGTTGTAGTTGCTACACCTGATATGATGGGTGTTGTTGGTCGTTTAGGACGTGTCCTTGGACCAAAGGGCTTAATGCCAAACCCAAAGGCAGGAACAGTTACTATGGATGTAACAAAAGCTGTTAACGATATCAAAGCCGGTAAGATTGAGTACAGATTGGACAAGACAAACATTATCCATGTGCCAGTTGGAAAAGCATCTTTCACAGACGAGCAGTTAAACGACAACTTCCAGTCTCTTATGGGTGCAATTAATAAAGCAAAACCTGCTAGCTTAAAGGGTCAGTACATTAAGAGCGCAACTCTTACATCTACAATGGGACCTGGCGTTAAGTTAAACGTGGTTAAGATTACACAGTAAGATAGTTAAACAGTTACAGTAAAACAATTTACAAGACCTATCAAACGCCAAGCAAAAGTTTTGCGGAAAGTAATTGACATCCGTAATATAGTTTGATATAATTGCAATGCATATTGCCGAAGACAGTAGGTGCCGCAAGGCGTAAACGTAGAACCTACCGAGGGAATTTTCGAGATTTATCTTGAATTTTGACTTGTACCCTTCTGTCGACAGGCAGGAGGGTTTCTTTGATTAATAAATCAAATACCTCATGTCTTTTATGCGAAAATCTAAAAGGAGGTAAATGAATCGTGGCAAAGGTAGAACTTAAACAGCCAATCGTAGATGAGATTTCCGGTGTTATCAATGGTGCACAGTCAGTAGTAGTCGTTGATTACTTAGGACTCACAGTAGCAGAGGATACTCAGTTACGTAAACAGTTAAGAGAAGCCGGTGTAACTTACAAGGTATACAAGAATACTTTAGTAAACCGTGCAATCCAGGGAACAGAGTTCGAGGGATTAAAGGATGTCCTTGAAGGACCAAGCGCATTCGCTGTATCAGCAGAGGATGCAACAGCACCAGCAAGAATCTTAGCTAAGTTCGCTAAAACAGCTCCGGCTTTAGAGATTAAAGCAGGTGTAGTTGAGGGAACATTTTATGATGCTGAGGGTATGAAGGCAATCGCCGCTGTACCTAGCAGAGATGAGCTTCTTGGAAAATTACTTGGAAGCATTCAGTCACCTATCACAAATCTTGCTCGTGTACTCAATCAGATCGCAGAGCAGGGTGGCGCTGCAGATGCAACCGTAGAGGCAGCACCAGCAGAGGACGCTGCAGAGGAAGCTCCAGCAGCAGAATAATTCAAATATTATATTTGAACCTTATTATCATAATTAAATTTTTAAATGGAGGAAATTATAATGGCAAAGTTAACAACAGCAGAGTTTATTGATGCTATCAAAGAGTTAAGCGTATTAGAGTTAAATGATTTAGTAAAAGCTTGTGAAGAAGAGTTCGGTGTTTCTGCAGCAGCAGGTGTTGTAGTTGCAGCAGCAGGAGCTGACGGAGCAGCAGCTGAGGAGAAGACTGAGTTCGACGTAGAGCTTACAGAGGTTGGACCAAACAAGGTTAAGGTTATCAAGGTTGTTCGTGAGATCACAGGTCTTGGACTTAAAGAGGCTAAGGACGCTGTTGATGGCGCACCAAAGGTTATCAAAGAGCAGCTTGACAAGGCTTCAGCAGAGGATGCTAAGGCTAAACTTGAGGCAGAGGGAGCTAAGGTTACTCTTAAATAGTCGGATAGGCTACGAGCAGAGTAAAAACATAAAAAAGAGCCAAGGGCAAATTCTATTTGCACCTTGGCTCTTTTTTATGTTTTTATTGCGCGACAGTCGGAGCGCGTCCCGAAAATGCCTAAGCATTTTTGGGACCTCCGCTCGTAGCCTATCCGACGGCGAAATGATTGCGCGACAGCGCAATCACTTTTGGGGATTTTGGGAAAAAATAAAAAAACACTTGCATTCGTGTCAGATTTGTTGTATAGTATACGTTGCACTATTGTGGTGCAGTGGCATTTTTATGCAATTTTTTAAATGATGCAAATTTGTCAATAGGTAAATTACACTAAAATGCATTCGCAAATATGTGCACAAGAGAAAAACCACAAGATATAGTAACTGGGGTGGTTTTTGAATCATTATCTAGATACTTGCTAGATTAAAATAAAAACGAGAGGTGAAACGTCAATGGAGAAAAACAGAATACGTCCGGTCACATCCGGAAAAAGCATGCGTATGAGTTACTCAAGACAAAAAGAGGTTCTGCAGATGCCAAATCTGATTGAGGTCCAGAAGGATTCTTATCAGTGGTTCTTAGACGAAGGTCTTAAGGAAGCTTTTGCGGATATCTCTCCAATCACAGATTACAGCGGAAAGCTTAGTCTTGATTTTGTAGATTTTACATTATGCGAAGATGATGTAAAGTATACAATTCCTGAGTGCAAGGAAAGAGATGCAACATACGCAGCTCCTTTAAAGGTTAAAGTCAGACTTCACAACAAAGAGACAGATGAGATTAATGAGCATGAAATTTTCATGGGTGATCTGCCTTTAATGACAGAGACCGGTACATTCGTAATCAACGGTGCAGAGCGAGTTATTGTCAGTCAGTTAGTTCGTTCTCCTGGTATTTATTACGGAATTGCTCATGATAAGCTCGGAAAGACCCTGTATTCTTGTACTGTTATTCCAAACCGTGGTGCATGGCTTGAGTATGAGACAGACTCTAACGACGTTTTTTATGTAAGAGTAGATAGAACACGTAAGGTACCTATAACAGTACTTTTACGTGCACTTGGAGTAGGTACAAACCAGGCTATTCTCGATATGTTCGGAGATGAGCCAAAGATCCAGGCATCATTCAGCAAGGACCCTGCAATCACAGAGCGTGAGCCACAGGGAAGCTATGAGGCTGGTTTATTAGAGTTATATAAGAAGATTCGTCCGGGCGAGCCGCTTTCAGTTGAGAGTGCAGAGAGCCTTATCACAGCAATGTTCTTCGATCCTAGAAGATATGACCTTGCCAAGGTAGGACGTTATAAGTTTAATAAGAAGCTTGCTTTAAAGAACCGTATTAGTGGACAGGTTTTAGCTGAGGACGTAGTGGATCCTTCTACAGGTGAGGTTATCGCTGAGGCAGGTACTGTTGTTGACCGTGCGCTTGCTACACAGATCCAGAACGCTGCCGTTCCTGCTTTATGGATTCAGACAGAGACAAGAAATGTCAAGATTCTTTCTTCTATGATGGTTGACATCAGAAGCTGGATTCCTGAGCTTGAGGATCCTAAGTCTATCGGTGTTACTGAGCTTGTTTACTATCCGGTACTCGCTCAGATTCTCGAGGAGTATGATTCTCTTGAGGACAGAATCGAGGCTATAAAGAGAGATATATCTGACCTTATTCCAAAGCATATTACTAAAGAGGATATCTTCGCAACTATCAACTACAATATGCACTTAGAGTGGGGCGCAGGAACAGATGACGATATCGATCATCTTGGAAACAGACGTATCCGTGCGGTTGGAGAGCTGTTACAGAACCAGTACCGTATCGGTCTCTCAAGACTGGAGCGTGTTGTTCGTGAAAGAATGACTACACAGGACTTGGAGGGAATTTCACCTCAGTCACTTATCAATATAAAGCCTGTAACTGCCGCTGTTAAAGAATTCTTCGGTTCTTCACAGCTTTCACAGTTCATGGATCAGAACAACCCTCTTGGAGAGCTTACTCACAAGAGACGTTTATCAGCACTTGGACCTGGTGGTCTTTCAAGAGACCGTGCCGGATTCGAGGTTCGAGATGTACATTACACGCACTACGGCCGTATGTGTCCTGTAGAGACTCCTGAGGGACCAAACATCGGTCTTATCAACTCACTTGCATGCTATGCGAGAATCAATGAGTATGGCTTCGTAGAGGCTCCATACCGTAAGATTGACAAGACTGATCCTAAGAACCCGGTAGTCACAGAAGAGGTTGTATACATGACAGCCGACGAGGAGGACAACTACCACGTAGCACAGGCTAATGAGAAGCTTGATGCCGAAGGACATTTCATACGTAACTCAGTTTCAGGTCGTTACAGAGAGGAAACTCAGGAGTACGATAAGTCAGCATTTGATTATATGGATGTATCTCCAAAGATGGTATTCTCAGTAGCTACAGCGCTGATTCCGTTCTTGCAGAACGATGACCCTACACGTGCCCTCATGGGATCAAACATGCAGCGTCAGGCCGTTCCGCTTCTGACCACAGAGGCTCCTGTAGTTGGTACAGGTATTGAGACAAAGGCCGCAGTTGACTCAGGTGTCTGCGTAGTTGCAAAGGCAGACGGAGAGGTATTATCTTCAGAGTCAAACCGCATTATCATAAAAGAGACTGACGGAAACAAGAGAGAGTATATCCTTACAAAGTTCTCTCGTTCTAACCAGTCAAACTGCTACAACCAGAGACCTATCGTATTTAAGGGTGACAAGGTTAAGGCAGGCGATGTTATCGCAGACGGTCCTTCAACAAGTCAGGGAGAGCTTGCTCTTGGAAAGAACCCGCTTATCGGATTCATGACATGGGAAGGATACAACTACGAGGATGCCGTTCTTCTTTCAGAGCGTCTCGTAGAGTATGATGTGTATACATCAGTTCATATCGAGGAATACGAAGTAGAGTCACGTGATACAAAGCTCGGACCTGAGGAGATTACACGTGATGTCCCTGGTGTCGGCGACGACGCACTCAAGGACCTTGATGAGAGAGGTATCATCCGTGTAGGTGCAGAGGTTCGTGCCGGTGATATCCTTGTAGGAAAGGTTACACCAAAGGGTGAGACAGAGCTTACAGCAGAGGAGAGACTTCTTCGTGCCATCTTCGGTGAGAAGGCAAGAGAGGTTCGTGATACATCACTTAAGGTACCTCATGGTGCTTACGGTATCATTGTTGATGCCAAGGTATTTACAAGAGAGAACGGCGATGAGCTTTCTCCGGGAGTAAATCAGTCAGTACGTATCTACATTGCACAGAAGAGAAAGATTTCTGTCGGTGATAAGATGGCCGGACGTCACGGTAACAAGGGTGTCGTTTCCCGTGTGCTTCCTGTTGAGGATATGCCATTCCTTCCAAACGGACGTCCACTGGATATCGTACTTAACCCACTCGGTGTTCCTTCACGAATGAACATCGGTCAGGTCCTTGAGATTCACCTGAGTCTCGCTGCAAAGGCACTTGGCTTCAATATCTCAACTCCTGTATTTGACGGAGCAAACGAGGTAGATATCGAGGATACACTTGAGCTTGCAAATGATTACGTAAATCTTCCGTTCGATAAGGAAGAGCTTGAAAAGGATTTACAGGCTGAGCATCCATACTGGAGCGCAGATGCTGAAATCTTCTATGATAAATATGCTGATACACTCCGTGAGGACGTTATGGAATACCTTTCAACAAACAGAGCTCACAGAAGCTTATGGAAGGGCGTTCCGATTTCAAAGGATGGAAAGGTACAGCTTCGTGATGGTAGAACAGGTGAGTGCTTCGATGGAAAGACAACTATCGGACACATGCATTACCTTAAGCTACATCATCTTGTTGACGATAAGATCCATGCACGTTCAACAGGTCCTTACTCATTAGTAACACAGCAGCCACTCGGTGGTAAGGCACAGTTCGGTGGACAGCGTTTCGGAGAGATGGAGGTTTGGGCTCTTGAGGCATATGGTGCTGCATATACACTCCAGGAGATCCTTACAATGAAGTCCGATGATGTTGTTGGCCGTGTCAAGACCTACGAGGCTATCATCAAGGGTGAGAATATCCCTGAGCCTGGTATTCCAGAGTCATTCAAGGTACTTCTCAAAGAGCTTCAGGCACTTGGTCTGGATGTCAAGGTACTTGATGAGAACAGAGAAGAGGTTGAGCTTATCGAGACAAGTGAGTACGGTAATACAGATATCAACTCAATTATCGGAAACGATAAGGACTATGCATTCGAGGACAGTGAGTCATTCGCAGAGCATGGTTTCTCAAAGAAAGAATTTGATGACAACGAAGAGCTTGTTGACATAGAAGAGGAAGAGTCTCCTGAGACAGCGGATGACGATATTTTTGCTGATGAAGTTCTTGATGACGAAGAATAATTAGAAGGGAGTGCCAAAATGCCAGAAACAAATAATATAGAAAATAATCAGGCAATGCAGTTTGATGCGATTCAGATTGGATTAGCATCTCCTGAAAAGATCAGAGAGTGGTCACATGGCGAGGTTAAAAAGCCTGAGACTATTAACTATAGAACATTAAAGCCTGAAAAAGACGGTCTTTTCTGCGAGAAGATTTTCGGACCAACGAAGGACTGGGAGTGTCATTGTGGTAAATACAAGAAGATACGTTATAAGGGTGTTGTCTGCGACCGATGTGGCGTAGAAATCACAAAGTCAAGCGTTCGTAGAGAGCGTATGGGACACATCGAGCTTGCTGCTCCTGTATCTCATATCTGGTATTTCAAGGGTATCCCATCACGTATGGGACTCATCCTTGACTTATCTCCACGTGTACTTGAGAGAGTACTGTACTTTGCTTCATATATTGTGCTTGACCCGGGCGAGACAAAGCTTGCATACAAGCAGATTCTCAACGAGTCAGAGTACCAGGAGGCATGCGATACTTATGGCCGCTCAGCATTCCGTGTAGGAATGGGTGCTGAGTCTATCCATGAGCTTTTAGCAGCAATCGATCTCGAGAAGGATTCGGCAGAGCTTAAGGCAGAGCTTGAGAATGCTACAGGCCAGAAGCGTGCACGTATCATCAAGAGGCTTGAGGTTGTAGAGGCTTTCCGTGAGTCAGGAAACAAGCCTGAGTGGATGATTATGACAGTTATTCCTGTTATTCCACCGGATCTCCGTCCAATGGTTCAGCTCGATGGAGGACGTTTCGCAACAAGTGATCTTAACGACCTTTACAGACGAATCATCAACCGTAACAACCGTCTTAGAAGACTTCTTGATCTTGGAGCACCGGATATCATCGTTCGCAACGAGAAACGTATGCTTCAGGAGGCTGTCGATGCACTTATCGACAACGGCCGTCGTGGACGTCCTGTTACCGGTCCTGGAAACAGAGCTCTTAAGTCTCTTTCAGACATGCTCAAGGGAAAGGGAGGACGTTTCCGTCAGAACCTTCTCGGAAAGCGAGTTGACTACTCAGGACGTTCAGTTATCTGTGTAGAGCCAAAGCTTAAGATTTATCAGTGTGGTCTTCCAAAGGAGATGGCTATCGAGCTTTTCAAGCCATTCGTTATGAAGGAGCTTGCCGCTAACGGAACCGCACACAACATAAAGAGTGCAAAGAAGATGGTTGAGAGACTTCAGCCGGAGGTATGGGATGTCCTTGAGGACGTCATCAAAGAGCATCCGGTTATGCTTAACCGAGCTCCTACACTCCACAGACTTGGAATCCAGGCCTTCGAGCCAATCCTTGTAGAGGGTAAGGCAATCAAGCTTCATCCACTCGTATGTACAGCGTTCAACGCCGACTTCGATGGAGACCAGATGGCTGTGCATTTGCCACTTTCCGTGGAAGCACAGGCAGAGTGCCGCTTCCTTCTGTTGTCACCAAACAACCTGCTGAAACCATCCGATGGTGGTGCCGTAGCCGTACCTTCTCAGGATATGGTCCTTGGTATTTATTATTTGACACAGGAGAGAACTCCGGAGCAGGGAGCAAAAGGAACCGGACGTTTCTTTAAAGATATGAATGAGGCAATTATTGCCTATGAAAACCATGAGATTACACTTCATGCCAAAATTAAAATTCGTCGTTTTGGCGTAAATGCTGCAGGTGAAGAAGAATCTCGTATTATTGAATCGACATTGGGAAGATTTATTTTCAATGAGATTATCAGCCAGAATCTTGGGTTTGTTGACCGAAGCAATCCGGATAACTTCCTTAAACTGGAAGTAGATTTCCACGTTGGCAAAAAGCAGTTGAAACAGATTCTGGAAAAATGTATTAACAATGAAGGTGCAACAAAGACAGCGGAAACGCTCGATGCAATTAAAGCACTTGGTTATAAATATTCGACAAAGGCAGCAATGACTGTTTCCATTTCCGATATGGAAGTGCCGGCAACGAAGAAAGAATTGCTTAAGCAGGCAGAGAATACGGTTGAGGTTATTTCCCAGAAATACCGCCGCGGTCTGTTGACTGAGGAAGAGCGTTACAAATCTGTTGTTGAGACATGGAAAATTGCCGATGACCAGATTACACATGACTTGCTGAGTGGTTTGGATGAATTGAATAACATCTACATGATGGCGGACTCCGGGGCCCGTGGTTCGGATAAGCAGATTAAACAGCTTGCCGGAATGCGTGGTTTGATGGCAGATACATCCGGTCGTACCATCGAACTTCCAATCAAGTCAAACTTCCGTGAAGGTCTTGACGTATTGGAGTACTTTATTTCTGCGCATGGTGCTCGTAAAGGTCTTTCCGATACAGCGCTTCGTACAGCCGATTCCGGATATTTGACAAGACGTCTTGTTGATGTGTCTCAGGAATTGATTATTCGTGAGACGGATTGCTGCGAGAGCCGTAACCGTGCAGAAATTCCGGGTATGTGGATTAGTGCATTCATGGATGGAAAAGAAGTAATTGAGACGCTTGAGGAGAGAATTACAGGACGTTATTCCTGTGAAACAATTCTTGATGACGATGGTGAAGTGATTGTTAAGGCAAATCATATGATTACGCCAAAACGTGCGGCACGCATTGTGAATACAAAGAAAATTATCGATGCAGGTGATAAGGCACAGGTTAAGATTCGTACAATTCTTACTTGTAAATCACACATTGGTATTTGTGCAAAATGTTATGGTTCAAACATGGCAACGAAAGAACCGGTACAGGTTGGTGAAGCAGTTGGGATTATTGCTGCTCAGTCCATCGGTGAGCCGGGTACACAGCTTACCATGCGTACGTTCCATACCGGTGGTGTGGCCGGCGACGATATCACACAGGGTCTTCCTCGTGTCGAGGAGCTTTTTGAGGCAAGAAAGCCAAAGGGACTTGCTATTATTTCCGAATTTGCAGGAAAAGTTCAGCTTCGTGACACCAAGAAGAAACGTGAAGTGGTTATTACAAATGATGAAACCGGACAGAGTAAAGCATATCTGATTCCATATGGTTCCCGTATTAAAGTATTGGAAGGACAGGAATTAGAGGCTGGTGATGAGTTGACAGAAGGTAGTGTAAATCCACATGACATCTTGAAAATTAAAGGTGTTCGTGCGGTTCAGGATTATATGCTCCGTGAAGTACAGCGCGTATACCGTCTGCAAGGTGTAGAAATTAATGATAAGCATATCGAGGTTATTGTACGTCAGATGCTGAAGAAGATTCGCATTGAGAATAATGGGGATTCTGACTTCCAGCCTGGTGTTATGGTAGATGCTCTGGATTATGAGGATGTAAAAGAGCAGCTTGAAGCTGAGGGTAAACAGCCACCGGAAGGCAATCAGGTTATTCTTGGTATTACAAAAGCTTCCCTGGCAACGAATTCCTTCTTGTCAGCGGCATCTTTCCAGGAGACTACTAAAGTGTTGACCGATGCAGCAATTAAGGGCAAAGTGGACCCATTGATTGGTTTGAAAGAGAACGTTATTATTGGTAAGCTGATTCCGGCCGGAACCGGTATGAAGCGTTATCGTAATATCAAGCTGCACAGTGACCTGGTAGACAGTCTTGAGCCACCGGAACCGGTAGAAGAGGCTGTAGAAGTGGTAGAAGAAGAAAAAGAGAAAGAAGTAAAGATTCTCGTAAAAGATCCGGATGTTGAACTGGATATTGCGGAAGATGAAGAAATTGCCATGACAGAAGCAGATGATGACGTGGTAACGATTGAAGAGTAATTAACAAAATCGAAAAAATAGGTGCTTTGCTATGTGGTTAAGCACCTGTTTTTTTTCTTTTTTTGTCGTGATTTAAGTTAGAAAAACAGTCAAACTAAAAAATGCAAAAAAACATGAAAAAAAGTGTTGACAAACGTTGAACCGTTTGATAAGATATAACTCGTTGACGCGACAGAGACTTTGAAAAACGAAATAAAAAAGTTGAAAAAAGTGTTGACAAGCAAGAGATTATCTGATAAGATAATATTTGCTGACGCGGTAAAGAAACAACAAAGCGGAAGCAAAGAAAACAATCGGTTTTACGCGGAAAGATAAGGCTTTCGAGACGAAAACAGATTGCAAGAACCTTGATAATTGAACAGTGAAACAACCTTGAAAAATTATAAAATAATTTTTCGGACAAGGACATTCGATAAGAATGAAACCAAAACCCGATTCAATTCGTTTCGAACGAAACAACAGTAATCGAACAGGATAATTAGCCAAGCTAATTTCTGAGCGATGCAAACTTTAACATGAGAGTTTGATCCTGGCTCAGGATGAACGCTGGCGGCGTGCTTAACA
>ENA-OURV01003212-OURV01003212.1-human-gut-metagenome-genome-assembly--contig:-NODE-3212-length-10538-cov-5.281980_pt1 | contig 10538 bp, 9 predicted proteins | sample MGYA00242141_ERZ509072 | MGnify/ENA primary metagenome ERZ509072 (study PRJEB26280, sample SAMEA2338763) | human gut metagenome | biome: human gut; feature: human-associated habitat; material: faeces... | reverse complement strand
AGCAAACTGTCAGCCTACTTGTCCTTCTGCTTGCGGCAAGCGGCTTTTTCTTTTCTTGCGGTAACATCATGAACAAAAATGCCGGAGCGTTGGAGTTCGACAGTATACAAGTAAATGAAACGGCACACCTCTTCGGTGATACTGCCAAACCGGCATGTAACCTTATCATCAATCTTACGTATGTCTCCAAGTCATCCGACGAAAAGATGAAGGACAGCCTGAACACCTATTTCCTGTCTGCCTGCTTCGGTGAGAAATATATGAACATGACTGCCGAAGAAGCCGTAAAGAAATACACAGAAAAGTACGTTAGCGACTACCGGAAAGACTTGGAGCCGATGTACCGAAAAGACGAACAGGACAAAGAGAGTGCCGAAGACATAGGAGCATGGTATTCTTACTATAAAGGCATAGAAAGCCACGTGCAACTGTACACCGGACATCTGCTCGTCTATCGCATCGACTACAATGAATATACCGGCGGCGCACATGGCATTTATATGTCCACATTCCTCAATCTCGACCTGCGCACATTGGCTCCCATCCGTTTGGACGACCTCTTTGTAGGCGACTACAAGGAACAGCTCACAGATCTCTTGTGGAACCAGCTTATGGCCGACAATAAAGTGACCACCCGCCAGGAACTGGAAGACATGGGATACGCCACTACCGGCGACCTGACACCCACCGAAAATTTCTATCTAAGCAAAGAAGGCATTACATTCTATTATAATGTATACGACATCGCCCCTTATGTAATGGGGCCGGTGAAGATCACATTGCCATACGAAATGATGCAACATCTACTGGGCGACGGCACGATGGTACTGAACGAAGTGCGTAATTCATAAACCGCCCCCTCATTCATAACTCATAATTCAGAAAATAATAATGGAACTTATCCTAAAGTATTTTCCAGACCTGACAGAGGAACAGAAAAAGCAGTTTGCCGCACTGTACGACCTTTATACGGACTGGAACTCTAAAATAAACGTCATTTCGCGTAAAGACATTGAAAACCTGTACGAACACCACGTGCTCCACTCTTTGGGCATAGCCCAAATAATTCGCTTCAAACCGGGTACAAAGATTATGGACTTAGGCACAGGAGGAGGATTTCCGGGTATTCCGCTGGCTATACTTTTCCCCGAAGTACAATTTCATTTGGTGGACAGTATCGGTAAGAAAGTACGCGTAGCCACCGAAATAGCAAACAGCATCGGACTGAAAAACGTTACTACCCGCCACGCGCGTGCCGAAGAAGAGAAACAGTTGTTCGATTTCGTAGTGAGTCGTGCTGTTATGCCCCTTGCCGATTTACTGAAAATCATCCGCAAGAACATCTCCCCCAAACAGCAGAATGTTTTTCCCAATGGACTAATCTGCCTGAAAGGCGGCGAATTGGAGAAAGAGGCGATGCCTTTCAAAAACAAAACCACCATGTGGAATTTGAAAGAATTCTTTGAAGAGGAATTCTTCCAAACTAAAAAAGTAGTGTACGTTAGCAATTGAGAATTAAAAGTTAAGTTGAACGTTGATAAATCATAAATCTGAAATCATATCATGAAGATAAAGAGATTTGAATTTAATATGTTCCCCGAGAACTGCTATGTACTGTGGGACGAAACCAACGAAGCCGTAGTCATTGATCCCGGATGTTTCTACGAAGAAGAGAAACAGGCTTTAAAGAACTTTATCATCAACAATAAACTAAACGTAAAGCACCTGTTGAACACACATCTGCATCTGGACCATATTTTCGGCAATCCTTTCATGCTGAAAGAATTCGGTCTGAAAGCGGAAGCCAACCAAGCCGATGAGTTCTGGATTGACGAAGCGCCTAAGCAAAGCCGCATGTTCGGTTTTCAGCTACAAGAGCCGCCCGTACCATTGGGAAGTTACCTTCACGACGGTGACATCATCATTTTCGGAAACACTGAACTGGAAGCAATCCACGTACCGGGACACTCACCGGGCAGTCTGGTGTATTATTGTGCGGCAGAGCATTGTATGTTCTCCGGAGATGTTTTGTTTCAAGGCAGCATCGGTCGTGCCGACCTTGCAGGAGGCAACTTTGACGAACTGATAGAGCATATATGCAGCCGCCTGTTCATACTCCCCAATGAAACGATTGTTTATCCGGGACATGGAGCGCCTACAACCATTGGCGTTGAAAAAGCGGAAAACCCATTCTTCAGATGATAACTTTAAACAATATATACGTATGAAAAACGACCTGTTGGCTAACCGTCACATCGGTATCAGCGAAAAAGATGAAGCACAGATGCTTCACAAAATCGGCGTGGCAAGTCTGGACGAACTGATTGATAAAACCATCCCGACAAACATCCGCCTTAAAGCACCGCTGGCTCTGCCCGAAGCCATGACCGAATATGAATTCGGATGCCATATTGCAGAACTGGCTGCCCAAAATAAACTTTACACAACTTACATCGGTATGGGCTGGTACAACACCATCACGCCTGCCGTAATCCAGCGTAATGTATTTGAAAACCCCGTTTGGTACACCTCCTATACGCCTTATCAAACAGAAGTGTCTCAAGGACGTTTGGAAGCCCTGATGAACTTTCAGACTGCCGTTTGCGACCTCACCGGTATGCCTCTTGCCAATTGCTCCTTACTGGATGAGGCAACTGCTGCTGCCGAAGCTGTAACAATGATGTACGCATTGCGTCCGCGCGAAATGCAGAAGTCGGGAGCCAATGTAGTATTCGTAGACGAAAGCATTTTTCCGCAGACACTGGCTGTCATCACCACCCGCGCCATCCCGCAAGGCATTGAGATACGGACCGGGCGATACAATGAAGCAGAACTCACTCCGGACACTTTTGCCTGCATATTACAGTACCCGAATGGCGACGGCAATATAGAAGACTACCGCACTTTTGTGGAAAATGCACATGCTGCCGGTTGCAAAGTGGCCGTTGCCGCCGATATACTAAGCCTTGCCTTGCTCACCCCGCCGGGAGAATGGGGAGCAGACATCGTGTTTGGAACAACCCAAAGATTAGGTACGCCGATGTTCTACGGCGGCCCGTCGGCTGCCTATTTTGCCACACGTGACGAATATAAGCGCAATATGCCGGGACGCATCATCGGCTGGTCTAAAGATAAATACGGAAAATTGTGTTACCGCATGGCTCTGCAAACCCGCGAGCAACATATCAAACGTGAAAAAGCAACTTCAAACATCTGTACAGCACAGGCACTGCTGGCCACAATGGCAGGTTTCTATGCCGTATATCATGGACCGGAAGGCATCCGCACCATTGCAAAACGTATTCACAACATCGCCGCATATCTGGAAAAAGAAATCAGCAAATTGGGATACAAGCAAGTGAATGTACAATATTTCGATACACTCCGCTTTGCCCTGCCAGACAACGTATCGGCACAACAAGTCCGTACAGTTGCCCTAAGCAAGGAAGTGAACCTGCGCTATTTCAAGAACGGTGATGTGGGCATGAGCATTGACGAAACAACGGATTTGGCTGCAGTAAACGTTTTACTTTCCATTTTCGGAATTGCAGCCGGAAAGGACTATACCAAAACAACCGATATCCCTGAGAGTTGCACCATTCAGCCGACATTCCGGCGTCAAAGCACTTATCTGACACATGAGGTATTCAATAGATACCATACGGAAACGGAAATGATGCGTTACATCAAACGACTCGACCGTAAGGACATTTCATTGGCACACTCCATGATTTCGCTTGGTTCGTGCACCATGAAGCTGAATGCCGCCGCTGAAATGCTGCCACTCAGCCGTCCTGAATTTATGAATATGCACCCGCTTGTTCCTGAGGAACAGGCAGAAGGCTATCGCGAGCTTATACACAATCTCAGCGAAGAACTGAAAATAATAACCGGATTTGCCGGAGTAAGCCTGCAACCTAATTCAGGTGCTGCCGGAGAATATGCGGGGCTTCGTGTAATCCGCGCTTATTTGGAAAACATAGGTCAAGGACACCGTAACAAAGTGCTGATACCCGCTTCGGCTCATGGTACTAATCCGGCATCGGCTGTTCAGGCCGGTTTCACCACTGTCACCTGTGCCTGTGATGAGCAGGGAAATGTCGATATGGCCGACCTGCGTGCCAAAGCCGAAGAGAACAAAGACGACCTTGCCGCATTGATGATTACCTACCCTTCTACCCATGGTATCTTTGAAACGGAAATCGTGGAAATCTGCAAGACTATCCATGCATGCGGTGCACAGGTCTACATGGACGGCGCCAACATGAATGCACAAGTAGGCTTGACCAACCCCGGATTTATCGGTGCTGATGTCTGCCATCTGAATTTGCATAAAACATTTGCTTCCCCTCATGGCGGAGGCGGACCGGGTGTGGGTCCTATCTGCGTAGCCGAACATCTGGTTCCGTTCTTACCGGGACACGAACTTTTTGGCAATGCAACCAATCAGGTAGCGGGAGCTCCTTTCGGCAGTGCGGGTATTCTGCCTATTACCTACGGCTATATACGCATGATGGGTACGGAGGGACTGACACGCGCCACCAAGATAGCCATTCTGAATGCCAATTATCTGGCTGCCTGCTTCAAGGACACCTATGGCATCGTCTATCGCGGGGCAACCGGCTTTGTCGGACATGAAATGATATTGGAGTGCCGCAAAGTACACGAAGAAACAGGTATCAGCGAAAATGATATCGCCAAACGTCTTATGGACTACGGCTATCATGCACCAACCCTCTCCTTCCCTGTCCATGGAACACTGATGATAGAGCCGACGGAAAGCGAAAGTCTTGCCGAACTAAATAACTTTGTAGATGTGATGCTTGCTATCTGGCAGGAGATTCAGGAAGTGAAAAATGGAGAAGCGGATAAGGCAGACAACGTGCTGACAAACGCTCCGCATCCTGAATATGAAGTAGTTGCCGACAACTGGGAACATAGTTACACCCGGCAGAAAGCAGCATATCCGATAGAAAGCGTACGCGACAACAAGTTTTGGGTGAATGTGGCGCGTGTAGACAACACACTGGGCGACCGTAAGTTACTGCCTACATGCTACGGATGCTTTGAATAGAAATATTGAGAGGATATATCGAAAGATATATCCTCTTCTTTTATGCCATAAAGGAATTTAACGGATCACAGTTACCGTACCTTCCGCCAATTTCTTATCTTTCATGGGAGCACCCTCAGGAGCATAGCCCAAAGCGGCACAACCATATACACGATGATTTTCGGGAACACCGAGCTTCATAAGGAAAGCGCGCACATCGGGATCGTCACAAGTCTGCCCCAACTGGTTGATCCAACAGGAACCGATACCAAGAGACTTAGCGGCCAGGAAGATATTCTGCATGGCACAGGCACAGTCCATAGACGCCCACCATTGGGTAGGTTCGTTGGAAACGATAATCAGAGTCGGAGCATGATAATAGCAACAGTAGGTTTCGCTATGTCCCCGCTCTTGCAGACGGGGCTCGTCGCTCTTAGCAAAAGCACCTTTTATCTTTTCATTCAGTTCTCTCAATATATCAGCATCCTGAATGGCTGTGAAATGCCATGTCTGGTAATTCATACCGCTGGGAGCATACGTTGCCGCTTCCAATATAAGATTCAAATTTTCTGCGGAAACCTGCTGTTCCGTATAAGTGCGCACACTGCGGCGCGACTTAATATTTTCCAATACTTCGTTCAACATTGCACGTCTGTTTTTTATGATTCAATGCTTGGGATCACCTCTTCAGCAATCCTATCTTTACGTTTAACTTAAAGTAATATACACCATTCTCCCGTTCCAGGAAACCGTATTTGTCTTTGTCTACCGACCCCTTCTCAAAACGGCTGTTCTGATAAAGGAAATCGGCAAAAGTCTGACGGAAAGCACGCTGATAACACAACACTTCTCCCTCGCCGGTCACAAACAGAAAACCGCAGATGGCCGAGTCGGTGCCGTTGTATAATTTGGCCGGACGCATGCCTGTAGCCAGTGCCAGCAGCAGTTCCTTGATCTTATATTCATAAAATCCATGCTTGCTGATCAGCTCATCCTTGATCTTGAGCGGATTCAGTTTCTTCAGTTCTTCAGTCAGTTCAGACACTTTCGTAATGCCGTCGAGCCACATCAGACGCGTCATTTCTGCCAGCATACGGCCCATGTGAAGATCAATCATCGATAGATTGCTCCGGAAAATCTTGTCGGCTACATCATTGTACTTCAGGACTCCTCCCAGGCGCTCGATCATCAGCATCCGGCCGATCACGTCGTCTTCCTCACCAAACGCATTGATCTTGTTGATGGTAGGTACGGCAAACTTCACTCCCGTCTGCTCGAACTTGAAGTTCGCTGAGCGTCCCCCATCCAGCAGAGGGAACATCATTCCCAGACGCGAACGGACACAGAAACCGGTCAAAGGAGCATCTTCCTGATAAAAAGCGACACTGAAGTCCGTGCGGTCGTCCGTCTTGGCCTCCAAATCATAAATGGCTACTTCATCCAGAAATTCTTCCACTCCGTCGGGTGAAGTCACATCGTCTTCCCGGCTGTTCCGGATGGCTTCCAGCACCAGATCGGCTACAGTCCCGAAATCCTCACGCGGAATCCGCTTATCCATCTGCTCGCCGACAATGTGGATCATCTCTTTTTCTACTATATACCGACGCGTGCCGTCGTGTTCCTCACGCTGCACCATGGCTACCGGAAGGCACTGACCTTCATTTCTTTTCACCTCAGGCGTTCCTGCATAGACACATCCGTCTGCCAGCAGGCGGAAAAAAGCGTACAGCTCGCCCCATTCTCTTTTCGTTGCTTCAAATGCCATATTGATCAATCGTTATTTAATGGCTGCAAAGATAGGGAAAACAAATGTTAATGAAAAGCCTCTCTGTGCATCCAATTATTAAACAGTGTTACAAAAGAGAGATTTTTCTCCTTTTCGCTTGCAGATATATGAAAAGTCCGTATCTTTGCATCGTGTTTTTCATAGTATTAGATTTAAGGTTAACAAAGGTTGGAGTACAGCGGTACTCCTTTTTTTATGCCCATACTTTTACAAGCTCATCACAACCTGCTTTCACTCCCCTATTTCTCAGATCCGGGATACATTCCGGCTTTCCTTTCTTTGCCCGACAGCAAGCCAGACGATGCGAAAATATCAGGCAGACGATGCCATAAAATCGTGCGGTCGTTGAGGCTGAATTATGCGGTCGTTGGGACCGGATCGTGCGGTCGTTGAAGCCGAATCGTGCAGTCGATTCCAGCCCCCTCTCCATACAATTCTTAAAAAATATTATAGCCGAGAAAAAAAATACTTTTCCGTTTGCAGATCTACCAAAAGTCCGTATCTTTGCACTGTGTTTTTCATAGTATTAGATTTAAGGTTAACAAAAGGTTGGAGTACGGCGGTACTCCTTTTTTTATGTCCATACTTTTGTGTACATTTGCACCGGTTTAATCATTTATAGAATATGGAACAAGAACCCCAACTCAACGAACACAACAAGCAGGAATATCCTCCTATGCATACCTGCGAGCACATTGTCAACCGTACGATGGTTAATCTTTTCGGCTGCGGACGCGCCGTTTCCGCACACATCGAGCGAAAGAAAAGCAAACTCGACTTTGCCTTGCCGCAAGCTCCGACAGATGAAGAGATCGAACAAATAGAAGCCAAAGTCAATGAAGTCATTGCACGTCACCTGGATGTGACGGTGAAATTCATCTCCCAGCAGGAAGCTGCAGGACAATTCGACCTGAAACGCTTGCCGGAAGGTGCTTCCGACACCGTACGCGTCGTTTCTGTAGGAGACTACGACGACTGCCTCTGTATCGGTACTCATGTAGCCAATACTTCCGAGATCGGTACGTTCAAAATCATCAGCCACGATTATAAGGACGGCATTTTCCGCATGCGCTTTAAACTGATCTGACGCTATGGCACGCAAACAACGAAAACAAGGTAACACCGGTTCCTTAAAGGGATTCATCATCTTTCTGCTGCTTATTGCAGGCGCCGTATGGTTCACTCAGGGCTCCAGCTATCAGTTGCCCGACCTTCGCAAAGAGTTACCGGATCTGCACGAAGAGAAGCCTTCTGCCGCCCAGTCTGCTCCCCTAACCGGCAACCAGGAGAAGGTCAGCAGCCAGATGGAAATTCCCCGGAATCTCACCGACCGGAAAGAACGCATCCTGAAACGTACAGGCTACACCCTTTCATACAACAGTTTTTATAAAACTCCCAACTGGGTAGCCTGGGAACTGACCCGAAAGGAAACCGAAGGAAAGGCTGAGCGATATGATAAATTCCTTCCGGATCCGGATCTTCCGGAACCGCGTGTGGAACATTCGGACTATACTCGTTCCGGCTACGACCGGGGACACATGGCTCCGGCTGCCGACATGAAATGGAGCAAGAAAGCCATGCAGGAATCATTCTATATGAGCAACATCTGCCCGCAGAACCAGAAACTGAACCGGGATGACTGGGGAGATCTGGAGGATGCCTGCCGGAAATGGGCCCGGAAATATGGAACGGTTTACATCGCCTGCGGTCCCATCTACGACAAAAGCAAACCGGAACGCATCGGAAAGCACCAGGTAGCCGTACCCGACCGTTTCTTCAAGGTTGTCCTGATCAACAACCGGAAGAACCCCATCGCCATGGGCTTCATCTTCCCCAATGCTGCACATCATCAGAAACTGGGAAAATACATGAGCAGTGTGGATGATGTAGAAAAGGCTACCGGACTGGACTTTTTTTCCAGATTGCCTGATTCCATAGAGAACCGGATAGAAGCCATCGTACCGGCATTACCTTCCGGACGCTAAAGCAGAAACGGCCTGCAAACATATTTCAACAGGACATCCCGTCAGATTTTACAGACAAATCTGGCGGGATGTCATTTTAGCTACTTTTCAGACTGCTTCCCCTTACGCTTCCTTTCGAAATAATACTGTCCTTTATTCAATGTCTGACTGCCATAGGCTACCGCATGCATCGGGCAGAAATGATAGCAGGCCAGGCATTGCGTACACCGCTTGCCCCAAACCGGCTTCCGGTCCACTCGGATATTGTTCATCGGACAGACCTTTTCACAGATACCACAGCTGACGCAGGCATCCGAAGCATGAAACCAACGGGCAGACATCAGGAAACGGCAGAACAAGGGACGAACTACATAGGTTTTCAGGAAAGGCATGCTTCCCTCATGACAGTCAAAACCACTCTCCCGGCCGGCGATCTTGTCTTGAATCTCTCTCACACGCCCCCAGGCTTCTTCCCGCTTACGGGATTCCACTTCCGGAGCATCCACATCAAACCCCGGCAAACAGACGTATGTGTTCGGCATAAATACGGAATAACCGGCCTGACAGGTCCAGCCCCGACGCTCCACCGCCTTGCAAAAGACTTCAGCTGTCTTTCCGGCATCATCCCCGCAAGTACAGACAAAATAAAGAAAAGAAGGCTCCCGAGACAAACGAAGTCTGGAAATCATTTCAAGCACGACTTCCGGAGGCCCCCAGGAATAGACCGGGAAAACAAATCCCAGTCTTTCCTCTTCCCCAAGTGCATATACCTGATCTGAGGAAAGGACATCAACCAACTTATATAAAGGTTCCTGCAACGATTCCTGCAATTGTCTGGCTACCCACAAGGAATTGCCGGTTCCGGAAAAATAGAAAATCATAATAAACAGTTTAATCGCTCTCCCCATCAGATTTCATGAAGGATAAAATAGGAAAAGCAAGGTGAAGGAAATTGTATTTATAAAAAAGGGAGAAGCCGCACCCGAGGCGTGACGAAACTCCGAATGACATGGTTTGAGAGCTCATTTCCTTTGTAATCCACCGGCATAAATGCTACCCGAAGGCGTGGCCCGCCATTGGAAGATGAAGCTTGTCTCGGTATTTCTTATAAATTTGATGAGTTTCCCGATTCTGCAAGTGCGGCTTCATTTTTATGTATTACAAAAGTAATGAAAACAATTGAGAACACCAAACATTTCCTCCCAATTTTCTTAGGTGCAAACAAGTTCTTTCTGACAGATTGCCGGCATAAGTTTCCCGGTTCTCCCCTCATCTCCTGATACAGAAGAGATCAGAAGCTGAAAAAGGAAATGCAGACAACAAAAAAGTCGGATTGTTCATTTGAAACAATCCGACTTTCTGTCAATCGTAATATGCGATTCCTGATTAAGCTGCTTTTACTTTAGCAACAACAGCTTTGAATGCTTCAGGATGGTTTACGGCTAAGTCAGCCAATACCTTACGGTTGATTTCGATGCCAGCTTTGTGCAAAGCACCCATCAACTTAGAATAAGACATACCTTCCAGACGAGCAGCTGCGTTGATACGCTGGATCCACAATGCGCGGAAGTTACGTTTTTTATTCTTGCGGTCACGATATGCATATGTCAAACCTTTTTCCCAAGTATTCTTGGCAACGGTCCAAACATTCTTTCTTGCACCAAAGTAACCTCTGGTCAAACCTAAAATTTTCTTTCTTCTTGCTCTAGAAGCAACATGATTTACTGATCTTGGC
>ENA-OURV01003198-OURV01003198.1-human-gut-metagenome-genome-assembly--contig:-NODE-3198-length-10571-cov-7.847471_pt1 | contig 10571 bp, 5 predicted proteins | sample MGYA00242141_ERZ509072 | MGnify/ENA primary metagenome ERZ509072 (study PRJEB26280, sample SAMEA2338763) | human gut metagenome | biome: human gut; feature: human-associated habitat; material: faeces... | reverse complement strand
AGCTGCCGGAGCGGTGCTTAAGCCGCAAGGCGGGAATTGTGCGGTGTTGCCTTAACTGCCCCCTTCACAGCTGCTTCCCGGATAACCAAAAATGGCATGTACTGCACTCTTGTGCGTGAGCAGTACATGCCATTTTTATTTATTGTGCTCCTGCGCGGAAATTCAGTAGTTTTCTTCCGCTTTGCTCTTTCGCGGCAGACGCTTCCACACAAGCGTAGCGGCATCGCCAACGGCGGTCAGGCCGCGCTCCATGCTGTGCAGCGTCTGCACAACAAGCAGCAAAAAGGCGATCAAAATCAGCATACCGCGCATATCCAGACGTTCCAGGCCGAGGAACCCGCCCAGCAGCGCGATCGCCGCACCGGCCAAAATCAGCATACCGCCCCACAGCACACCATGAGCCACGGTGAACGGCTTGCACACATCCCACAATACCGCCATGCCAACAGCCAGCAACAGCAGCGTTGTCAGGGTGGTCAGGGTGCCGATGGGCAGCTCAAATGCGAACACAAAGGCTTCGATACCCAAAATGAGCAGCAGGTCGCTCAAACCGCCGGGCAGGGCCGCGCGCAGAACATTCCGGATGAATTTGCCGTGCACCATCTCGTGGTTGGGCTCCAGCGCCAGAATAAAGGACGGGATGCCGATGGTGACCATCGACAGCAGCGAAAGCTGCAGCGGCTGCAGCGGATACGGCATGGTGATGAACAGCGAGATAAAGGTAAGCAGGAACGAGAAAATATTCTTGACCAAAAACAGCGATGCCGACCGCTGAATGTTGTTGATCACGCGGCGGCCTTCCGCCACAACGGCAGGCAGGCCGGAAAAATCCGATTCCAACAGTACCAGCTGGGCCACCTGGCTGGCGGCCTGGGCACCGGATGCCATGGCAATACCGCAGTCCGCATCCTTCAGGGCCAGCACATCGTTCACGCCGTCGCCCGTCATCGCAACGGTGTGGCCATCCGCTTGCAATGCTTTCACGAATTTGCGCTTCTGGGCGGGGGTTACACGGCCAAACACCGTGCAGGTGCGCACGGCTTCGGCAACTTTTTCGTCGGTATCCAGCGTTGCGGCGTCCACATAACGCTCTGCGCCCTCAATGCCCGCCTGGCGGGCCACCTCGCTGACGGCAACGGGATTATCGCCGGAGATGACCTTAACGGCAACGCCCTGTTCGGCAAAGTAGCGGAACGTTTCCGGTGCTTCTGGTCGGATGCGGTTGGCAACGGGCAGCAGGGCCACAAACTCCAGCTTGTCAGCATCCAGCCCGACCTTGGGGTCCGGCTCAGCATCACAGCGAGCCAACAGCAGCACGCGGCTGCCTTTTTCCAAAAGCGGCTCCACCTGCGCAGCAAGCTCGGCATAGCGGGCACCGGCCACAAATTCCGGTGCCCCCACCACAAAGCTGCCCTCGGCAAAGGTCGCGGCGCTCCATTTGTATGCAGAATTGAACGGCACCACGCTTTGGCGCGGCCAAGGCGTGCCGTTCTGTTTGCCAAAGCGCTGTACCATGGCGCGGGCGGTATCGTTATCCGGTTCAGTCCCCGCGTAAATACTATGCAGCACGGTGTATACCCTGTCCTGCGGCCAGGCATCAGGGGTCAGCAGCAGCGGCTCCCCGGCTTCCATCCGGGCCTCGGTAATGGTACCGGTCTTGTCCACGCACAGCACATCCACGCGGGCCAGCGTTTCAATACAATTCATATCCTGCGCCAGTACCTTGCGCTGCGCCAGCCGCACCATACTGACGGCGAGGGCCACACTGGTCAGCAGATACAGCCCTTCGGGGATCATGCCGATCAGCGCCGCCACCGTAGCTTCCACCGAATCCCGCAGCGGCAGTTCCAGGCTGACATATTGCTTTAGGAACATTACCACGCCCATCGGGATCAGCGCAATGCCGATCACCCGGATCAGCCCATCCAGCGAGCGCATCATCTCGCCCTTGGCAACCTTGTGGCCGCCCTCGCGGGCTTCGGTTGCCAGCTTGCTGGCATAGCTTTCGGCACCCACATGGGTCAAGCGCACGGTGCACCGGCCAGATACCAGAAAGCTGCCGGACCGCAGCACATCGCCAACGTTCTTGGGCACCGGCTCTGCTTCGCCGGTAATCAGGGCTTCGTTCGCCTGAGCGCTGCCGGTGCACACAACGGCGTCTGCACAGATCTGCTCGCCGGAGGTAAACTCCACAATGTCATCCCGCACCAGCTCTTCGCTGGGCAGCAAAATGCTTTTTCCGTCCCGCAGGCAGCGCACCTTATGCGCCGCCACAAGGGTCAGCTGGTCCACCGTGCGCTTGCTGCGCAGCTGCTGCACCGTGCCAATGATGGTATTGGCAATCACAACCCCCAAAAAGGTCATGTTCGCAAAGGACCCCACCAATGCCAGGCAAAGCGCTGGGGGTCATGCCTTTTTCTTTTAGGAACACGCGGTTAAAGCTGCGGATGGTGCCAAAGCCGCACTGTTCGGCCACCTGGGTGATGGGCAGGCTGCTGCCCTGCAGCAGCGCGGCGGCGTGGCTGATGCGGTACTGGTTGATAAAATCCTGAAAGCCGGTGTGCAGGCTGTGGTTGAAGTAGGCCGAAAGATAGGTGTAATTATATCCAAGATCGCGTGCCATCTGTTCCAGCGTCAGGGTGTGGGTGTAATTCTTTTGCACATAGTCGATAATTTTGGAGGAAAGGTGGGCATCCACATCCGGCACGGGGCGCGGCTGCAAAAAGCACTGTTCCAACGCTGCACCGCAAATCAGGTAAAGCCCGGCCAGCTGCTTGCAGCGGTTGCCGCCCGGCCAGAGCAGCTCCATCAGGGGCGCAGCTTCCATGCGGAACACAGGGGTGATAAACTCCCGCTGGCCCAGCTGAGAAATAAATTCTGGCACCCAGTCGGTAGAAAACACCCATAACACGCTCTGAGATTCGCCAATGGTGCGGTAGCTGTGGATTTGGTCCGGCAGCACCAGCAGGGCTTCGCCGGGGTGAACTTCGTACTGCTCGGTTTCCAGCGTACAGGCCAGTGTGCCGGACTGCACACACAGGAATTCAAAGCTGTGGTGCAGATGCGCCGGAAAATTAAAGTTATGGTCGCGCTGGCAGTACAAATAATTGTGCTGGTCAGAACGCTCAGACTCATAGAACAGCATACGGGGGAACCTCACTTTCTTGTTACACAAAGTTTGGCCGGGTGAAAACACCAAAACACCCAAACTTCTGTCTATTATTTTATACGCTCTTTCTTGCACTTGCAAGGGAAAATTCGGTAAAATAAAGAAAAGCGGAGGGAACCGCAAGAAAAAACACAACGCAAAGGAGAATGGCTCATGTACTACATTGGTATCGATCTGGGTACCTCGGCAGTCAAACTGCTGCTGATGCAGGGCGACGGGCAGATCGCCAACATTGTAAGCCGCGAATATCCCATTGCATTCCCGCATCCGGGCTGGAGCGAGCAGAACCCCGCTGACTGGTGGGACGCTGTCTGTGCAGGCATTCCGGAGCTGCTGAACGGCTTTGATGCTTCGCAGGTGGCCGGTATTGGTGCCGGCGGCCAGATGCACGGCCTGGTGGTGCTGGATGCACAGGACAAAGTGATCCGCCCCTGCATTTTGTGGAATGACGGCCGCACCCAGAAGCAGGTGGAATACCTGAACAACGTCATTGGCAAAGAAAACCTGAGCAAGTACACCGCAAACATTGCATTTGCCGGCTTTACCGCCCCCAAACTGCTGTGGATGCGCGATACCGAGCCGGAGAACTTTGCAAAGATCAGCAAGATCATGCTGCCGAAGGACTACATCAACTACAAGCTGACCGGCGTACACTGCACCGATTACTCCGATGCTTCCGGCATGCTGCTGCTGGATGTGCAGCACAAGTGCTGGAGCAAAGAAATGCTGGATATCTGCGGCGTTAGCGAAGCCAAGATGCCCAAGCTGTTTGAAAGCTGGGAGCCGGTTGGTACCCTGACCGCTGAAGCTGCTGCCAAGCTGGGTTTGCCGGAAGGCGTTAAGGTCTGCGCCGGCGCCGGCGACAATGCTGCCGCTGCTGTTGGCTGCGGCGCTGTGGGCAACGGCAAGTGCAACATCTCGCTGGGAACCTCCGGTACCGTGTTCATCACCAGCAGCACCTTTGGTGTGGACAAGCAGAACGCCCTGCACAGCTTTGACCATGCAGACGGCGGCTACCACCTGATGGGCTGCATCCTGTCCGCTGCAAGCTGCAACAAGTGGTGGATGGAAGACATCCTGAACACCCAGGACTTCGGCAAGGAGCAGGAGCCCATCACCGCTGAAAAGCTGGGCGCAAACGATGTGTACTATCTGCCTTACCTGATGGGTGAGCGCAGCCCCCATAACGATCCCGCAGCCCGCGGTTCTTTCATCGGGCTGCGTATGGATTCCACCCGCGCCGATATGACCCAGGCTGTGCTGGAAGGCGTTGCCTTTGCCATCAAGGATTGTGTCGAGATCGCTCGTGCACAGGGCGTTGAGATCGCATCCAGCACGCTGTGCGGCGGCGGCGCCAAGAGCCCGCTGTGGCGCGAGATCATGGCAAATATTCTGGGCATTCCCCTGGCGCTGCCCCAGACTGAGCAGGGCCCCGGTTACGGCGGCGCCATGCTGGCAGCCGTTGCCTGCGGCGAATACGCCACGGTGCAGGAATGCGCGGATAAGCTGATCAAGATCAAGAGCGTGACCGAGCCGGATCCGGCTCTGGTTAAGAAATATGCAGCCCGCTATGAGCTGTGGCACAAGCTGTACCCGACCCTGAAGCCGCTGTATGCAGAAATGGAGGCATTGCAATGAAGATCTATTCTGTAAATGATCCCGAATTCAAGCCTTATGGCCGTGTGGTGACCGGTCTGGAAGCTGCCAAGGCAGAGATCCTGCAGGCGCTGGCAACCACCCCGCTGCCGGAAGCTACCGACTATGTGGCCGAGGAGCCTGTTCTGCAGGAGCTGCCCGCAATGGTGGAAGTTTCCGAGCATCTGTTTGGCGGCATGCCGGTCCAGCTGGGCTGGTGCAACGGCCACAACACCAAACTGAACTGCCTGGAATACCACCGCGACAGTGAGTTCAACTTGGGCACCGAGGATTTCATCCTGCTGCTGGCCAAGATGGACGACATCACCGATGGCAAGCTGGACACCGCAAAGGTCAAGGCTTTCCGCGCACCGGCAGGCACCCTGGTGGAAGTTTACGCCACCACCCTGCATTACGCACCCTGCCATGTGGACCCGGCCAAGGGCTTCCGCGTGCTGGTTGCACTGCCGCAGGGCACCAACACCGCCAAGCCGGAAATCAAGGTTGACGGCGGTGACGACGCCCAGCTGTGGGCCTGCAACAAGTGGCTGCTGGCCCATGTTGAGAGCAGCGAAGCTGCCGCAGGCGCTTATGTCGGCCTGGAAGGCGTGAACATCGACATCGCAGACGATCTGTAAAAATAGTTAGGAGTTGGAAGGGAGGAGTTAGGAGTTACAATGTGCGTGCAGGCGCACACCATCAACTCCTAAGGCAACACCGCACAATTCCCGCCTAGCGGCTTAAGCACCGCTTCGGCGGCTGCGGCACGGCATCTGCGTTGCCAAAATGCTCGATAAGACATCCAGTATTATCTGCGCTTTTGGCTTAGCAGCTGCCGCACCTCGCTCGCCGTATCGGCACTTAGAATTATGCGGTATTGCCCTAACTTCTAACTCCTACTTCCTAACTTGATATTGAGCAGAGCAAAATTAAAAAATAAACGGAGGGCAAACTTATGAAGTCTACCAACATCCCTGAAGTCAAGCTGGGCATTGTTGCCGTCAGCCGTGACTGTTTCCCCATTCAGCTGAGCGAAAAGCGCCGCGCCGCTATCGTGGCAGCCTGCCAGGCTAAGGGTCTGGACCTGTACGAGGCAAAGACCACTGTTGAGAACGAGAAGGACATGGAAAAGGCTGTTGCCGAGGTTACCGAGGCTGGCTGCAATGCTCTGACCGTTTTCCTGGGCAACTTTGGCCCCGAAACTCCGGAAACCCTGATCGCAAAGTTCTTCAACGGCCCCTGCATGTTTGTTGCAGCTGCTGAAGGCGACGGTGACATGATCAACGGCCGCGGCGATGCTTACTGCGGCATGCTGAACTGCTCCTACAACCTGGGTATGCGCCACCTGAAGGGCTACATCCCCGAATACCCCATCGGCACTGCTGATGAGATCGCTGACAAGATGATCGAGTTCGTTCCTATCGCCCGCACCCTGCTGGGTGTGCGTGATCTGAAGATCATCACCTTCGGCCCCCGCCCGCAGGACTTCTTTGCCTGCAACGCACCCATCAAGGGCCTGTACGAGCTGGGCGTTGAAGTGGAAGAGAACAGCGAGCTGGACCTGCTGGTTTCCTACAAAGAGCATGCAAATGACCCGCGCATTGAGGATGTCTGCAAGGATATGGCTGCCGAGATGGGCGAAGGCCACTACTATCCCGACCTGCTGGCCCGCATGGCTCAGTTTGAGCTGACCCTGTTGGACTGGGCAGATGCACACAAGGGCAACAAGAAGTACGTTGCTTTTGCTGACAAGTGCTGGCCTGCATTCCCCTCTCAGTTCGGCTTTGAGCCCTGCTATGTCAACTCCCGCCTGGTAAGCCGCGGCATCCCCGTTTCCTGCGAAGTTGATATCTACGGCGCTCTGTCCGAGTACATCGGCATGTGCGCTTCCGGCGATACCGTTACCCTGCTGGACATCAACAACAGCGTGCCCCAGTACATTTACGATGAGGACATCGCAGGCAAGTTTGATTACAGCCTGACCGATACCTTCATGGGCTTCCACTGCGGCAACACCCCGGCCTGCAAGATGTGCAATGACCGTGCCGTTAAGTATCAGCTCATCCAGCACCGTCTGCTGGAGCCGGCCGGCAGCGATCCCGACTTCACCCGCGGCACCTTGGAAGGTGACATTGCACCTTCTGACATCACCTTCTACCGTCTGCAGTGCGACAGCGAGGGTAACCTGCGCTCCTACATTGCAGAGGGCGAGATCCTGCCTGTTGCTACCCGCTCCTTCGGCGGCATTGCAATCTTCGGCATCCATGAGATGGGCCGTTTCTACCGCCATGTTCTGGTCCAGAAGCGTTACCCGCACCACGGCGCCGTTGCATTCGGTCATTACGGCAAGATCCTGTTTGAGGTCCTCAAGTTCCTGGGCATTCAGGACATCGCTTACAACCAGCCCAAGAGCCTGCCGTACCCGACCGAGAATCCGTTTGCCTGATCTGGCATAAAAAGCTGAACCACAATTCAGCAACAAGAACGGAATCCACTATTTTGTTTCGGTAACAGTCACTATACTGTTAAGCGTAGGGAAAAACCGTAAAAAAACAAAAATCTAGGGAGGAACATTATGCTGAATCCGTCCGAACTGAAAAAGATCGATGCCTATTGGCGTGCCAGCAACTACCTGGCAGCAGGCCAGCTGTACCTGCTCGATAACCCCATGCTGCGCCGTCCGCTGACCCGTGACGACGTGAAGAAGAAGATCGTTGGCCACTGGGGCACCGTGCCTGGCCAGAACTTCGTTTATGTTCACCTGAACCGTGTCATCAAGAAGTATGACCAGGATATGATCCTGATCTCCGGCCCGGGCCACGGAGGAAACTTCTTTGTTGCCAACGCTTACCTGGATGGCACCTACTCTGAAGTTTACCCCAACATCAGCCGTGATGAAGAGGGCATGAAGAAGCTGTTCAAGCAGTTCTCCTTCCCCGGCGGCATCTCCAGCCACGTTGCACCCGAAACTCCGGGCTCCATCAACGAAGGCGGCGAGCTGGGCTACTCCATCGCACACGCATTTGGCGCTGTGTTCGATAACCCGGATCTGATCTGCGCAGTTACCGTTGGCGACGGCGAAGCTGAGACCGGCCCCCTGGCCACCAGCTGGCAGTCCAACAAGTTCCTGAACCCCGTGGGTGACGGCGCTGTTCTGCCCATCCTGCACCTGAATGGCTACAAGATCTCCAACCCCACCATCTTTGGCCGTATGACCCATGAAGAGATGGAGAGCTTCTTCCGTGGCTGCTCCTGGAAGCCGTACTTCGTTGAAGGCGACGACCCGATGACCATGCACGAGAAGATGGCTGAGACCCTGGATACCGTCATCGAAGAGATCCACGACATCCAGAAGCGCGCCCGTGCTGGTGAGGATATGGGCCATATCCAGTGGCCTATGATCGTTCTGCGCACCCCGAAGGGCTGGACTGGCCCGAAGGTAGTGGACGGCAAGCCCATCGAGGGCACCTTCCGTGCACACCAGGTGCCCATCGACATCACTGTCGGCACCCCGAACCAGGAAGAGCACCTGAAGCAGATCGAAGAATGGCTGCACAGCTACCATGCTGAGGAACTGTTCGATGAAAACGGCACCCTGATCCCCGAACTGCAGGAACTGGCTCCCACCGGCGACCGTCGTCTGGCTGCCAACCCGCACGCAAACGGCGGCAAGCTGCTGCGTGACCTGCGTACCCCCGATTTCAAGCAGTATGCAGTGGATATCCCGTTCCCCGGCTCTGTCGAGAAGCAGGATATGATCGAGCTGGGCGGTTACATCCGCGACGTGCTCAAGCTGAATGCTGATGCTAAAAACTTCCGCATCTTTGGACCTGACGAGACCATGTCCAACCGTCTGTACAAGTGCTTCGAAGCTACCCAGCGTGATTGGAACTCCACCATCATCCCGGGCGATGAATTCCTGGCACACGACGGCCGCATCATGGACTCCATGCTGTCCGAGCATATGTGCGAAGGCTGGCTGGAAGGCTACCTGCTGACCGGTCGTCACGGCTTCTTTGCTTCCTACGAGAGCTTCATCCGCGTGGTGGACTCCATGGTTGCACAGCATGCTAAGTGGCTGAAGGTTTGCAGCCAGCTGCCTTGGCGCCAGAGCATTGCTTCCCTGAACCTGATCCTGACCTCCAACGTATGGCAGCAGGATCACAATGGCTTCACCCATCAGGATCCCGGCTTCCTGGATCACATCGCCAACAAGAAGGCAGACGTTGTCCGCCTGTACCTGCCGCCGGATACCAACTGCCTGCTGAGCTGCTTCGACCACTGTGTCCGCAGCCGTGACTATGTCAACGTACTGGTCACCTCCAAGCATCCGCGTCCCCAGTGGCTGACCATGGAGCAGGCTGTTAAGCACTGCACCCAGGGCGTTGGCATCTGGGATTGGGCTTCCAGCGATGCAGGCGAAGAGCCGGATGTCGTCATGGCCTGCTGCGGTGATACCCCGACCCTGGAAACTCTGGCTGCTGTCACCATCCTGCGCGATGCTATGCCCGAACTGAAGATCCGCGTTGTCAACGTTGTTGACCTGATGAAGCTTGAGCCCAACACCAAGCATCCTCATGGCCTGTCTGACGCTGATTACGATGCTCTGTTCACCAAGGATAAGCCGATCATCTTCGCATTCCATGGTTACCCGACCCTGATCCATGAGCTGACCTACGAGCGTACCAACCGCAACCTGTCTGTCCATGGCTACCAGGAGGAAGGCACCATCACCACGCCGTTCGATATGCGCGTGCAGAACGAGATCGACCGCTTCCACCTGGTTAAGGATGCCCTGCAGCACCTGCCGCAGCTGGGCAACAAGGGCGCTTATCTGATCCAGCAGATGAACGACAAGCTGGTTGCTCATAAGAACTACATCCACGAAGTTGGCCAGGATCTGCCTGAGATCATCGACTGGAAGTGGCATCTGCCTGAGAACAAGTAATTTGTTCTGAACCCTTTGTTTACTAACCCCAAACCCTGAAAATATGCCGCCCGCCGCAGCCCCCTGCAAGGGGACTGCGGCGGGTGGTTTTTTGTGCGCTGATATTTTCTTCTCTTGTGCGGGCTGCTGTGCATGCTGGCCCGGCAAAATAAAAACACCCCCGCTCAGGTGCGGCACTGCTCTGCAGCAGGCCATGCGCCGGGGCGGGGGTGTTATTCGTTACAACAAATCAAGCCTTAGGCGGCTTGTGCACAGAACTTGCAGCAGAAATTACAGCTGCGGGCCGGCAGAGACCAGAGCCTTGCCGTGCTCGTTGCCTTCGTACTTGGCGAAGTTCTTGATGAAGCGGCCTGCCAGGTCCTCAGCCTTCTTGTTCCACTCAGCAGCATCTGCATAGGTGTCACGAGGATCGAGGATAGCGGGATCAACGCCGGGCAGAGAAGTGGGAACTTCGAAATCGAAGTACGGGATCTTCTTGGTCGGGGCTTCGTTGATAGCGCCGCTCAGGATAGCGTCGATGATGCCGCGGGTATCCTTGATGGAGATACGCTTGCCAGTGCCGTTCCAGCCAGTGTTGACCAGGTAAGCCTTAGCGCCGCTCTTTTCCATCTTCTTGACCAGCTCTTCAGCATACTTGGTGGGATGCAGTTCCAGGAATGCCTGGCCGAAGCAAGCAGAGAAGGTCGGGGTGGGCTCGGTGATGCCGCGCTCGGTGCCGGCCAGCTTTGCGGTAAAGCCAGACAGGAAGTAGTACTGGGTCTGAGCCGGGGTCAGGATGGAGACCGGGGGCAGAACGCCGAATGCGTCAGCAGACAGGAA
>ENA-OURV01003194-OURV01003194.1-human-gut-metagenome-genome-assembly--contig:-NODE-3194-length-10576-cov-5.486836_pt1 | contig 10576 bp, 9 predicted proteins | sample MGYA00242141_ERZ509072 | MGnify/ENA primary metagenome ERZ509072 (study PRJEB26280, sample SAMEA2338763) | human gut metagenome | biome: human gut; feature: human-associated habitat; material: faeces... | reverse complement strand
GCAGCAGCATCAGTACAGCCGCCGTCAGGAACAGCCCCAGATACAGGCTGTTCACAAAGGCCCTCCGCATCAGCTCCTCGTTCTTTTGGCCAAAGTACCGGCTGATGATGATCCCCACGCCCACATTGATGCCGATCATCAGAGCTGCCAGCAGCAGGATCACCGGCATGGTGCTGCCCACCGCCGCAAGGGCGGTCTGCCCGAGATACCGCCCCACCACGATGCTGTCGGTAATGGAGTAGACCTGATTCAGCAGGTTGCCCATCAATGTAGGAAAGGTAAACGCCCACAGCAGGGAGATCGGCTTTCCCTCTGTCATATCCAGATTTTTCTTCATGCACATCCTCCTTTGCATCAAAAAAGCTCCCTCAGAATGCCCGCAAGCATGTAACCCCGGTTTCAGGGGGGTCCCTGTTTGCAGCACTCCAAAGGAGCCTTTGTTGATTTGATTGTTCTGATACCAGTGTACCACAGTCTCCTGGGTCAGGTGGATGTGACGTGCGGACGTCTCGATCATAAAGCTCATAGTGATACTCTCCTTTGTGTGGTTTTTGCGTTTATTTCTTTTTGAGTGGGTACAGATCTTTTTCGGAGATGCGTTCCAGCGTCTCCACTTCGCCGACGCAGAAGTAGTTTTTGCTCTCGGCCACCAGAGTGCCGGTCAGGCGGACACAGTCGCCCCGGCGCAGGCGCTTCGCCTCGTCCAGCAGCTCCGCGCTGCCCGCAAGGCGGACGGTGAGGCCGAATCCGGTGTCGATCTCCCCGGCGCTGTTCAGATACCACCAGGGGAAGCGCAGCTCCACCGCACGGCCGGCATAGCGGCCCTGGGCGCCGCGGAGATACTCGGTCTTCACCTGCTCAAAGGTACGGGGGACGAGTTCTCCGTCCGGCATGGGGAAATAGAGCGTGCCGTACAAGCGGCCGAAGCGCTTGATGCGCTGACCGTGACGACTGACCATCAGGAACAGGACCACGACGGCCAGCAGGGCACCGTACATACCGTGGCCCTCGATCAGGCTCCAGGCAAAGACGGCGACGGCAATGAGGAGCAGCACACGGTTCATGTCATCCTGTCCGCCCCAGATATCTTTCAGTCGGTTCATAAGCGCCCTCCTTTTCTCAACAGCACTCATCTTACCACACCGCGGCTGCGTATGCAAGGGAAATCACCATGCACGGTACAATTTCCTCTTGTATTCGGCAAAAAATCTGCTATAATCAAAACAACGATTTTTTGCGGTGCTATCACCGGAACTAATAGGAGGCGGTTTTTATGTCCGTAAAGCTGGAACTGTACCGGGTTTTTAAGGAGGTCGCCGAGGTGGGCAACATCACGGCCGCGGCACAGGCACTGTATATCTCCCAGTCGGCGGTGAGCCAGTCCATCAAGCAGCTGGAGCGCGACCTGCAGACCCGTCTATTCGCGCGGAACAGCCGTGGCGTGACGCTGACCGCCGAGGGGCAGATGCTGTATGAGTACGTCCGCAGCGCCATGGGCCTGCTGGAGACGGGCGAGGAAAAGCTGAGCCAGACCCGGGAATTGCAGATGGGACAGCTGACCATCGGCGCCAGCGACACCGTGACCAGCCAGTTCCTGCTGCCGTATCTGGACGCGTTCCACAAGCGGCACCCGGCCATCCACATCCAGATCGTGTCCGGACGAAGCCACAAGGTGCTGGGGCTGCTGCGCTCCGGCAAGGTGGACATCGCCTTCGCCAGCACGCCGGCGGACGATGCCGGACTGCGGATATATCCCTGCTTCGATACCCACGCCATCTTTGTGGCGGGGGCGGAGTATCCCTGTGACTTCCGGCACGTATACACGCTGGAGGAGATCGCGGCGTTCCCGCTGATCCTGCTGGAGCGCAAGGCCTCCAGCCGTTTGTATCTGGAACGGTTCTTTTTGCAGAACGGGCTGAAGCTGAACCCGGAGATCGAGCTGGGCGCCCGGAGCCTGCTGGTGGATCTGGCGGCCATCGGCTTCGGTGTGGCCGGCGTGACGGAGGAGTTCGTCCGGAAGGAGCTGGACAGCGGACGGTTGAAAAAGCTGAAGACCTCCTTTGAGATACCGGCCCGCAGTGTGGATATGTGCCTGCTGAGCGATGTGCCCCAGTCCGCTGCCGCGGAGCGGTTCACGGACTTTGTCAAGGACAGCTTATCCAAGCTATGAGCAGGGCTTTTCGCTCCGGTAAAACCCACAAAAAACAGCAAAACACGCCTAAATAGTTCTCCGTTTTTCCCTGTCGCTTTTCCCTGCGAAATCAGGTATAGTAGGTGTACTATATCTCACGAGAGGAAGTGGTGGTCATGCAGCAGCTGAAGGAGCGTATCCTGCGGGAGGGCCGTGTCCTGCCCGGTAACATCATCAAGGTGGACGGTTTTTTGAACCATCGCGTCGACACGGCGCTGATGCGGGATCTGGCGGACGAGTTTGCCAAGTATTTTGACGTAAAAAATATCACGATGGTGCTTACGGCAGAGGCCAGCGGTATTGCGCTGGCGACGATCTGCGCCGAACGGTATGGTGTACCCATGGTCTTTGCCAAGAAGGCCAAGAGCGACAACATCGAGGGCGGTCTGTACCAGAGTGATATTTTTTCTTACACCTACAAGAAAAAGGTCACACTGCTGGTGAGCCAGGACTGGATCACCAAGGACGACAAGGTTCTCATCATTGACGACTTCATGGCCAAGGGCTACGCCATGCGCGGCCTGATCGACATCGTGAACAAGGCCGGCGCGCAGCTGGCGGGCATCGGCGTGGCGGTGGAGAAGGGCTTTCAGGACGGCGGCGACAGCCTGCGCCGGGAGGGCTATCCCATCAAATCCCTGGCCGTTATCGACAGCGCCGAGAACGGCGTGATCCGCTTCCGGGAGGACGACTGACATGAAAAAGGTGCTGGTTCTGGATTTCGGCGGGCAGTATAACCTGCTGGTGGCACGGCGTGTCCGTGAGTGCGGCGTATACTGCGAGATCAAGTCCTATCGGCTGAGCATGGCGGATATCCGCGCCTTTGGGCCAGATGCGCTGATCCTCACCGGCGGCCCCGCCACCGTGTTCGAGCCCAACGCCCCCATGGTGGACAGAGCGCTGTTTGAAATGGGCATCCCCGTGCTGGGCATCTGCTACGGACAGCAGCTGATGATGCAGCTGCTGGGCGGTCAGTGCCGCAAGGCGGAGACGCGGGAGTATGGCAAGATCCAGCTGACCCACACGGCCTCCCCCCTGTTTGCCGGTGTGCCGGAGACGTCCGTGTGCTGGATGAGCCACGGCGTGGAGGTGGAACGCATCGCGCCGGGCTTTAAGGTCATCGCGACCACCGACGGCTGCGGCTTCGCGGATCGGAAGCTGTATGGCGTGCAGTTCCACCCGGAGGTGCAGCACACGGAGTACGGTATGCAGGTGTTGGAAAACTTCCTGTACAAGGTCTGCGGCTTCAGCGCCGAGTGGAGCATGGCGTCCTATCTGGACGAGGCCGTGGCGGAGTGCCGGCGGCAGATCGGCGACGGCCGCGTGCTTCTGGCGCTGTCCGGCGGCGTGGACAGTTCGGTGGCGGCAGCGCTTTTGCAGCGGGCGGTGGGCGATCAGCTGACGTGCATTTTCGTGGACCACGGACTGCTGCGAAAAGACGAGGGAGACCAGGTGGAGCAGGTGATGAAACACCAGTTCCACGTGGATGTGCGCCGCGTCAACGCGGGACCGCGCTTCCTGAGCAAGCTGGCTGGCGTTACCGAGCCGGAGCACAAGCGGAAGATCATCGGCGAGGAATTCATCCGGGTCTTTGAGGAAGAGGCCAAGAAAATCGGCACGGTGGACTTCTTGGCTCAGGGTACCATCTATCCCGATGTGGTGGAGTCCGGCCTGGGCGGAGAGAGCGTGGTCATCAAGAGCCACCATAACGTGGGCGGCCTGCCGGACTGCGTGGATTTCAAGGAGATCGTGGAGCCGCTGCGGCGGCTGTTCAAGGATGAGGTGCGGAAGCTGGGCACCGAGCTGGGTCTGCCGGACGAGCTGGTGTGGCGGCAGCCCTTCCCTGGTCCCGGTCTGGCCATCCGCGTTATCGGCGATATCACCGAGGAAAAGCTGACCATTCTGCGGGAGGCGGACGCCATCTTCCGGGAGGAGATGAAGCTGGCCGGTCTGGACCGCACCACCAGCCAGTTCTTCGCAGTGCTGACCGATCTGCGGAGCGTGGGCGTCATGGGCGACGAGCGCACCTACGACTACACGCTGGCGCTGCGGGCCGTGCAGAGCCAGGACTTTATGACAGCCACCTGGTCCCGCCTGCCCTATGAGCTGCTGGACAAGGTCTCCGGTCGGATCGTGGGTGAGGTGAAGCACATCAACAGAATTTGCTATGACATCACCTCCAAGCCGCCGGCAACGGTGGAGTGGGAATGATACGACACCAAAGGTGGCCAAAACTACAAATACGCCAAAACCTCCGGCTTCGCCGGAGGTTTTGGTTGTACCACGACAAAAGTTGTGGTATGCTGATGAAAAACAGCGGAGGAACACACCTATGCGTCTGATCTCATGGAATGTGAACGGGCTGCGGGCCTGTCTGAATAAAGGTTTCCTGGCCTTCTGCGCCCTTGCGGACGCGGATGTCATCTGTCTGCAGGAGACGAAGATGCGGCCGGAGCAGGTGCAGTTTGAGCTGGAGGGCTATCACCGATTCTGGAACAGCGCCGACAAGGCCGGATATTCCGGCACGGCTGTTTTCACCCGACGGGAGCCGCTGGCGGTGACATACGACTTTGGCGAGGATATCCACCGGCATGAGGGACGGGTCATCACGGCGGAGTACGAGGATTTCTTTCTGGTGTGCTGCTACACGCCCAATTCCAAGGACCAGCTGGCACGGCTGGACTACCGGATGGCGTGGGAGGACGACCTGCGGGAATACCTCTTGGAACTGGACGCCAAAAAGCCGGTGGTGTACTGCGGGGACCTGAACGTGGCCCATCAGGAGATCGACCTGAAAAATCCCCAGTCCAACCGGATGAACCCAGGCTTCTCCGACGAGGAACGGGACAAAATGACGCAGCTGCTGAGCAGCGGGTTCGTGGACACGTTCCGGGCGCTGTATCCAAAGCGGACCGGGGCGTACTCCTGGTGGAGCTACCGCTTTCACGCACGGGAGAACAACGCGGGGTGGCGTATTGACTACTTTATCGTGTCAGCACGGCTGATGCCCCGGGTGAAGAATGCGGATATCTGGCCGGAAATCACCGGCAGCGACCACTGTCCGGTGGTGTTGGAGCTGACGGAGTAGAGCATTATCTGTAGCGAGCAAAAAAGACCGCCTTTCGGCGGTCTTTTTCGTATAACGATATTTTTTAGCCCTCGCTGCTGGTGTCGGCAGGATTTTTAACGGGGATCAGTTCGCCCATGAGGACGTAGCGGGCATTACCAAAATCGTAGTCGCAGGTGCTCAGGGTCAGGATACTGCCCGTGGGCACACCGGAGCCGGACTTGAAGGTGGACTCGTTGATACACTGCTGGAGATAGCTGTCGCTGAGAGAGGTGGCATACACATCGGCGTCATGCTCCACAATACAACCGGCAAACAGGTTGACCTTGTAGGTCTGGTTGGGGGTGTACAGATAGAAGTAGGGATGCGCCTCGTAATAGCTCTGGCTCTTGTAGTTCATCAGGGACGCGAACATCATGCCGGTCTTCATATTGTGGCCGTAGATGAGGTTGTTCTGAGAGGTGAAGTCAGAGTTGCAGCGGATATCCAGGAAGACGGTGCCGTTCTTGTTGTCCTTGCCGTCGATATCGCGGTACAGATAGTACTCGCCGCCCTCGTCCGCGGACTGCACGATGGGCAGCTGCAGCGTCGTATTGGCGCTATACACATAGCCCACCACGTCGGGGTACTTGGCCTGCAAGGCGGTGAAGTCCACCTTAATGCTCTCTTCATCCTTCTTGACAGGCTTCTGCGTCTCCTGGCTGTCGCCGTCGGTGCCGTCGCCATCAGTATCGGTATCGCCGGCGGTATCGTCCGGACTGATGAAGTCCTGATTGATATTGTCGTTGATCCTCTCGGTGTCCTTCTGTTCCTTCAGATACGAAATGATCTTGACGGACGAGAACACCAGCACGCCCACCAGGATCACCAAAACGGCGTAATACAGGGCTTTTCCGTTCTTTCTGCCGCCGCGGCTCCTTCTGCTGCGGTGACGACTGCCGGTACGCTCGGCCGGCTGCTCCTGCTGCACACGGGATCTTCTCTTGGGTGCATCGTTCATGGGTACACGCCTCCTTATCGTTGGGTATTGTAACAGGTTTTTTCGTTCGGTGCAAGGGATATAGACAAGATGTAATGAAATTGTAACAGTTTCTCTTTACTTCTGAGAAACCAGGGATTACAATAGAAATGTTGGCTGCCGTATAGACGGCGGAGCCGCCGGATCCGTTCCATCAAAAAGATAAAGGAGAACCACAATGATCTATTTCAACAGTGATTATCTGGAGGGCGCGCACCCCTCTATCATGGTCAGGCTGGCCGAGACGAACATGGTACAGACCGTGGGCTACGGCGAAGACGAATACTGTGAGGCGGCGCGTGAGAAGATCAAGACCGCCTGCCAGGCCCCGGAGGCCGACGTGCATTTTCTGGTGGGCGGCACCCAGACCAACACCACCGTCATCGCCGCTATCCTGCGGCCCTGGCAGGGCGTGATCTCCGCCGTCAGCGGTCACATCAACTGCCATGAGGCCGGTGCCATCGAGTCCACGGGCCATAAGGTCATCATCCTGCCCACCACCAACGGCAAGATCACTGCGCAGCAGGTGCAGGACTATGTGGAGTGGCACAGAAACGATGAGTCCACGGAGCACATCGTCCAGCCCGGTATGGTGTACATCTCCCACCCCACTGAGGGCGGCACGCTGTATACCAAGGCGGAGCTGACGGCGCTGTATGACACCTGCCGCCGGTACGGCCTGCCGCTGTTCATTGACGGCGCACGGCTGGGCTATGGCCTGATGGCCGAGGAGAGCGACATGACGCTGCCAGAGATCGCGCGGCTGTGCGATGTGTTCTACATCGGTGGCACCAAGGTGGGCGCCCTGTTCGGCGAAGCCGTTGTCATCATGAACGAAAATCTGAAAAAGGATTTCCGCTTTATTATGAAGCAGCGGGGCGGCCGCATGGCCAAGGGCCGACTGCTGGGCGTTCAGTTCGACACGCTGTTCACCGACGACCTGTATTTCAAGATCTCCCGCCACGCCATTGAGATGGCTCATCAGATCCGGGACATTTTCGTCTCCGCGGGCTATCCCCTGCTGTTCGACTCCCCCACCAACCAGCAGTATCCCATCATGCCGGATGACGAGCTGGCCATTCTGGGCAAAAGCTTCGGCTATGAGTACTGGGAGCGTGTGGACGAGACGCACTCCGGCGTGCGCTTCTGCGCCAGCTGGGCCACAAAGCAGGAGCACGTGGACGCCCTGCGGGCGGCTGTGAACGCGCTGAAGAAGTAAGCGTTCCTCTGCTGTGAGATAAGCATAGCGCAGGTAGCTGAAATGCACCTTAAAGTTACTTAAAAAAATTCCCCGACGATGTCGGGGAATTTTTTTAGCAAAGCAAAGGCACCCTCGAAGGGTGCCTTTGTCGATAGCGTACTTACGCCTTGGGGCCGGCAGCCACGACCTCGTCGCTCATGTGGGTGTACTTCTTAAAGTTCTCCACAAAGCTGGCGGCCAGCTTCTTGCAGCTCGCCTGATAGGCCGCCTTGTCCTCCCAGGTGTTCTCGGGGATCAGCAGCTCACTGGGCACGCCCTCGATACTGGTAGGCACCTGCACGCCGAAGGTAGGATCGGTGACGAACACACTCTTCTCGATCTCACCGGTGAGGGCGGCGGTGACCATAGCGCGGGTGTAGCTGAGCTTCATGCGCTTGCCGGTACCGTTCCAGCCGGTGTTGACCAGATAAACCTTCGCGCCGGCCTTCTCCACCTTGTCGGCCAGCATGGCGGCATAGACAGAGGGATCCAGGGGCAGGAAGGGCTCGCCGAAGCAGGTGGAGAAGGTAGGCACAGGCTCGGTGACGCCGATCTCCGTGCCGGCTACCTTGGAGGTGAATCCGGAGACGAAGTAGTACATGGCCTGGTTCTTATCCAGCTTGCTGATGGGGGGCAACACACCGTAGGCATCGGCGGTCAGGAAGATGACCGTCTTGGGAACGCTGGGGCTCATGCCGGACAGTTCGGCGTTGGGGATATACTCCACAGGATAGCCCACGCGGGAGTTGACGGCCAGGGAGTCGTCGTCGAAGTCGAACTCACGGGTGTCGGGATCCATGACCACGTTCTCTACCAGCGCGCCGAACTTGATGGCATTGTAGATCTCCGGCTCACCCTCGGGGCTCAGGTTGATGCACTTGGCGTAGCAGCCGCCCTCGAAGTTGAAGACGGAGTCGTCCGCCCAACCGTGCTCGTCATCGCCGATGAGCATACGGTTGGGATCGGCGGACAGCGTGGTCTTGCCGGTGCCGGACAGGCCGAAGAACACGGCGCTGTCGCCGTTCTTGCCGATGTTGGCGGAGCAGTGCATGGGGAACACGCCCTGCTTGGGCAGCACATAGTTCATCACAGAGAAGACGGACTTCTTGATCTCGCCGGCGTACTGGGTGCCGCAGATCACCACCTCGTGGGCCTCGTAGTCCACCAGAATGGCGGCCTCGCTGCGGGTGCCGTCGATCTCGGGGATGCACTTGAAGCCGGGGGCGGCGATGATGGTATAGTCCTCCTTAAAATCCTTCAGCTGCTCGGCCGTGGGGCGGCGCAGGAGCTGGTGGATAAAGAGATTCTGGCTGGCCAGCTCGTTGACGATGCGGAAGGCCTTGGTGTACTTGGGATCGGCGCCGGCAAATCCGTCAAAGATAAAGATCTCCTTGCCCTGCAGATAGGCGATGACCTTGGCGCGGATGGCATCGAACTTGGCCTTCTCGATAGGACGGTTCACCTTGCCCCAGGCGATGTCGTCATGGACGGCAGGGGTGTCCACGATAAACTTGTCATTGGCGCTGCGGCCGGTGTATTTCCCGGTCTTGACCACCAGGGCGCCGGTGTTGGACAGCGTACCCTCGCCGCGGCAAAGCGCGTGCTCGGTCAGCTGTGCGGGGGTCAGATTACGATAGACCGCCTTGGCGTTGATGATACCCAGCTTTTCCAGTCCGTAAGTTTCCATTTGCAAAACCTCCTGTTTGAAATGTCACCGCGTCCGCCGCCGGCGGCGCGCTGCTTGCTTGTTCATCTTGGATTATACCATACGTTTAGGACAATTAACAGTCCTTTTTTACATTTCCCCTAAAAATTTTTCTGCATTGCTGAAAGTTTTTTATCATTCCGTCCGGCGGGAGAGCTGTGACAAAAACCGTTCCGCCGCCAGATCCCGATCGCATACTTTTCTCTTTACGCAAGGATAACACCGTATTATGATAATGTCAATTTGCGAAAACCACGATTTTCTAAGAGGAGCGCCGCACTATGGCACACAAGATACCCATATGTGAAATACCTCTCGCCCCTGCTGCTGTTCGGCCTGAACGGCGTGGTGATACTCAACGGCGTTAGCGGCGGTACACGGAGCGCCGTGTTTTTCTCCGTGCTGCTGCTGGGCGAAACGCTGACGCCGCCCGCTGGCTGGACGCGGCTATGATGCTGAGCAGTGCCATGCTGGCGGAATTCGTACATCCGCGAAAGTAACGGAAACGATCTCCCCGCCTCCCCCGCGCAAAGTGCAAAACCTCCGGCTGAGCCGGAGGTTTTGCTTTATTTGGCGCATATCTCGCTGATGGCTGCCAGGAGCTCCGTTTTGCCGGTGCCCTTCTCGGCGGAAAAGGGGATCAGCAGCGCCTCCTCCGGCAGGGTCAGCGTCTGGCGGATCAGGGTCAGATTTGGCTCGATCTCGCTCTTTTTCAGCTTGTCCAGCTTGTTGGCCACGACGATGACCGGGCAGCCGGTGCCCTTGAACCAGTCGCACATGGTCACGTCATCGGCGGTGGGCTTGTGCCGCGCATCCACGATCAGCACGCCCAGGGTAATGAGCCCCTCCTCGGCGAAGTAACGCTCCATCAGGCGGCCCCAGCGGTCGCGCTCCTCCTTGGAGACCTTGGCATAGCCGTAACCGGGCAGGTCGGTGAAGTACAGCTTGCCGTCGATATCAAAATAGTTGATCTGGCTGGTCTTGCCGGGGGTAGCGCCCACCCGGGCGAAATTCTTGCGGCCCAGCAGCCGGTTAATGACGGAGGACTTGCCCACGTTGCTGCGCCCCGCGAAGGTGACCTGGGGCTTTCCGTCGCGGATAAATGTCTCCGCCCTTACGGCCGAGAGCACGAACTCCGCCTTATTAAAGTTGATCGCCATGACGCACCTCCTGCATAGCCGGACTACCCATCACCGCCAGATGCTCCACCGCCGCCTCTTTTTTCGGCAGGGTCAGTGCATGGGCAAACACGGCGTCCACCGTCTCGGCAGTGATAAAGCGCAGCGCCTCCCGTACGGCGGGATCGATGTCCGCCAGATCCTTCTCGTTTTCCCGGGGAATGATGACGGTCCGGA
>ENA-OURV01003189-OURV01003189.1-human-gut-metagenome-genome-assembly--contig:-NODE-3189-length-10590-cov-2.422496_pt1 | contig 10590 bp, 9 predicted proteins | sample MGYA00242141_ERZ509072 | MGnify/ENA primary metagenome ERZ509072 (study PRJEB26280, sample SAMEA2338763) | human gut metagenome | biome: human gut; feature: human-associated habitat; material: faeces... | reverse complement strand
CGCCGGCGGCAGCGGACTCGACGGACTCGCCGTTGCGCACGATGGCGACAACCTTGGCGCCCTCGATCACATCGTTGTCATAGCCGTCGAACTCGGTCGCTGCGACCTTGTCGGAAAGCTCGACCCACACGTCGTTGAAGCTGCCCCAGGCGTCGCCCTTGGCATTGGCGCGGGCGCGGGCCTTCTGGTCCTCCATGCAGGCAGTGAAGCCGTCCATGTCGACGTCGTGACCAGCGGTGCCGGCGATCTCGACGGTCAGGTCGATGGGGAAACCAAAGGTGTCGTGCAGCTTAAAGGCAACATCGCCCGGAAGCGCAGCACCCTCGGCAAGCGCTGCCAGGGCCTCATCCAGGTAGACGCGACCGTAGTCGAGCGTCGTGGAGAAGCGCTCCTCCTCGGAGGCAACGATACCCTTGACGAGCGCGACGTTCTTGAGCAACTCGGGATAGGCCTCGCCCATCTGAGCGTTGACCTCGTCGATGAACTTAGTCAGGAAGGCGCCCTCGATGCCCAGCAGGCGACCGTGGAACACGGCGCGGCGGAGCAGGCGGCGAAGAACGTACTCGCGACCCTCGTTACCGGGCAGGATGCCGTCAGAGATCATGAAGTCGACGGCACGGGAGTGGTCGGCGATGATGCGCAGGGAGCGGCTGGCGCCGGAGGAATCGTCGGCGTCATAGGTCTTACCGCTGATCTCCTCACCGAGCTTGATGAGGTGCTGCATCAGATCGCCGTCGTAGTTAGCAGTCTTGTGCTGCATGATAGCGGCCATGCGCTCCAGGCCCATGCCCGTATCGAGGTTGCGGTGCGGCAGCTCCGGCATGGAGCCGTCCTCCTGGCGGTCGTACTGGGTAAACACGAGGTTCCAGAACTCAAGGAAGCGGTCGCAGTCGCAGCCAGGCTTGCAGTCGGGGCTGCCGCAGCCGACCTCCTCGCCCATGTCAAAGTAGATCTCGGAGCACGGACCGCAGGGACCGGTGGGGCCAGCGGCCCAGAAGTTGTCGTCCTCTCCCAGGCGGGAGATGTGGTCCTCGGCAACGCCCAGAGAACGCCACACGTCGTGGGTCTCGTCGTCCTCGGTAAAGACGGTAAAGTACAGGCGGTCGAGCGGCAGCTTAAACTCCTTGGTGATGAGCTCAAAGGCCCAAGCGCAAGCCTGCTCCTTGGAGACGCCGCCAAAAGAGAAATCGCCAAGCATCTCGAAGAACGACAGGTGACGGCCGTCCTCGCCGATGCAATCGATGTCATTGGTGCGGACGCACTTCTGGCAGGAGATCGCGCCGATCTCCTTCATGGTCTTCTTGCCCTGGTAGTACTCCTTAAACTGGTTCATGCCGGCGTTGGCAAGCAGCAGCGAGGGATCGTCGGGGACGAGGGACGAAGAAGGATAGAGCTTAAGACCGCGCTCCTCAAAGAAGTTGAGGAACTTGGAGCGAATCTCGGCCGTAGTCATTGACGGGTAGTCAGCACTCATAGAGGGAATCTCCTCGGTTTCACATCGAAACAGTTCAAACGTAACGATATTACCATCCCACCGCGCCCATGCAAAAAAAGAGGGCCGCCAAACAGCGACCCTCCAGGGAAAGTGCATGTTATTTAGGACAGCCAAAGTCTTTGAAAAACAAATGACTGCTGTAGAATTACATATAAGAGCTACTCGAAAGGAGCGATCGATGAAAAGCAAGCGATTTGTCCTGAATGCACTTCTGGTAGTAGCACTTTTAGCGCTCTTGGCCTTCTCCTGCTGGTACGCAAACCAACCAGCATTTGGCTACGTATTGTATGCAGCAATGTCCGGCGATAAGGCTTATTACACTCTACGCGCAATTGACGTTCTCTTTTTCTACGTAGCCGGCCCCTCATCAATCGCTTTGCTCGCGTTTCTTGTAATTTACAACTTCAAGAAACGATAATAGGACCTATTTAGAATCCGAGTCGTCCATGGAGCCGTCGATGCCGGTTTTGGTATCGTCGTCCGAGTTGGAGTCATCGTCCTTGGCAAAGGGGTTCTTGAAGAAGCCCGTGGCATCGGGTTGCAGACCCGAGAGCTTGATCCAGGGGTTATCGAGCTCGGGTTTGGGCATAGCCTTGGCCTCGGGCGCGGTCTCGTTGCCGATGAGCTCGGACTCATAGATGAAGGTGTCGTCGCCGAGCGCGTCGTAGGCGGCGACCGGGTTGCCATCGGCATCGCGGTACGGTGTGCCCTTAAACACGGCGCCGTCATAGGCCACAAGCTGGCGGCCGGTCTCATTCTCGAAGTAGTACACGAAGATACCCTTGAGGGCCGCACAAAGCGGGATGGCAATAATCATGCCGATGGGGCCCATGAGTGCCGAGCCAATAACGAGCGCCGTGAGGCTCATGATAGGATGCACCTGGACCGAGCTCTGCATAACCTTAGGCGAAATCACGTTATCGGTGACGTTTTGCGCGACCATCGTCACGATGAGCGTCCATAATGCCAACATGGGGCTGAACATGAAACCGAGCACTGTGGCGATTGCTGCGCTCACCCAAGGGCCGACGACCGGAACCAAATGCATGATGCCGGTAAAGATAGTCATGAGCGCCGCATACGGATGGCCGATGATCATAAAACCGATAAAGGCGAGGAAACCACCGCAGATGGACGTCACGACCATGCCGCGCATGTAGCCGCCGACAGAGCGAGAAAGGATGGCGACCATAAAGCGGTACGAGGTCTCCTTCTCCTGACCGATGATGGTGCAAATCTCGTGGTGCATGCGAGGGTAGTCGCAGGCCATCCAGTACGCAAGCACCAGACCAAGGAAGATAACGAACAACTGCGAAGCCGTATTGGTGATGAGCGGGAACACACCGCGGCCAAGCTCGGCAGCGATCTGAGAAACATACTTCGATGCCACGGCAACCAGCGACGAAAGATTATCGTCCAAATACTCCTTGAGCGGCGTGTTGTTGAGCGTCTTGGCATGCGAGATCATCTCGTTGAGATCGCCACCCGCAACACGAAGCTGCTCGGGCAGGCGGCTCAGGACTTCCATGATCTGACCAAAGAGAATCGGCGACAAGATGCAAACGACACCGACGAGCACGGCAACAACAACAATTAGCGCAATAAGCGAACCGATGCCGCGATTCACGCCATGGTGCTCGAGCCAGTTGGTGATCGGGGACATCACAAAAGCAATGATGGAGCCAACGGCAAGAAACTCAATAACCGGTGCCAGGATGCCCATAAGGTTAAAGATGACAGCAGCAATAACAATGCAGCCGACAACAGCCCAAATGCGCAGCGTCAGAACGCGGGTGTCGCGCAGCACGCGATCGGTTTGTTGAGGGTGCTCACTCATGAACGAATCATCACTCCGTCGGGGTCGATCTTGTCCTGAATCTTCTTAAGCGTGCGGCGCAGCAGACGCGAGACCTGCACCTGCGAGATGCCCAGCTTCTTGGCAATCTCGATCTGGGTCATGCCCTTCACAAAGCGCAGCTCGATCACCTCGCGCTCGCGCGGCGAGAAATCGCGGATGGCTTCCTCGATCACCAGGCGGTCATCGGTAAAGTCGAGCTCGTTGTCATCGTCGGCGTAACGGTCGAGAATCGAGGGCGCATCGTCGGAATCGGACGCACCAGGAGCCTCGATGGGCACCGAGGTATAGGCCGAAGACGATTCCATAGCCTCGAGGACCTCATCGACAGTCACATCTAGATACTCAGCGATCTCCTCAACCTTGGGCGAACGCTGCAGCTCGTTGGTAAGTTTGTCAGTAGCCTGGTTGACCTTGGCCGAGAGTTCCTGCAGACGACGCGGTACGCGCACGCTCCAGCCCTTGTCGCGGAAATGGCGTTTGATCTCGCCCAGGATAGTGGGTGTCGCAAACGTCGTGAACTCGAGTCCGCGCTCGGGGTCAAAGCGGTCGATAGCCTTGAGCAAACCCAGATAGCCGACCTGCATGAGGTCGTCGAGCGGCTCGCCGCGATTCTTAAATTTGTTGGCAAGAAACCTTACCAGGTTCATATGGGACATGACGAGCTGTTCGCGGGCGTCCGGATCACCGGTCTCCTTGTAGCGACGAAACAGCTCGCGGGTTTTCTCCTTGTCCCAAGCGGTCTTGCCGCTCCGGGAACGTTCGGTCATATTAGATATCCGCCTTGAGGTCGAGGGAAAGCGTCAGGGGCGCCGTAGTCTTTTCGTAGGAGTCGCACACGCTCGCGAGGATGAGCTCGGCATACACCGCAGCCTGGTCATCCTCGTCGACGGTGGCCTGATCGCCAAAGGTAAAGGTCATGCCAACGTGAGATTCATCGACATCGAATTTGATTGAGATGTCGTCGGAATCAACAGCCGTGCAGCCAAAGATAAAGGCTTCCTCGGCAGCCATGCGGATGTCCTCGATGCGATCGACAGACATAGAGCACAGGGCACCAACGTTGGCTGCCGTCATGCGCACAAGGCGAGCGAGACGCGGGTCACCGGCAACGGTCAGCGTGATAGGGCAGGTTGCTTCGCTACTCATCGCAGGACTCCTCAGAGGTCTCGGCGGGCGTGTAGGTGTAATACTGGGCTGCTTTAGCAGCAGGCTTCTGTGCATCATTGTCACCAGCAGCGACATCGTCCGCGGCTTCGCCAATCAGGACACGCTCGGTCGGCTGCTCGGCTTCTTCGGCAGCGGAAAGCTTGCGCTCGGCGTCGGCCGCGGGAGTCTTCACCTTGTTAAAGAGTTTCTGCACGGCACCGGCAGCGGAGTCGGTCACACTCGACACGGCATTGCTGGCCTCGGCCATACTGCCGGTGACCTCGGAAATATCGCGGACGACCGCCTCGACTTCTACGAGGTTGGAGGTAAGGGCATCAACTGCCGTCTTGCTCGACTTAAGCAGCGGCTCCATCTGGGCAAGTGCCGGCGTAAGCTCGTCGACAGCGCCGTCGAGTTTTGCCACCACAGGCTGAGCCTCGGCGATGGTGTTGTTGAGGTCGTTAACGGTCTTATCGAGCGAGTCGACAACGGTGCGGGTCTTGCGCAGGGTAAGCGCGAGCTCAACGATGGCCCACACGCCGGCAACAGCGAGCAGCAGCAGGGCGATTTGAATGGGACTCATACAAGCCTCCCAAAGGAATCGATATACAGACGGTTTCCATGGTACCCCAAAGGGGACCGAACATGCCATGAGCAGCAACGTGGGACAAAATTATCAGCAGCTACTTCGGTGCATTCCCGCTGCGGTCGCGTTCACTTTGCTCTACGCGCCATTCTTCCCAACCGCGGCCGGCAGGCTGCCAAAATGCACCGCGTTCCAAGCCTTCGGGCAAATAGCGCTGGTCGACCCAGCCTTCGGGATAATCGTGCGGATACTTATACACACCGTATTCATCGCTGCCCGGGCGATGGCGATCGCGCAGGTAGCTGGGCACCTCGCGAAGCCCACTAGAATGGATATAGGCCAGCGCCGCATCGATCGAGGCCTCGCACGCATTGGACTTGGGCGCCAAGCACACATAGAGCGCAGCTTGTGCAAGGTTAATGCGACATTCAGGATAGCCAATAACTTCAGCAGATTTAAAGGCAGCATGCGCCACCAAAAGCGCCTGCGGATCGGCGTTACCGACGTCCTCCGAGGCCTGAATCATAATGCGGCGAGCGATAAACTTAGGATCCTCCCCAGCATCGATCATGCGCGCGAGCCAATAGATCGTGGCATCGGGGTCGCTACCGCGCATAGACTTAATAAACGCACTGATGATGTCGTAGTGCATGTCGCCGTTTTTGTCATACGTAAAGCCGCGACGCGGGTTGGCAATCTTTACGTCATCCACGGTGATGGGATAGCGCTCCCCCGCCGCCGGCGCTGGCGTCCCCTCGGTATCGGGACGCGTAACGGCAATCTCGCTCGCCAGCTCAAGTGTCGTCAGGGCCGAGCGTGCATCACCCGCAGCCAGCGTACAAATGGTCTTGACCGTATCCTCATCGGCCGAGAACTTACCGTTCAAGCCCTGCGGAGCCTCAAGCGCACGTTCAATAAGCGTGGCGATATCCTCATCCTTCAGATGCTCAAGCTCCACGACGCGACCACGTGAGAGCAGTGCCGAGTTGACCTCGAAGTACGGGTTCTCCGTCGTAGCGCCAATCATAATGACGGTACGGTTCTCAACTGCATGCAGCAGGGCATCCTGCTGCGACTTAGAGAAGCGGTGAATCTCATCGATGAATAGAATGGTGCGGCGGTCGTACGTATTCAGGCGCGTCTTGGCCTCATCAATCACGCGACGCAGGTCCTTCACGGTACCCGTGACGGCGCTGACCTCGACAAACTCGCTCTTGGTATGGTTGGCGATAATGTGGGCCAGCGTCGTCTTGCCCGTACCGGCAGGCCCGTACAGAATCACGCTCGAAAGCACGTCGTGCTCGATCGCGGCACGCAACCATGAGCCCTTACCGACGGCCTTTTGCTGGCCCACGTACTCGTCGAGCGAATTGGGTCGCATGCGCACCGCAAGCGGCGCATTCTGAAAGGAACGCTCGCGCGTCGAGGCAGAAAAAAGGTCGTCCATAGCCATCCCGTGCATCATTCAAAAACGTTTTCCACTAACAGTATACCGAATTAATACGAACTACCGTTCGTTAATATAGGTACGGTGCGGAAACTCCAGACCAGGGAACAGCTTGCTCGTCAGCTCGCAGAAATAACCGTCCGTCATGCTCGCGATATAATCCACCACGGCTTGATCCTTGTCGTCCTGCCAGGCATAGGTGCGATCATAGTAGGAAAGCTGCTGCTCAATGCGCGAAATATGGTGCTTAAAGATGTAAGAGGACTCGTCGCCACTGTTTAGATCCCGCAGGCAACGGTCGTAGAGCTTTACGAACGCCTCGCGCAGCTCCGCCTCGGAATCGCCTTCGATACCGCCCTTGCTATAGATCTTCTCGTAGTTCTCGCGCTTGGCTCGGCGAATTTCCTCAAACAGGTCCTCGCTCATCTCGATGCGCGGCTTACCATAGCTGTGCTCAACGATATCGATGGAGGCATGCGTGAGGATCCAACTGTTGTAGGCACCGCCCCGGCCATCATCAAAAGCGTCGGGCGAAAGCAGGCCCGCCGCGATCGCATCCTGACGGTCACGACCGACGTAGGCAAGAATATCCGAGATGCGAACGACGCAGCCCTCGAGCGTCATGGGACGCAGATGCTCAATTGCGCTATAGCCCGTGGCAATGCAATCCTCAACCGTCTGGTCAAACTGGTCAAAGGAGCCCATGTCCGAGAGCTCAAACACACGTTGCTCGTACTCGCCGTTATGGCATAGCACGCCGTCGAGCGTCTGGAGCGACACGTTGCGGCCGTACAGTGCGTCGAGCACGCGGACCGACTGCACGTTATGGAAAAAATAACGCCCCGTACGCTCATGATAGATATCGTTGAGGAAGCGCTCGCCGGCATGGCCGAAAGGCGTGTGTCCCAAGTCGTGACCCAGGCCAATCGCCTCGATCAGATCGCAATTGAGCCCCAGGGCGCGACCGATATCGCGCGCAATGCGGGAGACGAGCTGCACGTGCAAACCGCGGCGTGACAGATCGTCATTGCTACGGAAGCTAAAGACCTGCGTTTTGCCTGCATAACGGGTGTACGCCGGAAGATGAAGTATCTTTTCGGTATCGCGCATAAACGCCGGACGCATAAGCGTGCCTTTGTCGGCGGCGCGATCAATACGACGAATGACCTGATCGTCGTTGCAACGATACGGGTTGACATAGCCCGAAGCACGATCGGCGGCAATGCGCTCGACAAGCTCGGGCGACAACGCCGAGGGAATACGGTCCATGCGCGCCTTAATGACGGCCGTTTCTTGATTAGTTGCCATGGCATGCTCCTTAAGAAGGATGCGCAATCGGTTACAAAGTGCAGCCCACGACCTCGATTATGGCAAAAATCGGCACCAAAAACGGGAGCAATGGCAGGGAGCGTGATTTTGTGAAGAGGCAAGCGACGGCAAGGGTCAGGAGCGCAACCGCAAACGCGACAACGCCGCCCAGGGGATCGAAGGTACAAAGGGCAAAGAGTGCCTTGACGTCCCCCATGCCAATGCCCGGGATTTGGCGAAGACGACGCCAGAGGGACTCAGTCAGCACGAGAGCAAGATACACAATGACGGCAAGACCCGCGTGGTCAAGCGCAGTGTTCAAACCGAGGTCGAGCCAAACACCCGCCAACGCCGCCACGGCACATGCGCCGGCAAGCCCATTGGGAAACCGCCGCTCACGGGCATCAATCCACGCGCCGGCAAAGATGCAAATCCAAAACGGGATATAGATCATCGAAAACCTCCTTGGGCAGCAGCTCAAACGCAAAAACCACCACAAAGGTGCCTGTCCCCTTTGCGGTGGTTTTGGTGGTGGTTATTTGGCGCCTTGCATGACCTCGTCGAGGGTGACGTTTACGGCATGCTGGGTAGGAACCCAGTCGACCTTCAGGAACAGCGCTGCCACCGTGATGGGGATATAGCTGAACATAAAGATCGGGAAGGTAAACAGGTTGGTCACCAGGCGCCACTTTTGCGCACAGTGAATATGCTTGTACTCAAAGATAGTCGTGAGCAGCGCCAAGATGAAGAACGTCTGATACATCATGGCGAAGGTCATAATGAGCGAAGCGGCGCACGCCTGCATCTCGACTTCGGTAGCCAAGAAGCCGTGCGAAAGACCGCCCACGATCAGGAACGTCGCATTGGCGAGCATGGAGATCAGGGACAGCAGCATACCCGGGGCGATGGTCATAAACATGTCGTAGGCGGCAAAGCGATGGTAGCGGAAGGTTGACTTGACCAGATGCTTACCGTAGGTAAAGAACACCTGGTAAAAGCCCTTGGTCCACCGCATGCGCTGTTTCCAGGACGCCTTAAACGTCACGGGCTGTTCGTCAAAGAACTCCGCCGGCGCATAACCGATGCGAATGCCGTGAATGGCGCAGAACGTGGTGAACTGAATATCCTCGGTCAGCGTATGGAACTGCCAACCGTGCATGCCCTCGATAACGCTGGCGGAGATGAGGTAGCCCGAACCCGAGACAGCGCAAGAAGTCTTGCAGATATTGCGCGCGTTGTTGAGAAAGCGCGCCTCGCGCAGGTACCAAGTAGCATTAGCTGCCGAGATCCACGAGCTGCCAAAGTTCTTGGAGTTGCGATAGCTCGTGACCACATGGAAGCCCTGGTCAAAGGCATCGTTCATCTTGGAGACGTAATCGCGGGAGATGACGTTATCGGCATCGAAGATAAAGTAACCTTCAAACGTATCCGGATACTCGTTAAGAATACGGTCGAAACCAAAGTCCATGACCCAGCTCTTACCCTTGCGGGCAAGGTCGTTGCGCTCATAGACAATAGCGCCCGCCTCGCGCGCAAGCTGTGCCGTGTTGTCGGTGCAGGCATCGGCGACCACAAAGACCTCGATAAGCTCGGACGGATAATCCTGGTCCTTGATGGAGCGAACGAGGTTGGCGATCACGGCCTCCTCGTTATGCGCCGCGATAAAGAAGGCATAGCGGTGGAGTTTTTTGGCCTTGGGAGGCGCGACCTCGCCACGAAGAGCACCGATGACAAAGAAGACCACCTGGTACAGAAAGCAGACCGTGAGCAGCGTGACGACAATCTGGTTGAAGATCACGATGGGCGTGTTGGTTTGTAAAAAGGCGAGCATGCAGGCTCCCAGGAACGCGTTACGTAAACAATCGTATATCTTACCGCAGGCTAGGGGCGTTCAAGAAACCACCTAATACTGACTAGGCTTCGAGAAGACCGAGCTGAGGAACGATCTCGTCGCCGGCAGCGGTGCGACCAAGCGAGCGCGGGGCCAGGTCGTCAAGAACCGCAGCGAGATCCCACGGCAGCTCGTCGCGGCACTCAATGCGCTCCCCCGTCACGGGATGGTCGAATGCAACACGCCAGGAATGAAGGAATTGCCTGGTCAGACCCTGATCGGCGCGTGCATCGCACTTGCCGTAGAGCGGATCGCCCACGCAGGCGTGGTTGATATGGCGCATATGCACGCGAATCTGATGTGTGCGGCCCGTAAACAGGTGGCACTCGACGAGCGTATAGCCGTCGTCAAAACGCGTGGAATCGAAGCGCTCGAGGACCTTAAAGGTCGTAATGGCCTGGCGCGCGAAAGGATCGTCCGAAACCGCCATCTTGACACGGTCACGCGTAGAACGGGCAATGCCGGTGTTAATGGTGCCCTCATCCATAGCGATATGTCCGTGAACGAGCGTGATATAGCGACGATCGAGCGTGCGCGTGCGAATGAGATTTTGGAGTGCGCGCTGCGTGTCGTCGTCTTTTGCCGCAAGCATGAGGCCCGAGGTATCGCGATCCAAACGATGCACGATGCCGGGGCGGTCCTCGCCCTGCACGGTGCCCAGATGGTCGATACCGCAGTGATAGACCAGGGCGTTGGCTAGCGTGCCGCTCTCGTGGCCGTGGGCAGGATGGCGCAGTAGAAATCGTCGAGCGCCACGTCGTAGTAGCCCCGCAGCAGCGAGGAGATCGACCGCCACTGGTCGTAGCGGAAGTTGTCGATCAGCAGCAGCGTGGTCTTCGGGTTCTCGTCCGCCACCGGG
>ENA-OURV01003176-OURV01003176.1-human-gut-metagenome-genome-assembly--contig:-NODE-3176-length-10627-cov-2.218880_pt1 | contig 10627 bp, 5 predicted proteins | sample MGYA00242141_ERZ509072 | MGnify/ENA primary metagenome ERZ509072 (study PRJEB26280, sample SAMEA2338763) | human gut metagenome | biome: human gut; feature: human-associated habitat; material: faeces... | reverse complement strand
CAAGCTTGTAAAGAAAGCACTCAAAGCAGGATATAAAGAAGGAATCTATTCCGAATATGCAAGGGATGTTGTGCGTCCGTCAGCGCAGGAATGTGCACAGAACGGAAGAGCGAGATCTACGAAGATGCGCTGGGCTGTGAAGGCGGAATAGTTGACTTCAATATAATGAAATGTTATAGTTAGTCAGAAATAATAGCGTTCGGTGCTGTTTGATCAGGGAATATATTTCCATATCCTGATTGAAACAGGTAAAAGGGAAACAGGTGCAAGACCTGTACGAACTCGTCACTGTGAGCAGAGATGCGGTCTTCTTAGAAATTAGATTTCAGAAGACCGCTCCTATACAGACAAGTGTGGAGAGTCCGCACATCCACTGGGAGACCGGGAAGGTGTTCTGTATAGAAGATCTGTAAGTCAGGAAACCTGCCGGCCGTTGGTGCGGGGAATATACGAATTCCAGATCACGAGTAATTGATTGTACCGAAAGAACCATTCTTACTGTTCGCATTACGTGTGACCAGCAATCATTCATTTGATTCAAGATAATTCTATCCATTTTCCGTATTTTATAATTCACAACTTAATAGGAGACAAAAAAGAAATGAAAAATAAGAGCAGATGGCTTGCGCTTATGCTGACAGGTTCTATGGTGATTTCACCATTGTCTTATACAAGAACATATGCGGCAGAAAATGAGCAGCAGTATGAGACAAATTTACAGGAAACTGTTGGGGTGGAAGAAGCTGATCTAGATAAGAAACAAGATGAGAGTCAGACAGAAGACGCAGGAAATGTTAAAGAAGATAAAAGAGATGACGATTTAACAAAAGAAGATCAGACAGAGGAATCTGATAAAGTTGATAATTCTTCGGATAAATCAGATAATCAGAATTCAATCGAAGCAGAAACAAAACCAAATTTAGAGAATAACTCAGAAAATAATTCAGAAGAGAAAGATACAGAAACCACCGGGAAAAATCCAGGCACAACTGTCTCAGATCAGGTTGCGGACGAAAAAACTGATAACAAGGATACACAGATAAAAGATGAGACAGGCAAGTCAGAACCTTCTATGGATTCTAACGATTCTACGAATACTCCGGAACCGGAACTTCCGCCACTGCAGGAGGCTCCTTCTGTAACTGGAGAATCTGTGAAAGTAGTAAAAGAAGATGCTGAAGAGTTCAAGATGTTCAAGGTCAGTGAATCAACAGTTGTTGAAAAGGATGGCGAACTTGATATCACGATCAAGACAAACAACACAGGATTTGATGCGCTATATCTTGGTTCAAAAGATGATTTGTTGAAGGCATCTGTTATAGAAAGAACACAGGATGAAGAAGGTGCATGGACATTTCATTTCAATGTGCCGAAAGAAAAAGCAGGTCAGACAATTCCGGTATCTTTGAGAAAGTCAAAAGATCAGACCTGGTATGACAAACAGTACTTATGGATGTACATTCCGAATCCGGGAGAAACCTCAACACCGGATCCGGCACCAACTCCAACACCGACACCGGATCCGGTTCCAAATCCGAATCCAGCACCGGAAGCAACAGTAGCAAACGGAATCTACAGTATGGACGTAACTTCCAGTTCTTCCATGTTTAAAGTAGTGGATTGTATTCTGACAGCAAAAGACGGAAAAATGAGTGCTGTGCTTACATTAAGCGGAACCGGTTACGGCTATCTGTATATGGGAACAAAGGAAGAGGCTGCAAGCGCAGATCAGTCATCCTGGATTCCATATCAGGTGAATGAAGAAGGAAAATATACTTATACTGTTCCGGTAGAAGCGTTGGATAAGGAAATCGCAGTAGCAGCATATTCCATTAAAAAAGGAATCTGGTATGACAGAACGCTGACTTTCCAGTCAGAGACAATGAAGAAGATTGCCGATCTTAATTCTACAGATTCTGAGAATAAAGGTGATTCCGGAAACAACGGAAACACAGGAAATTCCGGTACTACTGGTGGTTCCAGCAATACAGGTAATACAGGAACAAACAATTCTGCTTTCCCAGGCGGTTCTGTATCTGGAACTAATTCAGGAAAAACAGATGGAAATGATGGAAAAGCAGATAATGTATCAAAATACGAATCCGATACAAGTGGTTCTACTTCTCATGTAGACAGTGGAACAACACTGAAAGACGGTGTATATACTCCGGACCGTTTTACCTGGTCCGGTGGAACAGGTAAGGTTCAGATTACTTGTAATAAAGTGACGATCCAGAATGGACAGGCTTATGCAACACTCGTGTTCAGCAGTGATCATTATCAGTATGTGAAAGCGAACGGAAATAAGTATTACACAACAAAGGGCGGCGGATCAGCGACAGTTGTTATCCCGGTTGCATTGAATCAGAATAATAAGATTATTGGAATGACAGATAAAATGTCTGTCGCACATGAGATAGAATATACGATTTTCATTTATCTTGCAGCGGCGAATGGAGGAACATCTGCAAACGGAACAGATGCTTCAACAAGCAATAACCAGAAGCTGGATGAACAAGCACCTGAAATTATAGGTTTGGAATATCAGTCAGAAACAAAGCTTGACTATGCAGAATATTTCAAGATTTATCATTATGATCAGGGGATTGTACTTCTTGAAATCGATATGACGAAGGACACAGCAAGAGACCCGGAAAAAGCAGAGGAAACAAAGTCTGAAAATGAGAAGTCTGCAGAAGATAAAGAGAAGTCTTCCAAGAAGAAAGTAGCTTCTGTTACGATCAATAGATCAGAAGATTCTAAGAACTCAGATGCAGAAAGCAAAGTGGATGCTTCTGTCGAGGAATCCGCAGCTTCAGATAATAACGGCGCAAGCGAACAGGAACTGGCAGCAGAGCTTTACAAGGGAAATGTTGTGAAATATCTGATCGTTCCGGAGGATGTGGAAGTTCCGGTTGGTCTTGAGCAGGATATGATCATTGTGAAAAAACCGACAGATCATACTTATGCAGAGTCTGATGAGATTCTGAATATGATGAAAGATCTCGATCTTCTTGACAATGTTGCGGCAGTTGGAATGAAGAGCAAAGACTGTACAGTATCTGAGATTGCTGATAAGATGAAAGTAAAAGACGGAGAGAAGAATGCTGAAGTTGCATATGCAGGAACAGCGGACAAGTTGAAACTGAAGAATTTTGTGAAGAGTGAAGTGAATCTTGCTCTGTTTACAGGAGATATTCTTCCAAGAGAAGATTCTGAGGAAAATGCAGCGAAAGATACTGACAAAATAGCAGATAAAGACAGTAAAGATACAAAAGAGACTCTGACAGTAGAAGAGAAGACGGAACAGTTCGAAGAGCTGACAGAAAAGCTTGCAATGCTTGGTATTCCGGTTTTTGTTGATCGTTCTTCCGAGGAAAAGACAGAACTTGGAAAGCAGGAGTGGATCAAGGTTTACGGTGTTCTCTACGGATGTGAAGAGCTGACGAACGAGAAGTTTGATGCGGCAGTAGCAGCGGCAGAGAAATAGGAGAGAAAAATAGAATGAAGATAAGAAGATGCAGAATCACAGCGTTAATGCTTTCAGCTGCACTTCTGCTCGGAGGCTGCGGTTCTACCGCAGCCTCCGGTGGAAACAGCGGTAATAATTCAGCAGGTACAGATGTAACAAAGGATAAGACCAAAGATGCAGCCGACAAGACAAAAAAAGCACCGGAGATTGAAGGGCTTACCTATGAATCTACAATGGATCTGACTTACGCGACAGAATTCGATGTATACTATTATAAGGATGGATATAAGTTGATCGATGTCCATGAAGATAAGCAATATCTGATCGTTCCGGAAGGTGAAGAAGAACCGGAAAATCTGGCGGATGATATTGTTGTGATCCAGCAGCCGACAGAGAATATTTATATGGCGGCGACAGCATCCATGTCTCTGTTTGATGCAATCGGCGGAATTGACAAGGTGAAATTCTCCGGGCTTGAGGCTTCCGGCTGGTATGTAGAGAGTGCAAAGGAAGCAATGGAATCCGGAGCGATGACATTTGCGGGAAAATACAGCGAACCGGATTATGAGACTCTCGTTGACGGAGACTGTGATCTGGCAATCGAATCAACGATGATCCTTCATACACCGAAGGTACAGGAAATGATCGAAGATCTTGGGATTCCGGTATTTGTAGACTACTCCAGTTATGAGTCACATCCGCTTGGAAGAACCGAGTGGATCAAGCTTTATGGGGCGCTTCTGAATAAAGAGGAAGAAGCGGATACATTTTTTGACCAGCAGGCTCATGTAATCGAGGAACTGAAAGGATTCGAGAACACGGAAAAGACGGTTGCTTATTTCTATGTGAGTACAGATGGTTCAATCGTTGTGAGAAAATCTGACGATTATATTCCGTCAATGATCGAAATCGCAGGTGGAAGATATGCGTTCAAAGATCTGAAGAATCCGGACAGCAACGCACCATCTGTTAAACTGACGATGGAGGAATTCTATGCGACTGCTGTAGATGCAGATTATCTGATCTACAACGGGACGATCGACGGACAGATAAATAGTATCAGTGAGTTGGAAGCAAAGAATGAATTGTTCTCTGAATTCAAGGCGGTGAAAGACGGAAATGTCTGGTATACCGGAAAGAACTTATATCAGGCAACAGATACAGTCGGAGAGCTGATCAAAGATATGCATCTGATGCTGACAGACGGTGATGCATCTCAGATGACATTTCTTGAAAAGATGGAGTAGAAGAATGGAGCAGACAAGTTTTCATCAGGAAAATTTCAGACGGCGTACAAGATACACAGCGGTATTTCTGATTCTTGCAGCAGTATTTTGTGTTGTGACAGTGCTAAATATCAATACCGGAAATGTTCATATTCCGGTGCCTAAGATTCTGCGTATTCTCTTTCTGAAAGAAGGAGCGGCGACAGAGTACAATATTATATGGAAGATCCGTCTTCCGAGAATTCTGATGGCAGCGCTGCTTGGTGGTGCATTGTCTCTTTCGGGCTTTTTGCTGCAGACATTTTTTTCTAATCCTATTGCCGGACCTTTCGTTCTCGGAATCTCTTCTGGAGCGAAAATGGTCGTGGCACTTACAATGATCGTGTATTTGAAATATATCGGAAGATTTTCTTCGTATACACTGATTCTTGCAGCATTTATCGGGTCGCTGATCTCGACGGGATTTATCCTTCTGATGTCGAAAAAAGTGCAGCATATGGCGTCTCTTCTTGTCGGGGGAATCATGATCGGATATATCTGTTCGGCTATCACGGATTTTGTTGTGACATTTGCGGATGATTCTGATATTGTGAATCTGCACGGATGGTCACAGGGAAGTTTTTCCGGAATGAGCTGGAGCAATATTCGTGTGGCAGCAGTGGTTGTCGGACTTGCGGTGCTGTTTACATTTTTCCTGTCCAAACCAATCAGTGCATATCAATTGGGAGAAGCATATGCGCAGAGTATGGGAGTCAACATCAAGACATTTCGCGTGATTTTGATCTTGCTTTCCAGTATTCTGTCAGCGTGTGTGACTGCGTTTGCCGGACCGATTTCCTTCGTGGGAATCGCAGTTCCGTTTCTTGCAAGGAAAGCATTTGGAACGTCAAAACCGATCGTGGTCATACCGGGAACGTTCTTTATGGGAGCTGTGTTCTGTATGATCTGTGATTTGATCGCACGAATGGCACTGGCACCGGTAGAATTGAATATCAGTACGGTGACTTCTATTCTGGGTGCACCGATCGTTATCTATATGATGATACCGAAGGGAGGAAGAAAATAAGATGGCAGATTATTATTTTCAAATGAAAGACCTGTCGGTAGGTTATAATGGAAACTCCCTGATTCGTGATATTAATATCGGGATCAACAAGGGGGAGATCGTGACTTTGATCGGGCCGAATGGTTCAGGAAAGTCAACGATTTTGAAAAGTATTACAAGACAGTTGAAAGTCGTTGGAGGGAATGTATTTTTTGACGATACTTCTCTTTTGAAACTGCCGTACAAAGAGCTTGCGTCTAAGATGGCGGTCGTGTTGACGGATCGGATCAAGACAGAGTTGATGACTTGTCATGATATTGTGGCGACTGGACGTTATCCTTACACAGGACGACTTGGGATTCTGACGCAGGAAGATGAATGTCTGGTGGAAGAGGCGATGCAGGCGGTGCATGCGCAGGAACTCGGCAACCGTGATTTTAATGCGATTAGTGACGGACAGAAGCAGCGCGTTCTGCTGGCGAGAGCAATCTGTCAGGACCCGGATGTGATCGTTTTAGATGAGCCGACTTCATTCCTGGATGTAAAATATAAGTTGGAGCTGTTGTCTATCCTTGAGCGGATGGCAAGGCAGAAGAAGATTACGGTGATTATGTCTCTTCATGAAATCGATCTGGCACAGAAGATTTCAGATAAGATCATCTGTGTCAAAGGCGAGACGATTTCACATTACGGAAGCCCGGAAGAAGTATTTACAGAAGAAATCATTCGCGAATTGTATGGAATCAATAATGGATATTTTGACCCGCTTTTTGGAAGTATTGAACTTCCTGCGCCGGAGGGTGAGCCGGAAGTGTTCGTGATCTCTTCCGGCGGAACTGGAATCCCGGTTTATCGAAGACTTCAGAAGGAGCACATCCCGTTTGCGGCAGGTATTTTATATGAAAATGATATGGATTACCGGCTGGCAAGATTACTGGCAGCAGAAGTGATCACGGAAGAACCGTTTGAGGAGATTCGGGAAGAAACGCTTCAGAAAGCATTTGAGACAATAGGGAAATGTAAGCGTGTGATCAATGCCGGAGTGAAGATCGGAACATGGAATATAGGGATTGAGAGATTGCTTGAAAGAGCAGAAATAGAAGGGAAATTATAAAAACGTATAAAAATGAGCCGAGATAGCATTTTAAATGTGTTTAAAAAGCGCTGTCAACGCTCTTTTTTGTTGCTATTCATGATTGTGAATGGTAGAATAGAACAGTATAGGCTATAAAAAAGATGGGAAAATAGCAGTACAGACTGTTATGTGATGGGAGGCAATTTATGAGTAACAATGGACAATCAGCAAAGAGAGCAAGCTTCTCGGGTAAAATTGGATATGTGCTTGCTGTTGCAGGCTCAGCAGTCGGCCTGGGAAATATCTGGAGATTCCCGTATCTGGCTGCGAAATATGGAGGGGGAATCTTCCTTCTCGTTTATCTGATTCTGACCGTATCTTTTGGATATGTTCTGATCATGTCAGAGACAGCACTTGGAAGAATGACAAGAAAAAGTCCGGTTGGAGCTTTTCAGACATTTGGTAAGACAAAATCATTTAAGATCGGCGGATGGCTCAATGCAATAATCCCTATGCTGATCGTGCCGTATTATAGTTCGATCGGTGGCTGGGTTATCAAGTACCTTGCAGAGTATTTGAAAGGAAATGTGCAGACTGTTGCACAGGACGGATATTTTACAGAATTTATTTCAGATTCTTTTCAGGTAGAAGCATGGTTCATCGTGTTTTCTATTCTTGTATTCTGCGTTATCCTGGCAGGAGTTGAGAATGGTGTAGAGCGAGTATCTAAGATTATGATGCCAATCCTTGTTATCCTTGCGGTTATCGTAGCAATTTATTCTGTAACAAGACCGGGAGCAATTGAAGGTGTGAAGTATTTCCTGATTCCGAATCCAAAGCACTTCTCAGCAATGACGGTTGTTGCGGCAATGGGACAGATGTTCTACTCCCTGTCAATCGCGATGGGAATTTTGTATACATATGGTTCTTATATTGGTAAAGACGTTGATCTTGAGAAGAGTACAACACAGGTTGAGATTTTCGATACAGCAATCGCAATGCTCGCAGGACTTATGATCATTCCGGCTGTATTTGCATTCTCTGGTGGAAACCCGGACAATCTGCAGGCAGGACCATCTCTGATGTTCATCACACTTCCGAAGGTATTCGCAAGTATGGGCGTTGGAAGGCTGGCTGGTATCCTGTTCTTCATATTGGTACTTCTTGCAGCAGTGACAAGTGCAATCTCACTTCTGGAGACAAGCGTATCTACATTCCAGGATGAACTTCACTGGAGCAGACCGAAATGCTGTATCCTTATGGTTGCTGTTATGCTTATAATCGGAACCTTATCTTCTATGGGATATGGAGTACTGAGCTTTATTCAGATTTTCGGAATGGCATGTCTGGACTTCTTTGACTTCCTGACAAATTCAGTGATGATGCCACTTGCAGCACTTGCAACATGCTTCTTGATCGTTCGTACCGTTGGATTTGACAAGATTGCAAGGGAGATTGAGCAGTCATCTGCATTTAAGAGAAAGAAATTATACATGTTCTTTATGAAATATCTGGCACCGATCTGCCTGATTATTATATTATTAAGTTCTATTGCAAATGTATTGGGAATTATTTCTATGTAATGGAAAATGCTTGTTAAAATAGACAAGTAATCTTGCTGTAAATCTACCTGCATGGTATAATATGACTAGACTTGTAAAGTTTAGAAACAGTTCAGCCATACAACGAAGTGGTCATAAACTGACGGTCTTACGTTGTATGGCTGAATTGCAATAATTTTACATTTTAAGTAAATGATAGGAGTGATTAAGATGTATCAGGAAGAGTATAAGCGCTGGATGACAGCAGACCTGGAAGACGCAGATCTGATGCCTGAATTAGCAAAAATCGAGGGAAATGATGATGAGATCAAGGAGCGTTTCGCAGTTGCGCTGAAGTTTGGAACAGCCGGACTTCGTGGTGTACTTGGAGCAGGAACAAACAGAATGAATATCTATGTTGTTCGTCAGGCTACACAGGGACTCGCTAACTGGGTAAAGACACAGGGCGGTACACAGACAGTAGCGATCAGCTACGACAGCCGACTCAAGAGTGATGTGTTTGCGAAGACAGCAGCAGGAGTTCTTGCAGCGAACGGAATTAAAGTAAGAATCTACGATGCTCTGATGCCAGTACCGGCACTTTCCTTTGCAACACGCTATTATAACTGTAACGCAGGTGTTATGGTAACAGCATCCCACAACCCGGCGAAGTATAACGGATATAAGGCATACGGACCGGATGGATGCCAGATGACAGATGATGCAGCAGCAATCGTATACGAAGAGATCCAGAAGACAGATGTACTTACAGGTGCGAAGTATATGTCTTTCGCTCAGGGAGTTGAAGAAGGTCTGATCCGTTTCGTAGGAGATGACTGTAAGGATGCACTGTATGAGGCAATCGAGTCCCGTCAGGTTCGTCCGGGTCTGTGTAAGAGTGCAGGACTTAAGCTTGTATACAGCCCACTGAATGGATCTGGATTAGTACCGGTAACACGTGTACTTAAAGACATCGGAATCACAGATGTAACAATCGTACCGGAGCAGGAGTACCCGAATGGATATTTCACAACATGCAGCTACCCGAACCCAGAGATCTTTGCAGCACTTGAGCTGGGACTGAATCTTGCGAAAGAGACAGGCGCAGACCTTATGCTTGCAACAGACCCAGATGCAGACCGTGTAGGAATCGCTATGAAGTGCCCGGACGGATCCTATGAGCTTGTTTCAGGAAATGAAGTCGGAGTTCTTCTTCTTGACTACATCGCAGCAGGACGTATCGAGAAAGGCACAATGCCTGAGAAACCGGTAGCAGTGAAATCTCTCGTATCTACACCACTTGCAGATGCAGTTGCAGAGCATTACGGAGTAGAACTTCGCAACGTACTGACAGGATTCAAATGGATCGGAGATCAGATTGCGAATCTCGAGGCAGCAGGAGAAGTTGATCGTTTCATCTTCGGATTTGAAGAGAGCTATGGATACCTTGCAGGACCTTATGTACGTGATAAAGATGCGATCATCGGATCCATGCTGATTTGCGAGATGGCTGCATATTACAGAAAGAATGGCAAGAGCCTTTATGAGGTTATGAACAGCGTTTATGAAGAATATGGCTACTATATCAACAGAACTCTCAGCTTTGAGTTTGAGGGCGCATCAGGTATGGAGAAGATGGCTAATATTATGAGCAATCTTCGTGACAATCCTCCTGCTGAAGTTTCAGGCATTGAGGTTGTTGCAACAGCCGATTATAAGCTTTCAGTTGCTAAGGATTTGAAGGCAGACACAGAGGAAGTTATCAATCTTCCAAAGTCAAATGTTCTTTCATATTCACTTGCAGATGGTGGAGCAGTTATCGTTCGTCCATCAGGCACAGAGCCTAAGATTAAGGTTTATTATTCAATTGTTGACCCGTCTAAGGAAAATGCGGCAAAGCGCCTTGATACTATAAGAGAAAAAATTAAAAATATTATTAATGCTTAATTTTGGAGTTTAATATGGAAAAAATTAAAAATTATGTTGTAATGTGCAACAGTTTGTGATATTATGGTATTGTTTAGAGGAGATATTAAGTGCAAGTCACTTCAGAGAAGAACATCATTAAGCGTAATTTTACCTGCAGACAACATACATTACTTGCAGGGCACTGAAGAAATAGCAGAAAAGCCATATAAAACATTGTATCTGCTGCATGGGCTTTTCGGCAGTGATGATATATTTTTAGCAAACACTACAATTCAAAAATTTGCAGAAGACCATAATATTGCAGTTGTCCTGCCAAGTGGAGAAAATAGCTTTTATGTG
>ENA-OURV01003167-OURV01003167.1-human-gut-metagenome-genome-assembly--contig:-NODE-3167-length-10655-cov-4.293019_pt1 | contig 10655 bp, 10 predicted proteins | sample MGYA00242141_ERZ509072 | MGnify/ENA primary metagenome ERZ509072 (study PRJEB26280, sample SAMEA2338763) | human gut metagenome | biome: human gut; feature: human-associated habitat; material: faeces... | reverse complement strand
GAATTGCCTCCCGAGCCGATTACTATGCCCGCCGCCGCCATAGATATGATTATCGACGTGACAGCCGAGCTGCTCTGTATGATTCCCGTTACGATTATCCCGATAAGCAAAAGAAGAAAAGGATTTTCCACGCTTGCGAAGGCGTTTGTCACCACCTCGCTTTCGCGGAAAAATCTCATGGAGTCCGACATAAACTGCAAGCCCAAAAATATCAGCCCCAAGCCGCACATGAGGTTTGCGGCAGCCTTTGTGCCGTCCTTTTTGGCAAACATAGCGGTAAAAGCTCCGACGCTTGTCAACGCCATCGCCAACGATATGAAATCGAAGGTTTGCAGCGCGGCTATCTGCGCCGTGATTGTCGTGCCTATGTTGGCGCCCATGATTATCGTCGTCGCCTGATACAGCGACATTATGCCCGCGTTTACCAAACCCACTACCATGACGGTGGTAAGAGAAGAGCTTTGAACCACCATTGTGGACACAAGCCCGATTCCCACCCCGACAAAACCGTTTTTAGAGGTTTTGTTGAACAGACTTTTCAGGCGGTTGTTGGCAAGTTTTTCCATGCTCTCGCTCAACAGCTTTACGCCGATGAGGAAAGCTCCCAGACCGCCGAGAAAGGACGCGACGGCATATACGTACTGCATAAAGAAATTCTCCTTTACGATTTTGCTACACGGGAATTGTAATATACATTTGTAATATACCTTTCCCCCGTTTGTAATAAAATTGTAATAAAACGGCTTACTTGCCTTTTTTTCTGCCGGCAGGAGTCAAAAAAGACGTCCCTTTAAAAAAAGCAAGCCGCAAGCCGAAAACAATCGCGGCTACAACCGCGGTAGACGCGACAAACAGCCACAGCTGCGACGACATACCTATTGAACGTCCGAAAAAATCGAGATTCATGGAAAAGCCCTCTCTCAGACCTTCCGCCGCTTGAACAGACAACGAAGAAATTTCTTCAAGCGCGCCGCGCATAAACAAATTGCGGAAAGCTCCGGCGGAGTACGTGCCGGGCAGCAACAGCGCGCCGAAACGCACAGCCTTCGGAAACATGGAAAGCGGCATATACGCGCCTACAAGAAAACCTATCGCCGCGCTCATTATGCCCGTAAAAGCTCCGTGCGCCCCCTGCGTGGAGATGAACGAACAAATAATAACGGACAGCAATGCGGCAAAAAGCGCCGACAGCGCCGTAAGCCCGACAATCCCGAATACGTCCTTGGCGGACAAATACCAGCCCGTGAGCGCAAGATAAACGAAAGCCACGATAAGCACGGCGAAACAGATGCACAGCGAAACCGCAAAAACCGAAGTAAGGTAACTCAGTCCGACAATGTGCCGTTTTATCGGAGAAACAAGCATATCGGACATATTTCCCGACTCACGGTCTCTGACCAAAATACTTTGCGCCGAAAAAGGCACAGTAATACAAGCTACGGAGAGCACTCCCGCAAGCATCCAGCCGTCAACAAAGGCTTTTGCCAAAGTCTCGGGCACTTCCGCACCCGAAAGATAGGCTTTTAAGGAATCCAGCTGCACGTCGCCGAGAAAAATCACATAGAGCATAAGCACTATGAGCGGCGCAAGCAGCGAAAAGAAAACACCTGCTTTGTCTTTGAGAAAAATTTTTATTCCCCTTTTTGTCAGACCGGCAAGCGCGTAAAAATCGCTTTTCATATTTCCTCCCCGCTCGGAGATTTTCCCGTCACAGCAAGAAACACGTCGTCCATGCTGCCCTTTGTGACCTCGAAATCCTTTGCCAATTTGTCAAATTTGTTGAGAAAAGCCTTTGCCTGCGCGCTGTCCGCAACCGCTATATGATAGCAATCGTTTGCGTAAAAAACTTCGTAATCTTTGAGCAAAGCGTCCGTTTCGTCGGAGCGCTCCGCATACAGCTTGACGCAGTCGCGCGAATAGCGGTTTTTCAAGGAGACGGGCGAACCCTGCGCCGCTATTTTGCCGCTGTCCATTATTATTATTTCGTCGGCACGGTCGGCCTCCTCCATGTAATGAGTGGTAAGCAGCACCGTCATGCCCGTTTCCCTTCTCAGATTTTCGATTGTCTCCCACACCGAAAGGCGGGACTGCGGGTCCAAACCCGTCGTCGGCTCGTCGAGTATCAGCAGCTTTGGCGTGTGAATCAGCGCGCGGGCAATGTCCGTCCGCCGCCGCTGCCCGCCGGAAAGCTTGCCGTATTGCCTCGAAAATATTTCTTTTAAATCAAGCATACCGTCGAGGTTCTTCAGCCGCTCGCGCGCCTGCGTTCCGTTTAAACCGTAAAAACCGGCTCTGAGCAGCAGATTGTCCGACACGGACAACGTTCTGTCCATAATCGAGCCTTGAAACACGACGCCTATGTTTGCGCGCACTTCGTCCGGCTGCAAATCCACGTCGGCGCCGCATACCCTTACGCAACCCGCGTCCTTTTTCAAAAGAGTACATATTATGTTGATTGTCGTGCTCTTTCCCGCACCGTTTTGCCCAAGCAGGGCGACCAACCCGCCCTGCGACACGGAAAAATCCACGCCGTCCACCGCCTTGACTTTGCCGAAATACTTTTTCAGCCCTTCTGCTTTCAAAATTTCTTGCATAAAAAATATTATATCATACTTCTCCGAAAATACTTTGACGAAAAATCATATTTATTTTTTTATTGCAATTAATTGCCGAAAGGCTCAAAAAACTTGACATAAGTCTCGTTTTAAGTTAAACTTCTGTTCGTCGGTCGGCGAGGCGTAGCGCAGTTTGGTAGCGCGCTTGCTTCGGGAGCAAGAGGTCGTGGGTTCAAGTCCCGTCGCCTCGACCACATTGCCAAACAAGCCCTTTTTGCTTGTTTGGCTTTTTTGTTGCGTAAGACTCACAAAAAAACCAAACGTCGCTTTGGGGGCTGTTTGGCAGACTTCTTTTTACGGGATGTTGAATTTTGTGACGCTTCGGGAGCTTTCCTCCCTCGCTGCTCCGTCGCTGCCGCTCCTTGCAAGTCCCGTCGCCTCGACCAACGTCGAAACTCGACTGTTTTGCAAAGAGAGTGCGTAAAACGCACTCTCTTTGCTTTTTTTAATAAATTTCCTGCATTATTTTATTTCTTCGATGACAACGACGTTATCAAAAGGCGTGACAAATGACGATTTTAAAACGCTTTTTCCCGAAACGGACAAAACATAGTTTTCATGATTACATTTGAGCAAAAATGTCCTGCACGGCAACGAAAGCGCGTCTGTAAAAAACGGTCTGAAAATTTTTTCTCCTTTACGCTTAAATTCGCTTTCTTTCCTCGTCCACAAGGCGCACACCCGCTCCGAAAAAGCGCGCTCTTTTGCAAAAAAAGATTTTTCGCTCTCTGTTGCAATTCTGTTTGCAAGCGACTTTCCGAATTTTTTTTCATTGAAAAATTCAATATCCAAGCCTACCGAGCTGTCAGACACCGCCGCCGCGACAACATTGCCGCTGTGCGACAACGAAATATAAATCTTATCCGACTGCCATTTTCCGTTTTCATCTTTCCTTAGGTTCAAGCTATTTAAATCCATGCCCGACAAATCACCGACGGCAAGCTCCAAAAGCTTCCATACATAAAGCTTTTGCCTGCGGACATTTTCGTTTGTGCAGGCCTCGATTTCCTCCGCTCTCGGTGCGAATGATATATTTTGACTCCCACATTCAAAGGGATAAGACGACACATAAATATTTAAAAAAGCTTTTTTTTGTACCATTTCATCGATAATATAACAAAATTATACGTTGTAAAATATCAAAGACAAGAAAAAAACCAACGAATTGGGGCGCGCTTGGCTTGCCGGCGCCGAAGGCGGGACTTGCAAGGAGCGCAGCGACGGAACAGCGAAAACCCCTTTTCGCGTCACATTATTTCTTTTCCCAACTGTCTGTACGGCAGACAAACAATGCCTTTGGCGTTGCTTTGGTTTTTGCTTGCTTTAAAGGCAAGAAAAAAACCAAACGAGCCGGGGCGCGCTTGGCTGCTGGTGCCGAAGGCGGGACTTGAACCCGCACGTTGTTGCCAACAACGGATTTTGAGTCCGTCGCGTCTGCCATTCCACCACTTCGGCAATTTTTACCGTAAAATAATATCACAAATTTCAGAGCTTGTAAACTGTTTAACTTAAAAAAAAACGATTTAAATGTTTTACGACAAAATTTTTTTCCATAAAAGAAAAAATGATTTCAAACCGCTCGACATTGCACTTTAAAAGTCTAAACTAAAAACGGAGAGGACGACTCAAAAAAATAAAAAGGAGCAACAACATGAAAATCAAAAACAGAATTACAAGAATTATAGAAGAAGAAAAGCTTTTGTCGGGCGACGACACATTTGACGACATTTTGCGCAGGCTCAAAAGCAATCCCGCTTATCTGCCGTCTTTAAGCACTGTGGTAAAAATCGCGGAAAAATACGATTTGTCGGCTGATTTTGTCCTCGGATTGACGGACTCTCCGACTCCGCTGTTAAACAAACTCGACACGGATTTTGTGTCTGTAAATCTGAAAAAATTTGCGCAGACATTTCCCACAAAATTTTATCTGCTCAAAAAGCTCGGATTGACGAAAGACTTTCCGTCCTTTTCCAATTGGCTCAAAGGCAAAAATTTGCCCGACATTTGCGGCTTTGTCAGGCTTGCGGAAAAATTGAACGTTTCCGCTTGCGAGCTTCTTAAAAGCGACTGATTTCAAAAAAATTTCCCGCCTGTTGCGGAGCGAGAAATTAACTGATTTCAACTATATGCTTTTATCGCCATACGGAAACGCGGCTCAAAAACTCACACGGCGGCGCAGGTACTTTCGGCGTCTTCGGGCTGGTTTAGCTCCGCATCGTATTTTTCGATATAACTCTTGCGCAGACACTTTGTGAAAGCATAAAACAAAACGGCGACAACCGTGCCGAGCACCCAGCCGATTGCCCATGCCCAACCCACGCCGGCAAAGCCCATAAACGGCGTAAGAACATAAACCAGCCCCACACGGAAAATAAGGTCGGAAAAGGTGCTAACCATAAAGCCCACGTTTCCGTTGCACCCGCGCACCGTCGCGTCGGCGTTAACTTTTACATTGACCACAAGATAAAAAGGCGCCACTATGCGAATATATTGGGCAGCCGACGACATGGCAAGCTCAACGTCCTCTCCCTGTGCCATAAACAAATTTATAAGCGGCTCGGTAAAAATAAGACACGCCGCGACAAACAGCGAAGCAATAACGGAAGAAATGACAAGCGACGAGCCGAAGCCCCGCTTTATCCGTTTGAACTTGTGCGCGCCGTAATTCTGCGACACGAAATTCGTAAGACCGCTTGCGCAGGTGCATATGCACGTGGTGCAGAAAACGACAAGCTTGCTGCCGGCGGTAAAACCCGACGTAATGCCGATGCCTTGCACTTGCGCAAGCTCGTTTATGCGCACCTGCAAAATCAGATTGCCTACGGACACAAAGCTGTTTTGCAAAACTATCGGAAGAGAAAGCAGCAGCAAAAGTTTGAGCAAGCCGAAAGAATAGACCTTTTTGCTTTCGTCCGATTTGAATTTGGACGCGCGCAAAAAGACAAAAATCAAAGTCAGAACGCAAGCGACTCCCTGCGCGATAAAGGTTGCCCAGGCTACGCCTCTGACGCCCGAATCCTGCACCATAAAATAATCCAGCACAATGTTTGCGACGGATGAAAACACAAGGAATATAAACGGCGTTCTGCTGTCACCCAGCGCGGAAAAAATACCCGTGCCGAGATTGTAAAGCATGAGAAACGGCAGTCCGAAGTAATAGATATTGAGATAATCTATGCTTTCGCTAAGCGCTTCCTGCGGAGTTTTCAGAGCGGTCAGGATTAGGCGGCAGGTGGCAACTCCCGCCGTTGCAAGCAACACGCTCAGTATCGCAAAAGAAATAAGCGCCGTGTAAATGGTCGTTTTTGTTCTGCCGTTTTGCCTTGCCCCGAAATATCTTGAAACAAGCACGGCGCAGCCTGCGTTTGCCCCCAGAGAAACAGCCATAAGTATGTTTACTATGGCGTTGGAGGCTCCGATAGCGGTCAACGCCGTCTGTCCTGCAAACCGCCCCGCGATAATCGTATCCGCCAAAGTGTACAGCTGCTGAAAAACGGCGCTGCCGAACAAAGGCAATATGTATTTTAAAAGCACTTTCCAAGGCTTTCCGACAGTCAAATCGGTGTTCATTCAAAATCCCTCAGCATTTCCGCCCCCTGTCCTTTCGGCAAAAAGCGGCAATTTTTTTTGACCGATAAATTATAATACTTTACGCTTGCGAATGCAATAAATATAAATAATTTTTCCGCATCGGGAGATAAAAAAACGGCGCAGATTTTTTAACCGCGCCGTGAAATTACAATAAACCGTGCAATTCAAGCAAAAGCTCCTCCGTCTGAGACCAGCCGAGACAGGCGTCTGTTCTCGAACAACCGAAAACGCCGCCCTCGCAGCGTCCCTCTTTGAGATAACTTTCCAGCATAATACCACCGCACAAAGGATTTTTAATGGCGTTTATCGCGTTTTCAGTCTGACGCAGATAATTTTTACCGCTGTTTGCGTGACTGCAATCAATCATGATAAACTTATTTAGCTTGTTTTCTTTAAGAATCCGAGCAAATTCACCGACGCTTGCGCCGTCGTTGTTTGGACGCATAACGCCCGAGCTGTCGGAAAAGCCCCTCAAAACACCGTGACACAGCGCGCCGTCGGAAACCACCTCCCGTCCCCCGTCGAAAAAGCGGCGTTTCATGGCGATTGCCTGCAATGAAAACGCAAGAAGAGAAAGATTTCCCGCAAGGTTGTTTTTGACGCCTACGGCAACGTCGAGTCCGGAAGCAAGCCCTCTGAAAAAAGGGCTGTCGCACTGCCTCGCGCCTATAAAACAGTAAGAAACAATATCTCCGAAAAACTCAATCTGTTCTGCAAAAAGCAGCTCGTCCGCAACGGGAAGCCCCGTACGTTCCAAAACCTCGACAAACATTTTTCGGCATAAAAAAGCGTTGTCGGAAAGGGAGCCGCCCTCCTTCGCGTCCATAAGCAAGCCCTGATAATCTTCTCCGTGCGTTCTTGCTTTTGCCACGTACAGCCTCGGCGTCAAAAACAGCTTGTCTTTGACTTTGTCGGCAACGCTTTTGAGTCTGACGCAATATTCGACGGCAGCCTCCGGATTGTCCGCGGAGCAGGGGCCGCATACCACAAGCTTTCTATTGTCTTTTCCGCCTACTATGTCTTTTATCGTTTTGTCGTTGTCAAGCTTTGTTTTTTTTGCGGCGTCGGACAACGGAACGGCGCTCAAAAGCGCTTTCCTTGAAGGAGCGGAGCTTAAAACCGTCAACATTTATTTAAACGCCTCTGAAATTTCTTTCGCCAATCCCTGCGGCACGTACAAAGACACGTCCTTTTTGCATTTTATCAGCTCTCTTACAAACGTGGACGATAAATGAATATATTTTTCGTCCGCAGGCAGAAGCAAAGTTTCGATTCCGCACAGACGTTTGTTGAAATACGCCATATCCGCTTCAAAACAGAAATCCGAAGCGTTTCTCACCGATTTGATGATGCAGTCGGCGCCAACCTGCACGCAAAAATCCGCCAAAGCTCCCGCAAAGCTTTCCACTCTGACGTTGTTCAAATGACTTACCGCCTGTTTGAGCCAACGCTCGCGCGCGCTGACGGGCACAAGCAGCGGCTTTTCGGGATTGTATCCGACTACGGCAAAAACCGCGTCGCAAAGTCGGGACGCGCGCGTAATTATGTCAACGTGTCCGTTTGTAACCGGTTGAAAAGAACCCATAAACACCGCTTTCATTCTTCCTTTTCCTCCCTATCTGAAATCTCTTTCTTTAAGCCTTCATCGCATAGTCCGCTTTCAAAGCGATAAAAGCTGAATTGACATTTACCCATTTTCTTTTCTCTGTATTTTGACAAGCCGCCTACTTTATCGGGCAGCTTGTCCTCCGGACTGTGCTCGCACACCGCGATTGCCCCGTCGTTGAGCCTGTCCGAATCGACCAGCGCTTTGAGAGCGCGGTAATAGAGATTTTGCTTGTAAGGCGGGTCGATAAACACCAAATCGAATTTTTCTCCGAGCTGCGCCGCCGCCGTCTCGAAAGGAGCCGTCAAAACGGGCGCGTCGCATCCGACCTTGTTGCAGTTTCGTTTTATCGTTTCGGTAGCGCGCCTGTCTATATCCGCAAAGACGATTCTTTTCGCGCCGCGGCTGTACGCTTCCAACCCCAAAGAACCGCTGCCCGCAAACAAATCCAGAACGGCGGCGTCGGGAACCTCCGTTTGAAGTATATTGAACAAAGTTTCTTTCGTCCTGTCCAGAGTGGGACGCATATCCGTGCATGGCGTTTCCAGCTTCCGCCCCTTGCACTTTCCTGCAATAATTCTCATATTACCTCTTTTTGTTTTTTCAGTATTTGTCAATGCAAAAAGTCTTTTTGGGACTCAGAAGCGGGCAGTCCGCGCCTCCTTGTCCGAAAATCCACAAAGTAAGCTCCTCTATGCCAAGACGCGGCAGTCCGTCGTGCGCGGGTACTTTCTCCACCGTTCCGTTTCCGCCGCATACCGTAAGCTTGTACGCCCCGTCGTTCAACGGGAAAAAATCGTCGCGCAGCAGAAAGGAAAACTCTCCGTCCCTGTCGTAGCGTATGTTTTCCAACGCGCCCTTTACGTCTATCAGCCTTGTCATGGCATATTCCTCCGCAGCGCCGTCGAAATCGGGGCACGTTTTTCCGTTTAGCTCCTCTACTCCGTCAAGAACCTCCGTGTCTCCGCACGCCTCCTCTATTTCTCCCGTCAAAGGCGAAAAAACAACGTATGCTTCAAGTCTGTTTCTTTTCACCGTGTAAGCGGTAAGATTGTCTACCGACCACCTTTCAAGCAATTCCTCATAGGTGTCCGCCTGTCTCACGATGTAATCGAGCGCGGGCAGCTTGCTTTCCGCAATCGCGTCGGACAGGCCGGACACCAGCGTGCGCTTGAGCTGCCCTTCGACGTCCTGCACCGTGTACTCGCTGCTTGTGCCGAACACCTCGCGCAGGAAAACCTCCGGGTCAGCAACGCGGAAGGAATATGCGCCGAACGCGCGCAGGCGAATCATGCCGAACTCGGCGTCGCGCATCATGACGGGGTTCGTCGTCCCCCACTTGCAGTCAAGGAACTGCTTGGTGTTCACAAAGTACACGTCGGACTTGAACGGGCTATTGAACCCGAACTTCCACGCCTTCAGCGCCGTCATCACCGGCATATTGGCGGTGGACAGCTCATAGCGGCCGGGCTGGAACACGTCCGCCAGCTTGCCTTCGTTGACGAAAATCGCCACTTGGCTCTCGCGGACGGTCAGCTGCGCGCCCATCATGATTTCCTTACCGTTCATGTCGTACTTGTGGACGATGGTGTTGTTCGTGCTGTCCGTCCACTCAATGACATCAATCAACTGTCCGCGGACGATGTTGCCGATGCTGTCAAAAATGCCCATAATTTGCCTCCTTGCTGTCTAATCATAACTGTATGTTACGCCATCAGTCTTTATGCGCGAGCGCCGTCAGGCACGGCAGCACGCGAATCGATGCAATCCGCAGGTCAATGCCCATATACTCGTCCACATGCTCAATGCTGTCGCGGATGTGGTCGGACAGGATGCCGGTAATCGACGCGTCCTCGTCCGGGCCTTCGTGGAAGAGCATCGGGCAGCCGAGCAGCACAATGCGGTCGCCGGGCAGGACGCAGGCGAGAATGCGCAGCCCGTGCGCCTCAACGCCGAAAATGTTGCGCAGCGCCACTTCCAGCCGGTCGCTGCCGTACTGCCAGCGGCCGCGCAGAAAGTCGTTATCCGCCGGGATTTCCAGTTCCGCGACCACGCACGGCTTTGTCGGATCCATCTTGCTGCGGATGAGGCGCAAATGGCGCAGCACATCCTCCTCCGACGTTGCCTTGCCGTCCATCAGCGCGCGAAAAAACTCATGCCGGCACTCTTTGAGCAAATCCGCCGTGGAGAACGCGTCGTTGCTCACATCGGCGTTGATGCGCCCCAGCAGTCGGCGCAGTTCCACGGCATAGCTTTCAATCACGCCGGGCTTCGTGCTGACCGCCATAATCGGCAGCATCGGATTTTTCTCCAGCAGCTGCTCAACCAGCAGGTCATCCTGCTCCTTCGGCAGCCCAATTGCCACCGCGTCCGCATGGTTGACGCGCAGGCTGCTCAGCGCTTCCTCCGCCGTGGAGACCACCCGCGGCTGCTTAAAGCCGAGTTCTTCCCACTTGACTGCGCTGAACGCTTCGACAACCGCCGGGTCATTCGTCGCCAGTAAGAGCTTGTACATCCTTCAAGCCTCCAAATTCATGTGTCGATCCGGCTCTATTATACCGCATTTTTTCGGAAAACACAATAATGCAATGATAATTTGGCGAATTATTTGCCACCAAGGGTATATTGGCGCAGGATGCGGTTCATGGCGCGTCCGGGCAGAACTTTGTGCAGCGCGGGGGCGAGCATCTGTGCCGGACTGCCGATTTTCTTGCGGAACGGCAGCTTCTCGCGCTTGAGCAGTTCCGCGACGCGCCGCCCCAGTTTCGCCGGGTCAGACCCGTTTTCCTCGTCGCGGCGGATGGCTTCCGTTCCTTTGGAGTGTTGTCCGGGAACATGTCAGC
>ENA-OURV01003149-OURV01003149.1-human-gut-metagenome-genome-assembly--contig:-NODE-3149-length-10693-cov-43.784358_pt1 | contig 10693 bp, 5 predicted proteins | sample MGYA00242141_ERZ509072 | MGnify/ENA primary metagenome ERZ509072 (study PRJEB26280, sample SAMEA2338763) | human gut metagenome | biome: human gut; feature: human-associated habitat; material: faeces... | reverse complement strand
ATAAAGGCGCTCGATGACATATTCGCTCTTGCAATCAGGATATGTGGCATAGTATCGGTGCTGTTTTTCGTGGCATGTGCATTTTTTCCACGATATCTGATGCTTATTTTCACAAACGAGCCGGTGCTTATAGATTATGGTGTAAGCTATCTTAAAATAGCTTCTTTTTCGTATCTGTTGACAGGTTTTTCGCAGTGTTATATAGTCATGATGAAGATATCAGAGCACGCGGGTACTGCGGCGGCAGTCAGCTCAATTACAGTGCTTATAAACATAATGCTCAATACCATATTTATCTATGGTGCATTTGGAATCGAGAGCATGAATGTGAGGGGAGCGGCACTTGCCACACTCATATCAAGAGTAGTGGAGCTTATGCTTTCAATCACATTTTCGTACAGACCGGGATATATCAGGCTTAAAATTAGAGAGCTTTTGGTGAGAAACAAGGAACTGTCAGCAGATTTTATGAAGTGCTCCGGACCGATTCTCGGAGCAAGCCTTGTATGGGGAATAGGCTTTACATCGTACTCTACATTTATGGGACACATGGGAACAGACGCAGCAGCGGCCAACTCCGTCGCAGCGGTTGTGCGTGATATCATTTGCTGTCTCAGTGCAGGTATATCAAGTGCAGCAGGCATTATGATAGGAAATGAGCTTGGCGCAGGGAATTTAAAGCGTGGAAAAGCATATGGCATCAGAATGGCAAAGCTGTCATTTTTGTGTGGAGCTGTTATGACAGTGCTTATGGCGGTTTCAGCACCGGTGATTTTACATTTTGTAAAGCTCACACCGCAGGCTGCAGAGTATCTGAAGCAGTTATTCGGTGTACTTGCCTTCTACATGATTGGACGATCGGTAAATGAAATCATCATAAACGGTGTCTTTGGTTCGGGAGGAGATACGATGTTTGATATGTACTCTCTTGCTGTGACGATGTGGGGCATAGCAATACCGCTTGCAGTTGCAGGCACATATTTTTTGAACTGGCCGGTGGTTGTGGTATATGCGTGCACCTGCGTGGATGAGGTTGGAAAGATACCGTGGACACTCATCCATTTTAAAAAATACAAGTGGGTAAAGGATTTGACAAGATAATGGAAAATGTATGAAAACAAGCGTGTGCACAGGGAGTAGGTCGGTTATCGGCTTAATAAAGCGAGATGACGGATTGCCTGTCAACAATCTCAACATCCATAATCTCACCCAAATTACTGTCTGATTCATTGTCATGTATTTTCTTTAGGAGAAGCTCGGTTGCAAGCCGGGCTTTTTTTGGTACATTTTGTGATACCGATGTAAGCTTCGGTACGGTGTACTGGCATAGATTCAAATTATCATAGCCTATGACAGATAAATCAATCGGGACACGGTAACCGCCGAGACGCGCACCCTCCATGATGCCGATAGCACATATATCGGCAGTTGTTACCACTGCTGTGATTGGTGACTTGCTGCCTGCAATGGCACGGCCGGCTTCGATACCGCCCTCATATGAAGGTGGATAGCTGAAAATATATTCAGGACGGAAAGGAATATGACTGTCCTCCAAAGCCTTTTTGTATCCGTTAAAACGTTTGGTGAGGACGATATTTCCCTCATAATCAGCTGCAAATGCAATCTCGGTGTGACCGTGATTTATCATATATTTGGTTGACAAATATAAGCCCTTTTCGTCATCAGATATTACATTTATGAGATTAGGGTGAGAGTAATTGCTGTCAAAGGTAGCAATAGGGCAGTTGGCTGCATCCATCAGCTTTTCAAGATTTTGGGCAGAGGTGGGGAAAACCAGAATCATCCCATCGACATTCCAGTTCTTAACCAAAGATAATATGTCGGAGCTTCTGGATACTGATTGAAGCATGGTGAAGTATCCGTTTTTGTGAAGCTCTGTCTCTATCGTACCAATCATTGTACTGACATACGGGTTCTCAAAATAATTGTATCCTGAAGCATAATCCTTATCCTCCAGAAATGTAACAACTCCGATAATGTGTGAGGAATTGTTTGAAAGACTTCTTGCGTTCATATTTGGAACATAATTATATTCCTCTATAATTGAATTGATTTTATCCCTTGTTTTCTGTGAAACACGGCTTGTCTTTCCGTTGATTACGTTTGAGACGGTCATTGTGCTCACACCTGCCATTTCGGCAATATCCTTAAGCGTCATATTAAACTCCATTCTATTCAGTATTATAATTTTTTTACTATAAAGTTTATACATAAACCACAATAAGTTTGAACATAAACAATGATGAGTTTATACATAAACCGAATATGATTCAAAATATGGGTTTATAAATTATCTTAAGTATACATTTTTATTTTGCAAATAGCAATCGGTTTTTGCAAATATTTAGACAAAACCCTAATTTACATGTAAAAATGCACAAAAAACATATGAAAATAATATGAAAAGTGATAAAAAAACAAAAAACTATTGACGAATGTATAAGGTGGTGGTAGATTATAGTTAGATTTAGCGCTAAACTAATTTGAACGAAAAAGAGGATATTGAATTAAGAAAGTGAGGATTTCTATGAAGAAGAAACTTATTGCAACAGTTATGGCAGCTACAATGGCAGTGACAGCGCTTACAGGCTGTGGCAGCTCATCGGCTTCATCAGCTAAAAAGGACATAAAGGTACCAACAAAGCCATTTGGCGATACGGTGAAGTATGACCCTTCGGTTGAGATTAATGATGGAAAGGATATCTCAATTGACCTGTGGGAGTGGGGAAGCGATGAATTATTTCAGAAGGTTATTGACAGATACACAGCTATTCATCCTAATGTAACTATAAACCTGGTGGATAATCCATGGGAAGATTACTGGACAAAGCTTCCTCTGGCACTCGATGGTGAGGACGGACCGGCACTCTTCGATGTACATAACAGCTATCATGAGAATCTTATCAACTATATGGCTCCGCTTGATATTCCTGTTGAGGATTTGGAGCAGGACTTCAATGGAGTGAGCGCTCATGTGATTGATGGTAAGGTTTATTACATTGATTACGGAATGATGACAGGCTCTGTTTATTACAACAAGGAGATGTGGAAGGAAGCCGGATTAACAGATGATGATATTCCAAAGACCTGGGATGAAATGATTGAGGTGGCAAAGAAGCTTACCATCAAGGACGGAGACAAGATAGTCCAGGCCGGACTCAATTTCAATAATGATTTCCACCAGAATTACCTGCTTGGTCTTAATTATCAGCTTGGTGAGAACCTCTTTAAGGAGGATGGAAAGACACCTAATGTCAATTCAGATGCCATGAAGAAGGTAATGCAGATGCTTGTTGATATGTACGACAAGGATCAGATTGGTTCAAAGGATTTTGGCGAGAACTGCGCAGACAGCTTTGGACAGGGACAGTCGGCAATGGTTATTCAGTGGGGACATTATTACAATACACTTAAGACCACATGGAGCGATATAGATTTTGGCGTATTTGAAATTCCTACATTTGACGGAAATCCATATGCATACAATAGATATAACGGTGAGTCAACATTCGGTGTAAACAAAAAAGCACCAAAGGATCAGCAGGCAGTTGCACAGGATTTTGTAAAGTTTTTCCTCTGCGATGATGAGTCTCAGGTAGATTTCAATCTTGCTATGAGTACCTTCCCTGCAAAGAAATCCCTTGCAGACAATGAGGAAATACTTAAAAACCCATCGCTTAAGGTACTTGCAGAGCACATTGACCACTACATCTGGCCGGGTCCGATGCCTTCATGTGTTGAGGAGGATATGAAAAAGGCCGGAGAGGATATATTCTACAATGGAGTAGATATTGATACGGCTTTAGACAAGGCACAGGCTGATATTATAAAGGATATGAAGAGCAGTTCATTCCAATCAGTCGAGAATCTATATGAGTTTGCAAAATAACATGTAGAGATTCACTACGGAGGATTATTAATGTTTAAAAAATCACATCCATTACAAAGTAAGAGTGAAATAATTTTAAGAAACATAGTTGTTGTAGCTATGGTAGCTTTCTTTACAATATTTTTGATAATACCAATCGGTATAGCATTTGCAGGAAGCTTTCATGAGTGGAACCCGTTAAGCGGAACATACAAGTTTTTAGGTCTGGAAAATTATAAGCAGGTGTTCACGAGCAAATTGTTCGGTAAATCAATGTTCAATACCGTAATTTTTTCGGTAGTTGTAATTGTTTTCAGAGTTGGTCTGGGACTGGGAATCGCGTATGCTATTTATTCAACGCTTATAAAGCATAAGAGTTTTTTCAGGGCAGTTTACTATATGCCTGTAGTAACGCCTATGGTTGCAGTGGCATTTGTATGGAAGTTCATGTACAATCCACAGATCGGAACCATCAACAAAATATTCGGGCTCGATATCAACTGGCTGATGAATCCCAAAACTGCTCTGATTGCAGTAATGATAATGACCATCTGGAAGGATTTTGGATATGCGGTTGTCATGTATATGGCAGGCCTGTACTCACTTCCGGCAGATGTCATGGAGGCAGCACAGGTTGACGGAGCGAGTGGCTGGCAGAAATTCAGATACATTACATTGCCGTTGCTTAAGCCTATGACACTTTTTGTAGTCATTACATCAATTATTTCGTATATCCAGGCATATGTTCAGATACTCATCATGACAGAGGGTGGACCGGGAACATCAACATATCTGGCTTCTTACATTATTTACGATGAGGCCTTTGTCAAATACAACTTTGGATATGCATCAGCACTTTCATTTGTGCTTTTTGTGATTACCGCAGTGCTTACCGTGCTTTCTTTCAAAGTATCGGGCAAGGAAGAGTAGGAGGAAAATATCATGAGAAAAAAAGTAAGCAGTATAGTTTTAAATGTATTCCTTCTATTATTGGGCATTGTTACAGTTTATCCGTTTATATGGATGCTATGCTCATCATTTAAGCAGAATAAGGAAATAATGGCGTTGCAGCAACATCTGCTTCCACAAGAGTTTACAATAGACAATTACATCAGCATGAATTCGCATTTCAATTTCATGAGGTTTTTTGGAAACAGTTTGTTTATCACGATTGTTGTAACCCTGCTTGTGGTATACACCAGTACAATCTGTGGTTTTGTATTAAGCAAATATAAGTTTAAGGGCAGAAATATCCTATTTGGCTTTGTATTGGCTACTATGATGATTCCATGGTGTGTAACAATTATTCCAAAATACACTATGATTCAGAAATTCGGATGGATGGACAGCTATAAGGCACTTATTATTCCGGCTATGTTCAGCGGATTTGGAATATTTATGATGAAGCAGCACATTGAGACCATCCCGGATGAGATTATTGAAGCTGCCAGAATGGATGGCGCTAATGAGTTTTATATCTTTCACAGGATTATATTTCCGATGGCAAAAAACGGAATTTCAAGTATAGCTATTTTTCAGTTCCTGTGGACATGGGAAGACTATCTGTGGCCTTATCTTGTAATCAATACCAAGGAAAAGCAGCTATTGGCAGTTGGTCTTAAGATGTTTAACGGACAGTATTCAACAGATTATGGCGCACTTTTTGCGGCAACGGCAATATCTATCATACCTGTTTTACTGATATATCTGTTCTTCCAGAAGCAGTTTATCGCAGGAATTGCGGCATCGGCTGTCAAGGGATAGCGTAATTTATATGAGAGGGAGTATTTCATGCAGGAAATATACAGAGTAAAGACAAGTCCGGTGGCATTATCGGACAATATGATAATAGGTGAAAAATACAGGATTACAGTTCTGACAGAAGCCCTTGTCCGTCTGGAATACAGTGAAGATGGCGTATTCGAGGATAGGGCAACACAGACAGTATTGTTCAGGGATTTTCCAAAGACCGGCTATCATGTGGTGCGTAACGCTGATGGAATTGAGGTTCATACATCAATGCTGCACCTGATATATAATGAGAAGGAGTTCTCATCACACGGACTGAGTATACAGATTAAGGGAAACCTGAGCGCATATCACAGCATCTGGCATTATGGCGAGAAGGTGCATGATTTGCAGGGTACAGCGCGTACACTTGATGACGTAAACGGAGAGGTTGAGCTTGGACACGGTGTTGTTTCACGCTTTGGATATTCAATTCTTGATGACAGTAAATCACAGATTTTACTTGACGATGGATGGATTGAGCCAAGAAAAAAAGGTGTGTCTGATTTGTATTTCTTTGGATATGGACATGATTATAAACAGGCGCTCAATGATTTTTACAGGCTTTGCGGCAAGACTCCGATGCTTCCGCGATATGCACTGGGAAACTGGTGGAGCAGATATTATAAATACTCAGAAGAAAGCTATATGGAGCTGATGGACAAATTCGATGAAAAGAATATCCCATTCACAGTAGCTGTAATAGATATGGACTGGCATCAGGTTGATGTGGACCCTAAATACGGAAGCGGATGGACAGGATATACTTGGAACAAAAAGCTTTTCCCGGATCCGAAGCGCTTTCTTGGAAAGCTCCATGACAGAGGAATGCATACTACCTTAAACGTACATCCTGCGGATGGTGTGCAGGGCTGTGAAGAAATGTATGTTGATATGGCAAAGGAAATGGGCGTGGACTATGAAAATGAGGACCCGGTTGTATGTGATCCGGCAAGCCCAAAGTTTATGGATGCATATTTTAAGTATCTTCATCATCCGAGAGAGGCTGAAGGTGTGGATTTCTGGTGGATTGACTGGCAGCAGGGCAGCAACTGCAAGGTTGAAGGATTGGATCCGCTATGGATTTTTAATCATTTTCATTATCTCGATAATAAAAGAGACGGTAAGCGTCCAATGACATTTTCGCGCTATGCAGGTCCGGGAAGCCATAGATATCCGATTGGATTTTCGGGAGATACACATATTACATGGGAGTCGCTTGATTTTCAACCGTATTTTACAACGACAGCGACAAACATCGGATATGGATGGTGGAGCCATGATATTGGCGGACATATGCTTGGCTACAAGGATGATGAGCTGACAGCCAGATGGACACAATATGGTATATTCTCTCCGATAATGCGTCTGCACAGCTCATGCAGCGAATTTAACGGCAAGGAGCCGTGGCGATTTAAAAAAGAGACTGAGGAAGCGATGGAGGCGGCGCTCAGACAGAGGCATTGTATGATTCCGTATCTGTATACCATGAACTATCGCAGCTATGCCGAGAATATGCCGCTGATTGAGCCTATGTATTATGAGTATCCTGAAAATGCAGAGGCTTATGAGGTAAAGAATCAGTATTTCTTTGGCAGCCAGCTTATGGTAGCACCTGTTACAACTCCACGTATTAAGGGACTTAATGTGGCAAAAACCAAAGTATGGTTCCCGGAGGGCATCTGGTATGATATCTATACAGGCATGCGCTATGATGGTGGAAGAATGCTGGAGGTTTACAGGGATTTGAGCAGCATACCTGTGTTTGCGAAGGCTGGAGGCATACTTGCGTGTGCAGATGCTGATGAGCTTGATGCAAGATCTGTTATCAAAAATCCTGATGTATTATGTGTCAGGGTATTCCCGGAGGCTGATGGTGAGTTTGAGCTATACGAGGATGACAATGAATCCTGCGGATATGTGGATGGCAGATGTGTGACCACAGCTATGAAATATTCTGCGGATAAAGATATGTTTGTCATTTCTCCGGCAGATGGAGATACATCATTAATACCTGACAACAGAACCTATAAGCTTGTCTTTGAAAGAAGAACCGAGACAGCAGCCGATAAGGTAAAGGTATCTGTGGATGGTAAAGAGGTATTGGCAAAGAATAAATATGATAAAGAAAACAGAAAGCTCATCGTTACTGTAAATGCATCGACAGCGAGCAAAATAAGCGTTGCAATATCGAAAGACACAGTGGCGCTTGATAATCAAATCGAAAAAAGATGCTTTGATTTCCTGAATCAGGCAGAGATAGGCTTTGTGCTAAAGGATGAAATCTACGGTCTTATTACATCGGGAAAGAAAACAACAGTGATTTTATCAGAGCTCAAGGCAAAGGAGCTTGATACAGAGTTGTATGGTGTATTGACAGAGATACTTACAGCCTGAGGCAGTCACCGGTCATACTAGGTGTGACCGGTGACTTTCTTTGTTGTAAAAATTAAAAATGGATGATACTATTATAGTAAACGGAAGTATTTTTATAAGAAACATCAGGAGAAACTATATAATTCAAGGGAGGATTATGCAATGGGAAATTTATATAAGAACTGTAAAATACAGGACAACACAGCAGAGCTGATCTACGAGAAAGGCAGTCTGTTTGTTACCATATTTGAAAACAACATAGTGCATGTTGCACAAAAACCCGGCATCGAAAGTGTTGCAATAGAAGAGGGCTTTATTCCGAAGGCTGCCACACCGGACGTGACCTGCAAGGATACGTCTGATGCAAAGGGGACCGCAGCAGAAGCCGGTGTAAGCGATGCAGCAGTTAAAGCAGTCATAAGTGCAAGGGATATTACTGTAAATGTAAAGGATAACGAGAAGCTTGATATTTATTACAAAGGGAAGCTTGTGCTTTCAGATTATGAAAAAGCACGCAAAAAGAGTGAGAAGAATCCGTACGAGGATCTTGCCATCGCAGAGCTTGAGGGACATACTGTCGGAAAAGATGAAGAAAAAACTGACTCTGTTACCATCATCAAAAAGCTTGGAAAGGATGATGCTGTTTACGGTCTGGGAGATAAGCCGGGATGCCTCAACAAGCGTGGATATTCATATGTAAACTGGAACACGGATGATCCTGCGCCACATGTGGACAGCTTCAAATCGCTGTACAAATCCATACCGTTTTTTATCGTGCTGGGCGATGAATATTGTTATGGAATTTTTGCGGATAATACCTACAAGACAACCTTTGATTTCGGTTATGAAAACACAGATTACTATTTCGTCGAGCATGAGAAGGGCGAACTGGACTACTATTTTATGCCGGGAAATGATATGGCAGAGGTGGTAGGACTTTATACATCACTGACAGGCACCACACCGCTTTATCAGAGATGGATATACGGCAGCCATCAGAGCCGCTGGGGCTATTACACACAGGATGAGATGCTTGATATAGCTGACAAATTCCGCGAGCTTGATATCCCATGCGATGTGATACATATGGATATCGATTACATGAACGGCTACAGGGTATTCACCTTTGATGACAAGAAATTCCCGGATGTAAAGGGCCTTTCAGAGAAGCTTGCTGACAGGGGTGTAAAGCTCATATCCATCATTGACCCGGGTGTGAAGAAGGATGAGGACTACTTCATGTACAAAGAGGGTATGGAGATGGATGCATTTGCACATGATACAGATGGCAGTGTATATGAAAATGCTGTCTGGCCGGGAACATCGGTATTTCCGGACTTCACAAAGCAAAGCGTCAGAAGCTGGTGGGGAGACAAGACAAAGATACTTCTCGAGCACGGTATCAGTGGCATATGGAATGATATGAATGAGCCTGCAAGCTTCAACGGACCACTGCCGGATGATGTGCAGTTTGAGTATGGAGCACATGAAAAGGTTCATAATATTTACGGACATTTTATGGCAAAAGCCACATATGAGGGACTTGCGAAAAATGATGGTGGAAAACGTCCGTTTGTACTTACCAGGGCTGCATATGCCGGAAGCCAGAAATACTGCGGTGGCTGGACCGGAGATAATCACAGCATCTGGGCGCATATAGCACTTTCGCTCGAGCAGGTGTGCAATCTGTCAGTCAGCGGACTTGCCATGTGCGGCAGCGATATAGGCGGTTTCGGAAGTGATACTACACCGGAGCTTCTTGTCAGATTTTATGAGGCAGCAGTATTTGTGCCGTTTTTCAGAAATCATTCAGCGATGGGAACACGCAGACAGGAGCCTTGGCAGTTTGACGAGACTACGATAGATGCAGTCAGAAAGACAGTAAAGCTCAGATACAGATTTATCCCATATATCTATGATCTGGCACATGAGTGTGAAAAGACAGGAGCACCTATCGTGCGCCCGCTCGTATACGAGTATCCTGCAGATAAGCATGTGAGAAATATTTCCGATGAATATATGCTCGGAAGCTTTGTACTGGTTGCACCTGTGATCGCACCGGGCAAGGAGGCAAGAGAGGTTTATCTGCCTGACGGCGACTGGTATGATTACTACACAGGCGAAAAATACAGTGGCGGCAGATATATTTTAGCAGATGCACCACTGGATAAAGTACCTGTCTTCATAAAAGCAGGAGCCATTATCCCTGTTGCAGACGGAGAAATTCGCTCTACAGAGGACATTACAGAGGATAAGATCAGCATACTGACATATCCGGGCAAGGGCAGCTTCTTGCATTATCAGGATGACAATGAGACGTTTGCATACAGAAACGGTGCGTATAATGCTGTTGAGTATACCCTGGATGGGGATAAGCTTGAGAAGAAAGTGTTGCATAAGGGATTGTAAAAATACATAACCTTAAATTTAAAATTCAATATCAACCTCAACAGGGCAGTGGTCTGAACCGAGCACATCGGTATGGATCGCTGCCTTTTTAAGCTTATCATTGATGCGCTTTGATGTGATAAAGTAGTCGATACGCCAGCCTGCGTTCTTCTCGCGAGCCTTAAAACGGTATGACCACCAGGAATATATACCCTCGGCATCCGGATAAAAATATCTGAAGGTATCGGTAAA
>ENA-OURV01003143-OURV01003143.1-human-gut-metagenome-genome-assembly--contig:-NODE-3143-length-10700-cov-2.890089_pt1 | contig 10700 bp, 11 predicted proteins | sample MGYA00242141_ERZ509072 | MGnify/ENA primary metagenome ERZ509072 (study PRJEB26280, sample SAMEA2338763) | human gut metagenome | biome: human gut; feature: human-associated habitat; material: faeces... | reverse complement strand
GGGCCTTTGTAACCGACATATTGTTCAAGTCCGTCGTCGGTGTAGTTGACGGCAACGACGTCAAAGTATTCATCAAAGAAGAAAGAACGTTCTTCGTCCATGTTTTCGCACGGGGCGAATTTTATCAGCCAGCAGCTTCCGGATCGGGTCATTATTTTTCCTATAACTCATAATCAATTATTTACTAACCGCCGATTATAGTATAATTACTATATTAATTAAAACCCAAAAAAGAGATTATGCGATGAAAAAATTTGCCGCCGGTTTAAGTATTCTTTTGCTGTCATCCTGTCTGCAGGCCGGAGATTATTCGATTTTGCCGCAGAGAAACAGCTTTTTCGAGGCATGGGATTCATACCCCATAGACTATTATGACACTGATTTGCAGCTGGTGAAGTCGGAGTATATTACCGAACGGGAATTTGAACCCAATAAGATTTTGTCGGCTTATGTCGGCTACAGCGTGGCAGATTTGAAAACTTACCGCAAAGATTTCTTTAAAGCGGAATATGTGCGTCCGGCCATGGACGGCGTGCTGAACAGTGCGTCTATACCGGTTGCCTATACCAAGAAAGAAAAGCTTCAGGTTATCGGCGAAGTGACCATTGACGGGGAAAGATATATGTTGCTGCCGACCAAGCAGGACAAGGCGGCGGGCAAAGAGACCTCCATGCCCAGCGTGTTGGCCGCAGCCAGCGTCATGATCGTGATGGTGATGGCCGCGCCGTCCATGTTGATAGTCGCACCAAGCGGAATAGAGACGGAGTAGATGTCCTTATCCAGGCCGAGCTTCTCGCACAGAGACATATTGACCGGGATGTTGGCCGCGGAACTGCGGGTAAAAAAGGCGGTCAGACCGCTCTCACGCAGACAGCGAAGCACCAGCGGGTACGGGTTGCGGTGCAGATAGATGAAGATGATCAGCGGATTGATGACCAGCGCCATCAGCAGCATAGTGCCGACCAGCAAAAGCAGCAGGCGGCCATACTGAGTGAAGATAGACAGGCCGTTGTCCGACACATTGGCAAAAACCAGTCCCATGATGCCGAACGGTGCCAAGTTGATGATCCAGCGCACGATGGTGGAGACCGCGTCCGCAGTGTTGACCATAAAGTTCTTAGTCGTGTCACTTCCCAGGCGCTTCATCGCCAAGCCGAACAGGCAGGCCCACATCAGGATGCCGATGTAGTTGCCGTTCATGATCGACGCCACCGGGTTGGAAACAATGTTGGCCAGCAGCGTGTGCATGACGTCACCCAGACCCTGCGGCACAACGTCCGCCGTGGCGGCCTCGGCCAGAACCAGCGTCTGCGGGAACAGCTTGCTGGTCAACACGCTCAGCGCCGCGGCCACAAAGGTCGTCAGCATATACAGCCAGACAACGGTGCCGAAGCGGCGGTCCAGCTTGGATGAACCCTGTGCCAGTGCGCTGGCAACGATGACGAAAACCAGCACCGGGGCAATGCCCTTCAACGCGCCGACAAACAGGCTGCCGAATTCTTCCAGCCATACGGCACCGGGGCAGATCAGCGCCAGCGCCGCGCCGATAAGCAGACCGATGGCAATACGCAGGATCAAGCTGGTCTCGTTGTACTTGGCGGCCAGCGACTTGACCGCCTTGGTGAATCGATTCATGTGAAGCTCCTCTTCCTTATTATAATAGTCTGGCACGCTTTGCAGGGTGTGTGCCGTTTGCAGCCGCCCGCACAGGCGGCTCGCGTGACAATCCACATTATAGCGCATCCCGTGCAGATTGCAAGAGAAGTACAGCTGTAGTACCATCAAAAACAGTCAATTCTGGTCGGTGTAACGTGGGAAAAAAATTGCAAAAAATGTTTTTGTGCGCGGGATAGGTGTATTTGTACCGCGTACATTTCGCAGTTGCATAGGGCATCACGCCTACAGCGCCGCAGGGGTCAATGCTCGCCAGCGACCCGGGACGTTTGCAGTAATGGCAAGGCTCCGCGGGCGGATATGGAATCCGCCCCTACGGTGCGGGGGACGATGCTTGTTATCCCAGACAAATCACTAAAACAAAAAATCCCCGAACAAACGTTCGAGGATTTTGGTGCGGATGAAGGGATTTGAACCCACACTCTTTTAAGGGAACTAGAACCTGAATCTAGCGCGTCTGCCAGTTCCGCCACATCCGCTTATTTTGTTTGGCCGCCTCACCGGCGACGAGTATTATTATAACCAGCAGTACCACTTTTGTCAACAGATATTTTCATATTTTTTTTAATTTTTTCAAATTTGTTTCGCAAAGCAAGAAACAAACGGTAGAACGTCGCTTCCCGCTTGCCTATCTTTTGCTTTTGCCTTTTCTTTCACACAAAAGTGTTTCCTTTACTTCGTGTGCGGCTCCGGGCTGCTGTCAATCAGAGCTTGGCGCAGCGGAAGGAAGCTGAAATGAAAGTCATCATACCCGCTCTTGCACTCCTGCAGATAGCGGCGGGAAGGAACACCCAAGGGATGGCTGGCGGGCAGGGTGTAAAGGATTGCTTCAATATTATGCAGAACTTCCCGTCGCGTAGTGACGTCCCAGACACACTGTACCTGCATTGTCTGCTTCTGGTAGAAATAAGGAACCCCCGCATAGACATCCAGAGCCTGCTCGTCTTTATCAGAAATCTCATAAACCCCGCAGCCCACCATAGACGGGCACCAGGGCTGCTGAAAATCCGTGGTCAAAAAGCAGCCGTTCTTGGAACCACGGAAGACCAGGCGCACACCGAATAAATATGTATACCCGACCACACGGGCATTGGGGCAACGCTGGCGCATCTGCACCAGGTTGAGGTTGGGACCGTAAGCCAAGTAATACTTCATTTTCAGTTTGCCTCCATTTTACAATTCCGTAATAATTATATTGTAATTCTGATATGTCGATAACGCAAGGCACCAAGTTACACAAACTTATTACCTTGGGATTGTTGGGGTTTCTGTTGTTCTGCTGTTTTTATGGGCAATTACGGTATAAATAGTTTAGATTGTGAGACTTCACCTCAAAATCGGACGGCAACGGCATGACTGGATGGTTCTAAGATCATATCGTTTTTTCATGTGTTTACAGCTTTTCAGGCTGGTGAAAATATGCTATGATAAAATTGTTCATTTTGGATTGCGGCGTTGGAAAAATCGGGGCTCTGTCCCCTGCCGAATCCGCAGCAGGCCGTGGTAGTGGCGGCTGAACATAATGATGGCCAGGGCCAAAGTTAGAATGCCGCTTTCTGGGCCATAGGAAAGCCACGCGGGCAGGATGGCCAGCGCTGGGATCACCACAGCCCCCAACGGCAGGTAGCCGAGCCACAGGACCAGTGCCCCGCCAGCGATGCAGCAAAGCGTGCCCCAAAACGGAAGATACAAAACGAGCCAAACGCAGGTTACCGCAACCCCCTTGCCGCCGCGGAACCTTGCCCATGCGGGATAGTTATGGCCCAGCACTGCGCCAAGCCCGGTATATAAAATCGACGCCTGCCCGATCAGTGGTGCCGTAGCATAATACGCCGCACCGCAGGCAGCAACCGTTTTTAACGTATCACCTGCCAGGGTTAGCAACCCGGCCCCCTTGCCCAGTTGGGCCATGATATTAGCCATGCCGGGGTTGCCGGTGCCAAGCTGCCGCGCGCTTTTGCCGGAAACAACGCGGGCGACAACTTCTGCCGTAAGAAAACTGCCGAACAGATAACCCAGCAGGATACAGGCCAGCCGGGCGGCCAAGGCGTCTGGATGCATAAATGATAGCTCCTTTTTACCACTGTTTGGGCAGCAGTTATCTTTTATTATATTATAGTCCCCTGTGCAAGGGGGCAATACGAGGGATATTCATGAATTTTGATGAGCTGAAACAGCAATGCCTGGCGTGCCAGCGCTGCGGATTGTGTGAGACCCGCACCCATGTGGTGTTTGGGCAGGGTGTGCCGGACGCCGAGGTTCTTTTTGTGGGCGAAGGCCCCGGCGCCAACGAGGACGCACAAGGCCTGCCGTTTGTGGGCCGCAGCGGCCAGCTGCTGGACCATTACCTGGAAGCGATTGACCTTGACCGCAGCAAAAATATTTATATTGCCAATATTGTTAAGTGCCGCCCGCCAGAAAACCGCGACCCTGCCCCGGAAGAATCCGCCGCCTGCCTCCCGTGGCTGCGCATGCAGTTCCGGCTGCTGCGCCCAAAAATTGTGGTGTGCTTGGGCCGCATTGCCGCCCAGCAGATGATTGGAAAAGACTTTTCCGTCACGCGGGACCACGGTAAGTTTTTTGATAAGCAGGGCACATTGTTTATGGCAACTCTGCACCCGGCAGCGCTGCTGCGCAACCCAAAAAGCAAAATATCCGCGTTTGAAGATTTTGTAGCCCTGCGCGAGAAAATTGAGCAGGTGTGTGACCATACCTATAACCGCAGCTGACTGCCCCTGACAGGAGGACGAGCCCTTGCAGGAACCTGTATCCCCAATACAAATCACGCTGCCGGTGCGCCGGCTGGTGGAATTCTTGCGCCGGGTTGGCAGCATTGACAACCGCTTTACCGGCTTTGACCGCGCCAATGAGGGCGCACGCATCCACCGCAAATTGCAGCGCGCCGCTGTAAAAGAACATGCCGATTACGCCGCGGAGGTATTTCTTCGCGGTATTTTTGCGTATGAAGAAATTGAATTTACGCTGGAAGGCCGCGCCGATGGCATTTTTACCGCAGCGGACGGTGTTACCGTGGTGGATGAGATCAAGACCACCGCATGCCCGGCGGCAGATATTACCCCGGATTTTGCACCGGAGCACTGGGCACAGGCTATTGTGTATGCAGCAATTTATGCGGCACAGCATGAGTTGGAAGAGATGCGGGTTCAGCTGACCTATTTCCAGGTAGATGAAGAGCTGATTCTGCGGTTTGAGCGGCATTACACCGCGCAGCAGCTGCAGGAGGAAGTGGAAGCCCTGCTGGCGGAATATGCCCCCTGGGCGCGGCGGGCGGTTGAGTGGAAAAAGGCCCGGAACTCGGATTTGCAGGCCATGCAGTTCCCTTTCCCTGCGTATCGCCCCGGGCAGCGCGCGATGGCGGGCGAGGTATACAAAGTGTGCCGGGACGGCGGTCAGCTTTTGTGCCAGGCACCAACCGGGATTGGTAAATCCATGAGCGTGCTGTTCCCTGCCCTGAAATCTATGGGCAATGAGAGTGTGGGACCGATTTTTTATTTAACGGCCCGCGGCACAACCCGTACGGCAGCGGAAAACGCACTGGCTATCCTGCGCAATACCGAGCCGGAACTGCACCTGCGCAGTGTAACGCTGACAGCGAAAGACAAGATCTGCCTGTGTGAGACGCGGGAATGTACCCCGGAAGCCTGCCCCTATGCCAACGGGTATTATGCCCGCATCAAAGATGCTCTCTGGGATATGCTGGATGTCCCCTGCCTGACGGCGGAAACCTTGCAGGAATATGCAGAACGCCACACGGTATGCCCCTTTGAGCTGGGGCTGGACAGCAGCCTGTGGAGCGATGTTATTATTGGGGATTACAATTATCTGTTTGATCCGGTTGTACATCTGGTGCGATTTTTTGAATCTGCCGGGGATTATATCTTCCTGGTGGACGAAGCGCACAACCTGCCGGGGCGTGCGCGGGAAATGCACAGCGCTGCCCTGACCAAAACCAGCTTTTATGAAGCGAAGAAGCTGTTGGGCAAAGGCAAAAGCAGCCTGAAAAACGCTCTGACCAAAGTAAATGATGTATTTATTGAATGGCGCCACCGTGCCGAGGAAGAAACTGCCGCCAGAGATGAACGGTTTGGCAAAACATTCTTTCTAAAAGAGCGCAGCGAGGAGTTTGATCACCTGCTGAACCGCCTGTGTGAACCGTTGGAAGCATGGCTGGACGACCACCGAGAACCGGATGAAACCCACACGGCACTGCTGCAGTTGTATTTTGATGTGCGGGCCTGGCTGCGCGTAGCGGATACCTTTGACGATCATTTTGTGCTCTTGGACATTGGAAAGACGATTGACATGTTTATTGTAGGTAAAGGCTTCATCATCTTTGGACATTAGACAACTGACCGTTGAAAAACCAAGTTGTTTGAGCGCTGAAACTCTCAGATGTCCATCAAGCAGGAGATATTTTCCATTTTTCACCGTAACAACGGGAGGTTCGATAATTCCCACTTCCTTTATTGAGGCGAGAATAACCTGAAATTTTCTACCCATTAATAATTGAGGAGGAACTTCCTTAGAAAAATGCAATTCTTCAATATTAATCTTGAGAATTTCGTTTTCAAAGGCGGGAAGCAATAGTTGTTCAGACATCTTGATTGACCTTTTCTGATATAAATTGCGGCAATTTTTCTAAATTTTCAGCTTTTAACAGGTTGGCAAAATTACTGTCTACCAAAAGTTTCTTAAAACTTTCAATCAAGAATATAAGCGTACTTTCCACTTTATCCGCTTTTCTGATCAGCAAACGCTTTTTGCTTATTTCCTGTTCATATATCTTGTTTAAATCCGCCGGAGATAGAGGTTTGTGCTGATGCGCTCTTGAGCGCAGGCCTTTTCCGCTTTTTTTACGTTGTTCTATGATTTTTTTTATTTGTCCGATTTTATTTCCGCGGATTAGATTTTGTTCATAGGCATCCTGCAACAGTGATTGCATTTCGCTGTCCGGCGTTTCTATGATTTGAATTGCAACGTTCAGCGGCACTTTGTTTGTTTCAACGGCATTAATTAATCTTTCTTCGCCACGATCCTGCAATTTTAACATTTGGTTGATGTAATCCTTTCCCAATCCTGTTTTCTCCGCTATTTCATTGGAATTGTAACCATTGTCTCTCAGCTGTTTCACATTTTTAAAAAGCTCATACGGCTGGTAATTTTTGCGGGCGATGTTTTCAACCAGACTCATGATAAGAGAATCTTCCTCATTGGCATCGACAATAATAGCAGGAATAGTTGTTTGATTTTTTGCCATATAGGCTTCAAGCCTGCCTTGTCCACAAACTAAATCATATTCATATCCATCTTGTGGAACAGCTTTTTTGGAAATCGTAATCGGGCGCTTTAATCCAACATCTTCAATATTTTGACGGATTTCTTTGGCTATTTGTTTGTTACGTTCTCTGGGATTTAGCACGAAAATTTTATTGATTTCCACGTTGCGCAATTCTCTGTTCATTGTTTTACCTCCCGGATAGATATGCATTTCGCCATTTCGTAAAGATAGTCCATGTTCTCAAAACGGTAAGAATCGATAAATCCCGCATTGTGTTCATCCAACTTTATATTTGGAAGTCTAAAATCCAGTGAAGGAAGCAGGTAATAGTCTAACACGCCGGCATTATCCGCCTTCATCCTGACGGCGATGGTTACATCCGGATTGAGAATTGTGTCGAAGCGTACTTTCCAGCGGTATTTTCCGTTGTTTAGGCTGTTGCATCGGCAAATGACCAAAGATGCGGAAAACATATCGTTAACATTAAGCAAATTTCCACTTTCATTTAGTTTAACCTCCGCTCCGCAATCCATAAGCTTTTGTATGGTGTCTTGGATATTTTCCTGATGCAACTCCCGCAAATATCTGTTAATCTCGACATATCTGAAATCCCGTCCCGGATCAAAACCAATCAGCCGGTAGGCGCGTACCAATCCACCAAACCGTCCCGAATAAGCTGCGCTGGAAGGCATGTCTTCTGCCTCATCTATGACTATGGCTGATAAATATCCTTTTTTATTCTGCAATTCTTTAAGTTTTTGCAACATTTCTTCATCGGAGAGTTTTCTGCATCGGGCGGCAAATATCCCTTTAGCCATAAAAAACAGACTGGGATCGACGATACCCTGAAAAGCCTGATCTTTCCTGATCCACATGTCTTCTGGATTGCGTACCCTTTTTATTTTTAACTTAAATGATATGCGGTTGAATATATTGTTCCCTATATATTTTTCGTTGCTGAGAACTTCCCGAACCGTTGCTTTGGTCCACTCTTTGTTTAGATCCGTTCTAACACCCCTGCGGTTCAGTTCATCAGCTATCCATCCTTCATTTCTGCCTTCGCAGACAAACGCCCTGTACATCCAACGGACGTTTTCCTGTTCTTCTTCAGATCCCGGCACCAAGATTACCCGATCTGTTGCAATGCTCTTATGTTCACCCCGTGCCAAAATTCCCTTATGATTTCCATGTTCATCAATCAACATTCTTCTCAAGCCGTATCCGGCGGGTCCGCCCTGTCTGTATCCCAGTGTTATAAGTCTTGACTGTCCCGTAAATACTTTGCCCGACAGTTCCCGGCTGTATTCTGCGGCCATTGTTCTTTTCACGCCTTTGACAATAGTGGATATCGGACTGTCGTCATTTTCAAATTGCTCGGCACAGTACTGCACGCGAACCCCGGAACGCTTGCATATATATTCGTAGTAGGCGCTTTCGTCCGCATCTTGGAATCTTCCCCAACGCGTGACATCCAGAACCAATATGGCCTTGTATTTGACGTTTTTGTTTTGAACATCATCAATCATCCGTTGCAAAGATGCTCTACCGGCAATATTTAAACCGCTTTTCCCCTCATCAGAATATATTTGTATTATTTCGTAGCCGTGCTTATCCGCATAGTCTCGTATTGCCGCCATTTGATTTTCCGGGGAATATTTCTGGTGTTCCGTCGACATGCGCACATATGCGGCCGCTTTTGTTTTCTCCTCCATTTTTGTATAGTTTAACAGCATATTTTTCTCTTCTTAACATTAAAAATTTTCAATGGCATTGTACCATTTCTTTTTAATTGTTAATGAAAGGATATAAAATGTCTAATACTAAAAAGCACCAGAAGTGGTGCAAAAAAACACTTGACGTCATTGTTTTTACAAACAACGGGGATTTATCTGAAGCGCTGAAAAGAATGCTCGCAGAGCATTATCGACGCAATGTATCAAAACATGTCGCTCATGATCTTTCCCTAAATTTGTATACAGTGCGCAACTGGTACAACAAAGGTACTGGATTGAAGGCCTATGATTTGCTTAAGTTGTTGGAAAACTACGACTTTATTCGTAATTTTCTCGGTTTTAGAAAAATCATCCCCAATAATCGGATAACAGGAAAGAAAAACAGGGAAGAAATACGTAAGAAAATCCTTGATTTACTTTCAAATAATCCGAAAATGACAATGAATGAGCTGGCACTGGCTCTTGAAATTACGCCAAAATCGGTGGAATGGAGGCTGTATCAGCTTGTTAAAGAGAAGAAAGTCGCCCGAATAGGCGCTGCAAAAAACGGCATGTGGCTGGTTCGGAGATAAAATTTCTTTATTGATTTTTTACATTATTATTGTAGTGTATGCATAGGCATGGGTTTACTGTCTGTGCTTAGCGCCGGAAAAATGGCGCGGAGGTCGTAAGAAACCTTTCCTTATGCGGCGTGGGATATTCGCCGTTAGATTTGTCGCCTGCATTTTGCGGGCGGTGATGAATATATCCCCGATTGAAACTGTGTTTTGGTCGGGGAGCTTTTAGCGTATGCAACAGGAGTCCCCGGACTTCAAAAGGCTAAAAGGATCAACTCATAAGGATGATTTCTTAACTCTCCGGCCGCCTTAATTCCAAGGTGGTCTTTTTATATGTGGGTTGATGCTAAAAATATTTTTTTATGCACTTTTATATTACTGCTTAACGGTTCAGACCGCCCACCCCGTGGTGGAAATAGCTTTTACTCCGTCAAAAGTGTGTGAAGAAAAAATTATCGAACTTATTAATAACAGCCGGAGCTCTATTGATGTTGCTGTATATTCCATAAACAATCAACAAATTATAGATGCCCTGTACAGAGCCAGACAAAGGGATGTTTCCATTCGTATCCTGACAGATAAGTTGCAAGCTTCCGGAAAGTACTCAAAAGTTGAGGAAATGCATAGCAATGGCCTGAATATCCGAGTGCATACAAAAAATAAGATTGAACATAACAAATTTGCTGTCTTTGACGGAAAATCCGCATCAACCGGTTCGTTCAACTGGACGAATGCCGCTACCAGCAAAAACAGCGAAAATTGCTTGTTTTTGATAAATGAACTTGATTATGCAAAAATTTATCAACAGCGTTTTGAGGAATTATGGAAGATGAATACGGAAACCAAATCTGAGCAATGGTTTGAAAAACGGAGAATAAGAAATGAACATAAAAATTAAGTCTCTTGAAACAGGCATGCTGATTGTCTAAGGAAGCGCGCATGCAGCTGGATAATCCGAGAGATAGAAAGGTAAATTAAATGAGTAGAACAAAAAGAGTATTCGGATTGGGAAGTTTTTTCCTATCAGATGAAGAAAGAAAAGAAGTCCATAGATATTTAATGATGCAGTTGCAAGGCAAACTTCCACAGCCTATCGAAAATTTAACCTTAAACAAATATTTTGAACTGGTTAAAGAAATAGAATTGGCTTTTTGCGATGAGAATGGTTTTTCAAAACGTTTTGCCATGACCGGATTGCGGCTCGGCTATGTGTTTTGGATATGAAGATAGACTGGTTAATTTCAAAAACATGGAGGCGGAAGAAGTTGCACGAAGGACAATGGATGGAAGGCAAATGTTTTATTCTGACTACGGACATCCGGAAGGTGTTTTGGCCGACCGAGACCACGATAGTCCAGAAGAATTCAAGTGGTGGCTGTTTAACTATGTCCATCTGGGACATCCCTGGGAAACATCTGTAGGTAACTTTAATCCAGG
>ENA-OURV01003138-OURV01003138.1-human-gut-metagenome-genome-assembly--contig:-NODE-3138-length-10719-cov-5.585053_pt1 | contig 10719 bp, 6 predicted proteins | sample MGYA00242141_ERZ509072 | MGnify/ENA primary metagenome ERZ509072 (study PRJEB26280, sample SAMEA2338763) | human gut metagenome | biome: human gut; feature: human-associated habitat; material: faeces... | reverse complement strand
GAAAAGCCGTCGTAGGAGTCCGATTCCCCCTGGTACCATATGGTTCCCCTCGCGGAATATCCGCGCAGAGGGTTTATTCTCAGGTTAAAGAGCATGGAAGGGGTTGACCATTTGTCGGGCGAGTCGGGCCACGGCGCGAGGAACGGCGCAACAGTCCAAGCTGGCGGGGGTTCTTTGCCTTCGGCTTTCGCCTTTTTTACGCGCTCGTCGTATGTGCGCACTTCCTCGTCGAATTTCGCCTTTTCTTTTTTGTAGTCGTATTTTTTTGAGCGCTCGGCAAATCCCTTTCTCTCCTTTTCAAAGAAGGGAGAAGTATTGTAGGTTTGCCTGCTTACCCATGCCGCCATTCTTGTGCCGGAGGTTCCGGTGTAAATTATCCCGACGGGCATTCTTATTTTTTTAGAGAGTTCCGCCGCAAATATGTATGGTATTCCTTGCAGCCTTCCAGCGTTCTTTGGGCTTGGAATTATCCACGAACTGCCTTCCGGGAATTCGGTTTCGGGGTTTTTGCCAATTCCTTCGGCGCTAAACATTTTGTTGCTTGAACCTCCCTCCAAAAAGTATCTTACGTTTGAGCCAGACGCCGATTCTATATATTCTTCCGCGCCATCGACTCCTTTGAGAGAAAAGTCCATGTTGGATTGGCCTCCCGCAATCCATATTTCCCCAAACAGCACATTGGAAAAGGTTTTTGCCAATTTGGAGTTTTCATATATTTTGACTTCATGAGGCTCGAAAGAGCCATCCGGCGTTCCAATAGGAATCATCCATTTGCCTTTTTTGTCGGCTACTACCGAGGATTTGTTCCCGCATATTTCGATTTCTACTTTTGCGTTCGGTTCTGATGTCCCCCATATTCTCGCGTAGTTTTGCTGCAGCATCATGCCGTCCGAAAAAATGGCGGGGGTTTTTATTTCGGCATGCGCGCAAAGGGCTGCGAAAGCGGATATTAACGTAGTAAAATACAAAAGTTTCATTCTTAAATTATTTGGGAAATTTGGGAAAATTTCGAGAATAAAAACGAATAAAATTTTTATTGAAGCCACATGAAAAAATGACATTATATTCTGCCTAATATGCGCTGTGAATTATATGCGGCGCGGAGTTAATTACAAATATATTGCTGTATGAAAAATAAGTTGTTGATTTTTGCATTATCCGCTCTGACGGCAGTGTTCTACGGTTGCTCTACGCTCATTCCGGACGAGTCGTACGACGTAGTCGTTTATGGCGGAACTTCGGCGGGAGTGACTTCCGCGGTCCAGGCGGCGAAGTCCGGTAAAAAGGTCGTATTGATTGCGCCTGAGGGAAGGCTTGGGGCGATGTCGAGCTCGGGGCTCGGAATGACGGACTCCGGCAAAACTGCCACAATCGGTGGGTTGTCCCGCGAATTCTACCATAGAATATGGAAGGAATACCAAAAACCCGAAACTTGGAAATGGCAGAAGCGCGAAAACTTTAAGGCCAGAGGCCAGGGCACAAAGGCAATCGACGACGAACACAAAGTTATGTGGATATTCGAGCCTTCCGTCGCTGAAAGGGTATTTGAAAATTGGATAAAAGAGCACAAAAACATAAAGCTTGTAAGAGGCGAATGGCTCGACAGGGAGTCTGGCGTAGAGAAGAACGGAAGCAGGATTGTCGCGATTTCCACGCTTGAAGGCAACAGGTATCCAGGCAAGATGTTTATCGACTGCACCTTTGAAGGCGACCTCATGGCGGCGGCAGGGGTAAAATATTTTGTCGGCCGCGAAAGCAACGCGCAGTTCGGCGAGGACTACAACGGTTTCACTTGTCACACTGAAAAGGAGTGATACAAGTGAAACCTCAGACCGCTGACGAACTGCGCGCAATGTATCTGCGCTTCTTTGAAAACCACGGACACGCACCATCGTCTTAGCGATGGCATCAATAGGACCGAGGTTGTACTTTTTATAATAGTAGTCCACCAGCTTGATGACCACTTCCGTATCCGTCTGACTATAGAATGTATAACCGTGCTTCAGCAGCTTTTCTTTCAGTTCGGTATAGTTCTCGATGATGCCGTTATGTACGCCAACGACCTCAGACTCCACTGTGCCGGAACCGGAACGGCTACAGTTACCGGAAACATGCGGATGTGCATTCGTCTGGCTCGGCTCACCGTGGGTTGCCCAACGGGTATGGCCAATACCACAAGTTCCTTTCAGTGCATTACCGTTATCGGTTTTCTCAATCAGATTGGACAGACGGCCTTTTGCTTTCACGACCTGTGCCAGTGCTTCTCCATCCCGGACAGCCAATCCAGCCGAGTCATATCCTCTATACTCCAGTTTAGACAGGCCATCCAGCAGGATCGGTGCCGCCTGTCGATTTCCTGTAAATCCAACGATTCCACACATAGGTTTTGCCCCTCCTATTATTCATTTTTCTATGATACTTTTCCACTTACACAAAACGACTCCGGACACTGCCAGAGTCGTCATTGACTTTATACCTTATATCCCTTTTCGCAGATCACATTGACCACTTCATCAACATACTTCTGGCAGGTATCATGGTCAGGTGCTTCCACCATCACACGAACGACCGGCTCAGTGCCGGACTCACGAACCAGAATACGGCCAGTATCGCCCAGTGCCTCAGCAACCTTAGACACGGCTTCCTGCACAGCAGGATCATTCTGTGCAGCCTTCTTATCGGTCACACGAACATTCTCCAACACCTGCGGATAGATCTTCAGCGGTGCCGCCAACTCGCTCATCGGCTTCTTCTTAGCCAGCATGACTTCCATCATCTTCAAACTGGTTAAGATACCATCGCCGGTGCTGGCATATTTGGAGAAGATGATATGACCACTCTGCTCACCACCGATACGACAGCCGTTCTTCGCCATGTACTCGTATACGTACTTGTCGCCCACAGCAGTCTTGGCGTAACCGATACCTTGCTCATCAAACGCTTTGTACAGACCAAAGTTGGACATGACAGTCGTAACCACAGTATTGGTCAGCAGCTTGCCACGCTCTTTCATATAGCAGCCATAGATATACAGGATATGGTCGCCAGTGATGACATTACCCTTCTCGTCCACGCACAGGCAGCGGTCGGCGTCACCATCGAAGGCAAAACCAACATCCAAACCCTTCTCCACAACAAACTTCTGCAGACCCTCAATATGCGTAGAGCCAGCATTGGTGTTGATGTTCGTGCCGTTCGGCTGATTATTGATTACATAGGTATCAGCACCCAGGGCATCGAAAACGCTCTTAGCGATATTCCAGCTGGAACCATTGGCGCAGTCCAGGCCGACCTTGACACCTTTGAAGGAATAGATACCCAAAGAGATCAGATAGCCCATATAACGGTTACGGCCTGCCACGTAGTCCACCGTGCAGCCGATGTGCTCACGACGAGCAAAGGGCAGTTCCGGCCAGTCCTTATCGAACACATGGAGCTTTCCGTCGATATAATCCTCCACCAGCAGCAGGGTCTCCTCTGGCATCTTCTCGCCGTAGCAGTCGATCAGCTTGATGCCGTTATCATAGTAGGGATTGTGGCTGGCAGAGATCATGATGCCACAGTCAAAGTCATCCACACGAGCAATGTAAGCCACAGACGGCGTGGTCGTAACATGCAACAGATAGGCATCTGCACCAGAAGCAGTCAACCCAGCGACCAAGCTGTACTCAAACATATAGGAGCTACGGCGGGTATCCTTGCCGATGACAATGCGAGCAGAATCGGTGTCACCATTGCGTTCACGCAGTGCATTATAATACCAGCCAAGGAAGCGCCCTACTTTATAGGCATGATCTGCTGTTAATGTAATTCCGGCTTCACCACGGAAGCCATCTGTTCCAAAATACTTTCCCATCTTAAATCTTCCTCCTAATACTATTCTTCTAATTTAAACGTATAGTATCTCATGCACTAATATCAACGAGTGCCTCGTATTCACTAATCTACAAATATTCAGTTTTTCAATAACACACCACCCTTCCTCAGTCATTGATTACCCGCTAATTGTTGTTCCCCATACACTGTCATCATAATCTTCTTAATCGTTCCTTGTACATCCAGATAATTCGTATTATGGCTTGCATGAGACTCATTTGCTTCGCCCTTGACCACGAACTTGTCGCAGTATAAATTGCAGTTGTCAGTAGCCGCGCGTAAATAGTGACCCATATTCTCACCACGCAAGCGCTCATCACGTGTTATCAAAGTCTCAAACAAATCATCTTCATGACGAGCGCCAATGATATTCGTTCAAATATCATCAAAGAACTACTGAATAACCTTTGCAAGATTGCCTATGGTAAAAGCATCCACCTTCTGGACAAACAAAACGCTAAGGTTTGCATGTTGGAACTTAAACACAAATATACTCACATCGGGGGCCGACCCCCGAGAGTTCTCGGCAAGACTTGAATTGTTATTTTTTGTGTTCTAGGCTCAAATTGACTCTACTAGTTATTTTTCATTTTTTTCAAAGCCGCTAACGCAATTTTTATTCCTGCAATCATCCCAATGCAAATTAATGTATACCTTAACACAGTATAACGATACAATACTAAACCGAACAACGCAGCTATGATCGTTAATATTGCCATAAACAAGACTGCCTTATCATTATATACCGATTTATTTCCAGTTTCTTTGAGATGAACCTTTCTTGCAAATATAACTTGTGCACCTGCTAACACTATATATGCTACCAGTGTAGTATATGCAGCTGCCATATAGCCAAAAATATTTATACATATGAAATTCAGTATAAGATTTACAATAGCTGCGATAGTCGAAGAATACATTATATAATTAGTTTTTTTATGGTATATGAGTAAATTAGAGTACATATTTGATACAGAAGTCAAAAACACTCCTGCTGCAATAGGCGGCATAATATAAATTGCTTCATAATATTCCTTAGTAGCTAATATTCTAACTATTTCTGGCGCTAAAAAAGTAAGCATAACTGCAATAATAGCATACGATCCCATTAAAGCTAATGATAATTCTCTAATTTTATTATCTTTTTTACTTATATTCTGATATAAATACGGTATAAATGATGAATTAATTGCACTCCAAACTAATAGTGAAATTGAGCTTACAGTATATAAAGTACTATATATTCCAACCGCATCATTTCCCACCATTTTGCTTATCATCATTCGATCAGAAACACTTAAAATCTGTGCTGCAAAAGCATAACCAATAAGAGGAGCGCTCAGCTTCAAAGAGTATTTCCAATACTTTATATTTACTATCGTTTTCCCTTTTGCATATATTTTAATCCATATAACCGCCGAAATCGCCATTGTTGCTATGTTAGTTGCATACAATCGGCCCACCACAACTTGATCCGATCCCGCTTTATTTAAATATAAAACAACTATCACGGAGAATATTGTTGATGCTAAAGCTGATCCCATTGTCAATGCACCAGCTAATTTATATTTATATTCATATCTTTGTCTTAACAGCCAAAAATCCTGCGCCGGTGCAAAGAAAAACATTACTAGCATCAAAATTATCAGCACAGAAGGCAACCCTATAATTCTATTCCAAATATCAGGTATGAGGAAATAAATACATCCTAGAACAATTGCCATCATTGATGTTAATGTCAAAACAGCCGATTGATATTGATCCCTTTCCCCCTCAAAGTCTTTCATCGCTGCCTGAAATCCACCTGATGTTAATGATAGTGTTGCAATTACGCTCAACAAAGAATACCAGGAGTTATATAAATTAACCATTCCTATTTCGCTTGTAGACATTATTCTCGTGAAAATTGGAACTGTAATCATTGATAATCCTCGTGAAAAAACAGATGCCATGGTATAAACCACTGCTGCTTTTACACCCAAAGGAATATTTTGTAGCCTTTCCTTTAGCATTTTATTCTCCTACAATGTATTTCCGGGTAACCCCACAGCATCCTGCCGTGTTGCCATCCAACTTATTGCCTAAGCTGTAGAATAAGAACGTAATAGCCTGACACCATTTTATCTGGGCTTACACGCCCGCTAAGGAATCAGTCAGCTGTAGTTCTAATTCGCAGCATTCGATTTACGCAGGTATCTGGAATTCCAGCCAGAACCATATTTCTGTTCATCTCAAACGTAAAAAAGGAAAAAGCATAGCAAAAAACATCTAATATCAAGAGTACTTCTGTAGCATGATTTCTGGATTCTTATAAGAATCCTCCTCTCCAGACCCTTCCTTCAATCCCTTCTTCCTGATTTTCTGTTTGGACAAAGAGCAGTCCCTAGATGTTTCACATTCAGTACTAGACTTTATAACACTATTTACATTCAAACGCAGACTCACTTACACTTATTCAAAAATGCATTAAATTGTTCTATATATTTATCAGGCGTAAACAGTTCATTTGCTGTTGTCAATGCATTATTTTTTATTTCTTCAATTTGTTCTCTTGACAAATCGATAATACTAAGCAATGTGGTTTCTAATGTATTCAGGTCATTATTTCTAACAAGAAATCCATTATATTTATCTTTTACAAATAGATCCGTGCCTCCTACAGATGTGCAAATACTAGGAACCCCTAACATCATTGCCTCGCAAAACTTTGTCGAAACTCCTGCTTTCGCATATCTTTTATTCATCCGTAATAGAACCGACAAATCTGCCTTTTCCACTATACTTAGCGTCTTGTCATGTGACAATCTTCCATGACAGTAAATTCCATATTTTTCTAATTCATCGTTCCCTACCAATTTCTGCACTTGCATCTTATCAGGGCCAATTATATCAATGACAACACGTACTTCATCAGTATTTAATCGAATTATCGCATGTAATAGAGTATCAATATAATCCTTCGAAGCCAATGCGCCTGCATAAACAATTTTCAGCACTTTTCTATTATCTGAATTTTCTCTTATTAATTTTTTCTTTTTATCAGCTTCTGGGAAAATTGGCGGTAACAAAATAGTATTACAGTTTTGCTCTAAATAATGTTGATACAAATATTTGCTTATTGCTATAACATTGCCAACTTTTTTATCGATATATTTTTTTTGTAAGTCTTTTTCTGTATTAATAACTCTCGGAATAATTCCCCGATAATCTTTAGGGTTTCTCCATTCCGTAGTTTCTATTACCAACTTAAATCCTTCTTTTTTAGAAAGATTTAACATTTTCAAAACATATAGTATCGAATTCGGCTCATATAAAATGATTATATCAGGTTTTATTTTGTCAAGAAATTTTAGTGTTTGCTTAAAATAAAATTTCCCAGATACTTGGTCCAAATTCCAAAAAGCGCCTCTTACCTTTCCCCGCCCCGGATAAGGATCCATATATTGGTATGCCACCTCATCTACTTCTTCCATTCTTTTGCCATCAGAAGCCAACTCACATAACACATGAACTTCATGTCCACAAGATTTCATAAATATAGCTCTATTCCTGACATGAATTGATGAAGCAGTGTCTGGATATCCGACATTTCCAATATATAATATTATCATGAATTGCCATCCTCTCTTTGCTAGGGTGTAAGATTTACAATACACCTAAAAGCTTTAACTTAATCTTCAAATAATTTCTCCCATTCCTTTGCTATTTTCTTTACATTTAGCTGTTCTCTCAACTCACTTGCTTGCTTTCCCAGTCTTTTTGCTTTTTCCGGATTTTTTAGTAATCCTATTATTTCATCCGCAAATATTCTATCATCACCGACAGGTGTAAGTATGCCATTAATATTATTTTTTATAACCATTCTAGCGCCACCTATCGGACAATCTGTACATACCACAGGAAGTCCTATCGCCATAGCTTCCAGCATTGAATTAGACATTCCCTCAAAATCTGATGATGATACAAAAACACTAGCATTCACTATATATGTTTGAACATTTGCTTTTTGTCCCATAAATTTAACATTATCAGAAATATTTAGTTCTTTAGCGTATTTTTCCAATTCCTCTCGTTGCTCGCCTTTACCATATATTTCTAATACATATTCCGGGAACACATCAAGGACTCTTTTCATTGCCCTGAGAAGCATAAATATATTTTTTTGTTGACTTAATCTATTTACAGCTACAATTCTTTTTTCTCTTTCTCCATCATATGGATCCGGAATTGACGAGGTAATAGGATTTGCAATTACTTTTGACTTTTTCTCTAGGCTCTTACCATAATACTGTTTTGCATCTTCGGTTTGGAAAACAACTCTATATGCTTTTTCGTAACTATACTTTACATAAATCTTCTGATACCAATTGTAATAATACTGCGGAGCATTTCTTTCCGATAAAATAAATCTATATTTATTTAGCAAATTCCCCAATATCAGATATTGATATCCCAAGCCCAACGAAATCACATAATCTGGCGCTTGATTTTTCAATAGTTTTTTTAATTCTTTTATTCTAAAAAATATTGCACATTTTCCTGTATTCTCAGGCAAATAATCAATTTTAATTTTCGGATTAATCCTATAATTATTATTTGCCTTTGAAAATACAATAAAGAAAACTTCATAACCGCTTTCACAAAAATAATCGGCTAAGGCAACTGTAACTCTCTCAGCACCGCCTCCACCTAAGCTACCTATTAAAAATGATATCTTTTTCATCAGCCTATGATCTCCCGTAATATTTTTCTCTTAATGCTTTTCCAACAAGCATCATTACAATAACGCCACTATATCCCAACTCAATCTGATAATATGTAGAAACGCCCATATACGCTAGTAATACAAAAAATCCGACAAATTTTGCTGCTCGAATCACTATTCTACTTTGCTCATTATAAATCTTACTGCCTTTTAAAGTAGATGCATATGCACACAACCATGCAATCACTGGGAAGATTCCATAATGGAACATAACAAACATAAACTGATTATCGAAATAAGTATAGTTCTTATTTCCCAAGTAGCTATAAGAAGCATTGATACCCAATCCAAAGATCAAATCCTCCCATGAATGCTGCGCAAAAAAGATTACGTATTGTCCACTTCTGGTATCTTCCATTCCTCTATTAAATAAATTTCCTGTAATCTCTGGAAAAATATAAGAAACTCCCAATACCGCAATAATAATCAGCAAAAATCCCATTAAAATCTTAACAGATCTATTCCTATCACCCAGAACAGCAACAAATATAAATAATAGTATTAATGTCTGTAATACCCATGCTCTTGACTGTGTAATAAATGCAGCAGCGATAATAAGCAACAAATTACAGTATATCAGCTTTCTTTTATCCTTTTGGGGGAAATCCAAAAATGTCATAATGCAAGCAGATGTAAACCAACATGAAAATATTCCTTTATATGACGCATTCATAGGCCATTTTATTCCATAATTAGCCCAAAAAGAAAAAACAGCAATATAAAAACAACAGCAGAAGAGTATATTTATATATGGCAATTTGTTTTCCAATATATTCCATATATTGTCATCAAAACCAAGTAGCGCTGCCACTGGCAACAAAATCACTGATGTAGAAATCGATTCAAAAAAAACAGATTGAGCAGGCGCTTTATCTAAAGCTAATACAGTCCATATCAAATAATATATAATCGAACTTATGAGGCTGTCCCAAACTTTGTGTAAACCTGCTGTGTGGTGTAGAATAGAAGCAGCACACAGGAGGATTACCATATGGCCAGAAAGAATCGCACCCCGGAAGAAAATGCGCGTCGGGAAAAGATCCGTGAGTTGCTGCAGATGACAAACATCGGCAGCATGGATGACATCCAGAATTTGTTCAAAGAGACCATTGCTGAGTTCATGGAGAATGGTTTGGAGGCAGAGCTGGATGAAGAGCTGGGCTACAGCAGGTACGATTACAAGAACAAAGAAACAGACAACAGCCGCAACGGCTACAGCAGCAAAACGCTGCGCACCAGCTTTGGCGATGTGGATGTGTCGGTCCCTCGAGACCGGAAAGGTGAATTTGAGCCCCAGGTACTGAAAAAGAACCAGACCAGCATCAGCCAGGACATTGAGGAGAAAATCCTGTCCATGTACGCCAAAGGGATGAGTACCGGTGACATCGAGGCCCACATCCAGGACATTTACGGCATTTCCGTTTCAGACAGCACAGTCAGCCGGATCACAGACAAGATCTTGCCCATCGCCAAAGAGTGGCAGCAGCGGCCTCTGGAGTCCATCTACGCTGTGGTTTTTCTGGATGCTATCCACTATCATGTCCGCAGCGAAGGACAGATCGTGAAGAAAGCCGTGTACATTGCCATTGGAATCGACCTGGATGGACGGAAAGACGTCCTGGGGATGTGGGTTGGGGAAAATGAGAGCGCCAAGTTCTGGGCGACTGTACTCAATGGCCTGAAAAACCGGGGCGTAGAGGATATTTTCATCGCCTGCACAGACAATTTGACAGGATTTGATGCGGCCATCCACGCCACCTTTCCTCAAACCGAAATCCAGAACTGCATCATCCACCAGCTGCGTAATTCCAGTAAGTATGTGTCCTACAAGGACCTGAAAGCCCTTATGACAGATCTAAAGGCGGTCTATGCAGCCGTAGATGAGCAGGCCGCCTTGAATGCCCTGGACGCTTTTGGGGAGCGCTGGGACAAGAAATACCCAAAAATCTCCCAGTCCTGGCGGGCAGGCTGGGCTAATCTCAGCACCTACTTCAAGTATCCCCAGGAGGTACGCAGACTGATCTACACCACCAACGCCATTGAGAGCCTTAACAGCGGCTATCGCCGTCTGAATAAGC
>ENA-OURV01003135-OURV01003135.1-human-gut-metagenome-genome-assembly--contig:-NODE-3135-length-10737-cov-3.669163_pt1 | contig 10737 bp, 17 predicted proteins | sample MGYA00242141_ERZ509072 | MGnify/ENA primary metagenome ERZ509072 (study PRJEB26280, sample SAMEA2338763) | human gut metagenome | biome: human gut; feature: human-associated habitat; material: faeces... | reverse complement strand
TGCGGCTTGTTTATTATTTCTGACATGTGCCGCGTTTTTTCATAATTATGGTTATTTACTTAATTCTAAAATCCAGCATCGTCTTTCCATCCAATGTCATTTGCACTTTATCGCCCGGTCTGAGTCCCCGGAAACGGAAGGGGTGTCCGCAAAACAGATAATCACCGATTTTCAACGTATGAAACTCAGACGCAAAAGCAACCAATTTTTCAATGCCCACCGGTAAATGCTGTTTATTCCCGGAAGTAACGACTTCACCGTTCACCTTCATTTCATAGTTTGCCTCTCTGGTTTCCTCTATACCCATCAAAGCACTGATAGCACAAGAGCTGTCAAAAGAGGCTGCCATGATCCCGGGTAATTTTTTTGCAATCAGCTGTTCCTCCAGCGAATCGGCATAAAACCGGACTCCGACTCCGATCTCTTCAAAATAACGGCCGGCAAACCGTTCTCCCACACTTTTTCCCAACTTACAAATTCTGACAACCAACTGAGGCACACCGCTCACCTGTTGTGTATAATCCGGTATATAAAAATCCCCGTTATTCCTTAACAGCACATCATCCCCCACCGGTACGACAGCCACCTCTCCGGCGTCGTTATATTCTGCACACAGTATTTTCATACTTCAATCTTATAAATCAAACTACCGGCTTCCCGTTTAGGTACATGATGGACACCATCAGCATCCCTCCAATACCGATAATCCTCCCCTTTCATTTGTTCCAGCACCACCTTTTCTTTCGGTTTTCCCAAAGCAATCACGTAGTTGATTTTCAGCTCTTCGGGTAAGTGAAACAGACGACGTAAATCTTCATTCCGGAAAGCCTTGATTATACATCCTCCCCACCCCTTTTCTACCGCTCCCAATAAAATCGTCTGGGCCTGAATACCGTCATCACACAAACAATTTTCAACAATCCGGGTATCTAACAACTGGATCAGGTAAGCAGCCGGACGTTCTCCTTCTTCAGGTCCGTCCCAATCTTTCAGATATCCCGCCCAAGCCAGCTGTGGAAAAACCTCCGCACACTTTTCCTCCTCATGAACAATTACATATTTCAAGGCTTGTGCATTCCGGGCGGAAGCACACAAACAAGTCAAACCGACCAATTCTGTCAATTCTTCCTCTGAAATCCGTACCTCTTGCTCAAACCGCCGATAACTACGATTTCTCAATAATAAATCTTTCAACATATCTATTTACTTTCAGGTTTATCCTATTTTCGCTGTTTTAATCATTATAAATTGTAAATTTGCCGATACCAGTAGTCCCTACTGACTATTCAACAAAAATAACAACAAAATACAATAAGCCCAAATAACTCTTTAACTTTTAATTCGATATATGGCTTCTTTTCTTCAGTTACTGGCAAAGGATATTATCCGGAAATACGGTACGGATTTCGCCGATCTGACTATTATTTTTCCTAATAAAAGAGCCGGTCTCTTTTTGGCCGAAGAACTCTCCCGCCAAATCGACCGTCCGGTGTGGATGCCGGAGATCCTGACCTTGACAGAATACATCGAAAAGCATTCGGGACTGAAAAAAGCCGAAACACTTTCTTTAATTATCAAACTCTACAAATCTTATACGGCCGTATCGGGCTCTTCCGAGAAATTCGAAGATTTCTATTTTTGGGGAAATATGCTACTGGCTGATTTCGACGATATCGACAAATACCTGGTAGATGCCAAAGATCTTTTTTCTAATCTGATAGCACTCAAAGAATTGGATTTGAACTTTCCGTATCTGACCGAAGAACAAATCAAGGAAATGTATGAGTACGATTTGGAACAGTTCAAAAGCGACCGCAGATATGCGATGCACACCCAGTCGATACAGGTGCCTGAGTTTGACGATATCGATGCGGATGAATCGGACAATTCATTGCTAAAGGAATTTTTCGACCAACTCACATGCAATATTGATGACTCCACAGACAAACCTCGTTATTGGTGGATTGAAGAAATAGAAAATCCACAAATAGCAAGAAAACTGAAAACATTGTCCCACATGGATTTAGAAATTATCACTCTGATAGTAATAGATGAATGCAAACACGAAGAAATTGCACAAATCATCGGTGTTTCGGTAAGGACGATTGAACGTAAAAAAGCCATGTTCAAAAAAATATTTTCGGAATATTGAAAAAACGTGTCGGGTTTTAGCCGTTTTCGCTGGCTACCTATTGAGGGGTAAGAAACCAATCCTCCTCGCTGATATTTGACAATTGAATAGCGATATAACAGATACGTTACCGACTCCGCGCGAGAGCGCAAGCTACACAAGCGAACGACAGCCGTCTCACGACGGCAAATGTCCTTCAGGACTTGGACCAATGAGTAGCAATCATTGGAAGGCCATGACAGGGGTTGGGGATAATGATACTTCCGTAATTGCGGGTGCCGGAGAACCCGGCGGCTGGTGAGACGCCAATGAGGTCAGTACGCTGTTGACCGTCTGTTATATGCCCGTGGATAAAACCACAATATCGGGGGTGTCGGGCGACAAATACGATAAGACATATACAATACAAACTATTCAATTTTAGTTATCGTTCTCGCTAAACATCCGTCCATAGTGTGCCGCCTCCTTTAACATTTCCATTACTTCATTTTTTACTTCTCCTTCATTGGCAGAAATAACTTCAACCCCGGTCTCTTTGATCTTCTCGTATACAACGTGGGCAACATCAGCATCAAGAGAAAGAACCTTGAGAGAAGGAATAACAACAGAGTTAAATTCACCGCGACGAGCCTTTGCAATCATCTCATTGAGTGCTCGTCTGCGGTTCACTTCTTCCATGCTGTGTCCACAAAAATCTCTCATTTCATCAACAACGGTGAAGTTATGTAAGTCAGCAACATTCCGGCATCTTTCGATCTGCTTTGCCATTCTTTCGGCAGTTCCTTCTGCCTGCTCGGGGGAGTTTACTCTGCAATAAATACAAACTTTCTTCATTTTATATATCTCCTTTGATTTCAGCTCCACTTTTGATTCGGAGCGTTATTTTTCCGTTTTCATCTACGACGATCTCATCTACTGTTTGAGCAATCAGATCTTCGTCGAGCCCTTTTTCTGTTTGAGACTCTGAGTACATTTCCAAGATAACTTGCGTTAGCTCATCATTCTCTCCTACGCTGCAACAATCGAATTTTGCTGAAGCACATTCCAATATAGAGTTGGCTATCGTTTTGAACTCAACTTTGCTCTGCTCCATCATTCGATTGACTTCATTGGTTAGTCTTGTAATATCAGAATCGGGATGATAGCCGGATCTGTTTCTTCTCTGCAAATTTGCCATTACGGGATTTGAGAGTACCGAATTGATGTTGTCGATGATCGTTTTATCGTCAAGATACACCGAGCATTTACACCCACTTGAACATATCCACTTCTCTCGTGTTTTCCATTTGCTTTTCCGCGCGAAGTGCTTGCCGCATTGACCGCATACAAGCTTGTCCTTGATGAGCTTTGCTGCGGAAGGAAGTTCCGCTTTCTTTGCGCTTCTTCTTTCCCTGCAAGTCTTAACCTTTGAATACAACTCGGCTGAAATGATCGGGGGATATTCCTCGTTCCCAAGATACCGTGCATCGTCTATCATTCGGGCGATGTTGTTCTTGTTCCAAGAAGAATTACTTTCAAAGAACTTTATTGCGCGTTCCGTAAGTGAATCGGCAATTTGCTTGAAGGTTTCTCCCGAGCAGTAACGTTCAAAAACTTCGGTAATAACTGTTGCTTCATCCGCAACTATGACCTTTGCTCCGCTTTCGACCACATATCCATACGGAATTGTTCTTATGCACATTTCCTGCTCACCTCGATTCTTTCTTTTAATGAGAGCTGACCTTTCAATTCAAAGATCAGCGTTCCATCGTGACAAACCTTGATTTTGCTAACGATTGAAGTAAAGAGTGTTTCATCGAACTCGACTATTGCCTTTGGATAATCTTGAATGATCTCCTTGAGCATTTTAAGCTGCTCGATCATCTGCTCATTTTCATTCTCACTCAACAGCTTTAACCTGCGACTTCTCAGTTGGGTTACTTTCGATAGGAATGTGGGTAGGCATATATTTTTTCTTTTGGCAACGGCTTGTGATTGCAAGCACGATCACAGTAGGACTATGCGTATTTCCTACGTTATTTTGAATGACCAACACGGGTCTCTCTCCTCCCTGCTCCGATCCGATAACGGGGTCAAGGTCGGCAATGTAAATCTCACCGCGTCTGATTTTTCTATCCATATCTATGAACCTCCTTTGTTATGCCGAAAATGGCTATGTATGACAAGAGCCGCCAAAAAAGTTTGCTTGGGCGGTTCTCGTAAGAAAAGAAGTGAAAAGAAAGGAGATTTTCACTGTTTAACATTCTTCACAGCACCGACGCTGACTCTTGGTGATCAGAAGTGCGAGGTAGTCGCAAAAGTCGTCGTCAATGGGTTCGTGATTATTCTGCTTGCGGCAGAACTCAAGGAAGTGGAACATCGCATCGAAATCTTCACCGATCTCAATCTCGATGAGTGCTCCCGTTACCGGGCTAACGAAAACACAAGGCTCACCGTCAAGCCAACGGCGCAGGTTCTCACGTTTATCGTTGAACATTGCCGTGCATTTCTTAAATGCCCACCGTGCGTGAATGATACGCACCTCTTTTACTCTCGGGTCGGTATCGTCCCGCATAGCTTCATATCCATTCAGAATAGCTGTCATGTAGCGTGAAAATTCGTGTCTCTTGTTCATTTGTTTAACCTTCCTTTTTAAGTAGTTTTTTGATGCCGTCCTGTGCGGCTCTGATCTTTTTGATACGCCCCTCTAAATGGGCGATGGTCTCTTGGATTTCTTCGTTGCTTGTTGCGTAGTAATAGCCTCGATTGCTTGAGCAAATAGGAACGCCTTTACATCTAAGCTCGTTCACCATTCGTCGGACTTCTGCCCCCTTACAATGGAACCTTGCTTCAATGACTTTGCTCTTAACGGCGTTGGCTTTACCACTATGCTCTTTCTGCATATACCGTTCAAAAGTGTTCATTATACTGCCTTTCCCCTATGAATTTCTTTGAATCGAATACCCATACCATAAGGTTCTTCCCATCAAAGATAAATAGGTATGTATCCGAGCCGCCGTAGGCAGACCTATGTGAAAGGTGGTCTACCGTTTTACCTTTGGCTCTTAACACACCTATTTGTCCTCGACACCCCGGTGTGACCGAACATTGTTCGGCATGGGAAGTCATCAAGCGTCCGATTACGAGTCGGCTCCATAGGAATCTCACCTCCCCCGGGTACTCCGCAGGCAGCGCCTTTCGGCTACTGAAGTATCATTATCCCTCACGTTTGTCATCGCCCTCTGTCGGTGGTAATCCGACTTCACTCAAAGTATCGTTTGATCGCTCCCTCCGTAAAGGGAGATCTTGGCGCACCTTTTGAGCTTGGCTTATTCACTCCTCGCAAATATAACGTGGGTAAAGTGCTTGATGAATGGGTATTCTGTTTTCAAAGATCCTTGAGATTTATCCTCTCTACTTTTCACTGTCACAGATTTCAGAAAAAAATCGAAAAATTTTTAGAAAAATTTTTTCAGCTTGTCCAATATCTGCTGCTTTCGATAGTGAATCGTTGATTGCGAATATCCATTCTTCTTTGCGATATAATCGTTTTGAAAACCGTTTTGAGTCCGGATAAACAAAAAAGCCTCCTCCCGCGCAAGGCAGGAGGAGGCTCAACGTTTCGTATGAAGGCAGTAATGCAGTATGTAAAAAAGCATCGCACGGAAACAAGACAGAGTTATACTCTGTTACTTGCCTTCATACGATGCTTGAGATCTGCGCCCATTCGGGCGGTCTGCCTATACGCTATAAAGTAATTATTTAATTATTTGTATCTGTGTTGATAATACGAATCCGCATATTGGTATCTGCTACGTTGCAGTTTCTTACGCAGCCTGCGGAAATAGGCTACGTTCAAAACCATTTCAGCTTTGCACTTATTGCACTTCACTCTGACGTGTCCTGTTGTGTCTGCGAAAACACCTTCAATGTAATGGGAGCAATATGGACACTTCAGCTCTCTTTCGGGCAGCGAAGTACATTCTTCAAATGAAAGGATCATCTTACGATGAGCTTCGGCTGTAAGCGGTTTATCTTGAAACTTCGGTGCTGTGTTTGGTCTCATTACGCATACACCTCCGACTCAAGGATCTGCTTCATCAGCAATTCTTCAAGAGGATGATAGTCAAGCAGACCGAATTGGCGAAGTCTTATAAACAAAGGTTGGAACCTTACTCCAAGCAAATCAGCCATCTGCTTCATGATTACTCTACCCTCGGGGTCAAATACGTTCTCTCCGTATATTCTGATTGGTTCTCCTTTGTTAAAGCGTTTAAGCGCGTTTTCTACAACAAATCTCGGCAACAAAAGCGCGGCAGCAATTTTGTTTGCTCTTGATTCATTGATATTGAACGCATTGTGGAGCTGCTCTGTCGGAATATATTCGGACAAATCCATATCACGGTTAAAAGATGCAACATTGGTATTGCAGAGCTTATTCATAAGGTAATGCCCTGCTTCGTGCGCCATATTGAATCTGCAACGCTCACGTTGATCGGGAGCGAGATAACACTTATCAACGACCATTGTTTTACGGGGATACAGAACCTCCGTAACCTTACCGTTATTGATTATCTTGAGAGTTCTTGAACCATTGGCAATAAACGCGGTAATCGTTTCATCATCCTCGACGATGCTTTCAAACTCTATCTCCAGACCAAGATAATCGGTAATAAGACCTCTTATATCTATATAATCGGTAGGAGCGTTGTACTTGCGAATGTAATCCAAAACCAAAGCTTCGCAAAACTCCTCGATCTCCATATTAGACATATTAAATTGGTTCATTCGTCACCTCCCATTGCTTATGCAGGCACTTCCTTCTCGACGAACCACTTGCCGTCCTCGTCATAAAGGTCTCTCTGTTTGCCTTCGATCATTACTGTATATCGGGTTCCGCAACCGCCGACTTTCAAAGAAGCGGCAGGTGTAATGTGGAGAACTCTGTCAATCTCATAGGTCGCACCATCTTCCCACACCATACTCAACGGACGGAGACTTCCATCCTTTGTGATCTTAACGATCATCGTCACATACACTTTCTTGAATTTCATAGTATAGTTTCTCCTTTACTGTGGCACTCCCGTCGGCATAATAAGTTTCGGACTATTATGCGAGGGCATTTTGGGGTTCTGAAGCAACGTGGCGTTTTTGATCGCATTGTAACCGTAACGGGAACGGATTTCCTCTACCGCCTTATCGAGAGCTTCTATTCGAGAACTTTTCTCTGCATCATAAAATAGGCTGATCTGCTCGTCATAGTCAAGCGACACAAGGTTGATCGCCCGAACTGTGATAGAACGGATCGGATGTTTCCAAGAATAATTCTTCTCAAATAGGGAGAAGGCTTCTCGCGCAATAACGGAAGGGCTTTGAGTGGATAGAGGAATCTTACATTGCCACTGCTTAGTAAACAGCTCGTTATCTCTAACCGAAATCGCAACGCCCGTTGCTTTTTTATTAAAAGTGAAAAGTCTATGCCCTATGTCCTGCGACAGCTCAAGTATAAACTTCCACACTTCCACCGAATCTTCAAGATCTTGCAACGCGGTAATACCGTGACCGCAAGACTTATCAAGTGCTTCTATGTTGCGAACGGTCACTTTGGATTCATCAAGTCCATTGGCAAAGCGCCATATATCAACGCCGCATTTACCAAGTTTTCTTTCAAAAAATTCCAAGGGCCAATTCGCAACCTGCCCTATGGTTGTAATACCATAAGAAGCAAGTTTCTTTGTTGTTGCTCTGCCAATACCAAGCAGATCAGATGCGGGAAGTCCCCATATCTGTTCTTTATACGAGTCTTGAGTGATAACCGTAACTGCATCCGGCTTTTTCATATCCGAGCCGAGCTTGGCAAAGATTTTATTATACGACACTCCGACCGACACCGTAAGACCCAACTCAAACTTGATCGCTTCTTTTATCTCATTGGCGATCTTCTCCCCACTTCCGAAAGCACGTGTGCTGCCGCTTACATCAAGCCAACACTCGTCCATCCCGAATGGTTCTATCTCATCAGTGTACCGACCGTAAATTGCTCTTGCCTTTTTTGAGTATTTCATATACTCGTCGTAATGCGGAGAAACAATAAGCAATCCGGGGCATTTCTGTTTGGCTTGCCAAATGGCTTCCCCCGTGCTGACTCCTTTTGCCTTCGCCTTGTAATTCTTTGCGAGGACAATACCGTGTCGTTCTTCCACATCGCCACATACTGCAATAGGATAGGCTTTCAGTTCGGGGTTCAACATACATTCGACAGAAGCATAAAAGTTGTTCATATCGCTATGCAGTATCACCCGTTCCATATTCCCTCCTAAATTATTTTAACAAAATTACTCAAAGCTCTTGACAAATACGCAAATAAAGTGTATAATAAACGCAAGTCAGTTGCGTATCGTGTCTATATTATACACAACTCACTTGCGTTTGTCAAGAGGTTTTACGAAAATAAGTTGCGTATTTTGAAAAAATTTCGATATTGGAGGTTAATATGGCTTTCGCTGATATAATGAAAAAGGAAAGAGCAAAGTTGCAAATGACCCAAGCAGACTTTGCAAAATATATAGGGGTTTCTCATCGTAGTCTGCAAAATTACGAATTAGGTCTCAACCATCCAAGATCAAGAGATGCTTATCAAAAAATTGCAGATGCTCTCAATTTAGATGTAAATTACTTGCTCACCGAAAACGAGGAATTTATCTTAGGTATCGGTGCAGAATTTGGTCCGCGCGGAGCAAAAGGCGCAGAACGCGTACTTGCCGATGTCAATGCCCTTTTTGCAGGCGGTGAAATGGCAGAAGAAGATTTAGATGTATTCATGCAAGCTGTTCAAGATGCTTATTGGAAAGTAAAAAAGATCAACAAAGAGAAATATACTCCCAAAAAGTATCAGAAGAAGGATAATGACTAATACCCTCATTGTCCGTTTTATGGTACATACTGTGTGCTATACTTATACCACAGAGAAAGGGGGATATTGATGGCACAAGTCAAAGATGCTGTATCTGTTGCGAATAAGGTGTTTCGCACTTATGAAAATAGACGCCCTGAACGAATAGCCAAAGAAATGGGAATACTGATAATCCCTGCCCCTTTTAAGAAACAGAAAGGTGCATACAAGGTAATCGAGCGTCAGCCGATCATATTTATAAACGATAGCCTTCATCCCTTTGTGCGAGAGATCGTATTCGGACACGAGCTCGGTCATCATCTTCTGCACCGCGAAGAAGCAATACAAGCAGGTGGATTCCAAGAGTTCAACCTTTTCGATATGCGTGAGAACCGTATGGAATATGAAGCCAATCTGTTCGCAGCACAACTTATGCTCCCCGATGATGAGATAAAGGAGTATATATACCGAGGTTTTGACGTTCAACAAATCGCAAGAGCTATGCGATCTGATATTAACCTTGTTGCAATCAAGGTTGCCGAACTCAACCGTCAAGGCTGCTGCTTTAGAGAGCAGGAATTTAGAAGCGATTTCTTAAAGTAATAATATAGAAAAATAAGGGTGCCGCCGAAGCGACACCCTTATTTCATATTTCTTCAGTTTCTATATCAGTATCGGTATTATTGGAATCCGAATCAGATGATATACTACGTCTCAGATCAAACAAAGCTTTCATCAAGAGTATGCCGGCAATCAGATAAATGATTATCATACCGATAGAGACCACTGTTACAAGCTCGGGCAACCATTTTGCCAAATACCCAACAATGATAACTGCGGTCAGCATAACTGTCTGCAAGGTGCGGTATCTGAGCAGCTTTGCATCCAACTCATCATCGGCGGATTGATACTTGGTAGCAATCGACGCCAAATTGGTGAGAAGCTGAAAATGAAAATAGATATTGACGACACCAATTATTATATCTACAACTTGGAGCATACCGTCAAGATCAATAGATCCCCAACTCGCAAGCCACGATGCAACGTGCCATACAGTAAGAATTACGCCCAAAGTGCGTAATAAGTTTAGTTCCCTTTCTTCCTCACACAGACAGTTGATTGCAGACAGGAAAAGCATATAGCCGATAAATGACGGTAAAATACTTACGGTGTTGATATTGAAGTCAAAATAGATAAAGAAATATCCCCACGCGGCTCTACCAATTCCCGTGTATAATTTTTGATAAGCCGTCATTCCGCTTCTCCTTTCTGCATAAGCAAATCAAGCTCAGCGACTTTTTGATTATTGATATAAAGGTCTGCGGCATATCGGCTTGGGTACTTGATTTTCTTTTGTGGATCGTCACTACCTCCACCACCGTTCATAGGTATAACCGAGTTCCAACCGGGATGAAGTTCTTTGCTTGCCCATTGATACCCTGTGTGAGAACCACCCGAAGAATTGTTTCCAACAGGTTCTATCATATCGGTGGGGCGCTTTTCTCCCTCATACATCGGTGCTGCCGAAACACCAATGTGAGTAATAGAGTCTTTGTTTGCATCAAGTCCAATATAGGTAAACACTGTATTATGACTTCTGTTCGCATTTGTAAAATCAGCATTTGGTTTAGGGGTTGTGTCATAATAAGAGTTTGACATAAACCATAAGTCATTTTGGTTAGTCACGGTACGAAACGGAAGACTTCAAGGACATCAGCCACTATGCCCTTATCCG
>ENA-OURV01003132-OURV01003132.1-human-gut-metagenome-genome-assembly--contig:-NODE-3132-length-10739-cov-6.607544_pt1 | contig 10739 bp, 18 predicted proteins | sample MGYA00242141_ERZ509072 | MGnify/ENA primary metagenome ERZ509072 (study PRJEB26280, sample SAMEA2338763) | human gut metagenome | biome: human gut; feature: human-associated habitat; material: faeces... | reverse complement strand
GATTCATTCGACTTTTGTGTGCTTTTTCGTGTCTATTTTACCGGGAAGGGGGCAGGGGAAGTGCTGGTTCGAGTGGCAGCAAAATAAAGAAGGTTTGTCATGGAAAGCTAAGCTGAAGTCTCTGATTGATGATGCTGTTATGCACAGTGATTCCTTCGCCAACTTCCTGATGGAAATGGACAAGCGTGACGTGGATGTAGTGTATCGTCCGGATCTGAAAGTCTCCTTAAAGTTTCGGTTGAGAGAAGGGCAGCAGAAGTATACAAGAGCCAAAACACTTGGGTGGTATTATGAGCCGAAGCAGATCGAAAAGCGCATACGGGACTATCTGACGTTGCGTTCCGGTGTGCTTCCTTTCAAGCAGCGTACAAAGATTATAAATACCCAAGAAAGACGATTCCTGGACGCTGCCGGATTGCAAAGATGGGCTGATATTCAGAACATGAAGGAGGCATCCAAGATGATAAACTTTCTTACCGAGAACGGCATTCAGAGTCAGGGAGAACTGGAGGAAAAAGCGATTGCTGAATACGGAAACCGTATCGCATTGGTCAGTGAACTGAACCATATCCAACGTCAGATTGATGCTCTGACTGACACCATAGCTGCAATCCGAACATATCGAAAATATAAGCCGGTGCATGATGGATATTTGAACGCAGTTTTCAAAAAGAAGTATCAATCAGAAAACGCCTCCGCACTCAAAAAGTACGAAGGCGCAAGGGATGAATTGGATCAACAATTTCCGGATCACAAGCTACCAAAGTTAGAAACGATTTCTGCAAAGCGTGACCAGTTGATTGCGACACGGAAAGAAAAGAATCAGCAATATAAGCAGTGCATTGAGAAGATCAAAGAGTACGACTATGCACGTACTACACTGGATGATTATCTCAAACAAAATGATCGATCCAAGCAGAAAGAAAAAGAATCGTTGGAATAGTCAACGATTCTTCCATGCCGCAAGTAATTGCTGTCCTTGTTCTGGAGCAGTTCGATTCAGGAATTCAATAACTGCCATACGGAATAAGTCGCTGGATGAGCAATGCAGCTGCTCACCGGCAGCGGTGATGATCTCACGGCAGCCCTTCGGAAGGTAAAAAGTAAAGGTGTCTGAATTCTTCTTTCTGGATGCAACCACTTGGCTGGATACGGACTTTCTTTTTGGCTTGCATGCATCCGAGCAATATTGCTGAGACGCACTGCGAATAGGAAATTCCTTACCACAGGTCTTACAAATTCGGATAGTGCCTCTGGAGTTGAGGTTGGTTTCTCCGGATTGTTTGCGTGCATTGTATTCCCGGACACGTTCCAATTGGATCAGCGCACGGCAGTCCGTACAGAATTTAGCGTGGTTAGCAGTAGACTGAAAGTCTTTGCCGCACCGTTGGCATTGAAAGTTCTTGATACTGGATGATTTCATGATTTATTTCCTCCTGCGTTTATAACGTGTTAAACATATTATAAACGAAAAGCAGCGTTTTGTGAATGGGCATTTTTCACAAAATAATAAGCTGATAATTGTGTATTTTTATTTTCGATTATTGTTGACATAACGTGCTAAACATGGTATAATGTATCTTGTAAGGAGAACGAGGAATGGAGGTGTATAAATGATTAAGGAATATGATCCTAACAAACAGTACGATTCTCAGATTCTCAGATTCTCAGATTCTCAGATTCTCAGATTCTCAGATTCTCAGCATCACTCTAATGCGGATGGATTACGTTGGACATGTATCTCAGACGGTGAGAGGAGATGAGCGAGGATCCGTCCTGTTGTCCACGGGCTGGTGGGGGGCTATGCCACTGAAGATGTAAGTGATATCCTTGTAAATGATTGCAATTTAAGATATCATGTAGATGGTGACTTTTTCACTTTGACCCTTACGAATGGTGCCGGAGATCAGCTCCGAATCAATGCAGATGCAGACGAATTGAATAAAATGGTTGTTGCGGTTGAAATTTCAGCTGCACACGAGAAAGCGTAAAGGAGAAAAAGATATGAACATGATGAACAAGGTTATGATTATGGGACGTATGACGGCAGATCCGGAGTTGAAATTTACACAGGCAAATGGCTTCGCGGTATGCACGTTCTCCATTGCAGTTGACCGTCCTTATCGCAAGGATGCAGAGAAGGAAGCGGATTTCTTCCGGGTTGTAGCCTGGAGGAATACGGCAGAGTACATTAGCAAGTACTTCCACAAGGGCGATCTGGTTAATCTGATGGGCAGACTGCACAACAATAAGTATACGGCAGAGGGTGAAACCCAGCCGAGAATCGTGACAGAGATCATTGTGGACGAGCTGTACTATGCCGGTGCCAGACGCAAGGCAGAGGATGCAGCTGCTGAAGCTGCTGAGACTGCTGTAGAGCCTGGAACACTGTCCGGGGTTGATTTGTCGGAATTTGAGGAAATCTGTTCTGGAGAGGACGTACCTTTTTAAGGGAATGAGGAGGAGACAACATGAAGCATACAAAGATCGTTTCTATTGCCAATCAGAAGGGCGGTGTTGGCAAGACAACTACTACCATGAACCTGGGAGCCGCCTTGGAGCAGCTCGGCAAGCATGTGCTGATGGTTGACCTGGATGCTCAGGCAAACCTGACTTCTTATCTGTTCGGTTCTGAAACGCCGGAGATTCCTACTATCGGGCATCTGATGTACGCCGCTGCAAGTGGGCAGACTATCGATGCAGATAGCTTTCAGTCTGCGGTACGTCACAACGATCAGAATCACCTGGATTATATTCCAGCTGATCTGAGCTTGTCTAAGGCAGAGTATTGTCTTGCTGGAGCCATGGCACGGGAAACCGTGCTGAGGCGCATCCTGAAGCCTGAGTATCTGGAGAGATATGATTATGTGCTGATCGACTGTTTGCCGTCTCTGGGCATCCTGCTTTCCAATGCGCTGGCTGCAAGCGACAGCTTCCTGGTTCCGGTGCAAACGCAGAAGTTTGCTGTAGATGGTCTGGCAATGCTGATGCAGGTATATGAGCAAGTCAGGGATACACTGAACCCTCAGCTGACCCTGTGCGGTATTCTGCCGACCATGACGGATAATACTAACATGACCCGTACAACTATGGAGAAGCTTTCCGATCAATATAGCCAGGCTCTGTTCCATACTTGTATCCATAAGTCCGTGGAAGCAGCCAACAGTGCCCAGAGTGGGAAAAGCCTTTGCAGCTATCGTAACCGGCTGGGAGATGACTACAAAGCCTTTGCAGAGGAATTTTTGGAGAGGACTGCTGACTGATGAAGCTGAATTTTGATATTACCGAAATGTTTTCGGAGAACGATAGGATGATCCAGATTCCTGTTGACTGCTTGGAGCCGTATCATAACCACTGTTTTGAATTGTATACCGGTGAACGGTTGGAGGACATGGTTGAGAGCATCCGGGAAAACGGAATCCTGGCACCGATTATTGTGCAGCCTTGTGGTGAGGAACGGTATGAGATTCTGTCCGGTCACAATCGAGTGAATGCAGCTCGTATTGCAGGGCTGCATATGATTCCAAGCGTTGTCAAGGAGAAACTCACTGCGGAAGAAGCTGAGATGTATGTAATCGAAACCAATCTGATGCAGCGTGGGTTCGATAATCTGAAGATCAGTGAACAAGCAGCTGTGATTGCCCAGCGGCACAGCGCTATGTTCTCCCAGGGCAAGAGAAATGATATCATCCAGGAACTCCGGAAGCTTGATGGAATTACAGATGCAACTTTTCGCCCAGTGGGCGAAAAGTTGACAGCGGGCGAAGCGATAGGCGCAGAGTATAGCATGAGCAGCCGAAATATATCACGGCTGCTTAGAATCGATAAGCTTACTGATGGGCTGAAATCATTGATTGACCACAGCTTGCTTGCGGTCAGAAGTGGCGTTGAGTTATCCTATCTTTCCGCAGAAACGCAGGATTTGCTTGCAGGATTGGCGGAGGAATACACCATTGATATGAAGAAAGCCAAGCAGCTCAGAGCAGCAGCGGACGAATCCGGCAATGTGAGCAATGCGGAAGTGTTGAGAATTCTGGGCGGCAAGGCAGATACTCCAAAGATTCATTCGGTGAAAATTCGTCAGGATGTGTTCAGCAAATATTTCACCCCTGACATGAAGAAGCAGGAAGTTTCGAGAACCATCGAGAAGGCGTTGGAACTGTACTTCCGGCAGAAGTGAGAAAGGAGGAGGCATTATGTTGCAGAAAGAAATGGAATGGGTGTCCGATAAGCAGAAGGACGGTCTGCCGATTTGGCAGTTGAAGCTGGATACTCGTGGTGAGATCCAGGGAATCGGCATTCTCCAGGAGGATCGAACCTATAGCTGGAATCATTATTATGGAATGTATGCAGCTCTCCGGCTGCATCACCTGAAGGATGAGCATCCAGAGCAGTTGGAACAGCTGCTGGATGAGGGGGATTTGCTGAATTATCTGCATGAATTTCAGATTAAAGCGGCGGACGTGGTTATGAATCAGGTTGAAGCCTGGATGCAGACAGATCCGGAATATCGTGTTGCAGAAGAAACTCATAATGTGCTGCTGCAACATCGGCTGAGAGAGAATCTGCAAGCCAGGGCGGAAGAAGCTATGCGTGATACAATGATATATCGATAAGGAGGAGATATGATGGGTGTGGTAGTTATTATTCTGCGGGTAATCTTTACGATCCCGGCGTTAGTATTCTACGGAATATGCAGACTTTCCTCTACGATCATCAATACAGCGGGACTATTTGTCCAGGATGCAATGGTAAAAGGAGGAGGAATTCTAGCATCCATCTTAACTTCTACAATATTTGGGGCGCTTTGTATTACGCCATTTGGCATCGATGGAATTGGGTTTCTCAAGGAGTACTGGTACATTTTTGTGATAGGATATATTGTAGCAGTAGCAATTATCCGGATGTCAACCCTATACAGTCCTATTGCAGATATTATTCGAGGAATTGGCGAGTGGGTTGCAGATCTTGTTTGCCCATGGGCTATTTGATAAACAGATTAGGGGCTTAAAATGAATAATGAGTTTAATCAAGGGAGTATCAAGGAAAAATTACAGGTGCTTCAGGATAATACGAATCAATCGCAACAGCAAAAGCTCAGTGCAGGAGATTGCACAATATCCATAATGCGCATCATAACGTGTGTAATATTATTTGCTGTGCTGGCAGCATGCTTATATGGCTTATCGATCGGTGTGGACTACTTGAACTTTAAGGAGAAAGAAAACAATGTGACTGCGGGTAAAATCATAGAAAAAAAGCGGGAGAATGGAACAGCGCTCAGACCGCCAACATACTACCTTGCAGTTGAATGGCATTATGACAAAAACGGGGAAGATACTACAGGGAAAAAATACATTGAGGTTGGCGGTAGGAGACTACTTTGACAGCCAGGATTTTAAAGTTTCTGAACAAACGGAACTTCTCGCCCACTGGGCGAAAAGTTAATACAAGAAATGGGAAAGAAAAAGCCCCAGCTTGGGTGGGGCTGGGGGTTAGAAAGGCATTTCATCTGAATCAAATTCTTCAAGATCATACCCATGTGGCGGGACCGGAATATCTTCCGGGGAAGTGGGAGTGGGTGGAGTCTGAGCAGCCTTCTGTCTGCGAGCCAAGATGTTGCAAATCCGGGTTTCCTCAAAAAGTAGGTCAGCGAAATCTTCACGACTAATCATTTTTTTCCTCCTTGATTTTCGATGGTTTTGTGTTTTGGATCACATCTTCTTCTGTGATACGAGGTGCATTTCCAGCAGTGCGCAGAGGATCTTACGTTCACCTTCTCCCCAACCCATGCACTGTAAATGCTGGTCGAGCAGATCAACGCTTTGCTCTGTGAAATACTCGGCAGTAACATCCTTGATTTTGAGGAATTCACCATTTCCGCCGTATTCGTCAAGCAATGCTTTCCGACTCTTTGCGGCTGTCAGTGTCTTGAATACGTCTTTTCCATCGTCTACGATACATTCAAACAGTTTCATATGATCCTCCTTATAGGTTTTCACTTGTCCTTTACTGTACTTATATTATACCATAGATAGCACGTTATGTCAAGTATAAATCGAAAAAAATTAGAGTCGAATTGCACAAGTATGTCCGTGCATTTTTATACGATTTATATAATGACATATAGCTGCCATTGTGGTACAATGGTGCTGCACTACCATTTTCTGCATCAACTTTTCGCCCAGTGGGCGAGAAGTTCCGCAGTATCGGATTCACTGTTAAGGGCTGACTTTGCAGCCTCAGATTGAGACAGTAGCCGTAAGTCGCTATCCTATAGCGCTGGCGATACTCTCAATAAGGTATAAGCTCCGCACATGAAATTCCGTGCGGACGTTACGTGCTTTTTGAGGGTTTAGACCTGAGCTGAATTACACGTAACGAAAGCGCTTGACATTCGATAAGGGGCTGATTCAGCGGTTTAGACCTGAGCTGAATTATACGTAACGAAAGCATAAGCAGGCAAAGTAAAGTGTGGTGACACAATCGAACTGTTTACAGCACGAAGGGTCAATTTAGCGCTGCAAGTAGGATTGGGACAGAGGAATACATCCTTATAATTCTGCACGTTATCGGCAGAGATGATCTTGTTAAGACCTTGAGAGAACGCAGTAAACATAGTGTTACCTCACTTAGAAAGGACTATTATGGAAAAGTGTCTATTGCTTTTAGAAAAAACCTTGATCCAAAACGGCTACCATTACACGATAGGGCATATAGCTGAGTACAATGAATATCAGATTTTTTTCTGGAATGATTGTTGTCCCATCGTTTATGGATGCTCCATCAATGTGCATGGGTTTAGTGAGCTCATCAGTTTTGGCTCTCTTGAATACAGCTCATTAGGACTCGATTTTGGATGTTATACCGGTTGTCAAAAAGACGAACTGACAAAACAAATCATTCTTGACTGCATTGCAGAAGTTTACAGAATGGTAAAATACGAGACGGAAACCGAACTTTTTGATGAAAGAATGCGAAGTGTTTTAGGATTAGGGAATCACACAACGGACATCGATTTGTATTTTCGTAAATACGGATATCGGGTTCAAATTTAACATCCAGATTACTTGCATTTACAATATGCACTGAGCGTCCCCTTTTGCTGAAGGAGCGTTTAAAGGGCTGACTTTGCAGCCTCAGATTGAGACAGTAGCCATAAGCCGCTATCCTATAGCGCTGGCGATACTCTCAATAAGGTATAAGCTCCGCACATGAAATTCCGTGCGGACGTTACGTGCTTTTTGAGGGTTTAGACCTGAGCTGAATTACACGTAACGAAAGCGTTGTTATAACCTCCGGCATGCCGGTTGTTGGTTTAGACCTGAGCCGAATTACACGTAACGAAAGCTTGTTCTATTGTCGGCGTGGCATTGGATTGGGTTTAGACCTGAGCTGAATTACACGTAACGAAAGCCAGCATCACTCCAACTTCTGCTTTGACAGTGGTTAAGATCTGAACTGGATTGCATGTAATTTTAGACAGCACGCATGTGCAAAATAGACTACAGCCTACTTTTACGGCGAAGTGGCAGCAAAAAGCGTAAAAATAAAGTGGTTTTTTGCATTGTTTTACAAACGTAAAGCAAAGTCAAAAGCCTATTTTTACATACGGGAGTAATGCGTATGAATTTAGCTTATGTCCGGGTATCTACGGCGGAGCAGAATGAAGCCAGGCAAGTAGAATGCTTGAAGCAATACGGTATCGAAAAGTGGTTCATTGAAAAGATTAGTGCCAGTAGCACAAAGCGTCCCAGGCTTCAGGAGATGCTGACCTTTGCACGGGAAGGTGATTGTATATTTGTACACGACTTTTCCCGCATGGCACGCAACACTGGAGATTTGATGCATATAGTAGATCTTCTTCAGAAGCGTGGCATTCAGCTGATAAGCTGCAAGGAGAGTATTGATACGTCTACCGCTACCGGTAAATTGATGCTGACCATGTTGGCTGCTATCAATGAATTTGAGCGCAACATTCTTCTGGAGCGGCAACGTGAAGGAATTGCGCTTGCGAAAGTAAGGGGCGAGTATCATGGAAGGAAGCGTATCGAGCCGCCAGAGAATTTTTCAGAGCTGATACAGAAACTGAAAAACGGAACGATCACCAAGGCAAAGCTTGCCGATCAGCTTGGTGTATCAAGACCTACACTGAATCGAATGCTGATAGAAGAAGAAAAAATGAATAAATGAAGTACAAAGGGGAACAGATCATGGCAGTGACTGTTCCCCTTTGTACTCTAAATGCTTTTTTGGACGCTTTTATCGTAAGCGTGCTTGAATATTATATCATGAGTTCAGAAAAAAAACAACAACGGTTTGAAAAAAAGACGTCGAAAAATTTATGATCAAATTTTGTTGAAAGCTTACATTGAATTGAATCCGAACTTGTGCTACAATAAATATTGTGAGTGTTTTTTCTGAGGACTATGCTTCCACGATCCGTTCTGGAGGAAAGGGAGTAGAGAGTCATGCAATTACTAGATGCTTTTTTGGAGGCTTTTACCAAGAGCGCAGCAATTTTGACCGCCGACCTGTTGTTTTTCATCATCAAGGTGATCTTGGAAAATCATTGGAATCGACAGTAAAAATCGCTCCGTGAGCATGAGAACAATTCGTCCACCCGTCCCAGGAAGCGAGTACTCAGGCAAAATGCCGCATCGCTAATGGAGGTATCCCCAGGAGTGGCAGCTCCTGGGGGGACTCCATGATAACAAACGCAAAAGGATCAGACATTGCAGTCTGATCCTTTATCATATTCTGTCCCGGAAAAGAATAGACTCTTAAATGTATTATACCATCCCTCTCTCATTTTTTCTCCCTGGATAAGAAAGAATCAATCCCATCTCTGACCGGCAAGCAGCTGCTTCGTGGCACTCCTGAGTCATCACTGCGTCTTATACAATAATTGCGCAGATACTTTGTGCATTTTGACTCTAATTTTTTTCGATTTATGCTTGACATAACGTGCTATCTATGGTATAATATAAGTACAGTTAAGTACAGTAAAGGACAGGAGGAAATTATTATGAGGTACAATATGAAATATTTTATCGAGAATGCTAAGAGGATTGATGGGTTATACAGCGATATTTATGTGTTAGATGGACATAGAATTGTAATTTCGGAATGCGGACGATGTTCTAGACGGCAGTATTTTAATGTTAGTGTAGATGGCATTACGGTTGCTACACGGGCGATTTTGAGTAATACAATTCGCATTGCCTTGAATTATTTAAACGCAATGTAACAAAAACACAACGCCGGGCGGAGCGGCTAATCTGGATAAGAAAGAATCGATCCTGGCTCTGACCGGCAAGCAGCTGCTTCGTGGCGCTCCGGGGGCATCACTGTTAGTTCCTCTTGCATGAGATTGTCATCTTACACAATAATTGCGCAGATACCTTGTGCATTTTGACTCTAATTTTTTTAGATTTATGCTTGACATAACGTGCTATCTATGGTATAATATAAGTACAGTAAAGGACAAGGAAAAGTCCAAAAAACCAGGAAGGGAAAGAAAATGATGGAACTGAAGGTAATCGGATACGGTGAGCTGAAAGACAACAATATCTGCGAAGCGAATGCAGTAGACAAAAACGGAAACGAATACATCATCCGCTGGGACTATAAAAAAATCAAAGTCCCCTACGATTTCACACGAAGCGAGAACATTATCGAGATCATGACAATCGAAGGTAAACCGATCAAGGAACCTGTTCACGTTGAAATGAATGTCCGGGTGAACTACATATATATAAACGCCGATCTGGACACCGACAAAGAGGGATATCCAGAACCGGGGTGGGATTTTGTGTGTTCCACGGATTATGATATGGAACAATGGCTGATTGACCACGATCTGAATTTTGATCAGGATGACAATGACCCAACTGAATATTGGATCACATGGGGCTGCGGTTCAGACCGGGAGAGAACCGGTGAAAGATATCTCCTGTGGAACATGCTTCCCACAAGCGAAGAACTTTACGACTAAAAAAACAGCCGGGGAGCAATCCCCGGCACAACCTAAAGGAGGAAAAGAAAATATATGAAAACGGTAAAAGCATGGGTTGACAAATGGAAAGAGCAGTTCGGAACTGCTAGGGACAGCGATGATGTTCTGCTTATTCTGCAATCAGAAAATGACGGCGACATATTATATGAGGGGCATTTTCTTGATACTCCCGACAAGTTCTATCCTTGTAAGGTTATCCAGAATAGTCGCTGTATAGCTTCCTCTGACAAGCGCAGAGAGGGAGCGTACATTCTCACTATAATAGACAGATGATAATATAAAGAATGCTACGACTAAAAAAACAGCCGGGGAGCAATCCCCGGCACAATCTAATCTACGAAACTGTTGTGTTACTGAAAGGAGAATGGAAAAATGCTGATGGGAATAATGGGCTATAACAGCCAAAATGACAGATACGGATTGTTAGTCATGGATTTGTGGGAGATAGATGGATTTCACTGCGGTGATACCCTCGAAGTGTGGGACAGCGAAAATGAACAGTGGATTGCTACCCGAATGGAAATGCACTGGCAGGCTCCCTCGTTCCCACCAAAGCGTAATGACGGGTGGTATCTTGTCGGCACGCCATACAGCGGAACAGCCTTAGAGGGTTTGAAAATCCGAGTAAGCTAAGGTGGTAAGCCGAGTTGCGGCTTACCACCCTGTAACAATTTTGATTTATGCCATTCTGTGGAGTTTACACAGATTTTGAAGGAGAGCC
>ENA-OURV01003128-OURV01003128.1-human-gut-metagenome-genome-assembly--contig:-NODE-3128-length-10748-cov-12.974376_pt1 | contig 10748 bp, 13 predicted proteins | sample MGYA00242141_ERZ509072 | MGnify/ENA primary metagenome ERZ509072 (study PRJEB26280, sample SAMEA2338763) | human gut metagenome | biome: human gut; feature: human-associated habitat; material: faeces... | reverse complement strand
CGCCTTGGACAAGATTTTGAAGCTTAAACGGCAATGGGAACGGCAAGTTTCCCTTGACTATCTGATGAACGAGAAGTTTGTCCAGTTTGCCGCGTCGGAGCCGGACGAGGAATACCCATTTACCGTCTGCGGTCAGACCGTCCTGCTCTGCAACGCCGCCCTTGCCGACGCGATCTCTGTTTTGCCGGAGCAGACGCGGGAAGAAATCCTGCGCTATTACTTTCTGCGCCAGCCGCAGCGCGTGATCGGCGCGTGTATTGGCCGGTCACGCAGCACAGCGGGGCGGCATATCCAGCTTGCCTTGCAGCGGCTACGCGAAGAAATGGGGGTGAGCCGGTATGAGTAGACTTCTCCCCTATGAAACAATCCTCAAAGCCCGTGAGGGCGACCCAGAAGCCGTGAACGCTGTCCTGCTCCACTACGCCGGATATATCCGCTATTTCTCAAAAGTGAACGGGCAGGTCAACGCCGAGGTGGAGGACTATGTAAAGCAGCGGTTAATTGACTGTCAATTCAAGTTCCGGCTTGACGAACCACCGGACAAGTCATAAAAACTGAATACCAGCCGCCACCGACGCGGCCAGCGAAAGCAGTAAGTCTTGAAAAAGATTTACTGCTTTTTTTGTTGTCCGGCTCCGCTCCCGGCCATTTTGCCCCCTGCCGGTTGTAGTAGTAAGCGAGGAGGGAATTTTTCTGCCCTGGTGTTTGGCATTTGGAGCATTTACCCGTAGTAGAGGGCAAAGAGAAAGGATTTCTCCAACACCGGGTAGAAACCACTGCGTCCGGTGTCATTTTAGCGAAAGCGGGCAGGAATGCCCTTTACAGGATTAGTAGTAGCAGAAAAAGAGAAACAAACTTTTGTGGTTGCAGTTTTCCAAAAAAGTGGCGGACGGAAGTGAGAGAAAGTTTGCAGTCACGGAGAGCAAGTTTCTACCACGGTGCCAAAATCCGCAATTCTGCAGTTTTGCCCCTCGCGGGAAACTTGTTGGGGAGTGCCTTCCCCAAACCCTGCTCATGCGCCCTTACGGGCGAGAAAGGAGGTCACACCATGCGAAAGAAATACAACACGCCCCACCGCAGCCGCGTTGTGAAAACCCGGCTGTCCGAAGATGAATACGCCGACTTCACAGCGCGGCTTGCGCCCTATGGTATCAGCCAGTCCGAATTTCTCCGGCAGGCGATACGGCGGGCGACCATACGCCCGGTTGTCCATGTGTCGTCGGTCAATGACGAGTTGCTTTCCGCTGTCGGGAAGCTGACAGCCGAGTACGGCAGGATCGGCGGCAACCTCAATCAGATTGCCCGGTATCTGAACGAATACGGTGTGCCGTACAACGCCCTGTCCGGCGAAGTCCGAGTCGCCATTTCCGACCTTGCAGCCTTGAAGTTTGAAGTCTTGCAGAAAGTAGGTGAAGCCGTTGGCAACATTCAAACATATCAGCTCTAAAAATGCCGACTACGGGGCAGCCGAGCAGTACCTTACCTTTGAGCATGACGAGTTTACCATGAAGCCTACCCTTGATGAAAACGGGCGGCTTGTCCCCCGTGAGGACTATCGCCTTGCCACGCTGAACTGCGGCGATGAAGATTTTGCCGTAGCCTGTATGCGCTCCAATCTCCGCTATGGCAAAAACCAAAAACGGGAAGATGTGAAGTCCCACCACTATATCATCAGCTTCGACCCACGGGACGGAACGGACAACGGCTTGACCGTTGATAAGGCACAATCGCTGGGCGAGGAATTTTGCAAAGAGCATTTCCCCGGACACCAAGCCATTGTCTGCACCCACCCGGACGGACACAATCACTCTGGCAACATTCATGTGCATATCGTCATAAACAGCTTGCGGATTGAAGCTGTCCCGCTTCTGCCCTACATGGACAGACCAGCGGACACAAAATGCGGCATGAAGCACCGCTGCACAGACGCAGCTATGGAATATTTCAAGTCCGAAGTCATGGAGATGTGCCACCGGGAAAATCTGTATCAGATTGACCTCTTGCATGGCAGTAAGAACCGAGTGACCGAGCGTGAATACTGGGCGCAGAAGAAAGGGCAGCTTGCCCTTGATAAAGCCAATGCCCCGATGATAGCGGACGGTATCACGCCCCGGCAAACCAAGTTTGAAACCGACAAGGCGAAGCTGCGGCAGACCATACGCAACACCCTTGACCGGGCAAGCACCTTTGACGAATTTTCAGCTTTGCTTTTGCAGTCGGGAATCTCCGTCAAGGAGAGCCGGGGGCGGCTGTCCTATCTCACGCCGGACAGAACCAAGCCCATTACCGCCCGGAAGCTGGGGGATGATTTTGACCGTACCGCCGTCCTTGCCCTTTTGGAGCAGAACGCCCACAGAGCCGCCGAACAGACCACACCCATACCCGAATACCCCGGTAGCATGACGGGGCATTTGCAGAGGGAAAAATCCGCCAAAATCGCCCCGAAACAGGACGGTTTACAGCGCATGGTTGACCGGGAAACGAAACGAGCCGAGGGCAAGGGCGTAGGCTATGACCGCTGGGCTTCCCTGCACAATCTCAAACAGATGGCGGCTACCCACAACTTTCTCATGGAAAACGAACTGCTTGACCTTGACAAGCTGGACGCAGCCGTGGAGAGCAGCCGGAAAGCCCTTTCCGAAGCAAGGGAAAGTCTGCGGGGCATTGAGCAGACCATAGCCGACAAGAAAAATCTGCGAAAGGTTGTCAGCGATTACCGCCGAACCCGCCCGACTATTGAGGAACACAAGAAGCTGAAAGGCAAAAAGACAGAAACCTACTACCGGGCAAATGAAGCAGATTTCATCATCTATGAAGCCACCCTGCGCCAGCTAAAGGTGCTTGCACCGGGAAAGAAGCTGCCTGCCATTTCCAAGCTGAATACGGAGATTGAAGCCCTCATTTCCGAGAAAAACGCAGCTTACAACACCTACCGCACCGCCAAAGCCGAGCATGAGCAGCTTGCCACAGCCAAGCGGAACGCCGAGCAGATACTACACGGCACACCAAGCCGACAGAAGAAACAGGAACAGGAGCGATAAAACGCCCCGAATTGATACCGAATAAGAACAGGAGGACGCACCATGACATTCACAAGAAGTGAATTAGAAATGATTTACCAGTACGCCGCTACTGACCGGGCGGCTACCGTTGCGGGGCTTGCAGAGATTGTCCCCGTACTCAAAGACCCTCTCACAAAGGCAATCGTGAAAAACACCATTGACAAGCTGGAGAAAATCCCGGAGCCGGAGTGCAGCTGCTTTATCGCTGATATCAAAGCCCGTTTCCTTAAAGAACGGGACAACTCTATCCGGCGGCTTGCCGAAGCAAAGGCACAGGCGAAAGAGCCGATTATGCAGGGGCATGACCTTACGGGTTTTGAACGCTATCTGCCACAGAACCGGCACATGATTGTGGTTGATATTTTGAGCAATGACAGCCCCGTTGGGTACAAGGGGGATTTTCCTCTCTGACGAGGGCTACAAGAACGCAAAGGCAAGCGAACAGCGGGGAGAAGCCAAAATCCGTAGCCATGCCGCCGTATGCTGTGGAAGTCTGTACCCGGATAAAAAGCCGGGACGTGACCGTTAAAAACCGCCCCGAAATGATACCGAAACCATACAAAAGGCAGAGGGTATGCCATACCCTATCCGCAATACCCCTAACCTTTCCAACGGGGCTTACAGGGCAGATTTTCCCCGAAAATGATACCGGGAACATACAGATTTTGCCCCTGTCCCGTTACACCCGACCAAACCGAAGAAAGGAGCGTTTTTTCATGCCGAGAATGAGCAAGAAGCGGCGGCTGGAATGGGCGTTCTTCCTCAATGAGCGAAACCGCATTACTTTCAATGCCCTTTGCCGGGGCTGTACCCATGACTGCAAGCAGAGTTTTAGGGCTATCGTGGTACTCTGCCCCCGGTATTACTCAAAGAGATGGAAAGCCCGCCCCGCAGATAAGGAGAACCAAGATTATGTCAGATAACCGCAAATATTATTACCTCAAACTGAAAGAAAGCTATTTTGACGATGACGCTATCGTGCTGCTGGAAAGTATGCAGGACGGTATGCTGTATTCCAATATCCTCTTGAAGCTGTACTTAAAATCGCTGAAATACGGCGGCACTTTGCAGCTTGACGAGAATATCCCCTACACCGCCCAAATGATAGCCACCATTACCCGCCAGCAGGTCGGCACAGTTGAACGGGCTTTGCAAATCTTTATGAAGCTGGGGCTTGTCGAACCGCTGGACAACGGGGCTTTGTATATGAGCAATATCGAGCTTTTCATCGGTCAGTCCTCTACCGAGGGGGAGCGCAAGCGCAGGGCAAGAATGAAGATTTCAGAGCAAAAACGGCTTAGTGGACAAGTGTCCGAAGCAAAAGCGGACATTTGTCCACCAGAGATAGAGATAAAGAAAGAGATAGATATAGAGATAGAAAAAGAGAGAGAGTTAAAACCGGGACGAGCCACCCCCGCCGCTTACGGCAGATACAAAAATGTGATTTTGACAGAGATGGAACTTTCCGAACTGCAAGCAGAACTGCCCGACAAGTGGGAGTATTACATTGACCGGCTATCCGGCTATATCGCTTCCACTGGGAGGAAATACAAGAACCATGCAGCCACTATCCGCAGATGGGTGGCTGACGATACCGCTAAAGCTGCCCCGAAAAGGGGCATACCCGATTACAGCTACAAGGAGGGAGAAAGTCTATGAAACCAGCTTTTGAAGATATGAATTTACAGATACCAGCAGCCACCGCCGAGCCGGAGGACTACACAGGTGAGGACGGTCTGCTCTACTGCGGCAAGTGCCGGACACCGAAAGAAGCCTATTTTCCGGCTGATAAGGTTGCCCTGTTCGGGCGTGACCGACACCCGGCAGAGTGTGACTGCCAGCGGGCGCAGCGCATGGAGCGTGAAGCCGCCGAACAGCAGAGAAAGCACCGGGACAAGGTAGAAGAACTGAAACGCCTGGGCTTTACCGACCCGGCTATGCGGGAATGGACTTTTGCCAATGACAACGGCAGAAACCCGCAGATGAAAACCGCCCATTTCTATGTGGAACATTGGGAGGACATGAAAGCCGGGAACATCGGCTATCTGCTTTGGGGCAGCGTCGGCACAGGCAAAAGCTACCTTGCCGGATGTATCGCAAACGCCCTCATGGAGAAAGAAATCTCCGTCCGCATGACGAACTTTGCCCTTATTCTTAATGACCTTGCAGCCACTTTTGAGGGCAAGAACGAATATATTTCCAACCTCTGCCGCTATCCGCTGCTTATCCTTGATGATTTTGGAATGGAGCGTGGCACAGAGTACGGATTGGAGCAAGTCTACAATGTGATTGACAGTCGTTACCGAAGCGGCAAGCCGCTGATCGTCACGACCAACCTCACGCTTACCGAGTTACAGAACCCGCAGGACACGCCCCACGCCCGGATTTATGACCGACTGCTTGAAATGTGCGCCCCTGTCTGCTTCTCCGGCGAGAACTTCCGCAGGGAGAGCGCACAAAACAAGCTGAACCGCTTAAAGCAACTGATGAACGATTGAAAGGAGTTCGCCTATGACCGATAAAAAAGAGCATATCAGACACAGCATGAAAAGCACCGCACCCGCCGATTGCGTGACGGAAATCCGTATAGGGAACTCTGTTCTTGTCGTGTCCGGCTTTTTCAAGCAGGGCGCAAAGGAAACCGCCGCCGACAAAATGGCTAAGGTGCTGGAAGCGGAAGCTGCTACAAAATGAGGGCATGGAAAAGCGGTCATGCCCGGAAACATGACCGCTGAATGGATAAGTTAAATTTTAGTTTGTTTCTTGCAGCCGTTCGTACAGCTGACTGTCAATTTTATAAATTCCCTGATAAGGCTGTTCGATATAGTGTTTTCCGTTTTCCTCATAGGCAAAAATGGTACTTGTTCCTGTTTCAAACTGAAAATCAATCTTGATATAACTTTCAGTCTGCGGAAAATCTTGAACACTTTGCTTACTGGTTGGTTCAGAACTGGAAATGTCAGAAATTATTTCACTTATCCAAGCTGTGTCTGAATGATTTGTGGTGTTTTCCCCAACAGTTACATCAACAGATGTAATGTCGCTTGTTTGGGGCAACTGAATGGGAGCAGCTTTTTTCCCACACGCAACTAAAGTTAAAATGCAAGTCAGACATAAAAACAAAGAAATATATTTTTTCATAAGCCTTTTACCTCGCTAATTCAATTTTTGCCATTATAACACAGCAGAATGAAATGGACTATCAAATAAAAGTAAAATATTTATGAAGTTGAATCTGCGTGATAACCCTAACACAAAAAAACGTCATTTTGACGGGCGGTAAAGAAGCACTTTTACACTTTGCCGCTATACAAGCCGCCCCGCTGTATGGTACAATCGAAGTACGGAATAGTGGGGCTGGCTGTCGGAAACGGAGGAAACCATGTTAAGACAGACAACCCAAAACCTTATTACCGCCCTTTATCCGAGATTATCCCATGAAGATGAACTGCAAGGAGAAAGCAACTCTATATCCAACCAAAAGCGCATTTTGGAAACCTACGCCAAGCAGAACGGCTTTACCAACCTCTGCTGGTACACGGATGACGGTTATAGTGGTGCGAACTTCCAAAGACCCGGATTTCAAGCCATGCTTGCAGACATTGAAGCCGGAAAAGTCGGCACAGTCATAGTCAAGGATATGTCACGTTTAGGGCGAAATTATCTCCAAGTGGGAATGTACACAGAAATGCTTTTCCCACAGAAAGGCGTCCGCTTTATCGCTATCAATGACGGAGTGGACAGCGCAATGGGCGACAACGATTTTACCCCGCTGCGTAATCTTTTCAACGAATGGATGGTGAGAGATACGAGCAAAAAAATCAAGGCAGTTAAGAAAGCAAAAGGTCTAAGCGGAAAGCCTGTTACCAGCAAGCCCGTGTACGGCTACCTCATGGACGATGACGAGAATTTCATCATTGACGAGGAAGCCGCCTCGGTAGTCAAGCAGATTTATCAGCTCTGCCTTGCCGGAAACGGGCCTACCAAGATAGCCCGTATGCTGACCGAGCAGCAAATCCCCACGCCGGGGACGCTGGAATACCAGCGCACAGGCAGCACACGCCGCTACCACCCCGGCTATGAATGTAAGTGGGCGACCAATACTGTTGTTCATCTTCTGGAAAACCGGGAGTACACAGGCTGTCTTGTGAATTTCAAGACGGAAAAACCATCCTACAAGATGAAGCACAGCGTAGACAATCCCATTGAGAAACAGGCGATTTTCGAGAACCACCATGAGCCAATCATCGACTTGCAGACATGGGAACGGGTGCAGGAGTTACGCAAGCAGCGCAAACGCCCCAACCGCTACGATGATGTGGGCTTGTTCTCCGGCTTGCTGTTCTGCGCCGACTGCGGTCATGTGATGTACCAGCAGCGGTATCAGACCGACAAGAGAAAGCAGGATTGCTACATCTGCGGCAGCTATAAGAAGCGCACCGCCGACTGTACGGCGCACTTCATCCGAACCGACCTTTTGACGGCGGGTGTGCTGGACAATCTGCGGAAAGTGACCGCCTATGCACAGAAGCATGAAGCCCGGTTCGTGAAGCTGCTTATCCAGCAGAATGAAATGGGCGGCAAGCGGAAACAGGCGGCAGCCACGAAGCAGCTTGAACAGGTGCAGAGCCGCATTGCAGAACTTTCCCGCTACATCAAGCGTCTGTATGAGGACAATGTAAACGGGAAAATCAGTGATGAGCGTTTCATGGAAATGTCCGCAGACTACGAAGCCGAGCAGCGGGAACTGAAGGAGAAAGCCGCCGCATTGCAGGGCGAACTGGACAAGGCACAGGAAGCCACGGTAAACGCTGAAAAGTTTATGAACGTTGTCCGCAAGTACCTTTCTATCGAGGAACTGACACACACCCTCTTGCGTGAAATGGTGGAGAAAATCGTTGTCTATGAATGTGAGTATGACGAGAACGAAGTACGCCGCCAGCGCATTGATATTTATTACAGCTTTGTCGGCAAGATTGACTTGCCCGAAGAATAAGCCCGACCTATCCGACACCCTGCGCAAGTGCCGGATAGGAACGGCAAAATTTTTTACACTTCTATTACTTCTTTATCGCACATAAGCAAATGTGGAGGGCATGAAGTTCTATGAAGTGCAGAAGTACTTCACCGAGGTCAACTACCAGTTCCATCCGGACCCCTTCTATGTGAACGCAGCATGGTGGAACGGCCTGCCCGAGGAGTACCGCGATATCATTACCGAGTGCGCCACCAAGATGGGCGAGTACAACGACGAGCTGATCGACAAGAACTCCAGCGCCGCAAAGCAGACCATCGTGGATTCCGGCTGCGAAGTCTACGAGCCCTCTGCCGATGAGCTGAAGGCCTTCCAGACCGCTGTGCAGTCCGTGTACGACCAGTGTGTCACCGAGGGCATCTGCACCGCCGACGAGATCAAGGAGATGCAGGATATCGTCGCAAAGGCATAAGCAGAAACGACCAAAGGCTAGAACGGCTATGTTACGGTAAAGGCGAGAGGGCAGCCTGCGGGCTGCCCTCTGCTGTAACAGGCCGATGGAAAAAGTTGTAAAATAACCGAAAGGGGCTGAGCACCATCGAAAAGCTGAAAAAAATCGGCAAGAAGCTGTTTGACATATACTTTACCATCGGCGTGATCGCCATGGCACTGCTGGCAGCTCTTGTGATCTTTACCGTTATTGCGCGCTACTGCTTCTCCCTGAGCTGGAAGCAGCTGGCAGAGTTCAACACCACCCTGTTTGCCTTTACCACCTTCTGGGGCATGGGCATCAACGTGATCAAGGACGAGCACGTCATGATCGACATCCTTTACGACGGTGTCAAGCCTGCCCGCAAGCGCTGGCTGGCTATCATCAATTACCTCATCGTGCTGGCCGTGGTGCTGGTGGTCATTTTGCTGCTGGCGTGCGGCTTTTTGTTTGCGCAGCGCTATATGGTATACGATGCGGACGGCTCGGTCCGCTTTGAGTTCCCCTGGATAAAGAAGACCCCACAGGACGACACCGCAAATGGCGGCGACAGCGGCGACGATAAGAAGCAGGACGACCTTGAGATCACGGTGCAAAAGCCCGTCATCAAGGATACCTACGCAGTCGAGCTGGGTGCGGACGCGCTCGGCAGCGATTGGCAGGCAGCGCTCGATGGCCTTGATAAGGACGTGAACGCCGTGGCGGTCGAGCTCAAGGACGCGAGCGGCAAGATCCATTACGGCTCTAAGGTGCAGGGCGCGATCGACTGCGGCGCGGTGGCCGGGAACAGCACATCGGACACGGCCATTCAGGGCCTTGTCGACTCGGACTACTATACGATCGGCCGCATCAGCACGCTGCACGACAGCCTGTACGCCTACGAGCACATGACGGACGCCGCCGTGTGCCAGCTGACGGGCTTTGTCTGGTACGATACGAACAGCACGCACTGGCTCGCGCCCGAAAAGCAGGCCGCGCGCCAATATGTGACCGATATCGTCACGGAATGCGCACAGATGGGCTTTGATGAGCTGCTGCTCGACGATTTCCACTACCCGCGCGAGGGGCGCATGAGCCGCATCAAGACGGACGAGCGCACCATGACGCAGCAGGAGGCGCTTGCGCTGCTCGCCGACGATATCCACACCGCGCTTGAGCAGGCGGGCTACAAGGGCAAGCTCTCCGTCAGCGTGGACGCGGACATCGCGCTTGCGGGCAGCGAGGCAAACTCCGGCATCGTGATGAGCGAGCTCACGGAAAAGTTCGACCGCGTGTACGTCAAGGTCACGGCAGACCAGCTCGAGAGCGTCACCGAGGCGATGAAGGCCTACGACGTCGAGTTCGTCCCCATCGTGACGGAGGCGACGGACAGCGGCAGCTATCTCATTGAAAAGTGAAAAGGCGAAGGGCGGGCCGCTGATACCTCAGCGGCCCGTTTTTTGCGTAAAAAGGGAAAAGGGCACGGGGCAGCGAAGGCTGTCCCGCGCCTTTTTTTGGATGTGGAGAAAGACGAGGGGGGACGCCCCGTTCGAGCGTTGGAAAAAGCGTTGATAACCGCTTTGAGACATAATGTACAAAAGTTGAATGAATTCGACATAATTTAAACGCTTGATTTTATGCAAAATAGATAGCATGCTGTTGAGCATATCAAAAAAAGGGCCCTCGAGGGCCGTTGCGCCCGCGCGGGAAAGAATATGCCCGCGGGCGAAAAAGAGGATATGAGACGCCCGCTCTCCGGTGAGTGAGAGACCTGCCGCAGCGCACGGAGCGGCGGAAACGGGCCGATACGGAACATACAGCAAATTCTGCACAGAAGATAGAACATCATGCTTGAAAACAACCACACGATTCACCTGACGCTCAACGGCGAGAGCCGCGCGTTCACGGTGGAGCCGCAGGAGACGCTTCTGCACGTGCTGCGCGAGCGCGCACCTGACGGGCGCGAAGAAGGGCTGTGACCTTGGCGAATGCGGCGCCTGCACGGTGCTGCTGGACGACAGGGCGGTGACCTCCTGCATGGTCATGGCCGGGCAGGTACAGGGCCGCCGGGTGGTGACCATTGAGGGCCTGACCGGACACGACGGCGCACTGAGCCCCCTACAGCAGGCGTTTGTGGACCACTTTGCCGTACAGTGCGGCTTCTGCACGCCCGGCATGATCATGAGTGCCACAGCGCTGCTGCACGAGGACCCGCATCCCTCCCGGGAGAAGATACGGCGGG
>ENA-OURV01003127-OURV01003127.1-human-gut-metagenome-genome-assembly--contig:-NODE-3127-length-10752-cov-3.929606_pt1 | contig 10752 bp, 9 predicted proteins | sample MGYA00242141_ERZ509072 | MGnify/ENA primary metagenome ERZ509072 (study PRJEB26280, sample SAMEA2338763) | human gut metagenome | biome: human gut; feature: human-associated habitat; material: faeces... | reverse complement strand
ACATTTTGGAAAATTATAAATAAATATAAAGGATATGACTATTACTTTGGAGTTGTGAAAGCAGATTGTTATGGCCATGGATACAAAAAAACAGTTCAAGCTGTTATTAATGGTGGTTGTAATTATTTAGCTGTTGCTACTCTTGAAGAAGCGATAAAAATAAGAGCAGTATATACGAAAATTCCAATATTATGTTTAGGAGTTATAGACGAAGAATTTCTAAAAATATGTGAGGAAAATAATATTACAATAACAGTAGGTTCATTAAGTTATTTAAAAGAACTAAAACTAAAAAACTACAATAAAATAAAAGTTCATTTAAAAATAAACACAGGAATGAATAGACTAGGAATTTCTAATGAAAATGAATTAGAAGAAGTCGTTAAGATTCTAAAAGATAATAATATAGAGATAGAGGGAATATATACACACATATATAATGCTTCAAATAAAAAACACTATGAAGAACAGATAGAAAAATTTAAAAAGATAACAGGAAAAATAAATATTAAAAAAATAAAAATAGTTCATATATCTGCAAGTGAGGCAACAATGAATTATCCAAAGTTAGATTTTGCAAATGGATGCAGATTAGGAATAGTAATGTACGGTTTTTATGGACCAAAGAATTTAAATTTGAAATCTACATTTGTATTAAAAAGTGAAGTAATTCAAATTAATGAAGTAAAAAAAGGTGAAACAGTAGGATATAATGGAACTCACACAGCAGAAAAAGACGAAAAAATAGCTGTTGTAGCAATTGGCTATGCTGATGGAGTTATAAGAAAAAATAAAGGGAGATTTGTATATATACATGACAAAAAATATGAAATAATTGGAAATGTATGTATGGATATGATGTTTGTAAAGGTAGATGATACTGTAAAAGTACATGATATGGTATATGTATTAAAAGATAATGAACACATTGAAGAAGTAGCAAATTATTTAGAAACAATTCCATATGAGGTAATATGCTTAATTGGAAAAAGAGTTAATAGAATATATGTTGATTAGAAAATTAGGTATTAATAGATTAAAAAATATACAAAACAATGTAAATTTATTTACATATAATAAATTTTATGTTATCATATATAACATCTCAGTATCATTTTATTAATTTAAAGAGGAGGAATTTTATTTTGCTTTTCAAAATGATTAAGGATGATATTGCTTGGAAAACTGCAATGATAAAATGCAAAATTCGGAAAGTGAAAGATAATGATTGGCAAGTTTGTAGAAACTGTAAGGCAAACAAATATTGCCAAAAACTGGCAGAATATAAGAAAGATGCTGCAGAAAAATGTGGTAAAAGATATATTGCCACAGATGAAATTCACGAGGAATGCTATACTTGTAGAGCAAAAGAATATTGCGATTTTTTCAAGCAAAATTAAAACAAGATGGATTTAAGTAATTCTTAAATCCATCTTGTTTGCTATTTTAATTTAAATTCAACAACTTTATTTTCTTTTAGACTTTCTTTTACATCAATAATTCTCTGGTTAGAAGAACCTCTAAAACGAAGTTTTAAATCTTTTTTGTCTTCTTCAAACTTCCCATCAACAACAACATCAAGATAACGAACTAATTCATTTGAAGTTTTGCTTACTTTAACCATTTTCCCAACAACATCTTTTTCAAAATCAAATCCTGTATAGCACCAAATATTTTTATCAGGGAACTTTTCTTTTACTTTTTTAACAAGAGGCAATAAACCCTCTTGATTTTTAGGATCAAGTGGTTCACCACCAAGAAGAGATAAACCAGAAATATAATCATGATCTAAATATTTTAATATTGTATCAATTTGTTCATCAGTAAATTTATTGCCATAATTAAAGTCCCAAGCACATTGATTAAAACATCCTTTACAATGATGATTACAACCACTAACAAAAACAGAAACTCGAACACCCTCACCATTAGCAACATCAACTCTTTTTATATCTGCATAATTCACATATATCTCCTCCTTTTCCCACATATTTTACAAATGAAGAACCCTTTGTTTTATTTCTTTAGTTTTTCCGGCATTCCAGAAATTTTCACCTAGATAACCACAAGTTCTACGAACTACAGTCATTTTTGAATGATCTTTGTTTCCACAATTTGGACATTCCCATTCATTATTATCATTTATTATAATTTCACCATCAAATCCGCAAACATGGCAAAAATCTGATTTAGTGTTGAATTCTGCGTATTGAATATTGTCATAAATAAATTTAACAACTTCTTCAAGTGCAGAAATATTATTTTGCATGTTTGGAATTTCTACATAAGAAATTGCACCACCAGAAGATATTCTTTGGAAATCACTTTCAAATGCTAATTTATCGAAAGCATCAATTTTTTCTCTAACATCAACATGGTAAGAATTTGTGTAATATCCTTTATCTGTAACATCTTTTATAGTACCAAATCTTTGTTTATCAATACGAGCAAATTTGTAACATAAACTTTCAGCTGGAGTACCATATAAAGCAAATCCAATATTTGTTTCAGCTTTCCATTTATCAGTTGTTTCTCTTAAGTGATTCATAACTTTCATGGCAAATTCACGACCAATAGGGTCTGTATGAGATAAACCAGTCATAAGTTTTGTCATCTCGTAAACACCAATATATCCAAGAGACATTGTTGAATATCCACCATACAATAATTTATCAATTGGTTCACCTTTTTCAAGTCTAGCAATAGCTCCATATTGCCAATGAATAGGGCTTATATCAGATTTTGTACCAAGTAGGGCATAATGTCTACACATTAATGCTTCTTTACAAAGCTCTAATCTTTCATCTAAAAGTTTCCAGAAAGTTTCTTCATCACCATCAGCAATTATTGCTATTTGAGGTAAGTTTATACTTACAACACCTTGGTTAAATCTACCTTCAAATTTATAATTTCCGTTTTCATCTTTCCAAGGAGATAAAAAGCTTCTACAACCCATTGGACTAAATACATTTCCTTCATAATTTTCACGCATTTTTTTTGCTGATATGTAATCTGGATACATTCTTTTTGAAGAGCACTTAACAGCAAGTTTTGTTAAATAATCATATTCTCCACCCTTTAGGCAATTGTGTTCATCTAAAACGTATACAAGTTTAGGAAAGGCAGGTGTAACATAAATTCCAGCTTCATTTTTTATTCCTTCATATCTTTGCCTTAAAATTTCTTCAATAATCATTGCATTTTCTTTTATATATGGATCATCTGGTTCAAGGTGTAAAAATAATGTAACAAAAGGAGATTGGCCATTTGTTGTCATTAATGTATTTATTTGATATTGAATAGTTTGAACACCAGCTTTTAGTTCAGCTTTTAATCTTGTTTGAACTAAGTCTTCAATAATGTCTTGACTTAGTTTATCTTTATATTTAGCTTCAATTTCTTCTTTAAATTTATTATAACTTTTTCTTAAATATTTTCCTAAATGTTTCATATCTACTGATTGTCCGCCATATTGGTTACTTGCAACAGCAGCAATTATTTGGGTTGTTACCGTACACGCAACTTGGAAACTTTTTGGGCTTTCAATCATTTTTCCATTCATAACTGTACCATTATCAAGCATATCAGATATGTTAATTAAACAACAGTTAAAAATTGGTTGAACAAAATAATCTGCATCATGAAAATGTAAAACTCCTTCTTCATTTGCTTTTGAAATTTTTTCAGGTAATAATAATCTTTTTGTTAAATCTCTTGAAACTTCACCTGCAATATAATCTCTTTGAGTTGATGCAAGCATTGTATTTTTATTAGAATTTTCTTCAGCTAATTCTTTATTTTCGTTTCTAATAATACCTAAAATTGTTTCATCAGTAGTATTTTGTTTTCTAATAAGTGCTCTTGTATATCTATATACTATGTACTTTTTAGCAAGTTCATATTTTTCCATTTCCATTAATTTTTCTTCAATGATATCTTGAATATCTTCAACTAGCATTCTTTTTTTATCTAAATCTTCAATATATTTAACAATTTCTTTTATATCTTCTTTACTGGCTTTCTGTCTTCCTCTTACTTCTTCGTTAGCTTTTTCAATAGCTATCATAATTTTTTGTCTGTCAAAATCTACTATTCTTCCGTCTCTTTTGATTATTTTCATTTCCAAGTTACCTCCTTTATTTCGTATGCGTTTATTATATATCAACTTAAAAACTTTTCTGTTGCAAAAGCACCAATTTTGTAAAAAAAATTTTTTGAAGTAGATAAACAAGGTAGCTCTAAGAAAAGAAAATTATTACATTTTTATTACATCAATTTGTTGCATTTGCAACTGAAATATTGTATAATTTCGAGTATATACAAAAAATTAGGAGAAACGAATATGGGGAATGAACTAGAGCTAACTGAGTTTTTTGAAGAATTTTCAGAAAATTGCAAAAATGTACAAAAGAAATTCTTCAATAAAAATCAAACAATAACAACATATATTCAAAAGAGAAATCAAGTTTGCGTTTTATTAACAGGAGAAGCAGACTTAGTTAGATATGATTTAAATGGTGGAAAATCTATAATAGAGCACTATACAAAAAATGATATATTTGGAGAAGCTTTTTATGTAGTAACAGTAAACAACGAATTATTAGTAGAAGCCAAAAAAAATTGCGAAGTGCTATTTTTTTCTTACAATAACATATATGAAAAATGCAAACCAAATTGTAAATTTCACCAATTATTATCAGAAAAATTTTGTAAAATAGTAGTAAATAAAGTTACAAATTTAAATACAAGAATAGAAGTGTTAACAAAAAGAACAATTAGAGATAAATTATTAGGATATTTTTCTATATTATCGACGCGAAACCTATCAAGGACATTTGAATTACCATTTTCACTAACAGATTTAGCAGACTTTTTAAGTGTAGATAGAAGTGCAATGATGAGAGAAATAAGAAATTTAAAAGATGAGGGTTTCATAAAGAAGAGTGGAAATAAATTAACCCTATTGTATAAATAAAACTATCAAAATACATTTTTTAGAAATAGTTATTTTTAAGTGTAGATAAATTGTAAAAGTAAAATAGAAATTAACATAAAACTATTGCAAAAAATAAAAAAATGGTTTATAATACACAATACAACTTTTTTGTGAATTTTTGCAGAAAAGCATTCGAAATCCATAAAACAATAAATATCTGCTAAGGAGGTAGAAAAATTGCAAACCTATGGAAAAGGAAAAGCCGGGCGTGGAGAATACACTGGCATGACTGACATTGATGGCTTGATTATCATTGATGGCGAAGCCGAGTCAGTAGGAAGATACGCGTTTGCACATTCTAATGTGCGAAAAGTTGTAATTGATGCTCCAATAGTTGAAAAAGGGGCATTTTACAACTGCAAATATCTAGAAGAAGTTGTCTTTTCCGATAATGTCATAAAGATTGAGGAGGAAGCATTTTACAAATGCACAGCTCTTACAAGAGCAAATATATCCAGAAATCTTGTTGTAATTGGAAAAAGCGCATTCGCTGGCTGTACAAGTCTGGAAAAGCTAGTACTGTATGACAAATTACGGGAAATTGGAGAGTGTGCATTTACCTCATGTGATTCATTAGTTTCACTAAAGGTGAGTGAAAGTTTGCATAGAATTGCAAATTATGCATTTTCAAATTGCTTGAATTTGTACGAAGTTGATTTTTCTGGAGGAAATTTGATTTTGGACGGTCAAGAGCACCTCGATGATGCTGTACTACTCGAAAATGTAAAGAGCTTTATTAATATTGGAGATCATCCATTTTTGGGGTGCAGTAAGGTAAAGTTCTTTAATGCAAAGGCATATCGATATGATGTGGACAAAAAAATCTATAAAAGGACATTGAATGCAATTATGGAAACCTGGATGAAGGTGGACGAAGAGTCAATTTCTTCAAAAATTGCTAGAAGAGTGCTTAAAAGCAAATAAGTGATGGCAGAATATTTTCTGCTAAAAGAGAGATGAGATTGGTACAAATGTGCCAGTCTCATTTCTCTCTTTATAAAATATTAATTTTTTTTGAATCTTCATTTCTAATAGCAATTATAGAGCCTCTAATTTCATAGGCAATAGGGTCATTAAAAATACTTGAAAATACAGGAGTTATTTGAGTACCAGGAATAATTCCCAAATCTAAAAAACGTCTATGCAATTTTCCAGAGCAATTTAAAGAGTCTATAATTACTGTTTCATTTAAATTTGCATTATTTAATGTTTTCATAAAATCCCCCTATTATAGAATATGAATAAAATAAAAAAAGTTTAAAATTTGTTGAAAAAAATTTTTTTAGGTAATATAATGAGACCATAAATTAAAAATTAGGAGGAAAAAGATGGAAAAAACAAGAGGATTTGAAATTGCAAAAGGTTTTGAAGATAAAGGAATTAATTTACCAGAAAGAAAAACAAAATATTCAGCTGGGTATGATATAGAAGCTGCTGAAGACTGTGTAATACCTGCTTTTAAGCCAGGACAAAAACCAGTACTTGTAAAAACAGGTATAAAAGCATATATGCAAAATGATGAATATTTAATGTTATGTAATAGAAGCTCTAATCCTGGTAAAAAAGGTTTAATATTAGCTAATAGTGTAGGAATAGTAGATGCAGATTATTATGGAAATCCAGATAATGATGGTTTAATTATGTATGCATTTTACAATTTCTTTGCAGGAGATGTTCAAATAAAAAAAGGTGATGTAATAGGACAAGCAATATTTAAAAAATATGAAATAATTGATTCAGATAATGCATCAGGTGAAAGAGTTGGAGGATTTGGTTCAACAAGCAAATAGACAATATTTGGTAAACAAAATAAAAAATAAATTTTTTTTAAACCCTAATAAATGTCGAAAAATCAACAAAAAACAAGAATAACATAAAATAAAAAAGATGGTAAATGTTTTGACTTTTGCCATCTTTTGTAGTATAATAATAAATGTAGTTGAAAAAGAACGATACCTTTATTGACTTCAATAAAATTAGCTTAAGGAAGGAGTGACTTACATGTTTAATGTAGGGGACAAAGTCGTATATCCAATGCACGGAGCTGGAACGATAGATTCAATAGATAAGAAAAATATTTTAGATGAAGAGGTAGAATATATAAATATTTCAATGCCTGGAGGAGTAAAGGTAATGGTGCCAAGCAATCAAGCGTCAAAGCAAGGTTTAAGAAATATAATTTCTCAAAACGACGTCGAAAAAGTATTCTGTGTATTAGAAACAGATGAAACAGCAATGTCTGATAATTGGAATAAAAGATATAGAGACAACATGGATAAAATGAAAAGTGGAGATATCTATGAAGTTGCAGATGTTGTAAGAAATTTAAGTTTTAAACAAAAAGAAAAAGGTTTATCTACTGGTGAGAAAAAAATGTTAAACAATGCAAAACAAATACTAGTAAGTGAATTAGTTTTAGTTGAAAATACAACAAATGCAGAAATGGAAAAATTAGTAGATAATAAAATTGATGTTTCATTTAAAGAAAACAGAGAGCATGAAGGAATAGATACAGAAATAAGTACTAACAATATAGTAAGCAAATTTATACCATTCAATGCAGAAAGCACAGGAACATCACAAGAATAAAATGTTGGGTAGATTCTATAAACATATAGATTGTCTGCCCATAATTAGTATATAGGAAAGCAAAATGGCTTTCCTATTAATCAACTAAAATAAAAAAGTACACAACTTATGTAAATGTAGAAGGATTTCGATAATTTATGTCGAATTATATAATATGACAATGAAAGAAAGGTAGGTTTGTAGGGTGCGATATAGTGATGAACTTTTAGAAGAAATAAAAAACAGAAATGACATAGTAGATGTAATTTCAGGATATGTAGCATTAAAAAGAAGCGGAAGAAGCTTTTTTGGTTTATGTCCATTTCATAATGAAAAGTCACCATCATTTGCAGTATCACCAGACAAGCAAATTTTTCATTGTTTTGGTTGTGGAGTAGGAGGCAATGTTTTTCACTTTGTAAGTAAAATAGAAGGAGTAGGATTTAGAGAATCCGTAGAAATGTTGGCAAATAGAGCAAATATTGCATTACCAGTTTCACAATCATCAGACGAAGACGACAAATTATATTACATAAGATCAAAAATATATGAAATAAACGAAGCCACAGCAATGTTTTACCATAAAAATTTATATAATTCATCAGCAAAAAAGGCACAAGAATATGTAAAAAAGAGAAAACTAGATAATAATACTCTAAAAACTTTTTTTATAGGATATTCTGGAAATTATAATGAATTATATAAGTTTTTAAGGTCACAAGGCTTTAAAGATGAAGAAATATTAGAATCAAAATTAGTCAATAAAAACGAAAAAGGTGAATTTATTGACAGATTTAGAAAAAGACTAATGTTTCCAATTCAAGATGAAAGAGGAAGGTTTATAGCTTTTGGAGGAAGAATTTTAATTGACCCACCTAAAGCAGATGCTAGTGAAGAAGAAAAATTAGCATTTAAAAAACAAGCAAAATACATAAATTCTACAGAAAACATAGCTTATTCAAAAGGAAGACATCTCTTTGGCTTGTATGCAGCAAAAAAAGCTGCACACACACCTACACTAAAAAAAGTTTTAATAGTAGAAGGTTATATGGATACAATTTCTCTTCATCAAAGAGGAATAACTAATGTTGTTGCATCATTAGGAACAGCTTTAACAGAAGCACAAGGTAGATTACTTAGAAAATCAAGCGAACAAGTAATTGTTGGTTATGATGCAGATGGTGCAGGACAAGCTGCGACTTTAAGAGGTCTAGAAATATTACAAAATTTAGGATGTGATGTTAGAATCCTTCAAATAGAAGGCGCAAAAGATCCTGATGAATTTATTTTAAAATATGGACCAGAACGATTACAAAAATATATAGATAATGCAATATCATTAGTTGAATTCAAAATTAAAAATTTAAAAAAAGACTTAAATTTAGATGTAGCAAATGATAAAATAAAATTTTTAACAGAAATAGCAAAAGAGCTAGCTAAAGTTACAAATAGTATTGAACAAGAAGTATACATAGACAAAATTTCTTTAGATTATAAAATTTCAAAAGAAGCAATATATGCTGAAATAAATAAAATTATGTATTCAAAAAACAGCAATACTAAACCTTTAGAAAAGAAAAATACTACAGTTAAGCCACAGTTAGAAGTAGTTGATAATAATATTAGTCAGGCAATTTTAAAAAGAGAAAAACTTATAATTTATTTACTTGTTAATTATCCAGATTTGGCATACAAAAAAATAAAAGATAATATAAGCATTAATGAAATTAAATCAGATAGAAACAGAGAAATTATACAAAAAATGTATGAACAATTAGAAAAAGGAGATAGTAATATAGTAAATATTTTAGATATTTTTACAGATGAGTCTATAGTTAATTATTTAAGTGGAATAATGGCAACAGATTTTGAAATAACTGAAGTTACAAAATGCATTGATGATATAATTATTAACTATGAAAAAGAAAAATTAATAACAAGAAGAAATGACATTATAAAGAAACTTGAAGATACAGATAAATTAACACAGGATGAAATAGCTAGTTTAGAAAGAGAATTAAGTGATTCAATAATAAAATTAGCTAGAATGAAGTAGGAGGTATTAAGTCTAAATGAAAAATTATGGAATAGAAATTGAAATTATAGATAAATCTGGAAAAAATATAAATGGTAAAGAATTTATTTGTAAAATTAATGACCAAGAAGTTTCTGAAAATAAAGATGGAATGTTTTTATTAAAAGAGAAATTTGAAGATGCAGGTGATAAAAAATCTTATAAAATAGAATGTGCTGATAAAAAAATAAATGTAAACATTGTTATAAAAGATGATAATGAAATTGATATAAAAAAACTAAAATTAAGTACTGTTAAAGACGGTAAAAAAGTAAATATTGAAGAGCAAACTTTAGTTGATAACATTGCATGGAAATTCAACAAAAAGAATCAGACTATTCTAATAAAAATAATTTCTGAAGAAGTTGAAAAAGAGACATCTAAAAATGGAAAATCAGAAAACAAAAAAGAAGTATCAACAAAAAAATCTGTAGATAAGCAAGATAAAATAGATAAAATTATAGAAAAAGCTAAAAAGGCTGGAAGTATAACATATGGTGAACTTGCCTTAGAGCTTGGAGACGTTACACCAGATCAAATAGAAGAAGTTTTTGAAAAATTTGAAAAAAATGGTATAAACATATACAAAGAAGAAACTGATGATGATGAACCAGATTTAGAAGATTTAGAAGAAGTAGAAGAAATAAAATTAGAAGAAATAGATGTAAACAATATTGAAGGTGTTAGCGTTGATGATCCAGTTAGAATGTATTTAAGAGAAATTGGTAAAATACCACTTTTAACATACGAACAAGAAATTGAACTTGCAAAAGGAGTTCTTGCTGGAGATGAAGAGGCTAAGAAAAAACTTGCAGAATCAAACTTAAGATTAGTTGTAAGTATAGCAAAAAAATATGTTGGAAGAGGAATGTTATTTTTAGATTTAATTCAAGAAGGTAACATGGGATTAATAAAAGCAGTAGAAAAATTTGACTATACAAAAGGATATAAATTCAGTACGTATGCAACTTGGTGGATTAGACAAGCTATAACAAGAGCTATAGCAGATCAAGCAAGAACAATAAGAATACCTGTGCATATGGTTGAAACAATAAATAAATTAATTCGTACATCAAGACACTTATTACAACAATTAGGCAGAGAGCCAACGCCA
>ENA-OURV01003121-OURV01003121.1-human-gut-metagenome-genome-assembly--contig:-NODE-3121-length-10767-cov-4.356143_pt1 | contig 10767 bp, 9 predicted proteins | sample MGYA00242141_ERZ509072 | MGnify/ENA primary metagenome ERZ509072 (study PRJEB26280, sample SAMEA2338763) | human gut metagenome | biome: human gut; feature: human-associated habitat; material: faeces... | reverse complement strand
GCACCGTATCGGGTGATGAGCACCTGCGTGGTGGCGGCGGCATTGGCCTTGCCCATGCCTGCACAGCAGACCACGACCTGCTTGCCTGCCAGCGTGCCCCTGTGATACTCCACGCCGCCGTAGAGCTCCACGGTGACATTTTCCAGCTTTGCACACAGCTGATCGACTTCATCGGGCATTGCGCCCATAATTCCGATAATCATAGTTGAAATCCTTTTCCTTGTAAGCTCGCCCCTTGGGAGAGCCGGCGAGCGAAGTGAGCCTGAAGGGCAATCAAACGTTGAACAGGAACTCAATGACGTCGCCGTCCTTGACGACGTATTCCTTGCCCTCGGTGCGCTGCAGACCCTTGGCCTTGACGGCGGCGTAGTCGAAGTTGTTGGCTTCGAGGTCGCTGTAGCCGATGACGCTGGCGCGGATGAAGCCGCGCTCGAAGTCGCTGTGGATCTTACCGGCAGCCTGCGGAGCTTTGGTGCCCTTGCGGATGGTCCATGCGCGGCACTCCTTCTTGCCGTCGGTCAGGAAGGAGATCAGGCCCAGCAGGTCGTAGCTGGCGGTGATGAGGTTGTCCAGACCGCTGGCCTCGATGCCCATCTCGGCGAGGAAGGCCTTTTTCTCTTCGGGGGAGTAATCGGCGATGTCCTCCTCGGTCTTGGCGCAGATGGGGATGTAGCGGGCACCCTCCTCTTTCGCGCGGGCAGCCACCAGGGGGACATACTTGTTGTTCTCGATGCCCTCTAAGATTTCCGGTATACGGTAAATATTTTTATACTTATTGTACAGTTCATAATAAGCAGCAAAATCGCGGGCAATCTCCTCGTCCTGCAGATACTGCACAACAAAGTCATAGTCTATGGCAAATCCAAGCTGTTCATACACTTTCATGACCTGTGAGAGATCTTCCCATCCACGGGCGGTCACAAACCGTTTTCCATCCAGATCCGACACAACCGAATAGAAATTGTTCTTTTTAATCTCCAGATAAGAAAGAATTGCTCCATGAATCTGCGCTTTATACGCATACTCTTTCCACACAGAAAAATCTTCTTCTATATAAATCCGCTTGACACGGTCATAAGTAACAATATCAAAATCCCGCACCGACTTGTTGTATTCCGGAGGATTTCCCGCCGTAACGATGACAAAGCCATCCGGTACCCTGTGATTTCCGAATGTCTTGTACTGCAGAAATTGCAGCATCGTCGGAGCCAGCGTCTCGGATACACAGTTGATTTCATCAAGAAACAGGATTCCCTCATGAATTCCGCTTTGTTCGATCTGATCATAGATCGAGGCGATAATTTCACTCATTGTATACTCTGTGACCGATACATCCTCCCCATCATAGGTTTTCTTCGAGATAAACGGCAGTCCGATCGCACTCTGTCTCGTATGGTGCGTGATCGTATAAGAAACCAGATTGATCCCGCACTCCTGCGCCACCTGTTCCATAATTGCGGTCTTACCAATTCCCGGAGGTCCGATCAAAAGTACCGGACGCTGCCGTTCCACAGGAATTGCATACTCCCCGGTCTCATCTTTTGTCAGGTATGCCTGAACCGTATTTATGATTTCCTGTTTTGCCTGTTTGATGTTCATAAAATTTCTCCTTTATCTATCCTTTTGTATCCTCTGACAAATATAATTTCACTGCCCAGTCCGGCACTTTTATGGTCTCTCCCGAAGAAGTTTTCTGCGGTGTATCATCCCCGTAAAAAACAAATACTGTCTGATAATCCGTCGGTTTTTTCGGATATTCTCCATACCCGTCCGTAAAATACATCAGTCCTTTTAAGTTTTTGAGTTCCCCGCTGTTTCTTAATTTCTCTACATAGGAAAATACCGGCCGGAAATCCGTTCCATACCCTCCGGAAACGGAAAACTGCTCGGTATATTTCCCGATTTCATCCAGATTTGTGATTGGAATATCTTTTTGAATCTGGTTATCACATTCGATGATGCGGATATGCACTTTATGGAAAAAACTCTCCTGGTGCTTTAAAATTGCCCCCGTCTCATTCAAAAACTGCTGCACAAGTTTTTCCTTGCAGGAGGCCGAAGTATCGATTGCAATAACAAGTTCTTCGATCTTTTTTGCCTCCCGGAATTCGTTTTCCTCGATCAGAGGCATGTTTCCGTAATGCTGCAGTCCATACATGTAAAATCCGTAATCAAACGAATCCATATCCACGGAAACCTCTTCTCTCACAACTGCAAACCTCTTTAAAAATTCTTTGTAGCTTTTTCGCTCCCGGCTGCTCAGCTTTAACATCCATGCAAGCTTTCCCGCATCTGCCGCCGCGTCTTTTGCATAGGTTTCCATATCGCTTTCGATACGCTTTGCATGTTCTTTCCACTCGTCTTCCTTTGGATCGGTTTTTCCAAGCGGCGTTGCATCAGACGTTTTCTCCCCGGCATTTTCCTGCTGATCACTGTCCATCTGCGGATTCTCCTGCGGCACCGGGGGCTGGTTTTTATTCTGCTCCTGCGGCGGTTCTTTCTCCATGCGCTGCCAGAAACTGTGGTCACAGAGCAAAAATTCCTGCCGGAGGGATTCTTCCAGATACGGATCGCGTTTGCGCAGCATAAAATACTGGTACAGTTTTTCCGCTGTAAGCACTGAAACTTCCTTTTCCAGTTTTTCATACCACTCCTGCCGGAAATCCGAAGTCACACGCAAAATGGTCGGATAATCCATGGAATCCACCACCGATTCCACTGCAATATCACAACAGAGATCCCACAGCTGTGCATCCTCGTGCTGTTTTGCGGAAAACATATGCCGGAACAGACAGTGCATGAGCATATGCATATATGTCCGATTTAAAATTTCCGGCCGTTCAATATAAGTCTGCAGCAGATAGGTCGGATTGAACCGGATATATACCGCATCCGTGCCCACTGTTCTCGTTGACAGATCCATGGCAAATCCCAGACTTCCGAGTGCCGGTCCCATAAACCGCATCGACAGATATAGTTCTGTCCTGACACTGTTTAATATTTTATTTCCGGTTGCTTCCAGTTGTTCCCTTGTCTTCATCGTTCTCCTTTTCCTACCAGTCCAAAGACATGGTGGATGCTTTCTTCTTTCCGAAATTACTCCGCTGATATTCCATCAGTATTGCTACAATCTGACTCATCTTTTCCTCCGATGCCAGCGGAAGGGCATCGGCAAGTGCCGCTTCCGGAATCAGGCAGGAATCACAAAGATAGGAAATCTCTTCCACCTTATTCTCCGGAATCAGCACCTTAAGGATCACCTCTGCATTCTGTTCGAGATACTGTTCGTACTGTTCCCGCAGATGGTTCTCCAGCTCAATCGGATGCATCAGCCGGTCACAGGCAATCTCAATTGCCGTGCGATAATCATCATTTACCACCTGCGCAAACAGACGGTCATACGCCAGTAAATCTACGCCTTTTCTTGTGACACATTCCCGGTACGGATACCCGCTTCCCTCAATCTTGTGATGCAGAACCCGAGCCTCCACATCTTCCACAAAATTGTATACATATGCCGGAAACGTCAGCTGCAGCCCACATGGCTCTATGCGAAAATGCAGCCTGCGGTCGGTATCTGCCAGAAGTTCTTTCATCACCGAATAGTCTCCTCTAAGCTGCGTCAGCTTCACTTCTTCCAGACAATGGCACTGTTTGATCACGCCGTCATAATAGTCTTCCACACTGTCGTACAGCGAAATGCTTTTGAGTTTTTTACAGTTATAAAATGCATATCTTCCAAGCGTTTCCACCGTCTTTGGAATACTTACACTCTCTAAATCTTCCCTTGCGGAAAATGCATTTTTGCCGATCGTTTTCACCGGACATCCATCCACCTGATCCGGAATGACCAGATGTCTTATGGTTCCTTCATACCCGGTAACGGTAATTGTATGTTCTTTTGTTGTTTCATATTGCAATGCCATATGGATACTCCTGCATCTGTTATGTCCTATTCTGATATACGCTTTTTAATTCCCCGATAAAATACAAAGACCCCAGCGCAATCGTCTTTTCTTTTGGTGTTAAAAGTTCCGGAATCTCTGCAACCTTTGTAATTGCGTGTGCAGGCACCCCTTGTTTTCTGATATCTTCTGCCAGTGTTTCCCCTTGCAGTGCCCGTGCACTCTCTGGTGTGACGGTTACAAAATCCATGGCAATCGGCAACAGTTCCCCGATCATCTTTTCATAATCTTTGTCTGCCATCACACCCATCACAAAATGAAACTTTTCCTCCGGATACAATTCTTCGAGACTTGTACACAATGCATGGATTCCGTTACTGTTGTGTGCACCATCCACCATCAGAAACGGTTCTGTACTTAAAATTTCCATACGCCCCGGCCATACCGCTCTGTGAATTCCACGGGCAATAACGGTTTTCATCTTCTCTTTTTCTATCCGGCATCTGGTCCATGCCACTTGTGCCGCACACATGGCTGTAGCGGCGTTTTCTCTCTGATAAGCACCCAAAAGTCCTGGCTGTAGTGCCTTTGCCCCCTGCAGGTCCTTCTCCTGTACACACCGCGCACGTACTCCCTTTGCTGCGGCTGCCCTTTGCAGCACCGCAAGTGCTTCCGATTCCTGCGGTGCAATTACCACCGGCACTCCAGCTTTGATAATTCCCGCTTTCTCCCGCGCAATCTCTTCTATGGTATTTCCAAGAATGTTCATGTGATCATAACCAATCCGTGTGATCACCGATACCACCGGATTTCCCAGTGCATTCGTAGAATCAAGTCTGCCTCCGAGGCCGGTCTCCATAATTACAAGATCGCAGTTTTGTTCTTTAAAATACAGTACCGCCATAAGCACGCAATAATCAAACATGGTCGGTGTCACGCCAAATTCCTGCTCCAGCAGAACATTGCCGATTCGTGTCACATCTTCTCTGGAAATCTGTCTGCCATCAACCATGATACGCTCTTCAAAATCAATCAGGTGTGGAGAAATAAATGTTCCGACTTTTAATCCGGCTTCCCGGAAAACTGATGTCAGGAATGCGCAGACCGATCCTTTTCCGTTGGTTCCCGCCACATGAATAAATGGCATCCCGTTTTGCGGCTGTCCCATCTGTTCTAACATGATTCCGGTAATTTCCACTCCCGGCCGGTTTCCAAACCGTCTTCCATTTTCTATCTGATCCAATACTTCTTCATATGAATACATCTTTATTCTCCCTGCAGGTATCTGTAAACCGCTTTCGGCAGCCGGTACCTGACTCACAAAAAATAGGGAGAAGCTTATAAAAAGCTTCTCCCCGTATTCTACTTCTATATGACGGTTGTTTCAAGTGCAAAATCCTATACCGAAAGGATCACTCCGCCTTCATTTGCATACATGCTGGATACCCCGGCCGTATTGACAATTACAATCTTTTTGAATTTTGCGACTTTCTCAATTGTGTCCTTCACAAACTGTGCACGTTCCGGACAATTGCAGTGGGAAATGGCAAGCACACGGTTCTCGCAGTTCTTAGTAACTTTGAGCATATCCTCTACCATCTTGGAAAGTGCCTTCTTCATGCCCCTTGCCTGACCAAGCTGCTGAATCGTTCCCTCTTTGGTTGATCCCATTACCGGCTTGATGTTTAAAGTATTTGCCACAAATGCTTTCAGTCCACTCAGACGGCCAGCCTTGCGCAGTGTTTCAAGTGTCTCAATGACAAAAAATGTGTTCATGGAAGAAATGTAAGATTCCACCTCTGTTACAATTTCTTCAAAAGATGCACCGGATTCTTCCAGCTCCTGAATCTTTAATCCGATCAGGGTTTCCCCAATCGAGGCCGACTTGGAATTAAATACATGAATCTGCTTGGAATCCTCATGCTCTTCATGGTAAAGCTGTGCTGCAAGTACCGCACTATTGTACGATCCGCTCAATTTTCCGGACAACGTCACAACATATACATGCTCTGCCTCTCCCTCATAAGCTCTCATATAACGCTCCGGAGACGGGCAGGAAGATTTCGGGCTGTGAATACATGCCTTTACTCTCTGTAAGAAATCTCTCTGATTAAAAGTTTCATCATCTGTGATCTGATAGCCATCCACATCCAGCAAAAGCGGCACTGTGCAAAAATGTCCATCTGCCTTTAAATCCTCGGAAAGTTCTCCACAACTGTCAATTACAATTTTATACTGGCTCATATCCATCCCTCTTTTCTAAAATACGTCTATCATTTTATGAAGTGCGTGTGTTTATCATTACTTTATAAAAAGTTTTTATTTTCTATCACACGTAGTATTCATTACTATGTTCATATCATAACACGGTTTCAGATATTTGAAAAGGGGAAAAATGCATATTTTATAGTTTCTTCATATTTATCAGGAAAAATATGCCGTCACAGCTGATGCCAGAGCATCAAAATCCGTTCGTCCCATCAGTTCCCGTGCAGAATGCATCGATAAGAGCGGAATTCCAATATCCACTGTGCGGACCGGAAACAGCGTGGATGCAACCGATCCCAGTGTACCACCCCCGCGCACATCGGAACGGTTGACAAACCTCTGGTATGCGATTTTATTCTGATCGCAGAGCTGCCGCAGAATTCCGATTGCCTTTGCATCCGTCGCATAAGACTGGGAACATGCCTCTTTGATACAGAATCCATCCCCAAGCACCGGATGATTGGTAATATCCATTTTCTCCTTATGATTCGGATGCAGTGCATGCGCCACATCCACGGAAAGCAGCATCCCTCCATACATCGCACAATCCGTTTCTTCCTCACTGCAGCCAAGCGACCGGTAGATGCGTTTTACCATATCATGCAATAAGATCGATGCTGCGCCCTGTTTGCTGGTATTTCCGATTTCTTCATTATCAAACAGTGCGATCAGATTGATACCATCGGTCCGTGTTCCTTCCACGATGGCTGCCAGCAATGCCGCAACGGATGTCTGGTTATCCAGTCGCGGAGAAGACAGCAGTGTCTCTTTTATCCCCACATATGCCGGTTCTTCCACACAGTATGTATTCAGTTCAAAATCCAGAATATCCTCTTTTTTTACTGCCAGCTCTTCCGCAAGAAATGACAGGAAATAATCGGTACTCTGCTGTTCTTCTGGCAGCATATCCGCAACCGGCATCAAATCTACCTGATTATTGATTGCCACTCCCTTATTCACTTCCCGGTTCATGTGAATGGCAAGGTTTGGAATAATAAGAACCGGACGACCGGAACGATACAGCATGGTCTCCGGGGCAAACACATCCCCGCTTCGAACGATCACGCGCCCTGCAATCCCCAGCGGACGATCAAACCATGTATTTAAAATCGGTCCGCCATATACTTCCACGTTCACCTGCGCATACCGGTCTGTCACAAAATCCGCATTTGGTTTGATCCGCAGATATGGATAATCTGTATGTGCAGCTGCCATGCGCAGCATTGCATCCGCACGGAAGTTTTCTCCAACTGTAAATGCATAGAGCGTTGTTCCATGATGATTCATCATATAAGCCTTTCCTTTTTTCAGATTCCATGGTCTGGCATACTCCAGTTCCTCAAAGCCGGATTCCTCTAACGTCTGCATGGCTGCTTCCACACAATGAAACGGTGATACTCCTTTTTTTAAAACATCTATCAAAAATGATTCTTTCATAGTTATAGTTTCCCTTCTTTTCTTAAGTGATTGCATCGTTACGGTTCGCAGGGGAACCTGTGAGCAGTAACCGTGCATTTTCTATCAATCAGTGGCATTATAACACATTATGATTGAAAAGATGAAGTCACTCATGCTAAAATTAAACTATATCAGCTGCCGTTTTATCGGTTTCACAATGGGGAGGTTTTTTATGCTGGCTCTTGCATTAACAAACAAAAAAGATTTTATGAATAAATTTCTCAAAACTGAAATTTTTGACCATTTTCTGCTTCAGGAGGGCATTGTCGTTTCTTTTGCAAGCTATGTGATTGATGGAACTATTACCAAAGGATTCTATACAGATACAGAAGCCGAAGAACTCGGTATTAAAACTTTTCATTTTCTTCCATTTTCCATGCTCCGTCCACGCATCTTTGACCTGATCAAAGGGAAAAAGGCTCCATCCTCCTTTAAATTCGTCCTGATGCTGTCGCCGGAAAATCAAAAACGCACCATGGAACGAATCGGAAGTTCCTATACCCCGGCAGATATTTCCGCCATGTCCATGAACATCAAATTTCAAAATCAGATGCTTACACTGACTACCGGAATTTCTTATCGCATTTTTTCTACAGATAAGACATTAGAACCGGAATGGGACAAATTTGTCAGACAATTTCTCTCACAACACGACATTTCTTTTGAAGTGCTTTAAAATCCGGCTATTTCACGAAGATTTTGCTTTACATTTCCAATTGGTTATGCTATTCTTAGCATAGTTGCAAGGCAACACAAATATATTGGAGGTACTTTCGATGAACAAAGGTACAGTAAAATGGTTTAACAACCAGAAGGGTTACGGATTCATCACCGCTGAAGACGGCCACGATGTATTCGTACATTACTCAGGACTTAACATGGAGGGGTTCAAATCTCTCGAAGAGGGTGCAGCAGTAGAATTCGAAATCACTGATGGCGCTAAAGGTCCTCAGGCAGTTAACGTAACAGTAGTGAAATAATTGCCGACTAATCTAGTTTCTATGTACCTTTTTCTTTCTTTAGAATAAGATATTGGATACAACGATTAAAAAAAGGAATGTTGCATTTCTGCAACATTCCTTTTTTTGCGTATGGGAATACATCTTTTCAAGTATTCTCCTATCCATTGTAATTAGTCCTCAAATACCCGTTTGATACTATCATAATGCAGGAAAATTCCCTGATCTGCGAGTTTCCTGATCTCTTCTGGTGTAGCAAACCGACATCCGTCTGTTTCTTCCGTCTGCAGATGGACATCTTGTTCTGTAACATCCATCGTGTAACGATAAACATCTACGAAATAGTTATCTCCTTCGCCCGGATTTTCTCTGTGATAGGTAAATACATAACCACCTTCCGCTTCTTTTACATCCAGTCCGGTCTCTTCTAAAACTTCCCTGCGCACAGCCTCTTCCGATTCTTCGCCTGCCTGCGCAGCACCACCGGAAACTTCCCACCATCCGGGTGCCCATGCTTTGGTCATCACACGCTTAGTAATCAGAAATCTGCCATCCGGACGCCTGATCACGCCAAGTACCGTCAGATGATACTCATCATCTGCCAGATTGAAATGATTCCGCTCCATGGTTCTTCCTGTCCGCACTTTATTTTTATCGTAGATATCCCAACGTTCCATTTCCATTCCTCCAATTTTCCTATGTGCCAGCTGCTATCATTCTTTTCTGCCATAGTTTTATAACTGCAACTCTATTCATTATATTGGTTTTAAGAAATGTTTTCAAGTTTCGTTTCTATTTATTAATTCCACTCCGTCATATATTTGCGATACCATTTTGGCAGAAGATGATTCTGACACTGCTCATTGTGACGCTCTCGGATTTCCATGGTGGCAAAATACTGTTTCCATAGCACAGCAAAATAATCCATATGCCCCTGCGGAATCTGAAGCTGCTCTCCACTCACCAGAACACAGCGGTGTCCGGCTTCATGGACGGCAGCAAGGTTTCGGTTTTCATCGTAGAGAATAAAATTTTCATCCGGAAAACGATCCGAAAAATGATCCATCATCAATGGAACCATATTGCATTTTGGTGCAAGCTGCGCCACAAGAATACTTCCCAGATCCTGAAATCTCACAAATCCCAGCAGCTTATCCAGCTCATTGTCTACCTTGCGGGACAACTCCATCACCCGAAGTGCAAACGGATCGGCAAGCTGATCGGAAATACCACGTCCCTGTGCAAATGCACGCACCAGATATCCAAGAACTGCTGTCCCCCGGTCCTCTGCAAAATGGCATAATGCATGAAGCAGTGTATCATACACCGGATACCCCAGTCTTGACTGTATACTGTAAACCGTCTTCTGCACTTTCTGCGCATCTGTCTGTACTTCGATCTCCCTGGCAAACAAAGTCATTTCTCCTTCACCGGCCGCAATGGAAATACTGTCTGTATAAGGAGCTTTCATTTTATTTTTACACACAAACGCATCGAAAAGTGCTGTAAAAATTCCTTCCAGAGAATCCTCACATCGAAGCACAATCTGTTCACTCATACTACAATTTTCCCCCTGTCATCAAACAGTGATAACTGCTCATAGGTCTGCACCGTTCCATCCGAAAGTAGCATCTGCATCGGACGTTCCTGATACATCAGATTCCGTGTAATATATCCTTCCTCCATACGGGTATGATACATCATCTTTCCTTTACAGGTGATAAAATACACTGCACGTTTCAAAACAACACCGATCTTCTTTAAATCTGAAAAATCCAGCTTTGCGTACCGCCGGGCCGCCATAATCCGGCGGGCACTTTTTGTTCCGATCCCCGGCACACGAAGCAGCGTATAATAATCCGCACGATTAATTTCCACCGGAAACAGTTCCAGATGGTGCACTGCCCAATTACACTTCGGATCAATCTGTTCGTTAAAATTCGGATTTTTCTCTGACAGCAATTCATCTGCGCGGAATCCATAAAACCGCAGCAGAAAATCTGCCTGATAGAGCCTGTGCTCACGTAACAATGGTGGTCCGGGCAAATCTGGCAGGGAACTGTCATGATTCACATTGATAAATGCAGAATAGAATATCCGCTTCATCTCAAACTTCTGATACAAAGCTTCTGAAACCGAAATGATCTGGTAATCACTTTCATCCGATGCCCCGATCA
>ENA-OURV01003116-OURV01003116.1-human-gut-metagenome-genome-assembly--contig:-NODE-3116-length-10787-cov-8.223723_pt1 | contig 10787 bp, 5 predicted proteins | sample MGYA00242141_ERZ509072 | MGnify/ENA primary metagenome ERZ509072 (study PRJEB26280, sample SAMEA2338763) | human gut metagenome | biome: human gut; feature: human-associated habitat; material: faeces... | reverse complement strand
CTTCCCATAAAAGCACCTTCATACGATCTCTGCGCCTGCCGCAGAACAGAAACGCACTGCTTGCGAACAGGTCAAGCTGAAACTGCTGCTGTACAAGTGCCGCAAGTCCGTCAATGGACTTACGCATATCCGTATGTCCGCAGACGATGTAGATATTGTCAGCAGCTAAGTCCTTCAGCATTCTTTCAGACCTCTCAGCAGCGTAAGGAGAATCTCCTCAGATATATCTGGCGGCATTTCGACCTCGATCCCATCCTTACGAACAATTACCTTTTGTGCGAAAGCTGGTTCTGCCTTCTCTGGCTCAGAACCGCTTGCAATACATTGTGTCTGCACCGCAGCAGTCGTGCAGGTGACGCTTTGAGAAACACTCAGCGGTACGATCTGCTGCAAAGGCAATCCAACACGTTTCAGCAGTTCTTTTCTCACCACATTCAGGCGTGAGTAGTATGTGTGCTGACTGATCCCCTTTTCCTTGCACCACGCCGTTACGGGTCATACCGCTGCTTTGGCATTCCTGTATCTGCTCTGCCCACTCCCTGTGATGAAGCTCGGTCTTTACTTCTCTGATCGTTGGCATATTCTCAGCTCCTTTCGGGGTAAATCCCTTTGGAACTATTTTACCGCTTTTTTAGTGCCGAATCAACGTTAGGGTGTGGTTGGCGGTTACTTTCAAGCCTCATATCTGGTGATATTAGGTGTGAAGTACGAAATGAAGGCAGCCATAACGGAAAGTGTCCGTCAAAAAAAGCGGCTGTGAATCTCACAACCGCCTTAGTTCGTATACTATTTTATTTTTCTTTGAAACTCTCTCCGAATCCCTTCACAATAGGATCGAGGAAGTATCTCATAACTGATTGCTTTCCGATCTTAACTTCGACAGCTCCTGATAAGCCAGACATTACATTGATATTCGGGTTTGTGTTATCAACATCCAGCTTCACAAGATAAACGCTGCCTAATTGCTCACTGTTGAAAGAACTGGGGCTGATATACTTGACCGTCCCTTTTACAGTTCCATATTTGTTGTACGGATATGCTTCGAGCTTTATCTCTGCTTCCATTCCAACCGTAATATCGGCGATATCCATGTTTTTTACATAGCAAGCCATCTCAACAGGTGCATCCGCCGGAACGATCGTTATAATTTGCTGCGCCGATGTTACAGTCTCACCGACGTTGTTAACTGCAATGCTGTTGATGTAACCATTGACCGGAGCAGTGACTTTTTGGTAATCAAGCGAAAGCTGATACTTTTCAAGTTCAGAACCAGCCTGTTTCAATTTACTGTTGATATCTGAAATATTGGAGTTGATCTGCTCGCTGTAAGAAGTCTGCGCATTCAGAATGTTCAGCTCCGCCTGCAGATATTCATTCTCTGCCTGTTGAAGCACAAGTTTTTGTGCATTGAATTCTGCCACGGAAATCATAGGATTTGTGTTGTAGTCATCATATTTGATTTGTGCGATGTCTCTTGTAAGACCGGCGTTTTCTTTGGTACTTTCAAGAATGCTCAGATTATTCTGATAAGCCTTCTCATTGTCAATAATCGTAAGAATGTATGGTTGAAGATTTGCGCCGTACTTTGTAAGATCAACTGTTGAAACGTCCTCTCCATTTTTTATCATTGTGTATATCTCTTTTTGCGCCTCCAGCACTTCTTTTTGTTGCGAAAGCGCTTCTACGTCGATGTCAATGCTCTGCGTATCGAGTTCGATAAGCACATCTCCGGCTTTCACATATGCGCCTTCCTCAACATTGATTGCCTTCACAGTTCCGCTGGCATAAGTATTAAGCGTGCTGATATTCCCTACCGGCTGCATGGTACCGCTGGACGTGACAACAATATCCACCTCTGATAAGCAAGCCCATACGATTGCCGCAATTAAAAGCGTGAAAACACCGAGAATGATAACTGTTCCGGCTTTGTGTGCAGGTCGTTCAATGATTTCAAGCATAGATGGCATAAAGTCATATTTCAATTCTTTATCACGCTTACTGCTATGCCTGAGAACATAGTCCTTCTGTGCCTTATCCATCGACCTCACCCCTTTGCTGCTGATTATATAGATAAGCATAAAGCCCATTCAGAGCCATAAGTTTATCATGCGTATCATATTCAACAAGATCGCCTTTGTCGATAACCATAATTTTCTGAGCATCTTTTAGCGTAGAAAGCCTGTGTGCAATGATGATAGGAGCATTGACATCCTTCAGCTTCTTTATGTTCAGATTGCACAGCTTTGCTTTCATCTTCAAGGCTTTTGCAGACTGCATGATCTCTATTTCTCCGGTTTTCTGCTCCGGATCAAGGACAGACAGATTTTCAGCTTGTTCTTTTGTAATGGGTATTCCATGAAACTTCATTACTATCATAAAACAGGACAACCCACTGTCTTGTTTTTTTGCCATATTCTAACCTCCGTAAGCGCAAAAAGCGCAGTAGCATGAAAGCTGCTGCGCTCTCGCTATCTGTCTCTTTTACTGTAATGCGCCTACAAGCAGTGAATCTGTCAGAGAGGTATCTGCTGTAATGTCAGTGATGTTCACGCTGTCAGAAATCTGATCATTGTTGCCGAATGCGGACATATTCTCCGCAAGCAGCATTACCTGGACATCCGTCACATCCGAGATATCATCGTTCTCGTCAGTAAGCGCTGTACTCTCGGTCATATCGGTAATCACGGTGCTGCCATCCGTAAGAAGATCGGACAAGCATGTATCGTCTGCATACACGGATTCCAAAAGCTCTGCATTTACCTGCTCGGTATCCTCGATCTCGTCAGGCTGCTTTGTCAGTACAAGCTGCCATGTGTCCTTATCCACATATCCCTCTGCGCCGTCAGCGAACTTGAAGGTAAAGGTTGACTGTCCCCACTTGAAGTTGCTGATGGTCAGCACATCATCTGTACCATTCACAGAGATAAGCAGATTTGAGCCCCACTGGTCGGATACAGTGATCTCATTGGAGTTGATGTCGGTCAGCATTATGATGCTATGATCGCTGCCCCACTCATTGATGGTATCCTGTGCATAGCCCTTGGCGAATATATAAGTGTCCTCACCGTTACCGCCGTTGAGGGAGTCATTGCCAGTACCGCCATCGAGGATATCATTACCGTCATTGCCGTAGAGTGTGTCGTTTCCGGCTTCACCGTACAGTTCATCATTTCCGCTGCCGCCGCTGAGTCCATCATTTCCTGCGCCTGCGTGGATCACACCGCCGTCATTGCCCTGAATTGCAAGCCAATCATCACCATCGGTGCCAGCAATAGGAGCAGAAACAGCCTGAATATCATGCTGACCAAGTACTGTCTCATCATCGAACACGAAATTAAAGTCACAATTTGCTCTAAACTCAAAGAAGCCCTGAATAATCAGTCTGTCACCAGTATCCTCGCCAAAGTCAATCACAAGGTCGTTGTTCGCCATTCTGGTATTATGCATATCAGCCACTGTGTAGCCATGGATACGGATCGTGTTCAGGTCGGCAGAAGCGTTGATTGTATCGATGTCATAGCCAATACCAAAGATATAGGTATCACCGCCGTGGTCGCCCTGGAGATAGTCGTTGCCTGCGCCTCCGTCAAGAACATCTGCACCGCCGCCGGCATAGATCCGATCATCGCCGTCTCCGCCATAGAGGAAGCTTCCGTTGTCGCCGCTGTAGATGATGTCATTACCAGCACCGCCGTAAATAGTATTCACACCGTTGCCGCCGTAGAGATGGTCATCTCCGTTGCCGCCCTCGATATAGTCATCATCGTTTCCGCCGTAAATGTAGTCATCACCATCGCCGCCGTACATCTCATTGCTGCCGTTTCCACCGTTCATGGTATCATTTCCGGCACCGCCTTCGATGTAATCAGCAAGCTCTCCGCCAGTGAAGTTATCATCTCCGTCACCACCGTACATATAGTTCAAACCATTTCCGCCATAGAAGGTATCGTCGCCATCCCCACCATACATATAGTTGATGCCTTCACCGCCGACAAAGATGTCATTTCCTGTGCCGCCATACAATGTATCCGTACCGTTTCCGGCTTCAAGATAATCATCGCCTGCATCGCCGTAGAGGGTATCGTCGCCGTCACCGCCGAACAGAGAATCATTTCCGTTACCGCCGTGGAGTTCATCATTTCCGGCATCTGCATAGAGTGTATCATTGCCGTCTCCGCCTGAAAGATAATCGTCTCCATCGTTTCCTGCGATTACATCATCTCCGTCTTCGCCGAAGAGCTGGTCGTTTCCGGCACCGCCAATCAGGATATCATTGCCTGCGCCAGCGTGAATCGTATCGTTTCCATCGCCGCCATCCAGATAACCGTCGCCGGTTCCGTCTGTAATCGTATCATCTCCGCCTTCGCCGCGAATGATATTTATGCCATTGCCACCCGTGATAGTGTCGTCACCGTCTCCGCCATAGATGAAGTTGAGGTTGTCACCACCTGTGATGGTATCATTACCATCACCGCCTCTGATGATATTAAAGCCATTTCCAGCAGTAATTGTGTCATCGTCATCCGTACCTTCGATTACCTGACGAGACGTACCGCCTCCGATGATCTGTGCTTCACCATCAAATGTGAAGTCATAGTATTCAGGCATATTGATGAAATCCGGAATAGAGATCGTCTCTCCGGTCTCGTGATGGACAAGCGAAATGCCGCTGTGAATGTCAATGCGCAATGCGTAGTCCTCCGCACTCAGCTCATCGCCGAACACAAGTGTGCTGCGTCCTTCGGAGTCGTAAATTGTATCATTGCCGTGGTCAGCATTGATGTAGTAGGTATCATCGCCTGCGCCGCCAGAAAGCGTGTCGTCTCCTGTACCGCCGCTGAGAGAATCATCTCCTTCTCCGCCGTCAAGGATGTCATTTCCTTCGCCTCCGTCAAGCATATCGCTTCCATCCCCGCCGTAGAGCATGTCATCCCCTTCGTTTCCGGTGATCATGTCGTTTCCGCTGTCGCCGTAAATCGTATCGTTTCCGGTGTTGCCTTCGATCGTGTCGTTACCATCGCCGCCATAGAGAAGATCATTTCCTTCACCGCCGATGATGGCATCATCGCCTGCATCGCCGTAGACTACATCATCACCAGAACCCGCACGGATCGTATCGTTGCCTGCGCCGCCGTAGATGATGTCGTTACCTGCACCTGTGCTGATACTGTCGTCTCCGTCTTCAGCCCAGATAATATCCTGTGCACCGGAGCCGTTCAGCGTATCATCTCCGTTCGTACCGATGACGAAATTGCCGTTTACCATTGCTTGGATCTCGGCAGCATAGTCCGGATAATGAGAAACAAAGTCCCTCATATAATTTGTTCCGTATGTGCTGTCGTATGTTTTCACATATACGCCGATGTTATAGAGCATTTCCCGTACATCCGTGCCGAAAGAAATGTAGTGATCCACAACTTCTTCTACCGGCGCAAGATTCAGGACAATCTTCCCGTTCTCATTCGGTTCTTCCTCTATCATTTCCAGATAATCCGCTTCGCCAAGAACCTTGTTCAGGAGAGTAAAGTAGGTTCTGTCAAAATCCGCAAACAACTGGTTCAGAATGACCGCAGCATTGGAATTTGGTGTGGTGCTGCCGTTTGCGCCAACAAAGGAATCTACGCCCATGATCGTTTCGAGAACATGCAGACTTCTTGCATCGATTGCACCGCCTCTGGACTTGATTGCAATATCCGAAGAACCGGTGATGCAGTAGAGGATCTTCCTTGCAGCCACACGTTTCTCAATAAAGCTTTCTGCACTCTTGAAAGAATCCACAAGATTCCGGAGTTCCCCGCTTTCATCATGTTCAAGCGCATAAGACAGGCTGTGCATATTGCCGAAGGATGTCAGATCATTTTCCACATCGGTTACTGTAATTTCCTCTGTATCAGCCGAATTGATCTGGAACCAATGCTCACTGATTTCTCTGACTGTTCCATTTGCAAATGTCACAACGGAAGATGCCGTCACAATTGTCCCTGTGTCGGAATCAACCGTATCTGTCTGGATATGATTCAGGCTAATAGAAGTGATGCCCAATTCTTCCAGCGAATGCAATTCATTTTCTGAATTGCCATCATGATTTGCATCCACCCACACTTGCAGATTGGCAAACTGAGAATCCTTGCTGTCAATCACACCGTCACCGTTCTCATCCAGTTCGGACAGAGCTGCAAATCCTGATGTGGAAAGGCTGTGGTCGCTCATTTCGACCTGATCGCTGAACAGTTCCCCACCGTCATCAATTTTGCCGTTACCGTTTCTGTCGAGAACAAGGAATCCATCCTCTGTACCGATCCATGCAGTTTTTTCAGCAAAGCCGTTTTTGTCAAGATCAAAGTACACACCATCATCAATCGTGGTCAATGCAATTCCGGGAGTGCCCAGGTCAATGACCAGCGGATCCCTCGGAGGTTGTGCAACTGTAGCAGTGCCAAATCTGCTGCTGTTATCATTTCCGGTATCGTCATGCAGCTTGTCCCAGTGACTATCGTATCTTCCGCCCGTATGACTGCCTTCAATTTTAGAGAAAGACAGATTACCATCGCTGTCTTTCACGGTATAGTAGCCGGATTCGCCCTCAAATTGATACCTGAAATACTCGGCTGTATGCATATAGTCATAGATGGTGAGCGTTTTCCCGGTAGATGTGACAGTAAAACACAGATCCTGCTGATATGCTCCAGTGTAGGAAATTGAGAGATCGTCCGGCGCAATATCTTCAAAGATGATTAGGTTTGCGCCATATTGGTCAAAAATCGTGTCGCTGCCGTTGTACTTGCGGAAATAATATGTATCTGCATGATCTCCGCCCCGGAGTGCGTCATCTCCATATCCGCCGTCCAGCGTATCCTTGCCCTCACGACCAAACAGCACATCTTCACCAGTATTTCCATATAAAGTATCGTTGCCGGCACCACCATCTATATGGTCATTCCCGGCTCCCCCGTCTATGATATCATTGCCCGCTTCACCCAGAATGAAATCCTTGTCTGCACCGCCATCAATGGTGTCATCGCCTGCGCCGCCGTAGATGATATCATCTCCATCGTCGCCCCAAATCATATCGTTCCCGTTTCCACCTTCAATGAGATCGTTTCCACCGTTACCGAGTATGATATCATTTCCGTCTCCGCCAAGTAAGATATCATCATCGCCTCCGTCGATGTACCCCTTATCTCCAACGATGAAATCATCACCGCCTTTTCCGTGGATTGTATCTTTTCCATCTCCCCCATATAGAACATCTACAGCATCAGAGCCATAAATAGCGTCTTGATTATCTCCCCCATTTATTAACGATCCATTTTCAGCTGCGGACAGTATATTCGACCCTCTCAGATTAAAGTCATACCCAAATCCGGAATTGACAATAAGCTGTATCATTGCTTTGCGTTCATCTTCCGTTCTGACTGAACGCATTTTCTTCATGAATTCAGATATAGTCATGCCGGACATATGGAAATTTTCTGACGATCTGTAATCGTTTGTCACATAGTTATCATAACCCGCATCCTTGTAATCCCTGAAATATTGAACGCTTTTTTCACATACAGCTGCTATCTGCTGAATAACATCTAGATTAAAGATAGATGCACTTATGCTGATCTTCGCCATTAAATTATCAACAATATATTGCATTATATCATCATCTAAATGGTTCATCACCACATCACTGATTGCATTAATTGCTGCGCCAAGGAATAAACCCAGAATTCCAGCGTCAATGTTTGCACCGAGAAACGACACACTCAAATCAGCTAAAAGATGTTCTACATATACAATATCCAGCCGATTTTCCTGAATGAACAAAACAACATGTCCAAGCAACTCTGCCAGCTTGTCAGGATCAGACATGAGGATTTTAAATGGATCCTTATCAGGTACATAGGTTCCTGAATCAGATTGAGAAAGTACGACTCTGGAAAGCAAATCTGCTACATAAAGGAACAATCCCTTTCCTTCATCGCCCAAAGAGAGAAGATAAACATTTAAATCATGTAAAGTAGCGACATAAGAAGACTCGCTGACTTCGCACTTTTCGGGGATTCCGTTCTTAAGCGTCAGAGTTGAAGATACATATGTGACCAGCCGGCTCACATAATTCCGGTTGTTTGCGTTCAGACGCTCATAGATCACACTATTCAGATCTAAACCGCACGAGAACAATTCATTGAACAAAACGTCCCAGATGTTACTTTCTGTGATGGCTGTACGCCCCGTTGTATGGATATATTCCATAAGTGCAGAAGTGAAAATTTCATCATGCAGCATATCCTGGGTCATAGCAGTATCGTTGTAGAGCCATTCCAAAAAAGCTGCATCGCCGATACACAGATCTTCAATGTTCTCAATATTGTTTTGAACAAAGAAGCTATTCGGCGCATGATTCTCCGGTACGCCGTTAACGCCATATCCCTTAACATATATCTGATTGGAGCCGGGAAGCTGGTTCAGGAGAATATGTACAAAGTCCGCAGATAACGAATAGTTGTATATCAGACCGGCACGTTCTGCGATTCGATCTGCTGTCCTGCTGCTGTTGTTTACATAGTATTCCTCACTTGGGGGTTCCCCATCATTTGCACGTTCATCCGTTTTCCTTTCACCGTAGGCACTGATGAAATTAAACGAAAAACCTTCCCCGTCAAAGCTGGCGCAGTGTTCAACATTATCACACATAATGGTTGTAAACATTGCATGATTTGCACCCTTGGAATGACCGGTAACTGTGAGATGCTTATATCCCAACGCAACCATTCGTTCGGCAAACTTCAGCGCTTCATGCTGGGGCGTCGTCGCATATTCAATCGCCGCTTCGGCATTATCGCTCCATTCGTCCTGTCCGGTTGTGCCCTTATACGCAATCACTGCTGAAGAAAGATCATTGGGATCTACAAAACATAATCCCAACGGAATCCGCTGCACTTCAACGTCCCCAAGAATCGGCAGGTTGTAACGGCTTATATATTCCTTATAGGACATCATTGCACCGGTTTCCGGATGCGCCAGATACATTGCGTCTACCGGGACTTCACGCTGATTATATTTGCTCTTGTAGTCAGCAAGCGGGATATAGTCCATAGTTGCAGGATCCTGCGCAAACACGTCCTTGTCCGCAATCCCGATGTATTTTCCGTCCACATAAACCGCCGCACGATAATAATTATCCTCCGGCTTTGTGTACAGACCCGCCAGTCGCAGATTGGCAAGCCTGGAATTGTTCTTTAAGTAGGATATGATCTGCACCCACTCAAATCCGCTGATTGCCGCGTCGCAAACCGACTTGGTATGTGAGGCAAGGCGCAGCAGGGCTTCATCATCAAAAGTTGAAAGAATATCGCCAATGGTTTTATTAACCATCCCATCATTTATCTTGCCAAAATAGACATTCACGCCTGCGGCAGCTGCCACATCCTCATCCAAATAGGTCAGCTGCTCCAGCATACAAAGCTCCATATCCGTCAGATTGATCATTTTAAAGCCCTCCCATTAATTGTATTTTGATAGAAACTCATCGACAGAATAATCTTTGCTGATATGATAAATCTCTGCTAAGTACCACTCTCCTTCTAAATCATATTTAACATTTACTGTATGATATACCGTGGGTCCCCACTTATAGCCATTGGAGCTCAAGCAATAAAATCCTGTGCTCCACCTGTCCGGACTTCCATATATCCCCCCCTTTCCTTGCCCATATGGCTTCATCTTCGGGAAACTCTCTAAGGACTTCTATCCTATGACTTCCCAATAGCTCGTGGTCATACAAGAACTGTGCATATTCAACCGCAAATTCTTCTACATGGTCAATGCTGCACAACTCTTCAAGCAGAAAAATACGATTTTCTGCGCCGTACTTCCACTGAAACTTGCCGTCTTCCATTTCTGACATCTTGACATCGCAAGCCAGCGGGGACACAAAATACTTGTATGAATCGCCAAAGTGCTCTGTCAAAAATTCGTTCGTCAGCTCCTCCGCAAGATCCTCCACACTGAAATCGAAGTAGTTGTCCTTGAAGCCGCCCCTGGTGGTTTTGACCGTCACCAGGTATTTCCCGTTTCCGGAACCGGTACTGCGTGGATATGCCGTCAGCGTTTCGGATTGATTCAGCTCCGGCGGAATGTAATCCACATACACAAATTCTTCATCATATTTTTTGTTCAGATAGGAAATCATCTTCCAAACACGGTCAATCGTGTTTTGCTGTTTCACTGTAAGCTGGTCATATTCCGTGGGAAGCCCCTCCGCTTCCAGCAGATTCATCTGCCATTCATTTAACCGGGAGGTGGTGGATGAATTGGGATCCTGCGCAGTGCAGCCAAAAAAGCAAGCACAGAGGCAGCATACGGCAGATATGAGCAGTATATTTGGTAATTTCATAACGAATCCTTTCACAAAAAAGCAGTTTCTTCTTCGGCAAATCAAAATTATATAGATTATTCAATCAAATTATACATCCATTTCAACTATACAGTCAATAGTTCCCTGCATAAACTGTATGATTGCATATCTATTCAACAATTCTACACTTCAAGTTGTACAGAATTAACAAAGGATTATTCGCTAAAACACAATGCAATCTGTCAATCGAGATGGATTCATCGTGCATCTTGAGATCATATAGAAAATAAAAAACGGTCGTGGCATATCACCACAACCGCTAAGAATATATAGGCAACACCACACAAAGCCCGCCTGTCGGCTTTGCGCAGCATCTGCTGACGTATTTTCCGTCATATCACACAGAAACTCCTTGCAATACGCCAGTATTCCTGCGTCG
>ENA-OURV01003111-OURV01003111.1-human-gut-metagenome-genome-assembly--contig:-NODE-3111-length-10799-cov-3.247115_pt1 | contig 10799 bp, 11 predicted proteins | sample MGYA00242141_ERZ509072 | MGnify/ENA primary metagenome ERZ509072 (study PRJEB26280, sample SAMEA2338763) | human gut metagenome | biome: human gut; feature: human-associated habitat; material: faeces... | reverse complement strand
GGCAAATATCTGGCGATCCTGACGAGCAGCTCGCTCTCCATCTATGACCAGACCCTGCAGGAATACGATGTTTCCGACAACACCGCGGGCGCGGCCAGCGTGGTCATGCGCGCCGACGGCTCTGCGATCCTGCTGGCCAACGGCCACGGGACCCTGTATGTCCCGTAAAACTTTTTCCAAAAATCGTTTACAATTCTGCAACGATACGACTGCCTGTCTGTGATATACTCTTTAGAAGCAAAAGCACGATAAGGAGACACCTCTATGAAACCGACCTTATGCTCAAGATGCAAAAAGAATCTTGCAGTGATCTTTATTACAAAAATTGACGGCGGGAAGACCGTCAACGAGGGCTTGTGCCTCAAGTGCGCGAAGGAAATGGGCATCAAGCCCGTCGACGATATGATCGAGCGGATGGGCCTGTCGGAGGATGATCTGGAAAACCTCAACGGCGAAATGACCGAAGCCATGAACGGGCTGGAGGGACTGCTCGGCCAGAACCAAAGCGATGACGATGAGGCCGACGAGAACGACAGCCAGACCGCGACCTTCCCGTTCCTCAACAAGCTCTTCGGCGCAGCCGGACAGGACAACGTTCCCGCTGCCCCGGAGCCGGAAAAGACCGAGAGCCGCCAGCGCGCGGCGGAAAAGCCGAACGGCTCCAAAAACAAAAAGCACAAATTCCTCGATACCTACTGCCAGAACCTCACGCAGAAGGCGCGCGACGGCAAGCTGGACCATATCATCGGCCGCGAGGAGGAGCTCGAGCGCGTCATCCAGATCCTCAACCGCCGCCAGAAGAACAATCCCTGTCTCATTGGTGAACCCGGCGTGGGCAAAACCGCCATTGCCGAGGGACTTGCCCAGCGGATCGCGGCAGGGGATGTCCCCTACAAGCTGCGGGACAAGGAGGTATTCCTGCTTGATCTCACCGCGCTGGTGGCCGGCACCCAGTTCCGCGGGCAGTTTGAAAGCCGCATGAAGAGTCTGATCGGTGAGATCAAGGAATGCGGCAACATCATTCTGGTCATCGACGAAGTCCACAATCTGGTGGGTGCGGGAGACGCGGAGGGCAGTATGAACGCCGCCAACATCCTGAAACCCGCTCTATCCCGGGGGGAAATTCAGGTCATCGGCGCGACAACCTTCGCCGAGTACCGTAAGTATATTGAAAAGGACGCCGCTCTGGAGCGCCGTTTCCAGCCCGTCACCGTGGCGGAACCCACCATCGCCGAAGCAAGCCAGATCATGCAGGGCATTGCCAAATCCTACGCCGAATTCCACGGGGTGGAGATTTCCCCGGAAATCGCCCGCCAGTGCGTCGTCCTCTCCGAGCGCTACATCACCGACCGGTTCCTGCCGGATAAGGCTATCGACCTGCTGGACGAAGCCTGTTCCGACGTCAACCTGCAGTGCAAGGAAATCTCCCAGCTTGCCGAGCTGAAAAAGGAGCGGGACGACTACGAGCTGGAACTGCGGATGCTCAACGAAAATACAGAGAATCAGGACTATGAGCGTCTGGCGCTGATCCGCAGCAAGCTGATGCAGCTGGCGGCGAAGATCGAGGAGCTGGAAAAGCACCCCAAGCCCGCCGTGACCATGGAGAATCTGGCGCGGATCATCGAGCTGTGGACGAAAATTCCCGCGTCCAAGATCAAGGCGCAGGAGTACGAGCAGATCAAGGGGCTGAGCGATCGCCTGAAAACCCACATCGTCGGTCAGGACGAGGCGGTGGACGCCGTGTCCCGTGCCATCCGCCGCAACCGGGTGGGCATTTCCCCCAAGAAGCGGCCTGTGTCCTTCATTTTCGTTGGCCCCACCGGCGTGGGTAAGACGGAGCTGGTCAAGCAGCTGGCAAGCGACCTGTTTGACAATGTGGACAGCCTGATTCGCCTGGACATGTCGGAATATATGGAGAAGCACACCGTCTCCAAGCTCATCGGTTCGCCTCCCGGCTATGTTGGCTATGACGAGGCCGGACAGCTGACGGAGAAGATCCGCCGCCGCCCCTACAGCATCGTGCTGTTCGATGAAATCGAAAAAGCGCACCCGGATGTGCTGAATATTCTGCTGCAGGTGCTGGACGACGGACGCATTACGGACGCCCAGGGCAGGGTGGTGAACTTTGAGAACACCATCATCGTCATGACCTCCAACGCCGGTTCCGAGGGCAGTGTCGGCGGCATGGGCTTTGGCCGAAGCGACGGCGACAAGGTGAAGGAAAAGACCATGAAGGCATTGCAGGGCTTCCTGCGGCCGGAATTTCTCAACCGTGTGGACGAGATCATCACCTTCAACCATCTGACGGAGGAAAACTTCCTTGGCATCGCGGACATCATGCTCAAGGAGCTGCAAGAGAGCCTTTCTACCCGCGGCCTGACCCTTTCCTGGGACGACGATCTGCGCCAGCTGCTGGTGAAGAAAGCCTATTCCGTGACCTACGGCGCGAGAAATCTCCGCCGCACCATCCAGAAGGAACTGGAAGACCCGATTTCCGAAGCCATTATCGACAGCTTTGAGCATCCCATTTCCGCCATCCGCATCCGGGTGGAGGGAGAGACCGTCAAGCTGGACATTACCTGACATATGGGAGGGGAAAAATCCCCTCCCATTTTTTCACGAATGCTGTAAGATTTTCCTCGTTCCCGCGTCTAATGGGTGTAGGAGGTGAGGCCGTGACGGAGTTTGAACAAATATACCGGGCGTATTTTCAGGATGTGGAGCTGTACCTGCGGGCGATCAGTCATAACGAAAGTCTTGCGGAGGAGCTGACGGAACAGGTATTCTTTCAGGCGTTGAATGCTCTGCCGAAATTTCGGGGCGACTGCGACGTCCGCACCTGGTTATGCTCCATGGCGAGAAACGCCTACCTCAGCCATCTGCGCAAGGGGCGCCCGTCCCAGCCTATCGACGAGCTGGAAATCAGCGACCCGAAGCAGGCGGTGGAGGAACAGATCATGGACGCTCAGCAGGCCATGGCCGTTCACCGGGTGCTTCACGACCTGCCGGAACCCTATAAGGAGGTTTTCTCCCTGCGGGTCTTCGGGCAGCTTTCCTTTGGTGACATCGGAAGCCTGTTCGGACGCACGGCAAACTGGGCCTGTGTGACCTACCACCGGGCAAGGCAGAAAATACGGGATGAAATGGGGGAATATGTATGAAACTATCCTGTAATGTGATCCGGGATCTGCTCCCGCTGTATGCGGAAAATCTGACCAGCGAAGAGAGCAACGCCCTCGTGGACGAGCATCTGTGCGGGTGCGACGAATGTACCGGGGAATTGGGAAAGCTCCAAAAGACGGAGATTATAGTACCGGAAACCGACGTTTCCGGGATGAAACGGGTAGAAAAGGCAATCTGCACCCGCAGATTGCTTGCGGTGGCAACAGCGGTTCTCGCGGTTTTGTCAATATTCGCCTGGCTGTGGGGATTTATGAATGCACCGGTCTATTTGAGCGCTGAGGACGCCATTGTATCCGTAGAGCAGCAGGCGGATAACGCCTTGTCCGTTGACTACTATGACTACGTTCGCGGCTGGACAGGAATTGGATACCCGGGCTATCAGCGTGGAGTGATTTGCAGCACGACGCGCTGGGATTGGTTATCCTATAAGTATGGGTGGAGAGATAACTTCCCGGATAACCGCGAAACGTATTATGGGACAATATGGGAAGTCGATGAGCAGGGCAGGAAAGTGCCGTCGGCTGCTGATGCCGGCACCGATCCCGCTGAGATCACGCAATGGGCTTGTGACAAAAATATGTGGTATATCAACTACGCTGACGGTACACAGGGCGAGCTTCTTTGGGAGGGAGAGAAAGGAGAAAACCTGTTTGCCGGGGAGACCCTTGCCATTGCGGACAGAACGCTGCTGTACGCCTGTATCGGGGCAGCCGTATTGGCTGTCATAACAGGACTTGTGGCGTGGATGATCAAAACCCCCGGAGGGAAACGATTATGTACCGCTCTATCGACCGCAGCAGCGGCCTATGCGCTATCCTCCGTCCTGATTACGGGTGGGCAGCTGATTTGCTATTCCGGATATCGTCCGCAGCTGGATTACATGATCACTCTGTCGGTATTGCTGACTGCCACGGCTTTTTGCGCAATAGAGCTATACAAGGTGAGCAGACGGGATAAAACAGTCTGACGCCAGCCCCGGGAGGCATTCGCCTCCCGGGGACATTTTGTCAGAGAACCTCGTTCATTTTGTCCTCGACCTTCCAGGCAAGGTCTTCGGCCTTATTGGCAGCCTTTGCCGCCACGCGCCGCACGGGATTCTGCCTGGGCATCATCAGAACCGCTACCGCACCCGCAGCAGCGCCAAGACCGGCGGAAAGCATCCATCCTTTTGCGTTCATAAATTCTCCCTCCCTTCACAGGTAGTATACCCCAAAGGAAAAAAATCAGGACTGGAAGGTTTTTATCTTTGCAGATGGAAAAAAATGTGATATAATAAACAAAAAATATGCCGGAGGCGGGATTATGTCTATTGATATGTTACAGGAAAAGATTCGCAAGCTGAAGAATCCTTCCGTGGTGGAGCTGATGCTGCCGCTGACCGACTTGCCGCCCCGGTATGCTCACGACGCTAAAGGGTACGGAGAATTCTGCCGGGACTTGCTCGGCGGGTTGAAAGGGATCGTCCCGGCGGTTCGGCTGAGCTTCGGCGTGTTTGCCCTTCTGGGCGGCGATGGCTTGCAGGAGCTGGCGCAGACGCTGAACGCCGCCCGGAACATGGGCTATTACACTGTGCTGGATGCGCCGGAGCTGCTCAGCCCGACCGCCGCCCGGATAACGGCGGAAGCGTTTTTCGGCGGGGAAACCGACTATCCCTGTGATGGGCTGGTCGTTTCCGGATACTTGGGCAGCGATATCATCAAGCCCTTCCTGCCCGGGTGCCGGGAGGGGAAGAAGGACTTGTTCGTGGCAGCGCGCACCGGAAATAAATCCGCTCCGGAATTGCAGGACTTGCTCTGCGGCTCCCGGCTGGTGCATACGGTGGCTGTGGACTTGATAAACCGGTTCGCGCCGGAGGCGGTGGGAAAGCTGGGCTATTCCCGAATCGGCGCGCTGACGGCGGCCAGCTCCGCCGAAAGCCTCCGCAGTCTTCGCGGCAAGTATCCACGGGTGTTTTTCCTGGTGGACGGCTACGATTCCCCCAGCGCCAATGCCAAAAACTGCTCTTACGCCTTTGACAGGCTGGGGCACGGCGCGGTGGTGTGCGCGGGGGAGACGATCACCTGCGCATGGAAGCAGGCACAGTCCGACGGCGGGGATTTTCTGGAGCAGGCCGTGGCTGCCGCCGAAAGAATGAAGAAAAATCTGACGAGATATGTAACGATTCTTTAAGGAGGAAGCGTGATGCGTCGAACTGACCGGGAAGTGACCGACCCCGCCGAGATCACGGAGATGATGACCCGCTGCGAGGTGCTTCATCTGGCGCTGAACACGGACACAGTACCCTACATTCTCCCCGTGAACTTCGGAATGGAGCCGGACGGAATGACCCTATACATCCACGGTGCGCGGGAGGGGACTAAGTATGCCCTAATAGAAAAGGACAACCGCGCCGGCTTTGAGCTGGACTGTACCCACGGTCTGGTTCTGGAAAATGGGGCGTGTTCCATCAACTACGAAAGCGTCATCGGCTGGGGCTATCTGGAGGACGTGGCCGAGCCGGAGGAAAAGCGCAGGGCACTGGATTTGATCATGAAGCAGTACCGGGGCGAGGATTTCCCATACAGCACTGCCGTGATTCCCAAAACCCGTGTACTTCGTCTGCGGGTGCAGGCGCGGACGGCGAAACGGAGACGCATGGGATAATATGTACCGGGGCGAACTGCCCCGGGGTGTTATCGGACACCAGCTGTACCCTGACGGGCGGCGGTGTTTTCCGTGATGTCGTCCATCCCGTCCAGAGGGCCGTTGCCGTTGTCGATGGTGGCGTTGGTAGAAGGCTCAACGCTGGGCATCGTGGTGGGCGCGGTGGTAGCCCGGGTCGTCTCAGTGGTCGCGGCGGTAGGCGTCGTGGTGGGAACGGTAGTGTTTCTGCTGGGGTCCTGGTTGGTGCAGCCGCAGCCGGTAAACAGCGCCGCGGTAAGGACGAGAACCAGTGCGAGAATGGCATATTTTTTCATGTTTTTACCTCCAAATGAATCTTGCTTCAAACGTATTATTTCCCGTATGCCGGGGTTTACGCTGGTAATAATACCCAGTTTTCTGCAACTTTATAAGAGTAAACACTTTTTCTTCCGTTTCCTGCGAAGTGGACGTTTTCTTTATTTTCTTTTGCAAGTTAGCATATGATAACTCGCAAAATCGGATTTTCTGAAATTTTTTGTTGCTTTTTCTTGCATAGACATGTATAATGAAAGGGAATAAAAAAACGAAGGAGAGTTCTGCGCTATGAAGAAGCTCGCTGCTAAGAAAAATGTGGAGTGCATGGCATGTCTGCAATGCGTCGCCGCCTGTTCCGAGGCGTTCTATAAGGAATTTGACGAGGAGAAGAGCTGTGTCCGCATCGTGGCCAAGGGTACCGGCGCCAAGCCCAATACCTGCATTCAGTGCGGCAAGTGTATGCGTACCTGTGAGCACGAAGCCATCACCCAGAACCCCAAGACCGGCGTGTACATGATCAACAAGAAGAAGTGCGTCAGCTGCGGCAAGTGCGCCGAAGCCTGCCCCATGCACGTGATCGTGTTCGAGGAAGGCAGCCCCGCCTCCAAGTGCATTGCCTGCGGCATCTGCGTCAAAGCATGCCCTATGGAACTGCTGGAAATCGTGGAGAAATAAGTCAAGCAACCGGATGGGCAGCCTTTGGCTGCCCATCTTTCCATTTTTAAGAAAAGGCTAAAAATGAAAAACAGACTTGTAATCCCGGCGGCATCATGGTATAATGTTACCTAGTGTATCTTCGACTACTATCCCTCAGGAGGAACAACATGAGCGGACGCTATGAAAGAAAAAAACCACAAAAGGCAGGCAGTTGGAAAAAGACAGTGCTGATCGTGGTTTTGGTTGTTGTGATTTTGATTGCTGCGCTGGTAGTTGCAGGTGTGGTGTATTACAACTCCATGCTCAATAAAATGAATCAGGTGCAGGTGCCGACCATCAGCCGAACCGAACCGACGACGGAGCCGGTGGAGACGACGGCTGCCACGGAAGCGACAGCCGCCACGGTGGAGACGACGGCTGCTACCGAGCCGCATGTTGCTTCCAGCGCGGACTATATCAATATTCTTCTGGTTGGTCAGGCTGCCCGTGAGGGAGAGGCTGAGCGGTTTGCCGATACTATGATCCTCTGCACGGTAAACACATACGAAAAGACCGTGACGCTGACCTCACTGCTCCGGGATACGCTGGTTCAGTATCCCAACTATACGGATACCAACGGAAAGAAGCACAGCGGCGGCAAGATCAAGCTTACCAGCATCTACCACAACGGCTACATCTGCACCAACAGCACGGCGGATGCCATGGGCCTGATGAATCAGACGCTGTATTCCAACTTCGGCATTGAAGTTGACTACGATGTGGAGATTGACTTTGACGCATTTATCAAGGCAATCAATCTGCTGGGCGGTATCAATGTTGAGCTGACTGCGGCGGAAGCTAACTATCTCAACGACTTCCATGACCGCTATTACTACGAGGTGAAGGAAGGCAAAAACTGGCTGGACGGCTCCACTGCCCTTGCCTATGTCCGTATGCGGAAGGCGGAGGGTGACGGCGAAAGCGACATCAAGCGTACCGCCCGTCAGCGTCAGTTTATGGAGGCATTGCTGGCCAAAGTCAAGAAGATGAGCCTTTCCGACGTGCAGAATCTGGCCAATGAGGTTCTGCCACTGGTATCCGTGAGTATGACCAATTCGCAGATCACGGATCTGCTTATGAAGATGCTGCCCATGCTGTCCGGTCTGGAAATCAAATCCAGCGGCACCTGCCCGGTGCGTGCCAGAGGCTACTCGTGGGGAGATATGGTGGACATCTACGGAGACGGTATGACCCACAGTGTCATGCTGTTTGATAAAGACAAGAACGTGGCCTACATGCGGGCGCTCACCGAGGGCGAGGGCGAGATCCCCGAGACGGTGCCGATTCAGGACTAAGTTGTAATGGAAGAATTGCGGGGAAGCAGTGCTTTCCCGCAATTTCTTTCTGCGGGGCATTTGTTACATAAATTTCATGTTTGTCATAATTGCAAACCGCCGGGGAATATGCTATACTGTACTATAGTTTACACCCGGAGGCGTTTATGACTGAGTTGACTGAATTCCAGCGGAAACTCTCCGCTTTACTGCCCGATGTGGAGCTTCGGTTTGAAGAAGCTCTGGCAAAGCATACCTCCTTTCGCATCGGCGGAGACGCCGAGGTAATGGCGTTTCCCAAAACCAAAATCGAACTGGCGGATATCCTGAAAGCCTGCGCCAAGCTGAACTGCAAATGCGCCATTCTGGGCGCGGGAACCAACGTGCTGGCGCCGGATGAGGGTGTCCTGGGGCTGGTGGTCTGCCTGAAGGATTGCCTTGGCGGCATGGAACGGCTGGACGAGACCCACATCCGGGTGATGGCAGGTGTGACCATGGCACGGGCGGCGGTGAACGCTGCGAACATGGGTCTCACCGGCATGGAATTCGCCCACGGCATACCGGGAACCGTCGGCGGCGGCGTGTATATGAACGCCGGGGCCTATGGCGGCGAGATTTGCCAGATCTGCGAAAGTGTTGAGGTCATGGATTTGGACGGCAATCTTTCCCGTCTGTCCAACGCCGCGATGGCCTTCTCCTATCGTCACAGTGCGCTGGAAAACCGGACGGGAATCGTGGTCAGCGCGGTTTTTGCCCTGAAAAGGGGAAACTCGGAAGAAATCTGGGCGAAAATGAAGGACCTAATTGCCCGCCGCACCGCTTCTCAGCCGTTGGACGTTCCTTCGGCCGGTTCTGCATTCAAACGCCCGACGGGCGGTTATGCGGCGGCGCTGATCGAAGAAGCGGGACTGAAGGGCTATCAGGTGGGCGGCGCGGCGATCTCTGCGAAGCACGCCGGGTTTGCCGTCAATCTATAGCTATCAGTTCGTCAAGAGCGTCATCCGCAGCCGTGTCAAGGGCGTTTATAAAGAAATTAACGCTCTGTTGGACGGCTCCAATGACCCGGCTCTGGTGACGAAATATAAAGACGTTATGGCTCAGCTGCCCGCGATGACCGAGCTGTACGAAAAGCGCCTGGCTCTGCGCAAAGCACGCGGCGCGATGGACATCGAATCCGACGAAGCCAAGTTGGTCATGGACGAGGAAGGCCGCTGCGTGGATATCGTCAAGCGCACCCGCGGTGTGTCGGAGTGCATGATCGAAGAGTTCATGCTGCTGGCCAACCAGTGCGCTGCCAATGCGGGCCGCACCCATCATGTGCCGTTTGTGTACCGTATCCATGAAGCCCCCGATGCCGAGCGCATGGAAAAGCTGAGCAACACCCTGAAAGCCTGCGGCCTGAACGTCCACTTTGCCGGGGAAGTGCCCACCCAGCTGGAGCTTTCTGCCATTCTGGACGAAACCCGCGGCCAGCCCATCCAGATCCCGGTCCACACCGGTATCCTGCGCAGCATGCAGAAAGCGCGCTACTCTCCGGAGCCGAAAGGCCATTACGGCCTGGTGCTGGCAGACTATGCCCATTTTACCAGCCCCATTCGCCGTTACCCGGACCTTGCCATCCATCGCATCCTGACGGATATGCTGGTGGGCAAGCCGGAGCAGGAGCTCATCAAGGATTATACCGGTTTTGCCACCCACGCCAGCGAGCAGTCCAGCCGCCAGGAAGTTTCCGCCGTGCGCATTGAGCGCGATGTGGAGGACCTGTACAAGGCCGAGTATATGCACAACCACCTGGGCGAAGTCTACACCGGCACCGTGGCAGGTGTAACACCGCGCGGCATTTTTGTGGCGCTGGAAAACACCGTAGAGGGCTTTGTGCCTGCCGCACAGCTCTGCAAGGGCGAAGCCACTGTGGTGGAGGGTGTCAGCATTCTGGACCCGCTGACCGGAAAACGCTGGATGCTGGGCGACCCCGTCAAAGTGCAGGTGGCCGGTGCCAACGTTGCCCTTGGCCGCATTGATTTTGACTATATGCCGCTGTAATCATAGTTTTTTATAAGATTCGCTGAAACAGCTTGGATTTGGATAAAAGCCTGAAGCTTGCCAAAATTTTTTTGCGAGAACCCGCCGATCTTTTATAATATTTTCAATGCACTCTATTGCAAATAATATACCGTAAATGTAGGCCGGTTAAACTAACTGCAATATACGAATATTTCTCAGATTGTCAACCGTGCGTTTATTTTGCATGCGCGCAGCCTTTCCATCTTTTTCATCAGGTGCGCCACCGTGAATTTTTACATGCTAAGACAAAAAAAACAACCGCAAATGCGGTTGTTAAAAATGTCTGTAAAGATGGCAATCGGGCGTATGAAATAAAAAAACCTGTGTCGAATCTTTACGACGGAACTCTTTGCTCGGATTCCCGCGCTCAAACCATTTTACGCGCATTATTGCACGATAAACAGTTTATTGCCTTGATTACACTGCAGATATTTTCACTCGCTGCCTCATCTGAATATTCTAATAGTCAAAGAGACTTTGAGCGCTTACTATCATTGATAACAGGCTCAATTCTATGTCTGCGTTGGAAACCTTGGCAACCGGAGAGTGGTTCCGCTATCAATTTAAAAGCAGTTCCCGCCCTCTGCCTATGCCGGAAACCTTAGCAGTCCCACGTGCGCTTCTTATGGCGGTTTGCCTTTGAAC
>ENA-OURV01003109-OURV01003109.1-human-gut-metagenome-genome-assembly--contig:-NODE-3109-length-10801-cov-9.736553_pt1 | contig 10801 bp, 10 predicted proteins | sample MGYA00242141_ERZ509072 | MGnify/ENA primary metagenome ERZ509072 (study PRJEB26280, sample SAMEA2338763) | human gut metagenome | biome: human gut; feature: human-associated habitat; material: faeces... | reverse complement strand
CGTTTCTCTGGAATCCATCAATCTATCAATCCTCCTTCATGCCGCCCAGCGTCACTGAGATAAGGTCAATGGTGGCGAGAAGTTCATCCCCCACGTCGCCCCCGGCCTCAATGCGCCGCAGTTCCCCCAGGACGGCGGCGAGTTGGTCACGCAGGGCCTTGTAGACCCTGGGATTGCCCTGCACCACCACGGCCCGGTCTAAGAGCCGCCGGGTGATGTAGTCCTGCTTCGTCAGGCCAGAGAGCCGCACAGCGGCGTCAATCTGCTTGTTTTCCTCCGGGGATACCCGGAAGGCCACGGTCTTGTTCCTCCAGCGGTTGTGAGTGTCCAAATTCTTAGCTGACATTACGCTCCCATCCTTTCAAAGTCCAATTTGTCTGCCATTTCCGTCTGCTTGGACGGAAACAGGTGGGCATAGCGATAGGTGATCTCGATACTCTCATGCCCCACACGGTCAGCAATCGCCACAGCGGAGAAGCCCATGTCAATCAGAAGTGAGATGTGCGAATGCCGGAGGTCGTGGATTCTGATACGCTTGACCCCTGCCGACTTCGCCCCTCTGTCCATCTCATGGTGGAGATAGCTTTTCGTGATGGTGAAAATGCGCTCCTTCTTCTTGATACCGTAGAGCATCCCCAGGTAATCCTTCATCTCGTCACAGAGGAAGTTGGGCATTTTAATGGTGCGGTTGCTTTTCTTCGTCTTTGGCGTGGTAATGACGTCCTTGCCGTGGAGCCGCTGATAGGACTTGCTGATTTTCACCGTCCCGGCCTCAAAGTCAAAGTCTGCCGGGGTCAGGGCCAGCAGTTCCCCCTCCCGAATACCACACCAGTAGAGCATTTCAAAGGCGTAGTAGGAAACGGGCTTGTCCATCATGGCATCTGCAAACTTCTGGTACTCCGCTTTCGTCCAGAACAGCATTTCCTTCCGTTCCTCTGACCCCATGTTCCCAGCCTTGGCGGCGGGATTGGAGCGCAGCTCATAGAAGCGGACAGCGTGATTGAAGATGGCGCTAAGCTGGTTGTGCAGGGTTTTGAGGTAGGTAGCCGAGTAGGGCTTGCGCTTCTCGTCCCGGTAGGCCAGCAACTCGTTCTGCCATGCGATCACGTCCTTGGTGGTGATCTCGCTAATCTTCCGCTTGCCAAAGTAGGGCAGAATTTTCTTCTGGATGATGTTCTCCTTGGTCAGCCAGGTGTTCTCCTTGAGCCGGGGTTTCATATCCTTGGTGTAAAGCTCGGTAAAGGCTTCAAAGGTCATATCCAGGTCGCCGGAGGTCTGCATCTGGAAACTGCGCTCCCACTCCTGGGCCTCCCGTTTGGTGGCAAAGCCACGCTTGCACTTCTGTTTGCGCTCCCCCGTCCAGTCCTGATACCGCACCATGACGTACCATGTTCCTCTTGCTTCGTCCTTAAAGACTGGCATTTAGTTCCCTTCCTTTCTGGCCCCGTAGAGCCGTTCGTTGAAATACTGGCGGTTGACCCGCCCTGCGATGGTGATGAAGCCCTTGTCCTTCAATTCTTCGTTGAGCTGCCGGATGAGTTTATAGGCGTAGGGCTTCGATACACCCAGCTCGTCCGCAACTTCTTCCGCCCGGATGAATCTGTTCTCCATATGGATTCCTCCTTTCTTTTGATTTAACGCTATTTGCTTAACGTAGTCCTATTATACTAACTCTATTCCGTTATGTCAAGACCTTCCAACGAGAAAATATAAACAAATTTATTTATTTTTCTCTTGACTGGTCTAAACATATCTGTTATACTTCAAGTGTCCCCATTACATAGATTGGAGTTGGCAGTTATGGCGATTGGTGAACGTATTCGTTTCTTCCGCAACATGAAGGGCATCACACAGAAGTATCTTGGCATGGTGGTGGGTTTCCCGGAACGCTCCGCCGATGTGCGTATGGCACAGTATGAAACCGGGAGCCGCACCCCCAAGGCCGACCTGACAAAGACCCTGGCTGACTTCTTTGATATTTCCCCTGATGCCCTGACCGTCCCTGACATAGATACCGACATCGGCCTGATGCACACCCTCTTTGCTTTGGAGGATATTCGGGGGCTGACTATTGGGGAGATTGACGGCGAGGTTTGTCTGCGTCTGGACAAATCCAAAGGCAAGACCTATGCCAATATGCTTGATATGCTGTCCGCCTGGGCGGAGCAGGCCAAGAAGCTGGAGGCCGGGGAGATCACCAGGGAGGACTATGACCGCTGGCGGTACAACTACCCCAAGTACGACACCACCCTGCGGTGGGCAAAAGTTCCCTCACAGGAATTGAGTGATTTCCTGGTGGATGCACTCAAAGATAGCCCCGATACTGATGAATAGACAGCAAAAGCCCTTACCGACGTTGCCATCGGTAAGGGCTTTCTAATATGGTTGTCCTCACTTATAAGCCGCAAAAGAACATTCTTTACCCGCAATCCACTGGGGATACAGAATGATACGGCCTATGGGGAGCGTTATCAAATCGTTATCAAAAGAGAGATATAAAACCGCAAAATCGTTGTGCCGCAACGGGTTCGGAGTTTCAAAAACTCACTCCCACTCGATGGTTGCCGGGGGTTTGCTTGTGATGTCGTAGACTATGCGGTTTATGCTGCCCACTTCGTTGACGATTCTTGTTGAAATACGGTCAAGAATATCATATGGAATTCTGGCCCATGAGGCAGTCATAAAATCCGATGTGTTTACGGCACGCAGAGCAAGAGTGTAATCATAGGTACGGCCGTCTCCCATAACTCCGACACTGCGCATATCGGTAAGTACGGCGAAATACTGGCTCAGTTCGGCATCGGCGCCCGATTTTGCAAGTTCATCGCGAAATACAAAATCGGCATCCTGGAGCAGGGCAAGCTTTTCTTTGGTGACGGCGCCGATAATGCGAATTGCAAGACCGGGGCCGGGGAAGGGCTGGCGCATTACCAGGCGCTCGGGCAGACCCAACTCACGGCCAAGCTGACGCACTTCATCTTTGAAAAGCATGCGCAGCGGCTCCACGATCTCTTTGAAATCCACATAATCGGGAAGACCGCCCACATTATGATGGCTTTTGATCACTGCGGCATCTCCGGCGCCGGATTCTATTACATCGGGATAAATCGTACCCTGTGCAAGATAGTCAACAGCGCCGATTTTCTTCGCTTCAGCTTCAAATACGCGAATAAATTCTTCTCCGATTATTTTCCGTTTGCGCTCAGGCTCGGAAACGCCGGTGAGTTTATCAAGAAAGCGTTCCTGCGCATTTACGCGGATAAATTTGCTTTGCATTTTGGAGAATACGGCTTCGACCTCGTCTCCTTCGTTTTTGCGAAGCAGACCGTGATCTACAAATACACAGGTAAGCTGTGATCCGACGGCGCGCTCAAGCAGCGCTGCGGCAACGGAGGAATCCACTCCGCCGGACAGAGCGAGCAGCACCTTGCCGTCGCCGATTTTATCCTTCAGTGCGGCAACAGAGGATTGCAGGTAGTCGGCCATGGTCCAGTCTCCGGAAGCATTGCAAACCTTATAGAGAAAATTACGAAGCATTGCAAGACCGTTTTGCGTGTGGTTTACCTCGGGATGAAACTGTACTCCGTAGAAACCGCGCTTTGTATCGGCTATTGCAACATTCGGGCAATTGTCGGAATGTGCGGTGAGTTCAAAGCCTTCGGGCACGACTTCCATATAGTCGCCGTGGCTCATCCATGAAATGCCTTCGCTGTCAAGTCCGTCAAAGAGAGGGCAGGCGGTATCGTAAAATGTGGGGGTTTTGCCGTATTCGCGTGCGGTTGCATCGCTGGCCGGCGAGACGCGGCCGCCCAGAAGGTGCGCCATGAGCTGACATCCGTAGCATATGCCCAGAACCGGGATGCCGAGAGAAAATATTGCAGGATCGACGCTCGGTGCGCCGGACTCGTATACGCTGTGCGGGCCGCCGGTGAATATAATGCCGATAGGATGCTCGGATTTGATTTTCTCAAGCGGTGTGCGATAGGGAAGAACCTCGCAATATACATTGCATTCGCGCACGCGGCGTGCAATCAGCTGATTGTACTGACCGCCGAAATCAAGAACAATAATTTTTTCTTTTGTCATTACTATCTCCGTATGTTTATATTTTTAATTGCTATACTTTAAGGTCGCCGGAGGCTTCGTCCGAAAAGCCTTCAAGCACGGGAGAAACAAAACCGTCAAGGAATTCGTCAACCTGCTCCGGGGCGCGGCCTATGTAATTTTCAGGCCGCAGCACTTTAAGCATATCTTCCATTGTGAGGTTGAATGCAGGATCTTTGACAATGCGCTCAAGCAGATCGCATTGCCCGCCGTCTTCCTTTATTACTTTTGCCGCCGCCATGGAATGATCGCGGATTTTCTTATGCAGCACCTGTCTGTCGCCGCCGTGTTTTACGCCTTCCATAAGTATGTTCTCGGTTGCGATAAAGGGCAGATTCTCTGTCATGTGCTTAAGAATAACTTTTGGATATACGACCATGCCGTTTGCAACATTGATTACAATATTAAGCAAGGCATCGGTGGCAAGGAAACATTCGGCAACGGCTAAGCGTTTGTTGGCAGAGTCGTCCAATGTGCGCTCTAACCACTGTGTTGATGCGGTCAGCTGCGGATTAATTGCCGAACAGGTAACATAACGGGCAAGTGAACAGATGCGTTCGCTGCGCATGGGGTTGCGCTTGTACGCCATAGCAGAAGAGCCGACCTGATCTTTTTCGAAAGGCTCCTCCACTTCCTTCATATGTTGGAGAAGGCGCAAATCGTCGGCAAACTTATAGGCGCTTTGCGCTATGCCGGATAGGATGTTGCATATGCGCATATCCTCCTTGCGCGTATAGGTCTGCCCTGATACCGGGTAAACTTCCGTAAACCCCATTTTTTCGGCGATCTTTTGTTCAAGCAGCTTTACTTTTTCATGATCGCCGTCGAAAAGCTCAAGGAAAGAGGCCTGGGTACCCGTGGTGCCTTTGTTGCCAAGCAGCCTCATTCCGTTTTTTATGTATTCAAGATCTTTAAGGTCATAAAGAAAATCCTGAATCCAAAGGCAGGCGCGTTTTCCGACGGTGGTAGGCTGCGCGACCTGAAAATGAGTGTATCCAAGCGTGGGAAGGTCACGGTAAGTGCGTGCAAAATCACTGAGGTGCTTTATTGCCGTAAGCAGTTTTTTGCGGATTATTTCAAGACCTTGCTTATATATGATTATATCCGCATTGTCGGTAACATAGCACGATGTGGCACCCAAATGGATTATGGGTTTTGCATCGGGGCAAACCAAACCATAGGCATAAATGTGAGCCATTACATCGTGGCGAATCTCTTTTTCTTTTGCACTTACGGCGTCATAATCGATGTCGTCAGTGTGTGCGCGGAGCTGTTCGACCTGTTCGGGAGTGATGTCGAGGCCGCATTCCATTTCGGCTTCCGCAAGGGCGACCCAAAGGCGGCGCCATGTTGAATACCGTGTGTTTGGAGAAAAATTGCGCAGCATTTCCTCTGAGGCATATCGTGATCCCAAGGGTGTTGAATAGGTGTCGTTTGAATTCATCAAGAGTGTTTCTCCTGTTCTTATTTATACTGCCGCCGTGGTTAACCCGAATACGGCACTGAAAACTTGGGTGATTGCGGTAAAATACTATCAGCGATAGATGATTTCATCACGCTTTGCGCCTACGGAAACAAATTTAATCGGACATTCGATGAATTTTTCGATATATTCAACATATTTGCGCGCCTGAACGGGCAGATCCTCATAGCGGGTTACCTTGCTGATATCGCATTGCCAGCCGGGCAGAGTGATGAATACGGGCTTTGCATTTTCAAGCTGCGGAGTGGTGGGAAATACGGTGCAGAGCTGCCCGTTGATTTCATATCCGACGCAAAGGTCGATTTCCTTCATATAGGACAGCACATCAAGCTTTGTAAGTCCGATTTCGGTTGCGCCCTGCATACGGGTGCCGTATTTTGTTGCAACAAGGTCGATGGGACCTACGCGGCGGGGACGGCCGGTGGCTACGCCGAATTCGTTGCCGGCCTTGCGCAGGTCGTCGGCGCGCTCATCGTGCCATTCGCAGATGAAAGGGCCCTCGCCGACAGCGGTGGAATATGCTTTTGCAACGCCGACTACGCGGTCAAGCTTCAAAAAGGGAGCGCCGCTTCCGATGGGGGCATACGCCGACAGCGGGGTGGAGGAGGAGGTGTAGGGATAAATTCCGAAGTCAATATCGCGCAGTGCGCCTAATTGGGCTTCGAACATTATGTTTTTTCCGTCCTTCTGTGCTTGCAGCAAAAGCTCGCCCGTATCGCAGATGCAATCGCGGAAGGGATAGCCGAACTGCTTTATCCAGTCCATTATTTCTTCCACTGTATAGGTTTTGCCGCCGTATACCTTGGAAATGAAAAGGTTTTTGAATTCAAGAATATCGGCTACATGGCGGCGCAGATAGTCTTCATCAAGCAGCTCGCACATCTGAACGGCTTTTTTCATGTATTTATCGCCATATACGGGTGCAATGCCGCGCCTTGTAGAACCGTATTTCTTGCCGGCAAGGCGTTCTTCTTCGTAAACATCCTGTTCTCTGTGATAAGGCATGCACACAATTGCACGGTTGCTTATGCGGAAATTTGAAGCGTCTATCTTAATGCCGCGTTCGCGAAGCTTATTTACTTCACCGAAAAGATGTTCAAGGTCAATTACGGTGCCGTTGCCCAACACATTTATAACATTTTCGCGGCAAATGCCGGAGGGCAGAAGGTTGAGTTTGAACTCGCCGAAGTCGTTTACTACCGTGTGCCCGGCGTTGTTTCCGCCCTGATAACGGCAGACGATATCAAAATCCTTACTGAGCAGGTCCACCATGCGGCCCTTTCCTTCGTCACCCCAAGTGATTCCTACGATTGCACAATTTGACATAAAATCACCGATTCCTTTCACTATTTACCGTCTTACAGGACGGCAACTATACTAAAAGCCATTATACAGCTAATAATAAACCTGTTAAAATTGTTTTGTACGGCATACCGTGTCATAAAAGGGTTATGCCTTCAAGGCTGCATTTGCGCATTGTATCCTCCGGCCATATGGAAGCCTGAACTTCTCCGATGTGCTTTTTTTGCAGGAAATACATGCAAAGCCGTGATTGTCCGATGCCGCCGCCTATTGTCAGGGGAAGCTCGCCGCTTATAACGCCGCGGTGATAGGGCATACATGCGCGTTCCGGCAGCCCTGCCTGCATAAGCTGGCGCTGCATTGTTTCGCTGTCCACTCGTATTCCCATGCTGGATACTTCAAATGCCGTTTGAAGCACCGGATAAAAAAGAATTATATCGCCATTGAGGGACCAGTCGTCATAGTCCGGGGCACGGCCGTCATGAATCTTACCGCTTTTAAGCTTACCGCCGATATTTTCAAGAAATATAGCTCCGTATTTTTCGGCAGCGGTGCGCTCCCGCTCGCGCGGGGTAAGCAACGGGTATTCATTTTCTAATTCCTGAGTGGAAATAAAGGTAATCTCCCGCGGCAGAAAATCGGTCTTAAGCACGGGAAAGAGCTTTTCAAGATAATGCTGAGCATTGTGAATGACCTCGTATATTTCCCTAACCGTATATCTGAGATATTCGCGGTTACGCTCTTGCGGGGTAATAATTTTTTCCCAGTCGTATTGATCTACATATATAGAGTGCAGCTCATCGCATATTTCGTCCCGCCGTATGGCGTTCATATCGGTGTACAGCCCTTCTCCGGCGGAAAAGCCGTAGCGCTTAAGCGCATAGCGTTTCCATTTTGCAAGAGAATGCACTATTTCGGCTGTACAGCCGGTTTCTTTGATGTCAAAAGCCACGGGCCGTTCGGTGCCGTTAAGGTTATCGTTAAGCCCTGTCTGAGGCAAAACGAAAAGAGGGGCGGAAACGCGGGTAAGATTGAGCTTTGCCGCCAAAGTGCTTTCAAAATGATCCTTCAGTGCTTTTATGGCAAGCTCTGTTTCCTGTAAATCGAGTTTTGATTTGTACACGGTGTATGTACCTCGCTGTAATAAAATAAGAGTGCACTTGTGCCGCAAAAAAAGCGCATAAGAACACTCACATTGTTTTTTGTATTCAGTTGCGCTGCGCTTCCGATACTGAGATATAATAACCCGTAAGGGCGTATTTTGTCAATTGAAATGGTTCTGGTATCATAATATTGATTTGTATATATGATATATTTATGCTTGTTCGGGCTTTTGAAGGCGGTGTTAAATTCTGTTGCGGCGGTATTCGGAACTGATATGTAAAATTTGGTTGCAGAACGGAAGAATTGTTGCGAAATATTCGATATTAAAAAGTGAATTTTGTGCTGTTTGAGAGCGAAGATTGTGCATTTACTTTGCTACATATTAAATGGCAGAATTAATAAAGAAAATCAGTTTAATTACTGTAAAACAAGGAGGAAAGTATGAAGAAGTTTGTAGTATTTTTTACTCTGATTTGTATGCTGAGTTTGCTGGCGGTTTCGGCTTTTGCATATGATAAAACAGAGAACGACTGGGGTATAACGGCTAATATGCAGGAGGACGGAACCGTTAAATTCACCTACAATGTCGGTAAAAACGGCTTTGTAGAACTTGCAATATATGATGCTATGCCGGATTTTTCGGGGAAGGATATGGCTGATTCCGGAGCACCTTATAATGTGAAGATTAAACGCGGTAATAACGATAGCGATCCATGCATTTCTGAGCGGATTATAGCAAAGGGCACGCTTGGAAATGAAAATGAATATCCGTTTGAAGAAGGCAAGAAGTATTATGCAACTATTTGTTATAATGACGGAAGCAAGTGGCTGTGGGCGCCGGATCAGATAGTTGAATTTACTTATTCCACCAAGAAGCCGATGGCAACACCGTTTGACAATGATGCTCTTAAGGTGAATGTTCTTGAGGCCTTTGACGATACAAAGGCAATTAAGAATGCGTATCTCGGAACTCCGGACGGCCCCATTGCCATTACCGAAAAAGGATTTTCGGATTATTATAGTTTTGCCGGAGGCAAGTTTGCTGTTAAAGAAGGCGCAGCGGCTACCTCGTGGGTCGGCGTTGTTGATGATAATCTGAAGGCGATGTTCGGCGCAGCCGAGGGATTTGGCTTTTATATCAAGAACACTGGCAAGGAAGATATCAAGCTTGCTTTCTATCTCGTAGACAGTAAAGACGGCGACGGAAACGAGAATAAAGGCAGTGTAAACAATGCCTATTCTATCGGTTCCGAGATGGAATATGCTCTGTATTCTCTGGCGGATAAAACTCAGAAGGTGCTTACAACTGAAAAACGCACCCATCCTTATAATAACCAGATTGTGGTTCACTCCTCGTTTGTCATTCCTGCCGGTTTTGAAGGTTATGTAATGACCGCGAAGAGCAGTGTTGTCAAAACATGGTCTTCCGATGCAATTAATGACGACGCGCAGATTATAGGTTTCGGCTGCGATGCTGCTGCCGGTCTTGAGTTTGACAACATCTTTGTTTACGGCAAAGAGATTGAAGCAAAGAATGCTCAGCTTGTGCTTGAGGATAAGCCCCGCGACACTGCGGACTTCTCCGTGATTGCGTATGCGTTGGCTGCTATCACGGGCTGCGGCGCGCTGGTTATTGCCAAGAAAAGATAATTTGTGTTTTCTGAAACGGTAAATTCAATAGTATTCATTTGCGTAAACAGTTTAGCCTCCGAAATTTTCGGAGGCTTTTTCGTCATATTAAACTAAATTATGATATTTTTCGCTCCTATTGGAGATAATAAATCTTGCGGCGTATCGGCCGACAATAGTTTTATTAATCGGAGAGAAAAAATGAAAAGAAAATTTTTTGCAATTGCGGCGACTGCTGTGATATGTTTGCTTTTTACCACGGCATATGCCTATAATGCGGTAGATGGGAGCAAGTGGGTGGAAAGCATAAAAGCCGACACGGAGTCAAAAAAAGTAACGATAACTTTCAGCGATGATTTTATAAACAATTATGCGCCTAACGGTTATCGAGGAGCGGTCTTTACAGAGAAGCCGCAGCTGGTCACTGAGGGTGATGCCGGCTTTTGGGCTATTTTCCGTGCAGTTGACGGTACAGATGAACTTGCGAAGCAAACGCTTGCCGGTGGTTTTAGCGGCGGCGGTAAAGAGTATGTTATGGATGCGTCCGGCCTTACGGAGGGGAAGACCTATTATTTAGCCGTTACCGGCAATAATGCAGGACTGAGCCCGGACTGGACATGGACTGAGCAGACATGGGAATTTGTATATTCGACCGAAACCAGTGCGACAGGCGATGTCTCAGCAGCTGTTTGGGCCGGCATAGCCTTGATCGGCTGCGGCGTACTGCTTGCCGTGGTATATGCAACTAAAAAGATGCACGGCGAAACAGTGTAAAAACACATTAGGCGGCGTAAGGTGTGATAGCATGCTGCGACAGTCATGTTATATTGCATATTAAAATAATTTTTATTTGGATAGGCACATAAAGCATGGTTGCATTAACGACCCTGCTTTATGTTTTTTGTCGTGATTAAAAGAGTGAAAATGGAATTATAATGAGTTTGATATGAGCTTTTTGGAATTTGACGAGTCAAAAAATCGGAATGCGGGAGAAAAAATAAAAAAAGCGAAGCAAAAGGGCAAAAAGTCGTTGACAAAAGGCGAAAGGTGAGTATAATTAGCAAAGTCAGCCGAGGGGAGAGCGGAGCCGAGAGGCGGAATGTTTGAACCGAGCGGGAACGTTAAGAAAAAAATTAAGGAAAAAGCTTAAAAAGTGCTTGACGGAAACGGAAGAGGCTG
>ENA-OURV01003106-OURV01003106.1-human-gut-metagenome-genome-assembly--contig:-NODE-3106-length-10812-cov-3.158501_pt1 | contig 10812 bp, 9 predicted proteins | sample MGYA00242141_ERZ509072 | MGnify/ENA primary metagenome ERZ509072 (study PRJEB26280, sample SAMEA2338763) | human gut metagenome | biome: human gut; feature: human-associated habitat; material: faeces... | reverse complement strand
ATGTAGACGTATTTTCCATACGCAGTTTTGTTTCCTGTTCTACCGAACGCACGGCGGCGGGAACAACGTCATCATCGTGTCCGCTGCGGCTGCCGGGAATAATGAAGACGACACTGCCGTCGCCTTTCAGCGCCACCTCCAGAACATCGGCCACTTTTTCGATCTCGTGTTTGGCCTCATGCTCAGCGCCAAATTGCAGGTTAAGCCCTTTGAAATTGCGCACCAGCCTGGTAACGACGTTGGTAAAATGGGCGGTTTCGGTCTTGTCATTGTAAAATTTGGTATAAAGCAAAGTTACCTTTTGTTCCGGCGGATTAATCACCTGCAGCAGCGGTATATTGCCGGAAATGCTGAAAACAAATTCATCAACCGCGGCGGCGGAAATCTTATCTGCAAGCTCTATAACTGCACCCCCGACGGAAACGGCTTTGCCGACACCGATGTCACGGTAAGCTCCGACGGACGCAATTACACCGTTCCCGCCGGCACCGAGATAAGACTCACTCCCGGCGAGAGCATAACCCTCCTCCCCGGTCAGTTCCACTCCTTCTGGGGCGAGCCCGGCTGCGGAAAGGTAATGCTCACCGAGGTCTCAAAGGTCAACGACGACAACGTCGATAACCATTTCTACAAGCCCGCAGGCAGGTTCCCGGCAGTGGAAGAGGACGAAAAGCCGCTTCACCTGCTGGCGACGGACTACAAAAAGTGATCGGCGGTCTGACAGCATGACAAAGGCGCGCCTCCCGGCATTACGGGAGACGCGCTTGTTAGCTTTTCTGCTGCGGTCTGAGGGTTACTTCCCGAGAATTTCGGCGATCTTATTCCCCACGACCTCCGCCATGCGGTAGAACCCGAGGGCGTTCGGATGGGTGCCGTCGATGGTGCAGAGATATCTGTCGCGCTCTCCGAAGAATGTCTCTCCGTCAAGGAAAAATACCGGCTCCCCGGCGGTAAGGGCATTTTCATACGTTTTCCGGATTATCGCGCGGCGGGTTATGTTGAACTGCTCGTAGCGCTCCCTCGGCATACTCATGAAGAGGACCGGAACGTCGGGACGCAGCTCGCGGTAGCGCTTATAGAACTGCTCGTGAGTCGCGGCAAGCATCTCCTCCGAGTCGGCATTGTGGTCGTAATCGTATACGAAAAGCGAGGTGTCAATGCCCGCGAAATAGTCGGCGAGGATAAGATCTCCGCGGCAGTTCCCGGAGAAGCCGAAATTGTAGTAATCGATATTCAGGCGGTTTGAGACGATCGAATTGTAGCTGTTCATCATAGCCGCACAGCCGCCCTCGGTGATGGAGGAGCCGTAGAATATGACCGGCTTGCCGTCGTACGGTGTGGGCGGCTCAACCTCTGCGCCGTCCTCTGTGGTGATCACAATGTCCTTCACCGTCTCGTTGCGCGGCAGGAGGATGAGAACGTCCTCCATGTCCCCGGATTTCGTGAATTCTCCGGAAAATTCCGTCGTGCTGTAGTCCGGCGGACAGCAGAAGCCGCAGTAATACGGACTGCGGCGGTCTCCGACAAGAACCTCTGCCGACTGCGCCTCGAAAACCGACATTCCGATATCAAAATTAACCTGCTCAAGCACGACCTTCACGCCGAATTTCCGGGAATCGGTTCTGAATCCGATCCTTGCACCGGGACAGCGGCGCCCAAGCCCGGAAAGCGTTTCGCGGACGCTGCTTCTTATTTCCTCCGGAATCCGGAAAAACGGAGTCTCCGTTCCGGCAAGAGGCGCTCCGAAGAGACGCATCGGATAATCTTTATAGCTGAACTGTTTCATTGGTTTTGCCTTTCGGATATGTATTTCAGTCAATTATAGCATTACTCCGGGGTATTGTCCATAGGTTTGCCCGAAAAACCGTTGACATTTTCTTTTCCCCGGTTTATAATTATTCCGTCGGAAAACACTGCCCGCAGGGTGCAGAATACTTTTTCCGGGAGGTCACAATGCCGGTCAGGGAATGGCAGAGCCGCGAAGCCGCGCTCATCGGTGAAGAAAATATCGAAAAGCTGGCGCGCGCGTCGGTGCTGGTGTTCGGTGCCGGAGGGGTCGGAAGCTATGTTATAGAATCCCTTGCCCGCGCCGGCATAGGCAAGATAACCGTTGTTGACGGTGACAGGGTTGCCGAGTCGAACATCAACCGCCAGCTGATTGCCGATACGACCACGGTAGGCAGGGAAAAATCAGAGGTCGCCGCAGAGCGGGTGAAGAGGATAAATCCGGACTGCACCGCCGTCTCTGTCCCGCTGTTTGCCGACGCATCGAATACCGCGGAGATAATAGCCTCCGCCGCGCCGGATTTCATCGCCGACGCGATAGACTGCGTGACAACAAAGCTGCTTGTCGCAGAGTACGCCGCGGAGCACGGCATCCCGCTCATCTCGTCGATGGGCACCGGGAACAAGCTCGACCCGTCGCTCCTTGAGATCTCGGATATTTCAAAAACCTCAGTCTGTCCCCTTGCCCGCGTCATGCGCCGCGAGCTGCGGCAGAGGGGCATAACCCGCCTCCCCGTCCTTTTCAGCACCGAACAGCCGGTCAGAACCGGAATGAGAACCCCGGCATCGATCTCCTTCGTCCCCTCGGTCGGCGGACTTATGATCGGCGGGTATATAGTCAGAAAGATCATCGGAAAATAAGACGCGGCGCCTGTCCGTAAATTAAGAGAAAGAATTCCGCCCCTTCCGGAGCTGACCGGGGGGCGGAAGTCCATTTTATCGGGCATTAATATTTTAATATATATTCCAGAAGAGACGCTGCAATTATTTTGACTTTTGAACCGCACACGGTCTCGTATACAGCTCCGTCGCCACCCTGCCAGATTACTATACCGTCAATATTCGCTTCTTCAATAACATACCATGATAAATCCGCCTCCTCAGCCAGCTTGCGTTGTTCTTTTGTCACTTCAACAACATCAAGCCGCTTGATCTCCGTCAATCCGGTCAGCTCCCGTCCGTCAAAACAGGCAAGACCGATTCCTCTGAGATACTCACGATAGTCATCGGCAAAAGTAACTTTCAGTTCCTTTTCGGCAAGGCATATCTCTTCATCCGTCCTGCCGCAGGAACCGTTATAGCCGGACATGGATTTAATTATATCAACAATAGTCATGGATCAAGCACCTCCTTGTGAATAAAGATTACCAAGGGATTTCCACAAATCCGAAGTTGTCTTTTTCCACCCCGAACCATGGTCAACTTTTGAATCTTTCCACAGCCAATGCAATTTAGAGAATGAACCTTCGCCCCTGTGTTGCTCCCGTGTCAGAATCGCCAAAACACCATCGTTGTTCTGCCCGACATGATGAACCTCATAAGCGTTTCCTGTAGCGTGGTCAATCGGCGGTAATTTGCGCATCATCCTATCATAATTTGTTACTGTTGTTCCGTCAGGGAGCATACTGACATAATTCCAATCTATATCAGGCACAAGAACTGTTCTTCCATTTATCATCATGGTCTTCAGTCCGGCATTTTTATAAATAAGGTATTCATCCATGCTATGTAACTGCGAGATAACATCAACCGGAAGATTTGACTCCGCCTGAATAACAGCCGCCTCATTCATTGTCAATCCGGATTTAGTCGCCGATTTCAGCAGAAACGCTTCATGGCCTCCACCGACAATAGCGCCGCTTACAGCTCCCCATTTGAAGCCTTCGGTTGCACTCATAGCAGCCGTCTGCAGCGCCTCATTCAGATCGCCTGTCTGAATTCCTCTTACAATCCCAGCAGAAATCCCGCCTAATACCGCAGAGGAAACGGCAAATGTTTTTGCGCCCTCCGCGGACGCGGCAAATATCATACTTACTGCCGGAGCACCCGCTCCCGCCGAAACAATCGAAACCGTCACACATACAAGGATCACACCCGTTCCGATCGCGACATTTTTCAGCATCGTTTCGGTCGAAACATCTTTGATCTCCTGCAATTCCTGTACGGTCGTGTTTCCGGAATCACTCAGAGTGAATATGTATTTTGTCCCTTTGAATATCCCGTCAAGATCGTCGAGAGTATATCCGAAATAAATGTTGGCTTTTGAGTTGAATGCAACCTCGTCAAGATACTCTTTTGAGATGTAAACCGCCGAAACATTCTCAACAAAATATTCAGCACTGTTGAGAGACAAAACAGTATCTCTGTAAACCAGATTTTCTACATATGTAAGCAGCTGTTTGTCATCGAGAGCCGTATACCGAGACAGCGCGTCCTCCAAATCTATGGTGCCGCTTGTCGTTTCTGATGTCCCTGCCGAATTTCCGCTTGTTTCCGTTACACCGGGTTGCGACCGTCCGCATCCCGCAAACAGCAGCACTGCGCTAAGAAGCAGTGCAATTATCCGTTTCATTGTTCCGTCCCCTCCTCATCATCAGAATCAGATGACTCCTCATCTTTTTCCGGCTTGCTCTTTTTCTTTATTATCACAAAAATGCAAGCAACAATCGCTGCACAGGCAAGGACAATTGCAGCAACCATACCGGCAGCACCTGATTCCTTTTTGTCTTCGGTATTTATGCTTTCAGCGTCAGTTATTTCCCTTGACTCAGAAGGCTCCTCGGGACTGTCGCTGCCTTTTTCTGTTACCGTATGTCTTCCTGTTACTTCGGCTGTCGCAAGGCGGATTGTTCCATCGTCTGAAATAGTCGCACCGTTGGCTATAAGATTGTTGATCTCCTGAATGGTCAGACCGGTAGTGATGTAAGCCTTAAGAATTTTATTTGTCCCGACATAAATCTTCTTCACGGTAAACTGACCGGTATGCGTGTTGCTGACTGTGATAATGTATATACCCTCATCCGTATACTTGGCACCGTCTTTCGCCGGTCCGTTAAAACGAGTGTCCTCAACAAGCCCGTCTGCGCTGTCTTTCAGAACTTCTCTTTTCAGGTTGATTTTCAGATACCTTGATTTTGCAAGGTCAAGGCGGAAGCCGTTTTCAGTCATAGAACTGTTAGTCAGCTCACTTCCGGTCTTTATATCAAAAGGGTATACCATGCAGTTGCCGTTACGCACCGAAAACCTGAAGAAAATCCGATAATGACTGGTTTTGTCAATAAACTCGTCGCTTGTAATCTGATAATCAAGAGCAACCTCATAGTCACCCTCTTCAAAAAGCTGTACCTTTGTGTCAGCCCCAACCATGGCGTTCGCTTCGAGATAATTGGTATAGATCGTCGGCTCTGATCTGACATTATTGTGATCGGTATAACGTATTATCAGTACACCTCTTCCGAAATTCATTTTCGGGGTCTCAAAATACTGATCATATCCCGCCGTATCTGCAGTTATCGATAGCTTTTTGTTCCCGTTAAGGCGGTCAATATTCTGACTCAGATTGAACCAGAGAGTAACCCTGTCGCCGACATTCTTGAGAAATACCACATCGCCGTCCGCGTCGTATACTTTATCGGTATATCCGCGGACGAAGAAATTCCCAAGATCCCAGCCGTAATGAACGTCTTTTTTGTCAATTGCCTTTTCACCGAAATAACCCGCGAAATTCTGCACTCTTACTTTACTGCCGATGCTGTATGTCTGATCATCGGAAACTCTGCCGTCGTCGGTTTTAATGTGAGCATAGAACTCGTATACCTCGGCATATTTCCTGTTATCATACTTGTCGGTTCTGATTCCCAGAAAGCTGCTTTTCTTCGTCCGGATCGAAAGCTCATATGCCACGATCACACGGTAATAGCACCCGTTGATCAGCTGTATGTCAGTTGTAGAATATATGGGATCAGTTCTGACGGGCGTGTCTCCGAACGCATTGCATATCGTTTCGGCAGTAACCCAGTTTATCCTGTCCTTTGAGGTCTGCAGAACGATCGCGCCCTTCATTATGTTCGATTTCAGCTTAATATCAGATATTTTTTTGCTTTTGTCATTAACCAGATGCCAGCTGTCAATATCTGCTTTCAGAATATCATCGCTGTAGTTATAATAAAAAGACAGATTTCCGTCGCCGATCTCATATGAAGGGACTCCGGACTTTTCGTTTACTTTTTCGATATCCCCTCCTATGCTGAACGTCCCGTAAGTATTGTCTTTATCAGTCTTTTCAAACGTATCGTTTTCCGTAAACTCATAGCTGCTCTTTTTACCGAAGACGTAAAGTTTTCCTCCCACCTCATTTTTTTCGGACACCGCCGAAACGATCGCGGGTATCATGCATACAGTCATTACTACAGCTGTAATCAATGCACATATTTTCGTCGCCAGTCGATGTAAAGAGCTTTTGTATATTTCAATCATCACTGTTACACTTCCTTTTTGATTAAGCATTCACTTCAAATCAATCGAAGCCTGAGGCAAAATCCAAACGGACTTTGCCTCGGATTGTTATTATTTATGTCACAGCTCCGTCTTAATAACCTGCCCCAGCCTATCGCTCTCGAACGACAGCTCCATGACCTTCATGACCCTTCTCATCTGGTCGTGGGTAATGAGCTGCTTCTCCTTGCCGTCGATGGCGCGGCAGAAATTGCGGTAGAAGTCGTGGACATCGGACGGCGGCATGGGAACCTCATAGGAATAGGTCGTGTCCGCGTCGCGGGGTGCCATTGTCTTTGTAAGCCCGGATTCTGCCTTTATCGGGGTCGCGTCCTTCTCCGTGCCTGTCTTTCTGACGGTGACCTCCATCGGCATATCCCAGTTCCTGATTATCGCGGTGCCGACAGAGCCGCGCATATAGAACCTCGGCAGGCTGATGAAGTTGCAGGTGCCGACCTCAACGGTGTAATAAACTCCGTTCTCGAACCCGATAACGATGTGACAGCCGTCGTCAACCTCTTTCGTTGTGATATAGTCGAGTCTTGCGTAAACGCTTGTGATCTTCTCCGGCACGATCTGAAGCGCCTGGTCGATGAGGTGAACGCCCCAGTCAAGCACCATTCCGCCTCCGTGAGCCTTCTGCTTTCTCCAGTCGCCGGGAATTCCGCGCGAACCGTGGATGCGCGACTCGATGGAAACGACCTGTCCAAGCTCGCCTTTGTTGTAAAGCGCCTTGATCCTGAGCATATCGGTGTCCCAGCGGCGGTTCTGATGGACCGTGAACAGCTTTCCGGTGCGGTCGGATGCCGCGATCATCTCCTCAAGCTCTTCGCTGTTCAGCGCGACCGGCTTTTCGCAGATGACGTTCTTTCCCGCCTCAAGCGCGCGGATGACAATGTCCTTGTGACAGTCGTTCGGAACGGCGACCGTGACAAGGTCAACGCTCCTGTCCTCAAGCACCGCCTCAAGGGTCGGATATGCCTTTATTCCGTTTGCCTCGGCTTTCGCACGCTTTTCCGGGTCGATATCATAGATACCTGCAAGACTGACAACATCGCTCTTCTGCGCATGGGTGCAGTGAAATCCGCCGCCCATCCCGCCGTAGCCGATGACTACAAGATTTTTCTTTTCTGACATGGTAATTTCCTTCTTTTCATATCGGAGACGGAACAATCGCCCATCCCGCAAACAAATATCTTTTTTCAGTACGCTTCTTCGCTTCCGTTCTTCAGCAGTAGATCCCTGCGGGATCAACTGCGCAGAAGGAAGAACGTTCTTCTCTTGTTCAGACTCCCTCGCTCCAGTCGGCTGCGGCTTTTACCCAGCCCGAAAGAACGGGAGACGAGTACGGCTCAAAGCCTCCGGCGGTGATGTCGTTGCCGAGAGCCATGCCGTGCGGCGCGGAGGGGTAGACGTGAAGCTCGAACCGCTTTCCGGCGGCACTGTATGCCTTCGCCATAAGCAGGGAATTCATCACCGGAACACAGGCGTCGTCGGACGTGTGAACGAGAAACAGCGGGGCAGAGCGCTCGTCAACGTGCTTCTCAAGGCTCATCGGCTCAAGCTCTTCCTGCGTCGGATCGTCGATCCCCGACAGGGCGAGAAAGGAACCGCGGTGCGCATACCTCATGTCCGCAGTCACGACCGGATATATCATCATTATCCCCGCCGGCTTGTTGTAACCGTAGGGCATATCGATCGCGTCGTAAACCTGCGGCAGGTGCCACAGCGTGCCGAGTGAGCCGGTCAGATGCCCGCCCGCCGAAAATCCGACGGCAAAGACCTTCTCCGGGTCAAGCCCGTATTTCTCCGCATTGTCCTTTATGTGCTTCATCGCGGCGGATGCCTCGATAAGCTGCGCCGGGAACGTCCGCTTCCTTGCAACGGTATAGTGCAGTACAAAGCAGTTGAACCCGTAAGGCAGGAACGCAAGCGCAATTGGCTCGCCTTCCCTGTCCGAGCAGACGCATTCGTAGCCCCCGCCCGGTATCACAAGCAGACCCTTCCGCGTGTAGTTGGCTGTCGGATCGGCTATGTACGTATCTATGTACGCATCTTCATTTGCTTCTGTCAGATATATTCTCTCGTGTTTCATATTGTCCTTATATTTCCGAGGCTCTGCCTCGGGCTCCGCTTAAGAAACTTTTTGAAAAAAGTTTCTTAAGGATCTTCAAAAACTTTTGAAAAAATTTATTAAGGGCATTCCCAATATATTCTTCCGAATTTACAGATACGGGACACCTCTGTTCGCCAGCCCCTTCAAAAACCCCTTTTACAAAAGTTTTTGAAGGTTCCAAGGGAACTTTTTTCAAAAAGTTCCCTTGGCGGGGTCCGGGGCAGCGCCCCGAAACATCCTCAAGCCCAACCCATTGTTCCGGGCTTGGGATCGTTTATGATAAGGGGACGGAGGAATTTAACGGCTTTTTCAAGGCCCTCGTCAACGGTCATGAGGCTGTCCTCGTGCTCGATGGAGAGAACGCGGTCATAGCCGGCAAGACGGAGCGCGGAGATAAGATCTCTCCAGTAAGCCTCGGAGTTGCCGTAGCCGACAGTGCGGAATATCCACGAACGGTTAAGCTCGTCGCTGTAATGCTTGGTGTCAAGAACGCCGTGACGCGCAGTGTTATAGCTGTCAACCTTGGTGTCCTTCGCATGAACGTGATAGATCGCTCCGGCAAGCTCTCTTATCGCGGCAACAGGCTCGATCCCCTGCCAGATAAGGTGCGACGGGTCGAAGTTTGCACCGAGGGTATCGCCGACAGCCGCGCGGATCTTCAGCATCGTCTCGGGATTGTAAACGCAGAAGCCGGGATGCATTTCAAACGCTATCCTTGTAACACCGTGAGACTTTGCAAACTCCGATGCCTCCTGCCAGTACGGGATAAGCACGTCGTTCCACTGCCACTCGAGGATCTTCGAGTAATCGTCCGGCCACGGGCAGGTCACCCAGTTCGGATATTTCGACCCCTCGCTGTCGCCGGGGCAGCCGGAGAAGGTGATAACGGTGTCGATCTCAAGCTGTTCGGCAAGAAGGACGGCGTTCCTGAAATCCGCGTCGTACATTTTAGCGGTCTCCCTGTCGGGATGGACGGGATTGCCGTGAGCCGAAAGCGCGCAGATGTCGATGTCATATGCGTTGAAGGTCTCTCTGAACTTAAAGAACGCTGTTTTGTCCTTGAGAAGCACGGCGGGGTCGCACTGGGTTTTCCCCGGATACCCGCCCGCGCCTATCTCGACGGTGTCAACGCCGAGAGATTTCATTTTTGCAAGCACCTCTTCAAGGGTCTTGTCGTGATAAAGATTTGCAAGTACGCTGAGTTTCATGTTATCAGGCTCCTTTCGTTTCGGGTTCAGTTGTTATCAAAGCGGTAGATATCGCCGGTCTTTGCGGAGATATAGATACCCTCAAGGATTCTTGTGACGCAGTATGCCTGCTCCGGGTCAACGGAGGGCTTTGTTCCGTTCTTCACGGCGTTGTAGAACAGGCGAGCCTCTCTTGTTTCGGGGTTGTCGCCGGTCAATCCTTCATAGAACGCGGCGCCTCCGGCGGTCATGCAGACGTCCGTGCGGTACTGCCTGTCGTTTTTTACCCCGTTTATCGTAACGCCGCCGCCGAACATATCGCCGCCCGCTTTCGTGCCGCAGACGCTTGTGACGGCTTCTCTTACGTCAAGCGTGTTGAGCGCCCATGAGGAGCGGAGCATGATCGTTGCACCGTTCTCCATAACGATGAAGCCGAAAGCCGAATCCTCGACGGTAAATTTGTCGGGATCCCATTCTCCCCATGCATTTGCCTGTGACCTGTCGCCGTTCAGCTTGTGATAGGTCGTTCCGACGCAGTATTTCGGCTTGTAGTTATCCATTATCCAGAGCGTCAGGTCAAGCGCGTGCGTTCCGATGTCGATAAGCGGACCGCCGCCCTGCTCGTATTCGTCAAGGAAAACGCCCCATGTCGGAACAGCCCTGCGGCGTATCGCGATCGCGTTCGCGTAATAAATGTCGCCGAAAGTGCCTTCCTCAGCCTCTTTCTTCATGTAAAGCGAGTCGTCTCTCTGTCTGCTCTGATAGCCGATGGTAAGCACCCTGTTATTGCGCTTTGCCGCGTCAAGCATCTTCTTTGCCTCGACGGAATTTATCGCCATAGGCTTCTCGCAGATGACGTGCTTTCCCGCGTCAAGTGCATCGACGGTTATAAAGCTGTGAGACCGGTTCGGCGTGCAGACGTGAACCGTTTCGACCTCCGGGTCGGCAAGCAGCTCGCGGTAGTCGGTGTATACCCTTGCACCCTCTGCGCCGAACTTCTTCGCCGCCTCCTCCGCGCGCTCCTTTATGATGTCGCAGAACGCGACGACCGAAACGTCGGGAAGATTCTTAAGCGCCGGAAGATGCTTTCCGTTCGCTATCCCTCCGCATCCGATTATGCCCGCTTTTACCGTGCGTGTGTTATCCATAAAAACACCTCCGTGAGATATAAAATTTATTTTTTATCGGGCGCTGCCCGAACCCGCCAAGAAAACTTTTTGAAAAAAGTTT
>ENA-OURV01003100-OURV01003100.1-human-gut-metagenome-genome-assembly--contig:-NODE-3100-length-10829-cov-2.787080_pt1 | contig 10829 bp, 9 predicted proteins | sample MGYA00242141_ERZ509072 | MGnify/ENA primary metagenome ERZ509072 (study PRJEB26280, sample SAMEA2338763) | human gut metagenome | biome: human gut; feature: human-associated habitat; material: faeces... | reverse complement strand
TCAGACTCCGCTTCGGCAATGAGATAAATTCCCTTTGAAATGTAATACCGCCTCAGAGGGAATCCGTTTTCGCTCTCCTCCGGTCGGGAGAATGAGACATTTGCCCGGATGGTCTCGCCCGGCTCTGCGTCAAGCTCTCCCGGTACGTGAAGAACCGCCGGAAACGAAACGCGCTTCCCGTTTGCAGAGGTTAATTTTATATCGTATGACGAGCCGTAGTCCGCGCGCTGACGGCATTTTATAACCGTTGCCGTAATTTCCGGATCGGTGCCGGAGTACGAAAGTATCCGCGGAACCGCAATATCACAGTGGACAAACTGAAATATTCCTGACAGAAACATTCCGAGCGCGACAAGAAGATACGGCATGACATCGTTCCGGTATCTGCCGCTCTTTATAAACCGCGCAGTAAGCAGAGCGGCAAAAAGCACCGCCGAGATTATCAGAACCGCAAGCCTTACCGCCGTCACCGAGAAGAAAAGCGGGAACGACACTGCAAGCCACACCGAACAAACCGTGAAAAACGGTCTTTTTGCGAGTTTTTCCGTGATTTTCTCCCCCTTTCCGACACTGTTATATAAGAATTCTACCACAAATCCCTCCGACAGGCAAGGAAAATTTTTCTTCACGCGATATTTTTCATGCTGTGCGGGCAATAATTCAGTGAGCAGGAATTTGAAATCACCTGCCAACCAAATTTTTTATAAAAGTTCTTGGTGTTTCAAGCCCCTTCTTTCAAGAAGGAACTTGACGGGTTCGGGCAGCGCCCGGTAAAAAATCTAGGAGGCAAAAAATGCAGATCAACAGATATATAAACGGAAAACCTGTAAGCGAGGAAGAGCTGTCAAGAGCGGAAATCGTGACGGAAGCACTTGAAAACGCAGTCCGCGGCGCAAGAAAACGTGCCAACGCTTTGCCGGAGAGAGCGGAAAACAGTGCGGAAGGATAAGCACGCCGCGCTGTACTGCCGCGTTTCGACCGACGCGCAGTTTGAAGAGGGCTATTCGGTCGAGGCGCAGAGGGAAATGCTCACCGCATACTGCGTCAGCCGGGGAATAGAGCATTACGAGCACTATATAGACGGCGGTTACAGCGGAAGCAATATCGATCGCCCGGAGCTTTCCCGGATGGTTTCCGATATTAAAAACGGACTTGTCAGCCACGTCGTCGTTTATAAGCTCGACCGGCTTTCAAGAAGCCAGAAGGATACGCTCTATCTTATCGAGGACGTCCTTATCCCGAACGGAGTCAGCTTTGTGTCGCTAAACGAAAATATGGACACATCGACCCCGATAGGGCGCGCGATGCTCGGAATAATGTCCGCCTTCGCCCAGCTGGAGCGCGAGACGATAAGAGAGCGCACCCGGATGGGGATGAAGGAACGGATCAAAAGCGGCCTGTGGCGCGGCGGAGGGAAGATCCCGTTCGGCTACGATTACGACCCGGAGAAGGGGATACTTGTCCCCAATTCCGACGCGCCGACGGTCAGACTCATGTACGACCTCTACCTCCGCGGCTGGTCGATGATGCGTATCGCCCGGTATACGGGACTGAAATACGAGCGCCTTGCCGAACAGATACTGAAACGCAGGACCAACGCGGGCTTCATCGTCTACAACGGCGAGGAGTACCGCGGAAAGCACGAGGCGATAGTCAGCGAAAAGACCTACAATGACGCAATGCGCCTGCTGGATGAGAGAAGCCGGGGAAATCTCAATCCGTCGAAATGCCTGCTTGCCGGTCTTGTCGTATGCGGAGTGTGCGGCGCGAAAATGAGGTATCAGAAGTGGGGCAAAAGCGGATATAAGATATATTGCTATTCTCAGGACAAGGGAAAGCCCCACCTTCACCGTTCCGAAAACTGCGATAACTGTAAAATATGGGCGGATGAGCTTGAGAACAGCGTGATCTCCGACCTGTTTTCAATGTCTGCAAAGATATCCGGGGGAGAAAGCCCCGACACATCAGCCGACGTTTCCGACCTGCTTTCAAAACAGGCGGAAAAGCTGACAAAAAAGCTGAAAAATCTCTACAACCTCTACGGCGAAACGGCAGATGAAGCGCTGACCGAGACGATATCGTCAGTAAGAGCAGAGCTTGAATCGGTGAAAAAACGCATTTCGACGATCGAAGAAGAGGCAAAGGACGGCGAGGCGGCAAGAGAGCGGCTGAAAAAGCTTGACACCGCAGAGGAAGCGTGGGAGTATATGACACAGGAGGAGAAGCAGAACGTTCTGCGCAGCTGCATAGAGCGCATTGTCGTCACGTATGACAGAACCGATATCTATTATAAAATGTTGACAGACGGCGGCGGATGATGTATAATTATCTAAATGGCATCATTTCCGTAAGAAAGGTGATCACATCATGGGAAGATTCGGATCTCCGCAGATAGGCTATCTGCGCGACAATGACGACAACGACATACCGGAGCTCAACAAATGCCCCGACTGCGGAGCATTTTTTGATGGCGATATCTGCCCGATATGCAAAAAGGTCTGCCCGGAGGAAATGAAAGCCGGCAACCGAAGGCCTCCGAAAAAGAGAAAAAAACGCGAAAAAAGCAATTACAGAAGCGTCCCGACCGATCTGTACCATCAGACGTGGTTCATAATCATCGCGCTGTTCATTTCAAGACTTGTCGGCATAATTCTTGTGTGGACAAGCGACTGGAAAAAGTGGGTCAAGGTCGTTGTCACGGTAATTGCGCTTTTCGGAGTATATATCTGTTATGCGGTCGGCATGGTGATATTCGGCGGGATTAACGGCAACCCGGATGGCAGCCGGCCGACGGAGTATATGTACGATACCTCCGATACCGAATCGGAAGAGGATTATAAGTCGCAGTGCCGACCGGTCACATACGCCGAGCTCATGCGCGACCGTACCGGAAATGCCGGCACCTATATCAAAGGCGAATACACCGTTGTCAAGCTGACCGAAGGATATGAGTACAAATCCGGACGCTACGGCGATTATATTTTCGCGTCGGACAGAGACGGACACATTTTTGCCTTCTTCGACCGGCGGTCGGGAGGAGGAGGGATCGTTCCCGGAGACAGAATAACCGTCTACGGCAGGTTTTTCCTCGTCTCAGCCGTCGAGGGCTCCGGAGACAGACAGAAACACCCGATAGCCTACGCGGGATATATCGATATCGGAAAGGCGGCGTGATACCGGAATATGAAGATATTCGCAAAGATCCGCGACTGGTTCAGAAACTACTGGTACTATTATAAATGGACTGTTCTTATCGCCGTGTTCTTTGTCGGCGTGATAATTTTCTGCGCCGTCCAGTCAGGCGACCGCAGCAGTTATGACGCGTCGGTGCTTTATACCGGACCGTACATATTTGAGGGCGGCGAAAAAAACTCCCTGTCGTCGGCTTTTGCTCAGGTAATGTCAGCCGATTATGACGGAGACGGAAAAAAGAGCGTCCAGATCATCGATATGACCGCATTCACCGACGATCAGCTGAGAGAGGCAATAGGAACCTCCGACGATCCTGCTCTCGCGGTGAAATACGCTCAGTTCTCGGCAGACAACGTTAAAAAGAGCTTTTCCCAGCAGGTGTTTTCCGGCGACGCGTCGATACTTATCGTTGACGAGTACTGGTACAGGATAGTCCTCAACGCCGGAGGACTTGTCACGCTTGAAGAAGCCCTCGGCTACCGACCGGAAAGTGCGGTCGATGATTATTCGGCTGATTTCGGAAAGCTGGAATTCTCAATGTTTTTCGAGGCAGCCGGAAACCTGCCGGAGGGAACGCGGATATGCTTCCGCCGTCTCCCCACCTCCGCCGCCTTCACGGGAAGAAAAGCGGCGGAGAAAAACTACGAAAACAGCAAAAAACTGTTTTGCGATATATTCGCCTTTGAGGTGCCCTCAGCGTGACAGAAAGCCGTAATACTCCTGTATGCCGTTGTAAATTCCGGTCGCAAAGGCTCCGGGGTCTTCCGACATAAGCGCCGCATCGGACGCGTTTGTTATGAACCCAAGCTCGATAAGCACCGCCGGCATCGCCGATTTCCGAAGCACCCACAGCGTCGGGCGGACATTCATTCCCCGGTTCTCAAGCCCCGTCGCCCGGTTCAGCCAGAACAGAATGTCCTCTCCCATCGGATATCCCCGAGACGACGCGGAAAAGGCAAAGCCCTCGCTTCCGCTTGCCGATTCGATTGTCGAGGCGTTCGCGTGAATGCTGATGAAAAAATCGGCTCCCCACGAGTTGGCTGCGTCGGTTCTTGCCCTCAGGCTTGAAGCCACGCTTGTGCCGAGGATCTCTGTCGGTGTGTTTCTTGACAGACGCACCTCAAACTCCGGATTTTCGCGTAAAAGCTCCGCCGTAAGCCTTCCTACCTCGTAGGTTATGTCCTGCTCATAAAGCCCGTTGCCCTCCGCACCGGCATTCGGGTTTCCGGGATTGTGTCCCTGGTCAATGAAAATTTTAATCGCCATGCTGCATTTCCTCCGCATATTCTTGATAATTACAGTATATGCCGGAAAAAATCATGTGACATCGGCGGAAAAGGTCAATAAATGGAATTCAACAGTATAAGACGGCTTCTCAGCTGCGCAAGACGCGCGGTTGACGATTACGGCATGATAGAGGACGGAGACAGGATAGCAGTCGGTCTTTCGGGAGGGAAGGACAGCATTGCGCTCCTGTGCGTACTGCTCGACCTTCAGCGCTTTTATCCGAAAAGGTTTGAGGTCTGCGGGATAAGCGTGTCGATGGGCTTTGAGGGGATGGATTACTCCCCCGTCGCCGATTTCTGCTCTGAATGCGGAGTGGAATACCGCGTGATAAAAACCGAGCTTGCGCACATTATATTCGATGTCAGAAAAGAGAGCAACCCGTGTTCTCTCTGCGCAAAAATGCGCCGCGGGATCCTCCACGACGCGGCAAAGGAGATGGGCTGCAGCAAGATCGCGCTCGGACACCATTACGACGACGTCATCGATACCTTCATGCTCAACCTGTTCCACGAGGGCAGGATCGGCGCATTCCTCCCGGTTACATATTTAAGCCGCAAGGATATTACCCTCATCCGCCCGCTTCTCTACGTCCCTGAAAAGGACATACGGTATTTTCTCTCAAAAAACGACCTCCCGACAGTCAAAAACCCCTGCCCGGAGGACGGTCACACCGAAAGAGAAAAAATGAAACAGCTGATAAACGGACTCGACCGCGAGTACAAGGGACTTAAACACCGCATCTTCGGCGCAATGCAGAAGGGCGGGGTGTTTGAGATGAACGACGAATGACCGGCAGTGTCGGAATTTCGTTTTCCGTTGCCTTAAAAAACAGCATCCCGGCAGTTTTTGTCTGCCGGGATGTTATTGTTTTTCGGGTTTCCGGTGAAGGAATTATCTTTCCTTCTTTGCGATCTCAAGCACCAGCCTGTCGATGAACTCATCAGCCGGAACCGCGCCCATGTCGCCGTTCTTGCGTGATCTCACCGAGACCGTGCCGTCTGCCATTTCCTTGTCGCCGATGATCAGCATATACGGGATCTTCTGAAGCTGTGCCTGACGGATCTTGTAGCCGATCTTTTCGTATCTGTCGTCCGTCTCGACCCTTATGCCGAAGGACTGCATTTTCTCTGCGATCTTCTTCGTGTACTCAAGCTGTTCGTTTCCGATGGGGAGGAGCTTTACCTGTGTGGGCGAGAGCCACGTCGGAAGCGCACCGGCATACTTTTCGATGAGGTACGCAAGCGTGCGCTCATAGCAGCCGAGAGAGGTGCGGTGAAGGATATACGGACGCTTTTTCTGTCCGTCTGTGTCGGTGTACTCCATTCCGAACTGCTCCGCAAGAAGCTGATCGACCTGGATCGTGACGATCGTGTCCTCCTTGCCGAAAACGTTCTTGTACTGAACGTCAAGCTTCGGTCCGTAGAATGCCGCCTCGCCGACACCGACAGTGTATTCGACTCCGAGGTCGTCAAGGATCTTCTTCATGATGCCCTGAGCCTCGTCCCACTGCTCTGGCGTGCCGATGTATTTTTCACGGTTGTCGGGATCCCACTGTGAGAAGCGGAAGGTGCAGTCCTCAAGCATCCCGACGGTATCAAGGAAGTATTTTGCAAGCTCAAGACAGCCGCGGAATTCGTCCTCAAGCTGTTCGGGACGGAGCATGATGTGACCCTCGGAGATAGTGAACTGACGGACACGGATAAGCCCGTGCATTTCGCCGCTGTCCTCGTTTCTGAACAGGGTGGACGTCTCGCCGAGACGCATGGGAAGGTCACGGTAGGAGCGCGCCTTGTTGAGGTAGACCTGATACTGGAACGGGCAGGTCATCGGACGGAGAGCAAAGCATTCCTTTGTCTCGTCCTTCGGGTCGCCGAGGACGAACATACCGTCAAGGTAGTGATCCCAGTGACCGGATATCTTGTAAAGGTCGGATTTGGCCATAAGCGGTGTCTTTGTGAGAAGATAACCGCGCTTCTGTTCCTCGTCCTCAACCCACCTCTGAAGCAGCTGAACGACTCTTGCGCCCTTCGGAAGAAGAACGGGAAGCCCCTGACCGATAACGTCAACCGTCGTGAAGTACTCAAGCTCGCGCCCCAGCTTGTTGTGGTCGCGCTTTCTTGCCTCTTCCTGAGCGGTAAGGAAGGAATTCAGCTCGTCTTTCGTCGGGAAAGCCACGCCGTAGACTCTCTGAAGCACCTTGTTTTTTGAATTGCCCTCCCAGTAGGCGCCGGTGCACTGTGTCAGCTTGAAAGCCTTGACAGCGCCCGTCGAATGCAGGTGAGGACCGGCGCAGAGATCGACGAATTCGCCCTGACGGTAGAAGGATATGTCCTCTCCCTCCGGGATCCTGTCGATGAGCAGTACCTTGTACGGCTCATTTCTCTCCTCCATCAGCTTCTTTGCCTCGCCGCGGGGGAGAAGGAATCGCTCGACCGTCAGATTTTCCTTGACGATCTTCTTCATCTCCGCCTCGATCTTCGTAAGAATTTCGGGAGCGAAGGCGGTTTCGGTGTCGATGTCATAATAGAAGCCGTTGTCGACCGACGGACCGATCGTCAGCTTTGCCTCGGGATAAAGGCGCTTCACCGCCTGTGCAAGAATGTGCGATGCTGTGTGCCAGAAGACCTTCTTGCCCTCCTTGTCGGCAAAGGTAAGGGGCTTGACTTCCGCGCCGTCGGCGACCTCTTCGGAAAGACCGATGACCTTTCCGTCAGCCTCAGCCGCGATGACCTCTTTGCTCATCTTTTCGGCTTCCTTGAGAATTTCGTATGCGGTTTTCATTTTCATTCCTCCGTTTCGTCTGAATAAACCGTTTCTGTCCGGGAAAACAACAAAACCCCGACAGAAAATTTCTGTTCGGGGTGCAGTAAAATTACCGCACGGTTCCACCCAAGCGTTTCACTCGTTTACTTAAATTATCCGTTGACGGTGGTACTCCCGGAGTGCGAAGGACCGGGCTTTCAGCAGATGTCCGGCTCTCTTTGCGGTCGCGGTCGGCGGGAACGTGTCCGTCAGGATACCATTTCGGTATGTGAATACTATAACACCCCCGGCGCGATTTGTCAAGTGGCGGGGCGAAAATTTTTTCTGACAGATGCAGGGTCGGTGCAATTATTAACAATATTCAATTGACACGGCACTCATATGATGATATAATCAATACAAGATTTTTCCGTAAGGACGGCTGCCGCCGACGCTGCCGCACCTTATGTCCGGAGGTTGTCAGATGATTTCAGCAAAAAAACTGATCCCGTTATTCGCTGCGGCGGTATTGGCAGTGATTCTTTCCTTCACCGCTTCGGCGGATGAGGTGATTTCCGCACCCGGCGGCGAGGTTTCGGATTATGACGGGCTTATTGCCGCGCTCGGCGGCGACGGTGCCGTGTTCGTTAATAGAGACAAGGACAGACCCGAAGTAATACGTTATATAACGCTCCGCGCCGATATCAAACTCGAAAAGCCGATACACCTGACCGAGGGGGAATATTTTCTCTCCGGCGCGGGAGTCACAGTCACTGCGGCTTTTGACAACGACAGCATGATAATTGTAGGCGGCGAAAAGAAGGCTGCACTTGCCGTCGGAAACGCGGAGAGCACCGAGAACGACAGCATAATATTCGACGGCGGCTCGGACTCCGGGCGCAGTACCGAGGGCCCGGTCTTCCGGGTATCATCCGGCTCGGAGCTTTCGGTCTATACCGGAACGGTGATAAAGAATTGTCTGACCACCGTGTGCGGCGCGGCGGTGTACAGCGAGGGAACCGTTGCGTTCTACGGCGGAACGGTCGAAAACTGCCGCAGCACCGGCTCGGGCGGGGCATTCTTCAATAAAGGAAAGCTGTTCCTTACGGGCGGCAGCATTTCCGGCGGTTCTGCAGAATTCGGCGGAGCGGTCTACAACGAGGGCACTGCTGACCTCATCGGCACGGGAATATCCGCCTGTACCGCAACAAAGGGCGGCGCGGTGTTCTCAAGCGGAACGCTCAATTTCACAAGCTCATCGGTCACCGGCTGCAAGGCAGGCGAGGGTGCCGGCGTGTATTCAAGCGGAAATGTCACCTTTGTCGGCGGGCAGATAACCGACTGCGTCTCGACCGGAAACGGCGGTGCGGTGTACAACAGCGGAAACGCGGCTTTCTCCGGTACATATTTCTCCGACAACTCGGCGCAGAACGGCGGCACGCTCTATAATTCTTCGACAGCGGAGATCTCCGACGGCTCGATGTATTCCGGTACCGCGGCTTCCTGCGGCGGAAATATATATAACTCCGACAACTCGTCGCTTGCCGTATCCGGCGGCTCGATAGGAAGAGGCAAGGCGGTTTACGGCGGCGGGATATTCAATCTCGGCACCCTTACCGTCGGGGGCGGCGGCTTCACGCTGAACAAGGCGGAGGCAGGGCAGGCAATACTCAACGCAGGAAAGCTGATATTCAACCGGTTCCCCTACATCGACGCAAAAAACGATGTGTTCATTCTTTCCGGTCATCCGGCAGAAATAGAATCCGAGATGAAAGCCGAGCTTATCGCCGTCCTGACTCCCGGAACCGAAAGCAACGGCGTGTACAGCCCGCTGTATTCCGAAGATGCCGTTCTCATCGACGGCGAATTTGCCGCGATCTCATATGTGAAATTCAAAATCTCCCCGGACGGAGAGAACGAATGGATACTCTCCTTCGACGGCAGGATATCAAAGAAGCTGCCGGTCTATTACAGCGCGTGGTTCTGGACTGTCATTGTCGCCGTATATGCAGCGCTCATAGCCGGAACCGTCTTTGCCGTGAGACTTTACGACAAAAAGCGCAAAGCTCCGGGAAAAGCCGCAAAAGCATAAAAGAGAGTACAGTCAGCCGGATGACCGCAGAAAGGACAGAGCCATGAAATACGCAGTGACCGATATAGGCGCAAATACCGTCAAGATAAGCATTTACAGTGTGGAAAATGGCGCGGCAAAGCACATAATAAGCCAGTCAACTCCCGTCGGGCTTGCCGGGTATGCAGCTGACGGGGTTCTGTCCGATACGGGGATATCCGAGCTTGCTTCGGTCGTCTCTGACTATGAAAAGCTGGCAGAAACAGTGTCTGCCGACGGTGCTTTCTATATCGCAACCGCAAGCCTGCGCAACATTTCAAACGGCGAATACGCAGTCTCCGAGGTGTTCCGCCGCACCGGGATAAGAATATCGGTGATAAGCGGAGAGCGCGAGGCGGAGCTTGGCTTTACCGGCTTTCTTTCGGCGGCTCACGGCGCATTCAAATGGTTTCCGGACGACGGTATTTTTGCCGATATGGGCGGCGGAAGCACCGAGCTTGTTTCGGTCGTCGGCGGCAGCGACGCTTTCAGAATAAGCCTGCCGTTCGGTGCTCTGAAGCTGTATAACCGCTTTGTCTCCGGTGTGATTCCGACTGCCGCGGAGGTCGACGGGATATCCCGCTTTGTCCGTGCCGAGCTGCGCAAAAATCTTTCTGCCGGAATTTTTGCCGGAAACACCGTCTATCTCACCGGAGGAACGGCGAAAGCGGCGGGGAAGGCAGTTTCGTGGCTCACCGGAAAGCCGAGAGGAAACATGGCGCAGTTTACTCCCGCCGATTTTTCCTCGGTTCTTGACCGGTGCATGAACGAAAGCGGCTGCCTGCATTTTCTCGCCTCGAAAATCCCGGACAGAATACATATGCTGATACCGGGTCTCTGTGTATTTTCGGAGCTTTTCCGCTATGCGGGAACGGAACGTGTTTTTACCGTCTATTCCGGAATACGCGACGGATTCATTTATGACATGATAAGAAAAGGGACAATATGCTGAAGGAAAACGACCGTATTTCCGGCGGAAATATTTTCGAGGGCATCGTTTCGGTAAGAACGCTTATCGCAAACAGCCTTGCCTTTGCCGCCGGGAATTCCGGAAATGACAGAAGAATAAAACGCGTTTTCTGCGACTCCGGAAGAACCGGAAAAAGCCGCGAATACGCATGGATAAAGCACCGCGGAGAGGAGCTCGGCTTTGATGTCGTCATGTGTTCGTCCGAGGACATTGACTGCATGACCGTCGGAAACACACACGGCGGGCTTGCCGCGGAATGCACCGGCCGCACGATTCCCGGGATATCTGCGGACATGATAAAACCGAACGGGTTCTATGTCATGCTTGAGGGGATAGAAGACCCGTATAATTTCGGCTACGCTCTCCGTTCGCTTTACGCGGCGGGGGCTGACGGGATAATCCTCTCCGAAAGAAACTGGATGACCGCCGCCGGAATAGTCTGCCGCGCGTCTGCCGGGGCTTCCGAGCTGATCCCGCTGTATCTCTGCGGCAATGACCCGGCGGGAGTTATGAAAGCCGCCGGCTACC
>ENA-OURV01003097-OURV01003097.1-human-gut-metagenome-genome-assembly--contig:-NODE-3097-length-10837-cov-3.312558_pt1 | contig 10837 bp, 7 predicted proteins | sample MGYA00242141_ERZ509072 | MGnify/ENA primary metagenome ERZ509072 (study PRJEB26280, sample SAMEA2338763) | human gut metagenome | biome: human gut; feature: human-associated habitat; material: faeces... | reverse complement strand
CCGCCCGCGCCGCAGGGAGAGCTTTCCGCCATGGCATCGGTGCCTTTATAATCGCCGCTGCTGAAATTTTCGCAGAACCACTTATACGAGCCTGCCGCGGAGAGGGTGACTCCCATGACCTGATACATTCCCTTTATGCAGGCACGGGAGAACTGAACTGCGGCACCGGTATTTTCCGTGAACTCCGGGACGTGAGCCGAGACGACGCCGGAGGTTCCGAGCATCACCGCCGCGCTTCTGCCGTCTGCCGCGCCCATTGCGACGGTTGAGAGGACCGCGTCGCCGCCGCCCGCGCAGACAGGGGTTCCCTCCGGTATACCGGTAAGCTCCGATGCGGCTCCCGTTACCCTGCCGATGACATCCGACGATTCGTGAACCTCGGCGAAAAGAGAGGGAGACAGGCCGCAGAGGGTTATCAGCCTGTCGGAGAATCTGCCGTTTACGACGTCGAAAAGTCCGGTTCCGGAGGCATCGGACACGTCGGTTACGACATTTCCGGTCAGCTTATATGCGATATAGTCCTTCGGGTTGACGATTCTGACGGTTTTTTTATAGTTTTCCGGCTCGTTTTCCTTCATCCAGAGGATCTTGCCCGCCGTGAAGCCGGTGAGCATTCCGTTGTTCGTCATTGAGATAAGCCTGTCAAGCCCGCCTGCCGCGCTGATTATCTCTTTACACTGTTTTTCCGTCCGCTGGTCGTTCCAGAGTATTGCCGGGCGGACGACGCGATTCTCCGCATCAAGGGCAACCATGCCGTGCATCTGACCGGAGAGCCCGACACCGACGATTTCGTATCCCGAAAGCTGAGGAATCAGCTTTTTCAGCCCGGCTGCCGCGGCATTCCACCAGTCGTCCGGATTCTGTTCCGTCCAGCCGGGGTTCGGGGTGTATATCGGGTACTCTGTGACATTGCTTCCGACAACGCGGCAGTTTTCGTCAACCGCAAGCACTTTAACACCCGATGTTCCTATGTCTGTTCCAATAATAACCTTCATGACTGATCCCGTCCTTTATATTTCTATAACGATATTGTACCACTCATGCCCGCTGTTGTCAAGTCTTATTCCATGATGTGCATGGCGGAAAGCTCTCTGTCACGTATCTTTGCGGCGATGCGGTATGCATGAGGCTCAAGGTACCGCTCGCTTCCGTAGGTATAACCGCCGTCGGTCAGAAGGCGCAGAAGATGTGCGGAGATTCTTTCGACCGCTCCGGCACACTCCGTGGGATCGAACGTCACAAGCAGCTTTTCAAGCTCTTCCGCAATCCCGGCGCCGCGCTCAAGCTGACGCATACCCCTGAAGAGCCATTTGTAGAACGGCGGATGTTTCCGGTTCAGGTAATATACGCTGAACGCGATATTCTGACAGAAGCCGTCAAGTGCAAGTCTTGACGCTCCGATCTCTCCGTGCCTTATACAGCGGGAATAATTGTACTGCCCGTACTGCGCCGCCATTATCACCGCGCGGGAGAGCTTTTTTGTCCGGACATCGGTGGGGATACCGTTTATAATCATGTTGCGCATATAGGTGAAGTCGGTCGCGCCGTCGGTGAACACCCTTCCGTTTGACGCGGCGGCAAGCGCATAATCGGGGATTTTCAGCCATTCCGCCGGGGTTTCCGGCACCGTGCCGTATCCGATGAGCGAGCGGTAGAATTCTCCGCAGGAAAAGACTCCGCGGCGCTTTCCGGAGGCGGTTCTGCGGGCGGCTCTTTCAAGCCCCATGTAGCGGTCGGGGAGCGAAAGCAGACGCTCCTCAAGCACAGGGGCGACCTTGCTGTATGCGCTGTCATCGACCCACAGGCAGAAATCCGCGCCGACGTCGTGATCGAGCGATATCTCATCGTCATAGCCGAAGCACTCCGAGCCGTTTCCGACAAGCCCTGCCGAAACGCAGTCCTCAAATCCGCGTATAACGTCGGCTCCGTATTCGCGGAAGAAGCGTTCACAAAGATCGATTACGTGCATATATCTCCTCCGCCGTATTGTCAAGCTCCTTTTCCGCCGCAAAAAAACCGAAATAGCCGACAGACGGTGCGCATTTGCGGCAGGTGAAGGCATAATAACCGTCCCTGCGGTCGTCCGGCACCGATTTCAGGACGGCGAGCGCGTTTTTTATGCACATTTCGGTCTTTTCGTAGTCCTCTGATGCCTCATAAAGATGAGCCATGTTGACATATGTGTTGGCTGTGTCGCATTCCTTTTCCGGGCAGCGGGACAGGACGGTAAGGGCGGCGGCGAATTTCTCTTCCGCTTCACGATACCGTCCGAGGTCGCAGAGGGCAAGGGCATAGTTATTGCACAGTCCGGCCATCCGGCTGTCGTAGGTCGGAAGGAGTGCCGAATAGACCGCCTTTGCCTTTTCGTAATACGGGATCGCCTGTTCTGCCATGCCGAACGCCTTGAGGGTGGTGGCGGCGTTGAGCTCTGCCGTTGCGCCGGCGATGCTGCCGTCAAGCCCCATGCGGGATGACAGGGAAAGCCCGGTGTCTATTGATTCAAGTCCTCTTTCCCGCTCTCCGGTCTTGCGGTAATAGCCCATCATTTCGTTAAGCACTGCGAAAAGAAGGCGGTCGTCGCGGTTTGTCTCTGCCTCTTTTCTGACGGAACGGAGGAACCCGCCGGCTCCGTTCATATCCTCCCGGTCGAAAAAGCTGTCGAGCTGTTTTATGAATTCTTCGGTTGTCATGATTTTTCTCCTGATATTCCGCTGAGCGTATCTTACTGACCGGAAGCGGCCGCACTGTTCATAACGGTTGACCCGTATATCTTGATTATTTCGCCGAGCACATCGGTATGGGCGAAGTCCCTGTTGTAGACGATCTTTGTTTCACGCACCATTGACAGATTTTCGATCGGCAGGGCGGCGATCTTGTTTTTTCTCAGTTCGTCGAGGCAGGCGCTTCGCGGCAGCACCGATACACCGAGATCCTTTCGGACAAGGTCCTTTATTGTGGCAATGTTGTCAACCTCCATCCTGACGTCAAACGACTGGATGGACTCGTTGTTGCTTTCAAGTGCCGATTCGAACAGAGTTCTTGTCGCCGACGAGGGTGTGCGGAGGATCATGTTCTGCTTTTTCAGTTCGGCAAGAGTTACCGCGCTTTTTTTAGCAAGAGGATTGTCTACCGACATCACGCAGGTGAGATAATCGGTATCAAGAAGCATCGACGAGAACCGGCTGTCGTTATACGCGCCGTCAACTATTGCCAGATCTATCTCATAGTTCTCAAGCATATCATAAAGATTATTTATTGTATCAGTAAAAAGAATAATCTTCAGGTTTCCTCTTTCGTTGCTGTATTTTGCAAGTGCGGCGGCAGTCAGGTTGCTCTCGGAGGTGTGGGTTATCCCTATCTTCAGAAGAGAAAACTGCTTATCGGCGTTCCGGAGTTCAAGACGCATTTTTTCGTCAAGCGCGTTCATTCTCCGGGCATATCTGACGGCAATCTCGCCGTGCGGAGTCAGTTTAAGTCCTGCTCTGCTCCTTATAAACAGCGGGAAGCCCATCTCGTCCTCAAGCTGCTTTATGTGATGGCTTACGGCGGGCTGAGTCATATTGAGCATCTCGGCGGCGCGCGTGAAGTTCCTGCATTCCGCGACGGCAAGCATCGTCTGCATTTTTACATCGGGCATTTTCTTCTCCTTCATTACGAAAATTTATATGTATCAAAAATAATATCATTTGCATTTATCGCAAAAATATTATATCATATAGAAGGACGGAATGCAATACATTTTTCCGCAGCACATACAATTACATAACGAGGAGCATTTATGCTTACACCAATATATGAAAAACTGCACATCACGTCGTCGGTTTCGGCAATAATCATCTCGCTTGCGCTTATGCTGATCGGCGGATTCCTCATGACGCGCATAACCAAGCGTCTTAAGCTGCCGAATGTTACGGCATATATTCTTGCGGGGATCATTCTCGGTCCGTTCTGCCTGAATCTGGTGCCGGGGAAGGTCATTGGCGGCATGAGCTTCATTGCCGACATTGCGCTTGCCTTCATCGCTTTCTCGACCGGGGAATTTTTTAAGCTCTCCGCGCTGAAAAAGAACGGCGCAAAGACTGTTGTCATCACGGTGCTTGAGGCGTTCCTTGCCTCTGTTCTTGTTTTCTGCGTGTGCTTTCTGCTGCTGCGGCTTGAATTCAATTTTTCGATAGTTCTCGCCGCGCTTGCCGCCGCGACAGCACCTGCGTCAACCGTGATGACAATACGTCAGACCGGTGCAAAGGGAGATTTTGTCGACACACTCCTTCAGGTCGTGGCGCTTGACGATGTTGTCGGGCTTGTTGCTTACAGCATTGCTGTCTCGGTGGCGGTTGCCTCTTCGACCGGGACATTTGAGCTTCTGTCGGTCATAAAGCCCCTTCTTCTGAACCTGCTTGTTTTCGCTCTCGGCGGAGGATTCGGGTTTGTTCTGAAATGGATGCTTTTCAAACGTTCGACCGACAACCGGCTTATTGTAGCCGTTGCGCTGCTTTTCTCCTTCTGCGGGATATGCGCCCTTCTTGATGTTTCGCCGCTTCTGGGATGCATGGCAATGGGGATGGTATACATAAACGCAACCGACGACGAGCGGCTGTTCAAGCAGCTCAACTACTTCTCTCCGCCGATACTGCTTCTGTTTTTTGTTCGTTCCGGTCTGAATTTCGATCTGAGCGCTCTTGTAAACACCTCGGACATCATCGGCGGGGTGCCGCTGATCCTTATCGGCGTGGTGTATTTCATCGTCCGTATCGCAGGGAAATATGCCGGGGCATATATCGGCTGTCTGATAACGAAAAAGGACAGGTCGGTGCGCAATTATCTGGGGCTTGCGCTTATCCCTCAGGCGGGGGTCGCGATAGGACTTGCGGCGATGGGGGCGCGGGCTCTCGGAGGAGGTGCCGGGACGGCGCTTGAAACGATAATTCTCGCCTCAAGCGTGCTGTATGAGCTTATCGGTCCTGCCTGCGCAAAGCTGTCGCTCTACCTCTCTCATTCCTATTCGGATAAGCTTGAGGACATAACCGATACACCGGAAACCGATGAGAACGGGAACAAAAAGAGCGAGGTCGAGCTGCTTATCGAGCGGATACAGGCGATTCAGAAAGAGCTTCCGGAGCACAAAGACCCGTATTACGAGGACGAGAAGGCGTTTTCCGATGCCGCAGAGGAGCATTACGCAATGCTGAACCGTTCGCTTTCGAACACAAGGAGGAAAAGATAATGAATTATTACGATCCGATAGCGGCTTACCTTGGGGAGTGGTCGCAGACGCTGAACACCGGCTCGGTGCTTCTGCGCATCGGAATTATGGTGCTGCTGGCATCGGTGATCGGGTGCGAGCGGTCGAGCAAGCGGCATTCTGCGGGGCTGAGGACATTCGTTCTTGTTTCGTTTGCCTCGACGGTGTCTATGATACTTGACGTATATCTGTTGCTGGATTTCTTCAAGTTTTCTGCTCTCCTGTGCCACCGTTATTGCCGCCGCGCTGATAAGCGGGAATTCCATCCTGTTCAGCTCCCGGAGCCAGATAAAGGGGCTTACGACGTCGGCGGGGCTGTGGGCGTGCAGCATACTCGGGTTTGCGATCGGGGCGGGGCTTTACACTGTCACGCTTATCGTTTTTCTGTTTCTGATTTGCATTCTTGCCTGTTTTCCGTCTGTCGAAGCCTATCTGAAAAACCGCTCAAATCACTTTGAGATTCACCTTGAGCTTAAAAGCTGTGAATATCTTCGGGATTTTGTCACCGTAAGCCGGCGGCTGGGGCTGAGGATCGACGATATCGAGGCAAATCAGGCCTATTCGGGTTCGGGGCTGAGCGTATTTACCGTGACATTCACCATATGCAGTGAGCAGCTCAAGAAATACAAAACCCACAAAGAGATAATCGAGGCGCTCTCTTCTCTTGACTACATTTATCACGTCGAGGAAATGAGATAAAAAACGGCTGTCACATCGGATCAACCTGTGTGACAGCCGTTATTTTTTATTTTGCGGAGGATGTCATGTCCTCAGCACTATTCCGAGGGTACGGAGGTTTGCCACGATCTTATCGACAGCCGCCTGAACCTCCTCCATCGAAAGGGTTCTTTCGTCTGACGAGAAGGTCAGACGCACGGTGACGCTCTTCAGAGCCTCAAGGTCGTAGACATCAATGACCCTTACCGAGGCAAGCTCGGCACAGCCGGCGCTCTTCCATGCGTTTTCCGCCTCGGAGAAGCGCACACCCTCCGGAAGGATAACCGAAAGGTCAAAGTCGATCGACGGGAATTTCGACGGCTCGGTATAGGAAAGCTCTCCGACCGGGACGGCATAGAAGTCGTCAAGGTCAAGCTCGACGCAGACGACCGATGCGTTTCTGTCAAGCAATTTCAGGTTCTGCGGATGAAGAGTGCAGATAACGCCGACATTCTTTCCGCCGAACGAGACTGCGGAGGTGTTCTTCGGGTGCTGCCATGCGTGAACCGGGGCTGTCTTTGTGAATTCCGGAGCGGAATGCTTTATCTCTGCGGCAATTGTCCTTATCATTGCGACGGCACGGAAGTACAGCTCCTTTTCGGATGCGGTTTTTGAGCAGAGGGCAAGCCCGAGGGTTCTTCTCTCGTTGCACTCGCCGTTTTCGCGTCTGCCCTTTATTACGCGTCCTATCTCGAAAACACCGTAGGAATCCGAGAAGCCCTTGTTTTCATAGACAAATGTCAGCATTGTCGGGAGCATGGAGTTGCGGAGGGTCCCGTTTTCCGGGGTCGGGATATTGAGGATCCTTACGTTGTCCTCGACGTCGATGCCGAGCTTTTTATACTTCTTTCCGTCGCACCAGATGTAGGAATGCACCTCATGGAGTCCGAAGCGCTGGACAAGGATGTTCTTGATGCTTCCGTCCTCGTCCTTTGAAACCGTCCTTCTGACCGGGCGGAGCAGGCTTCTTGTGGTGGCGATATCGAAGTTGTCGTAGCCGTATATTCTTGTTATCTCCTCGATGATATCGGCTTTTATCGTTACGTCCTTTGTGGCTCTCCATGTCGGGACGGAAACGGTGAATGTGCTGTTCTCTTCCTTCACGCCGAAGCCGAGGAGGGTGAGGGTCTTTTCGATCCTCTCCTCCGAAATATCGATGCCGGTATATCTGTCGACGAATTTCTTGTCGAAGGTTATTACAACACTGTCGTACTTTCTTACGTACTCATCGGTGAGATCTGACGACACGTAAGCGCCGGAGTCGATATTTTTCAGCAGGTATACGAATCTCTTTATTGCGGTGACGGTGAGCTCGGGGTCGAGGATCTTTTCGTATCTCATGCTTGCGTCGGTGCGCAGACCCAGTCTTGACGAGGTTTTTCTTACCGAAATTCCGTCGAAGTTTGCCGACTCAAGCACAAGCGAATCGGTGCTGTCAACTATTTCGGAATCAAGGCCGCCCATGATCCCGGCGATCGCGACCGGGGTTTCGCCGTTATAGATCATGAGTGTGTTTTCGTTTATCTCACGCTCGCTGCCGTCAAGGGTAGTGAACTTTCCGGACTTGTCCGGGGTGGCGATGCGGATGGAGTCGATCTTCTTTGCATCGAATGCGTGCATGGGCTGACCAAGCTCGAGCATGATATAGTTCGTCAGGTCGGCAAGGAGGTTTATTGCTCTCATGCCGCAGTAATAAAGCCTGATCTGCATATCCATCGGGCTTCTGTTCTTTGAAATTCCCGAAATTTCAAGGCAGGAGTAGCGGTAGAGCAGGTCGGTGCGGCTGACGGTTACCGCTATCTTTTTATCGCCGTCATATACCGGTTCGGTGAGGTCAAGCGGCTTCAGCTTTTTTCCGGTAAGCGCGGCGAACTCGCGTGCGATGCCGTAATGTCCCCAGAGGTCGGGGCGGTTTGTGAGCGACTTGTTATCGACCTCGAAAACGGTATCCTCTATCATGGGGTAGAGGGTCTTTATATCGGTTCCGAGGGGGCAGTCCTTATCTATCTCCATAAGTCCGGTATGACCGTCGGCAATTCCGAGCTCATCGGCGCCGCAGCACATTCCGAAGGAGTCGTAGCCGGCAATCGTTGCCTTTTTTATCTCACCGGCGCAGACACGTCCGCCGACGGTTGCGAGGGCGACCCTCTGACCGACAGAAACGTTCGGTGCTCCGCAGACTATGTCGAGGATTTCGCTTCCGGTATTGACCTTCAGCAGGTGGAGCTTTTTTGAGTCGGGGTGGTTTTCGACCGAAACTATTTCGGCGACGACGACTCCCGAGATATCGCGTCCCTTATGGTAAACCTCCTCGACCTCTGCCGTTGACAGGGTGAAGCGGCGGATGAGCTCCCCGATATTCTCCCCGGAAAGGTCAACGTATTCCTTTATCCAATTCATTGATACAAACATAATATTATACCTTTGTCCTTATGATTTTCGTCTTTCCGGCGGTCACTTGTCGGTGAACTGAGAAAGGGCGCGCAGACTGCCGCTGTTCAGCACTCTTATATCCCTGATGCCGTACTTCATCATTGCAAGGCGGGTAAGTCCCAGACCGAACGCAAAGCCGGTGTACTCCTCCGGGTCGATGCCGCCGTATTTCAGCACGTTCGGGTGGATCATTCCGCAGGGACAGAGCTCCAGCCAGCCGGAGTTCTTACAGGACGGGCAGCCCTTGCCGCCGCAGATGGTGCACTTTATGTCAAGCTCGAAGCCCGGTTCGACAAACGGGAAGAAGCCCGGACGCAGGCGGACGGTTATATCCTGACGGAACACCTCGGAGAGCATTGTCTTCATGAAGTAGATCAGGTTGGATATTGAAATATCCTTATCTATCATGATGCCCTCAAGCTGGAAGAAGGTGTTTTCGTGGCAGGCGTCGGTCGATTCGTTTCTGAAGCATCTGCCGGGGAAAATGGCTCTTACCGGGGCGCCGTATTTGCGCATTATATAGTTCTGCGCGGCGGAGGTATGGGTCTTGAGCAGCTGACCGTTGTCAAGATAATAGGTATCCTGCATATCGCGCGCGGGGTGGTGCTTCGGGATATTTAGAGCCTCGAAGCAGTGATAGTCGTCAACGACCTCGTTGTAGTCCTCGATGATGAAGCCCATTGACGCAAAAATGTCCTCGACCTCGCGCTGGATGAGGGTTATCGGATGATATGAGCCGAGCGAAAGGTCGGACGGGAGCGATTCGTCATACGATTCGGTGCTGTCGATGAGTCTCTGCTCCTCGCGCTTTGCGATCTCCTCCGCTTTTTCACGGAGTCTGCCCTCGATATACTGTTTTGCATCGTTGATGACTCTGCCGGCTTCCTTTTTTCTGTCGGCGGCAACGTTTTTGAGGTCGCTCATAAGTGCGGCGACTCTTCCCTTTTTACCGAGATACTCTATTTTCAGCGTCTCAAGCTCCGATGCGGACTCCGCCTTATCGATGAGCGCCGAAAACTGTTCTCTTACCTTTTCTGCGTTTTCAAGCATATTCCTGTCCGTTTCTCCGGCGATTTTCCATTTCGGTAAAATTCGTTCCTTTCGCATTCCCGCCGGGAGAATGCGGCTTCTGTCCGGCTGTAAACTCTGCCGGAAACAAAAAACGCCCCATGAAAAAGCTCATGGGACGGGGCAAGCCCGCGGTACCACCCGTGTTCGGATATAATCCGCTCTCTTCTGCCTCTTATGCGGGCACGGCATCCCGCTTGGCGCACAAAATGCTTTTCGCGGGAAAGCTCCGGCGCTGAAATTCGGTTGCAGAAGGTTTCTTACGGTGCTTACAGCCAAACGGCACCGACTCTCTTGAAGGCTTTTTCCGTCCTACTTACACGCTTTCACAGCTTACCGTATTATATTAGCATTTTATTTCCGACTTGTCAAGCGACAGGACGTAAATTTATTGATTTTTCCCTTATTTTATGCTATAATTTCGGCAGGGAATAAATTTCAGCCGGGTTTTTTCACCGGAGAACGGAGAATTTATGGGAAACACTATCCTTCCTTGGGACAGCGCGGTTTCGCTTTCGGGCGGAAGATACATAAATGCCGCCGATCTGCTTATCGGGCGGGATGCCGTGAGGGGGATGCGGGCTGTCGGATTTGCCGCTGCGGAAAGCGATGCGGATTACGACAGGTTCAGGAATTTTCTTTCGGCAGTTCCGTTCATGGAGGGGCACCGGTCGGTAACGGCGGCTTCGGCGATCCTTGACACCGTCTGCGGGATGAAGCTCAACGACGACCCGGATGAGATATGGGAGGAATGCGGGCTGGCACTGAGCAGGAGCCGCATTGACCGTCCGGGGCTTGCCTCGCTTCTCGGATTCCGGGATATCTTTGCAAGAGTGCGTCCCGGAGAGGTTGTGCCGGAGCAGGACAACATCAGGATACGCATTCACCCGGTATACGATCTCGGAAGAGTGGACGGCGGTCTTTTTGCCTCCGGCTCGCTTGATGCTTTTTCGGAGTATACAGACGGCGCGCTTGCGGAGCTTTGCGTCAGGGGTGGGAGGGCCGTCAGGATATCGCTCGGTGACTACTCATTTGACCGCAATTCCAGAAAGCGTGAGATCGACTGCATTGCAAAGAACCTTGCCGACGGGAAGCCGATCACTGCCGGAGAACGGAACCAGCTGCTTACCGCGGTGATGATAAGTCTTTCAGCCGCGGCAAAAAGGCACGGAATGCGGCTTATAACCGAAACCGACAGTATTTCCGCGCTGTCCGATCTGTATGCCTATCTCGGCATGAACGGCATTATACCGGAGAGCGTGATCGTTACGCGGTATTCCGATGAGCTTGCCGGGTTTATCGGAGAATTCGGATTTTCAACCGGAGACGGGAAGCCGGGTATTGCGGCGGCGCTTCATGATCCGTCGGCTGCGGCGG
>ENA-OURV01003087-OURV01003087.1-human-gut-metagenome-genome-assembly--contig:-NODE-3087-length-10866-cov-2.500416_pt1 | contig 10866 bp, 6 predicted proteins | sample MGYA00242141_ERZ509072 | MGnify/ENA primary metagenome ERZ509072 (study PRJEB26280, sample SAMEA2338763) | human gut metagenome | biome: human gut; feature: human-associated habitat; material: faeces... | reverse complement strand
TCAGAGAATTGGCCTGAATATAAATGCCTTTGATGTTTTCGTTTTCTTTGGCTTTTTTGATGGAAGATAGAATGTCATCGAGTCCGTAAACATTGGAGTCATCTCCTGTCAATGCCGAGAATATTCCCTCTAAGCTCTCTTGAGTACGTTCTACCAGTGTACCGTTAAGATCGAGCATCATCACTGAGTTTTTCTTGACGACTGTTTCCGTATCGGATGATGAAACGATTCCGAAAATCACTATGATGCCGATGAAGAACAGAACGATGCTTGACAGTATGATACCTGTAACTGTGGCAAGCGTAAATTTAAAGAAATCTTTCATTGTACTTATAGTTTTTTTATGCCAGCTCGTATTAAAGCTAACAAAGATAAATAATTGAGTTGATATTTATTCAATAAGTCGTACGAATTTTTGTTTTATCACAGCGAATCCATATAAATAGGAACTTCCTTCATTTAAGATTTAAGTATATTTGTCTGTATCAAATCCTTTTAAATGAGAAGAAATCTCTAATTTTGTGGCACAACTATTAATACATTGAATAATACTATCATGAAAAAACTCACATCTATCTTTTTATTGCTCTTGTTTGTATGGACGGTACAAGCGCAAACTGCTCGTGAAGAGATCCGTGCAAACCGGTATTTATCCGCTAATAATTATTATGCATATCCCACGCCTACTGCCAAGCAGACAGCTGCTCCTAAGGGGTACGAACCTTTTTATATCAGTACATATATGCGTCATGGTTCACGGTATTTGATTGATCCGAATGATTATCGTTTCCCCAAGCAAACTTTATTAAAAGCCGATTCTTTAAACAAACTTACTGCAACAGGTAAAAACACACTGGATATTGTTTTGCGCATGGCTGATATGGCGGAAGGTCGTCTTGGTGAACTGACTTCGGTGGGAGCACGCCAACACAGAGGAATTGCAAAGCGTATGTATACTAATTTCCCACAAATATTTGCGGATGGAACAGAAGTGGATGCCCGTTCCACAGTTGTCATCCGGTGTATATTATCCATGACATCCGAGTGTCTCCAATTGCAGGCGATAAATCCTAATCTATGTATCAAGAATGATGCAAGTTACCATGATATGTATTACATGAATCCTCCTGCTAAGGATTTGAGTAAAATAGCTAGTTCCGATAAAGTGAAAAAGGTTCAGAAAGATTTTGAGGCTACCCATGTACGTCCGGAACGGTTGATGAAAACATTGTTTACAGACGAAGCGTATGTCAAAGCAAACGTTGATGAAGCGCGCCTGATGAGACGTCTTTTTGATTTGGCTTGTAATATGCAGAGTCATGATACAGATATGCAGCTATATTCTCTTTTCACGGATGAAGAGTGTTATGATCTATGGAGCTGTAACAACTTATATTGGTATCTGACACACGCTTGTTCTCCTGTAACGGATGGTTTGATGCCCTATCGGGAAGCCGACTTGTTACGTAATATTTTAGATAGGGCAGATGCTGCTTTGAAAGAAGGTAAAAAGCAGGCCACTTTAAGATTTGGCCATGAGTCTTGTCTGTTACCGTTGGTCGCTTTATTGGAACTGAATCATTATGGTGAATCTTACCCTGATGTAGAAAAGTTATCCGAACAATGGAGAGCGTATGATATTTTCCCGATGGCTAGTAACGTGCAATTCGTCTTTTTTCATAAAAAAGGAAGTAACGATGTATTGGTAAAAGTATTACTTAATGAAAAGGAAACTAAACTACCGGTGAAAACAGACGTAGCTCCTTATTACCACTGGAAAGATGTAGAAAGCTACTATCGTGAAAAATTAGATAAATATCAGCATATATAATGCGGCATTAACTTAACATTATTATATTTACCATGAGAAGAAAAACCCCTTTTATGGCTGCAACTCTGGCAGCAGGCTTGTTTTTTTATTCTTCTTGTACTCCGGCTGAAAAGACGGATACAAAAGATTATACTCAATACGTTAATACCTTTATCGGTGGCGCAGACAACGGGCATACATTTCCCGGCGCATGTTATCCTTTCGGTATGATACAGACCAGTCCTGTGACGGGAGCAGTTGGTTGGCGCTACTGTTCTGAATATGTTTATGAGGATTCTCTGATTTGGGGATTTACTCAAACACATCTGAATGGAACGGGATGTATGGACTTAGGTGATATTTTGGTGATGCCGGTCACCGGTACACGTGTACGTGCGTGGGATGCCTATCGCAGTCATTTCCCTAAAGATAAAGAAGCGGCTACTCCGGGATATTACACCGCAGAGCTCTCTGATCCACAGGTAAAAGCGGAACTGACTGCCTCTATCCATGCTGCCCTTCACCGCTATACTTATCACAAGGCTGATTCTGCCTCTATATTGATTGACTTGCAACATGGTCCTGCATGGAGAGAAGAACAATATCATTCACAAGTTAATAGTTGTGAAGTGAACTGGGAAGATGCTCAAACACTGACAGGGCATGTCAATAACACGGTATGGGTCAATCAGGATTATTTCTTTGTGATGAAATTCAATCGTCCGGTAGTCGATTCACTTTATCTTCCGATGGGCGAAACAGAAAAAGGAAAACGCATCATAGCCTCTTTTGACATGCAGCCGGGAGACGAGCTGATGATGAAAGTGGCTCTTTCCACCACCAGCATAGACGGGGCTAAAAAGAATCTGGAAGCAGAAATTCCTGCCTGGGATTTTGAAGGAGTGAGAACTGCCGCCCACAATGAATGGAATAACTATTTGAGCCGTATTGAAATAGAGGGTACCGATGATGAAAAGACAAATTTCTATACTTGTTTCTACCACGCATTGATTCAGCCTAATCAAATTTCGGACGTAGACGGTATGTATCGTAATGCTGCCGACTCTATAGTAAAGGCTGGAACGGGTGCTTTCTATTCTACGTTCTCTTTGTGGGATACTTACCGTGCCGCTCATCCGTTTTATACATTAGTGATTCCCGAACGTGTGGACGGTTTTGTGAATTCTCTCATCGAACAGGGTGAAGTGCAAGGCTTCCTGCCTATTTGGGGATTGTGGGGAAAAGAGAATTTCTGTATGATTGGTAATCACGGCGTATCAGTCATTGCCGAGGCTTATCGCAAAGGATTCCGTGGCTTTGACGCTGAACGTGCTTTCAATATAATAAAGAAGACGCAGACTGTATCTCATCCGTTGAAGTCTGATTGGGAGGTTTATACGAAATATGGTTATTTCCCGACAGATCTGATAAAAGCAGAATCTGTATCTTCCACTTTAGAATCTGTATATGATGATTATGCTGCTGCCGATATGGCACGTCGTATGGGTAAAGAGGAAGATGCCGCTTACTTCGCGAAACGTGCTGACTATTATAAGAATCTTTTCGATCCGGAGACGAAGTTCATGCGTCCGCGCAAAGCTGACGGAACTTGGAAAGCTCCGTTTAACCCAAGTGCGTTGGCACATTCTGAAAGTGTCGGTGGAGATTATACGGAAGGAAATGCATGGCAATATACTTGGCATGTACAACATGATGTTCCAGGATTAATCCAGTTGTTTGGGGGAGAAAAACCTTTCTTGAATAAATTAGACTCATTGTTTACGGTTAAGCTAGAAGGTGAAAGTTTAGCAGATGTTACTGGATTAATCGGGCAATATGCTCATGGAAATGAGCCAAGCCATCATGTGACTTATTTGTATGCACTGGCTGGTCGTCCGGAACGTACACAGGAATTGGTTCGTGAAATATTTGATACTCAATACAAAAACAAACCCGACGGACTTTGCGGAAATGATGATTGCGGACAGATGTCTGCCTGGTATATGCTTAGTGCGATGGGATTTTATCCGGTAGATCCGGTAAGTGCGGAATATGTATTCGGTGCTCCACAGTTGCCGAAGATGACCTTGCATCTGGCCGATGGCAAGACTTTCACGATTATTGCGGAGAATTTGTCGAAAGAACATAAATATGTAGATAGTATTACATTGAATGGCGAACCATATACGAAGAAAACAATCTCGCATGAGGATATTGTAAAAGGAGGAACGCTGGTATACAAGATGAAGTAATAAATTCGTTTCTGTACTGTTATGGGACTAATGACTTTAATTAATAGTGGTTGGGATCATAACTTATAGTAGAGAAGAAAAAAAGATACTGCAAGAATAAATTGTACGACACCCGGGTCTCATGATGCTTGACACCCGGGTGTCAGCATGTTCAACACCCGGGTGTCGGTGTGCATGAGACCCGGGTGTCGTACAACTTAATACTACCAAATGAAATTAATTTGAAGCCATACGATTAAGTTTGTACTAATACAAACTTATTTCCCTACAATCCTACTCACCTCTATACGCTGCTTTTCAAACTTCTCATTATTGGTGTTGCGGTTACTAACCTCTTTACAGCGAATAGGTGCACTCATTTCAAGCAAGCGCAAAATCTCATTTAAAGATTCACCTTCAAAAGTCGCTTTATAGGAATACTTTCCTAATTCGGCGTCTTTCAGAATAAATTCCACGTTATAAGTCTGTCCCAAACGTTTGAATACATATTCCAGCGGGTCATCTCTAAAAATGAGTATTCCATCTTTCCATGAGCACCATTTATAAGTGTTGGTCTTATTGACGTTATATAAAGAAGTGGCTAGATTATAGTCAATTTTCTCTCCCGGTGAAAGGGAAATCGTCTTTTTCTGGTCAAGAGTAACTGCGACCTTTCCTTTTACTAACGTCACTGCTGCTACATGATCCGGAGCGTATGCGTTCACATTGAATGCAGTGCCGGTAGCTTCTACAGTTAGTTGTTTTGTTTTTACGATGAAGGGATGCTCTTTATCGGATTCTACTTCAAAATAGGCTTCACCCTGCATTGAAACAACTCTTTGCTTATCATTGAATTGAGTCGGATACTTTAAAGAACTTCCGGCATTTAGCCAAACCTTAGAACCGTCAGGCAGATTAACTACCGACCAAGTGCCATAAGGAGTGAATAGCTCCTGATAAGTCTCTGCAATTTGAGAAGCGGGTTTAAAATAAAGATAAGCAGATAATATCAGTAAAGGAAGAAGTAAGATAGCTGCCACTTGCTGCCAATAGTGTAGGAAGGACAACTTAGGACGAACGGAAACCGGCTGGTTTGGATGGAGAATCTGCTCCATTACTTTTCTGTGCGCACTGTTCACATCTATCTCTTCCGGATTAAAAGCCGGGTGACTGACTTCCCACACATTCTTTTGTGATAGAAAACTCCTATAGTTTTCGGGAGTAGCCGATATCCAATCATCCAGTACCTTTATTTCTTCTGGTGTAGCCTCTTTCGAGAGATATCTGGAGATTATAATCTCTATGTCTGAATCTTTATTTATCATAATGCATTTTACCTTATATATAATAGACGTTTCAGAAAGAAAATCCCACATTCATTAGTGGAAAAGAAATAAAAAAAGTAGTAAATAAAAATCTTTTAATAAGATGCGGAGCTGCTTCAATGCTTTGCTGATACGTACTTCTACCGTTCTGACAGAGATATTCAGGCGATTGGCTATTTCCTGATATTTAATGTTTTCTAATCGGCTCATCTCGAACACTTCTCTTTCTTGAGGAGGTAATTGTTCCAATGCATTTTTAAGTTGTCGGCATAAATCAGAATACAGTATGTAGTTTTCTGTCGTATCTATATCTATAGAATCCGATTTAAGTTCGTAAGCAATGTGTTCATCTATAATCCTGCGATGGCGTAATTCGTCCAGACAGTAATTCCTGACCGCTTTCAGTAAATATGATTTTAGTGAGTTCTCAATTACCAATGATTTCCGGTCATTCCATAGTTTGAGAAAGATATTTTGCACAATATCTTCACAGGTAGATTTCTCCGGGATGTAAGTACCGCCAAACAATACCAAATCTTTATAATAAATATGGAATAGTCGGGTAAAAGCCTGTTTATCATCCTGTTTTAGTGCTATTACCAGAAAACGGTCGTCGGAAGTCTGTTGTTGGATATTCGGCATAGTATTGTAGTAAAGGTTCTATTGTCGGGGGTAAAAATAGAAAGATTATTTGGGATAAACGATAGTTTGAAGAAAAAATAATACAGATGAAAAAATAATGCGATATCCAATGTGGCTTTTATTTTTAGAAACGTCTTATTGATAGAAACGAGAGAAAAACACATTTATTAACCTTTAAATAATACAAGCCATGAGAAAGACATAATCAGTGAATTCAGCTTCCGACAACTGATAAAAAAAAAGGAAGGTCTGACTCACCTTCCTTTCCAAAGATTCAGTTATTCGTTAATCAACTTATTTGTAGAACCAATAACCAAACATGTAAAGGTATGAAACTTATTTCAATTAGAAAAATGAAAAAGAGAATTAATGTACCTGCGAATGTAAAAATGGGGAGAATCTGTGCTATATGGTTGTTTTGTATAGCTTTGCAAGCTATCAGTATACCTATCCTGGCACAATCCGCCAAAATTACATTGCGACTGAAAAATGTGACTGTAGAGGAGGTCTTGACTAGTATCGAAAATCAGACAGAATATCGTTTCTTATACAACAAAGATATTGTTGATGTAAGCCGTATCGTAAGTATTTCTGTGAAAAATGAATTGATGACTCTGGTACTGGATAGACTTTTTAAAGGCGAAGGAGTATCTTATACGATTGAAAAACGTCAGATTGTATTAAACAAAGTTTCATCTCGGGCACAGGATAACAAACAGCCGGTCAAGGTGACAGGCAAAGTAGTGGATGAATCCGGCGAAGCTCTTCCGGGAGTGACTGTGATGATAGAAGGGGCTACTCAAGGAACGATTACCGGTATAGATGGCAATTACCAGTTGCAAGTTCCGGAAGGCTCGACACTGAAATTTACTTCAATAGGTTACACTACATATACGCAGAAAATTACCCGACCGATGACGTTGAATGTGACGATGAAAGAAGATTCGAAACAGTTGGATGAAGTTGTTGTGGTAGGATATGGAACGACCACCCGTAAGAATCTGACCACTTCCATTGCAACGGTAAAAACGGAAAAAATATCGCGAGCCGCAACAAGTAATATGTCACAGATGTTGCTTGGGCGGGCTGCCGGACTGGAAGCTACGTTGACAAGCCCGCAACCGGGTGGAGCAGTTGACCTTTCAATTCGTGGGGCAGGTACTCCTATCTTTATAGTGGATGGAGTAATGATGCCTTCCACTTCTTTAGAGGTTGGAAACGGAAATCAGGTTATGCCCAACTCTATCAATCGTTCGGGATTGGCCGGACTTAATCCTGCTGATATTGAATCTATCGAAGTGTTAAAGGATGCATCTGCCTCCATTTATGGAATTGGTGCAGCCAATGGGGTCGTATTGATCACTACAAAGAAAGGTACTGAAACTCGTCCCCAAATCACTTATGAAGGAAATTATTCTATCGTGAAAAACTATCCGTATCTGGAACCTTTGAGTGGGGAAGAATACATGAATGTTGCCAACATTTTCAATAAAGAAAACTATTTATTTACGAACGGTATGTATCCTTATGGTGATAAACCTTTTGATAATAAATGGGTACCTCAATTCTCACCTCAACAGATAGCTGCCGCTCAAACAACAGACTGGCTGGATTGTGTATTAAAGGATGGTAGCATCAATAATCATAATATCACAATTACGGGCGGTTCTAAACTGCTGAAATATTATCTGTCCGGAAATTACTACAAACAGGAAGGTACGGTAGAAAACTCCGCTATGGAACGTTATGCTCTTCGGACAAACATATCTTCACAATTGCTTCCATTTCTTAAGTTGACAGCAATTGTCAATGTAAATGAGAATGAATATACAAACTCAACTTCCGGTGGCGGTGGGGGTGGAAATGGGTATGATGCCATACAATCGGCTTTAACCTATCCTTCTTATTTACCGATCAGAGGTGAGGACGGAAAACCTACCTTATATTCAAATTACCCTAACCCGGCCGAAATGATAAAAGTTAGTGACCGGACTAAAACAAGCGGTTATTATCTAAATTTTGCTGCCGATGTGGATATAATCAAGGATATGTTGTCCTTCCGTTTGATGTATGGTATTAATAAGGAGAATGCTAATCGTAATCTGTATATTCCTTCTGATATATATTTTATGGACATGTATAAATCAAGAGGGCATTTGGGATATGTTGAACGTAGAAACCAAACTATGGAAGGCACGTTGACTTTCAAAAAGCAGTTTGGAGATTTGTTACGTGTCGATGCCGTAGTCGGTATGGGAAGGTATACGAACGATTCAAATGGTCTTGAACTTGACTACGAACAGATTAACGATCACATTGCAGCTGATAAGGTGGAAGCTGCGGAAGGCGCTTTCTACCCGACTTCTTTCAGAGCAGCCGACGAACGTCGTTCTCAATTTGCCAGGGCAAGTGTGGATGTGCTCGACAGATATGTAGTTGCCGCTACTATTCGCCGCGATGGAACGGATAAGTTTTTCCCGGGAAAGAAATATGCCTATTTCCCTTCAGTATCATTGGCCTGGAAATTATCTAACGAGCCGTTTATGAAGCATATATCATGGATTGACCAGTTGAAGATTCGTGGTAGTTATGGACAGACTGGTAATGATAATCTGGGTAGTTCGCTTTATGGCACTTTCAGTCTGGCAGCCCAATATATCAAGTTCTCTAACAATTCAGTGACTTATGTGCCCTATCTGCTTAGCGGTCCTGATTACCCGAATGTTACCTGGGAAAAGACTACCATGAAAAATATAGGTGTAGACTTTTCTGTTTTAAAAGATAGAATCTGGGGAAGTTTTGATATGTTCCGCAATGATGTAACCAACTTGCTGGGATATGACTCTGCCTCTCCGCTTAGTATGACATCTTCCGTCCCGATGAATTATGGACATTATGTACGTTACGGATGGGATGCGACTATTAACTCACTAAACTTTGAAATCCCCCGTGTGTTTAAGTGGACCTCACAATTGACCTTATCACATCATAATGCTGTTTGGAAAGAACGGATGCCCAATTATTATTATGAAGAATATCGAATCCGTAAGAACGAACCGGTGAATGCTTATTATTACTATGAAACGGAAGGCGTTATCAACATAGATAAAAGTAATATGCCCGAATCGCAAAAATCTTTGCCGGTAGATGCGCAACAGCCCGGTTATCCGATTATTAAGGATGCAAATGGGGATAATAAAATAACGATTGATGATGTAAAGATGCGGAATACACTTCCAAAAATTCACATAGGCTTTGGAAATACATTTGTATACAAAGATTTTGATCTGGATGTATTTATGTATGGACAATTCGGACGTACACGCTATAACTATGCATATCGTTGGGCACTTGTCGGAGATGTGTATTACACGAGTCCCAAGAATTCGAACAAATATGTATATACTATCTGGAATTCTCAAACCAATCAGAATGGAAACCGTCGTGGTATCGCTTCAACAAAGGCTGTCGCTTTGCCTGGTAACGTAGGTTTTGAGGAAGATTATCAGAATGCTTCGTTCGTACGTATCAGGAATATCACTTTAGGATACAACCTTTCAGGAAAGAAGCTGGGAAGAGTGGGTGATTATGTGAGTTCTATCAGAGTTTTTATCGACTGTCAGAATCCGTTTACTTTTACCAAGTTTGTAGGTGTCGATCCTGAAATAAAGACGGGTGGCGACGGCTCCAAAGCGGAGTATCCGATGACGAGAACATACTCCTTCGGAGCAAAAATATGTTTCTAAGAAAACCTGTAACGAAAGAAAAGATTGAAAATATGAATAAGAATAAATTATTTAAGGTGTTTGTCATGATTGCATTTATCATGTGCAGTTGTGAGGATAATTTTGATCCGAAGATGTATGGCACGTTGAATGTTTCTAATTATCCGGTGACTGAAGCCGAATACGAATCATTTATGATGACCTGCTATATGCCTTTTACGACAACATGGACCTATTGGATCGGTGCTGGAACAAGTGGTAATCAGCACGGTTGGTATATTCCTGCCGGAGGTGTACTGAAGTTCTTTGATTATCCGACAGATGAAATGGCTGTGTGGAATAATGGTTGGGGAGGCGGATACTACTTTCTTTCCAAAGCCGATTTCAGTCAGTGTGTCTATTATACGAGTGGTACGTTAAGTGATGAAAGGCCGAATCATTTTCCGAAAGTAAGTGAGATTTCCTACTTCACCAATGTGATTGGAACTTTGGAGAAGGCTTCTACCGAAGTGGTCTCCGAAGAGCGTAAAAGGGAGTTTATTGCCGAGGCCCGTCTTTGTCGGGGATTGATGATGTATTATTTATTGCATGTATATGGTCCTGTTCCTTTGATTGTCGATCCGGACGATCTGATTAATCCTTCAAAGCTGGAAAATCTGGTACGTCCGACATTGCAGCAAATGACGGAGTGGATTATGGCTGATTTTGATTATGCTTATCAGTATATTGCAGATACACAGCCAGAACAGGGACGTTACAATAAAGACTATGCACGTGTATGCATCATGCGGCATTGCTTGAATGAAGGCTATTATATGTCTGGTTATTATCAGAAAGCAATTGATATGTACACGAAAGTGCTGGAAGTGGATAAGGATATAGCCGAGGCTTATTTTAACCGAGGTTTACTCTATATATACCAAGGAAACCGGAGCGCTGCTAACGTGGATTTGAGTAAGGCCGGGGAGCTTGGATTAACGGATTCTTACAGTATCATCAAGCGCTATTGTTCGGTGGAGGAAGAGTAAATAAAAGGATGATTCGGTGATTGCAGATTGATTTGATGATTTAGTGATTAAAAAAGGGATCACTAAATCAAAGATGATAGAGTCTCCGATGAATCGAATCTCTTA
>ENA-OURV01003083-OURV01003083.1-human-gut-metagenome-genome-assembly--contig:-NODE-3083-length-10873-cov-2.552135_pt1 | contig 10873 bp, 7 predicted proteins | sample MGYA00242141_ERZ509072 | MGnify/ENA primary metagenome ERZ509072 (study PRJEB26280, sample SAMEA2338763) | human gut metagenome | biome: human gut; feature: human-associated habitat; material: faeces... | reverse complement strand
ACAGACCGATCTTGCCGCCCTTCAGATAGGGGCAGATCAGGTCAACCACCTTGATGCCAGTCTCCAGGATCTCGGTGGTGGACTGCTGCTCCTCGTAGCTGGGAGCGGGACGGTGGATGGGCCAGTAGGCATCCGGGGTGGGGGCGGGCTTGTTATCCACAGGCTCGCCCAGCAGGTTGAACACGCGCCCCAGACACTGGTCGCCTACGGGCACCTTGATGGACTCGCCGGTGTCCACGGCATCTGTGCCGCGCACCAGACCATCGGTGCTGCTCATGGCAATGCAGCGGGCCACATTGTCGCCGGTCAGCTGAGCGACCTCCACCACCAGCTTCTGGCCGTGGTTGTCGATCTCAATGGCGTTGAGCAGCTCCGGCAGCTGGCCATCCTCAAACTGGATGTCCAGCACCGGGCCGATGACCTGGAGCACCTTGCCGATATGTTTTTCGGACATAGGCTACAACTCCTTTTTGATAGGTTTTAAATCTCCGCGCCGGCCACGATCTCGGTGATCTCCTGCGTGATGGCAGCCTGACGGGCACGGTTATAATACAGGTTCAAATGGTCGATCATCTCACCGGCGTTCTTGGTGGCGGCATCCATGGCAGTGCGGCGGGCGGCAAGCTCACTGGCTACGCTCTCGCACACGGCACCGTAGACGATGCCTGCCACATACTCCGGGATGATCGCGCTGAATACTTCCTCGCTGCTGGGCTTGTACAGGATCTGGCTGCGGCGGGCATCCGCCTTCTGCTGCTCGGTGGGCTCGATGGACAGCGGCAGCACCTCCATGGTGGCTGCGGTCTGGGTCATCATGGAATCGAACCGGGTGTAGCAGATCTTTACCGCATCGTACTCGCCCTTGAGATATCCTTCCGTGATCTGGCGGGACAGCTGGAAGCACTCGCCCACCGAGACATCTGCCGCCAGCAGCACCTCCTGCGTGAACAGGGGTACTTCGTGATGGACGAAATACTCTGCCGAGCGCTTGCCGATGGGCAGCACCAGCACTTCGCCTTCTTCGGCCCCGGCCTGCTTGAGCACGTTGGAATTGTATCCACCGGCAAGGCCGCGGTCGCCTGCAATGACGATGAGCAGGGTGCGCTTCACTTCGTCACGGCGCAGGTAGGGGTTGCGGGCGCGGGGGTCGGCCGCGGCGATCTTGGTCAAAGTCTCATGCAGCGTTTCAAAGTAGGGGCGGCTGTGCTCCACCCGTTCCTTGGCGCGGCGCATTTTGGAGGAAGCCACCAGTTCCATTGCCTTGGTGATCTGCATGGTGCTCTCTACGCTTTTGATGCGCAGCTTGATGTCCTTCATGGAACCAGCCATGCGTTACGCCTCCTTCCCTTTAATGCGCCTTGACAAAGCTGTCGGTATAGGCCGTGAGCACGCTCTTGAGCTGCTCTTCGGTGTCCTTGTCCAGATTGCCGGTGGTGCGGATGGTCTCCATGACGGCGGCACCGGCGGCATCGTTGTCCAGATACTCGTACAGGCTCTTCTCGTACTCCGACACATCCGGCACCTTGACCTTCACGAGGTAGTCGTGGATGGTCGCATACAGGATGGCCACCTGCTTTTCCACGGCTACGGGTGCCGAGCGGTTCTGCTTGAGCACTTCCACGATGCGCTCGCCCTGTGCCAGACGCGCCTTGGTGTCGGCGTCCAGATCGGAGCCGAACTGCGCGAAGGACTGCAGCTCACGGTACTGGGAGTAGATCAGCTTCAGGGTGCCCGCGACCTTCTTCATGGCCTTGATCTGGGCGTTGCCGCCGACGCGGGACACCGAGATGCCGGGGTTGACTGCCGGCATGACGCCGGAGTGGAACAGCTCCGTCTCAAGGAAGATCTGGCCGTCAGTGATGGAGATGACGTTCGTCGGGATGTAGGCGGAAACGTCGCCCGCCTGCGTCTCAATGATGGGCAGAGCCGTCAGGCTGCCGCCGCCCAGCTCGTTGGAGAGCTTGGCCGCGCGCTCCAGCAGACGGGAGTGCAGATAGAAGACGTCACCGGGGTAAGCTTCACGTCCCGGCGGACGGCGGATCAGCAGCGAGAGGGCACGGTAAGCCACCGCGTGCTTGGACAGGTCGTCGTAGATGATGAGGACGTGCTTGCCCTTGTACATGAAGTATTCGCCCATGGCACAGCCGGAGTAGGGGGCGATATACTGCAGCGGCGACAGTTCGGACGCCGTGGCCGACACAACGATGGTGTAGCCCATGGCCCCGGCCTCGGTCAGGCTCTGGACGAGGTTCGCCACGGTCGAGCGCTTCTGGCCGATGGCCACGTAGATGCAGATGACGTCCTTGCCCTTCTGGTTGATTCTGTACCACCGACGGATTCCGGTAAATATGATCCTGCCAGTCGGTATTGGGATAAACGGTGGGGTTAGCTCCGTTGTCATTGCGCCAGGCGTCGATGGAGGTCTGGGAGAAACGGGGGGCTTGCCCGTTAGCACTCAGAGCCGCATTCTGAATCTCCATAAAATCGGCATAGTCGGTGACCAGATTCAAACGTTTAGCTACCTTTTCAAACGAGAAATTGCCGCTGTACGTAATTTTGGCACTGCCTTCGTATCCGGTTTTTGTGGTAATCAGGATCACTCCGTTGGCAGCCCGCGAACCGTAGATGGCCGACGAAGCGGCATCTTTCAGTATCGAAATGTTTTTTATATCCTGGGGATTGATATCACTGATAGCACAACCGGCTACGCCATCGATCACCACGAGCGGATCGGCATTATTCAATGTACCGACACCCCGGATCCGGATCGTAGAAGTCTCGAAACCCGGGGTATTCCCCCCCGAATTGGTTACGGTCAGTCCTGAGGCCAATCCGGCCAGGGCATTCTCGGCATTGGTGACTGGCCGCTCGGCCAAGGCATCGATGCTAACCGAGGAAACAGCTCCGGAGAGATTTGCCTTTTTCTGTGAACCATATCCTACTATAACTACTTCATCCAATTTTGTCCGGTCTTCATACAAGGTAAGGCGCATATTTTCCCGCGCATTGACCTCGAGGGTTTTGTATCCGATAAAGGAGATGCGTAACGGGGAACCGAACCGGATATCCGGTAATTTGAACTCGCCGTTAAGATCGGTCACTTGCCCTGTGCCGCTTTCTTTGATCAGTACATTTACACCGATCAAAGGTTCTCCGGCAGCGTCGGTCACTCGTCCCTTGGCCGTAATGATACGCTGCTTTTTCAATTTATCCTTTTGGTCTTCCAACGGTTCCGGAGATTTTTTCCGGTTATCCTTTTCTGCATAAGAAATCGGTTCACCGGCCGGCCGGAATTCTTTTCCGGCCTCCTGAGCATGAAGCGGCAGCCAGAACAAAGTTACCAGAAAGGTCAGGCATCGTATCCGGACTCTATACTTTCTATTCATATTAAATTTTTTCAGATTGTGCATATTTTCCATTTTTTGAATATACTATAGCATCCAATAAAACACATGCCAACCGGATTTTGCAAGATTTTACAACTGATAAACAATTATTTACATTTTAATTACACAAGCGATAGCTGAGTAATAATTCCCCGGTTTGTGGAATATTTCCCCAACGGGTATCTCCGAATTCTATTATAATTTCCGATTTTTTTATATATATGGTGTATTAAAACGGCTTATATCGGAAAAATCTTTAAATTTGTCTTATTTTCTGATTCGTTATGATTATTTGATGAAACAGAATATGGGATCACTATATTAATTTTTAAAAGAATCGGATGGTTTCGGATAATCGGTGGGTTGCCACAACTAAAGGGATCGTGGTGTTTTTGTTGACTGCACTGTTGTTTGTATTTTGGTACGATCGTGATCGTGAGCTGGCAGAAAGCCATGTAACGGCCGTGCGTTTCGGTTTCTATCGGGTGATTTGGATAGAAGTTTTGTGTGGTATTACAGTGGCTTGGTGCGTTCGGAAAAAATTTCGTTTTCGCCTGCCGGATGCGGGGGTATTGTTGTTGGGGGGATATGTCCTGCTGCGTTCGGTTTATGGGGATGGGATGGTCGGTTATCGGACAGAATTATGGATTTTGTTTGTGATCCTTTATTTTTTATTGCGTCTGCTTTCTTCGCTTTTCCGGAATGCCGTCACGGTGATGTTGTGGACGCTCATGGGAGCGGGATTGGTAGAGACGATTTATGGGTTCGGACAATTGTATGGTTGGTTCGCCTCGGGGCATTCGCTTTACCGGCTGACAGGATCTTTTTTTAACCCGGGGCCTTATTCGGGATTTTTAGTGATGGTATTGCCGGTCGTTTTGTTCTATTGTTTATCGGTGTATCCCGGTCGGCAAAAGAGTGTCGGTGAGTGGAGGTACAAGTTGGAGTCCGGCTTTGTCTGGGGGATACTGTTGTTGATTTTGTCTATTTTGCCGGCCGGAATGAGCCGGAGCAGCTGGTTGGCGGCGGTTGCCGGATGCGGGGTGGTAACGGCATTTTATTACCGGATCAGGAAACAGCTGAAAGAGCTGGGACGAAAACTGGGAAAAAAGGCTTGGTGGGTAGCGGGTATCGGTGTGGTGTGTCTGTTGCTGTTGTTCAGTGGACTTTATCTGATGAAAAAAGATTCGGCCGATGGACGCCGTTTAATGTGGAAAATCGCTGGTCGGGCGATAGCCGAAAATCCTTGGGGGGGATGTGGATTGGGCTATTTTGGCGGTGCATTCGGGAAAGCGCAGGCTGCTTATTTTACCACGGAGGAAGCCTCGGAACAAGAAGAGTGGGTGGCCGGCTCGCCGGAATACGGGTTTAATGAATATTTGCAGTTGGGGGTGGAATTGGGGATTGTCGGGAGTATCCTTTTCTTATTGACTGTCGGGTTGGCGGTCCGGCAATTGCTCTATTCTTCCCGTCCCGAGAAAGGAGCGGTGTTGGGAGGGCTGACAGCCTTTTCGGTGTTCGCCTGTTTTTCTTATCCGTTGAGTGTGATTCCTTTGGTGATTGTATTCGTTCTGTTTATGGCGCTTGCCGGTACGCTGGATGACCGGAAACTGCCTGCGGAGGAACGAAAAAGGACTGTGGGTGCATGGTTTGTCATGGGAGCTTCTCTCTTGATGGCAGGTATTACCTGGCGATTGACGGAGCATAAGGAGGAATGGAAGCAGGCTTATATCCGTTGGGGAGAGGAACAACGTTATTTCAGCATGGATATTTTTGAGGAAACGGTAGATCATTACCGGGATTTATATCCTTTTTTGAAAGACCAGCCGAAATTTCTTTTCGAGTATGGACAGTGTTTGTCGAAAACCGGGCAATATGAGGAAGGGATTCGGATTCTGACAGAAGGTACACGGCTCAGTGCCGATCCGATGTTCTATAATATTATGGGGAAAGACGCCGAAGCCTTGAAGCATTTCGGACAGGCTGAAGCCTGTTTTAAGCAGGCTTCCTATATGGTGCCTCATCGTTTATATCCCCTCTATTTATTGGCGAAAATGTATTTCGAAAGCGGACAACCGGAGAAAGGCCGTGATATGGCCCGGCAGGTGATTCAGAAAGAACCCAAAGTGATGTCGGATGCCGTAAAAGAAATGAAAGCAGAATTGGAAGAAAGACTGAAACCATAGGAAAAAGAGAGAATTTGTTAAAAAGTACCGTTCGGATTGAAAAAGAAGGGGAAAAGTGAAGGGAGATTGTAAGGTTTTAATATATTTACAACTAATTATACTTTCGCAATATTTTAAAGAAAAGATATGAATAAAATCGCTTTTTTTGCATTAATGCTTGCCTTGGGGCTTGTCGGTGGTTGTGGAAATAAGAAGGAGGAGAAAAAAGAAGAAAAAGATTTGGCCCGGATCAGCCAGAAACAGGACAAAATCGAGGTGAAAGCAGCAAAAGTCCGGCTGGCTCCCTTTGAAATGGAATTGGTCAGTAATGGCAAAGTTAATGCCCGTCGGAAAGCGGTTTTGGCTTTTATCACGAATGATGTGGTCAGGAAAGTACATGTGAAAAATGGAGAAAGGGTGAAAAAAGGAGATCCCATCGTGAGCGTGGACGAACTGAAAGCCGGTCAGCAGTTGGAAGCCGCCCGCCTGAGCTGGGAAAAAGCGAAGCTGGAATTGAGGGGACGGCTGATGAATGAGGGGATAAATTCATTGGAAGATACGCTGGACGAACGTGTAATCTCTAAAACCCGGCTGGAAAATATCAAATTACAGATCGGTTATACCTCTGCGGCTAAAGAATATGAAAAAGCGGTGTACGATTATTCGAACATCACGGTGTATGCTCCTTTTGACGGCGTGATCGCCGATCTGGAGGTGAAGGAATACAATCAGTCCTCTGCCTATAAAGAGGTTTGTTCGGTAATCGACGATGCTACCATGGAGATTGTGTTTAACGTACTGGAAACCGAGATCGCCCATTTGAAGGCAGGGATGGAAGTAGAGATTACGCCTTATGCAAACGATAAAGTTACCCTGAAAGGCACGGTGACTGAAGTGAATCCGAAAATCGATGAAAACGGTATGGTGAAAGTCAGGGCTACAACCGATAATCCCGAAGCAGTGTTGGTGGATGGAATGAATGTCAGTATATTGGCTAAACGGCAAATCGCCGATAAATTGATCGTCCCGAAAACAGCGGTGTTGCCGCGGCAAGGGAGAAAAGTCGTGTTTGTCTACGAGAACGGCCGGGCTATATGGAAATATGTCGAAACAGGATTTGAAAATAGCCGGGAAGTGTGTATCGAATCGGGATTAAAAGAGGGGGAAGAGGCTATTTACGAGAATAATCTGGGGTTGTCGCACGAGTGTGAGGTGACGCTGATAAATAAAAAGGAGTAGTAGTTCCTGAAAACACTTGGAAGGTGAAATTATCTGCTTTTTCTGTCAATACTATTTTTGTCGTACTGATGCTTTTAGGGATCAGTCTGATTCCTGTGTTGTCTTTGCAGTTGCTCCCTTCTTCCCGTTCGAACGATTTGTCGGTATCTTTCTCTTGGGATAATGCCGGCCCCGAATTACTGGAAATGGAGGTGACGACCAAATTGGAAGGGGCTTTGGCGCGGACGAGAGGGTTACGGGAAATTGTTTCGGAGACCGGGAATGGCTGGGGAACAATCAGGCTTTCTATCGATAAAGAAGAAAATATCGATGCCATTAAACTGTATCTGGGGTCTGTCGTCCGTTCGGTGAAAAGCGGATTCCCGGAAGGAGTACAGGTGTCGGAAGTACGTGGAGGAGAATACAGTTCCGGTAAAGAAGCTAAAAAAGAACGGCAGCTTTTATTGACTTTCAGGGCCTGGTACTACTCAGGATGTCTCCCGTTTTGCGGAAGACAATATCTCGAACATCGTCTCTACCATGCCGGGGATAGAAAGTGTGACGGTAACCGGGGCTGTTCCCATGGAATGGGTACTGATTTACGATCAGCAAGTGCTTGAAAATATCGGTATCAGTGCTTCCGATATCCGCTCGGCTTTGAACAATTATTATATGCGCCGGGATGGGGGAAAAGTATTGATCGATACCGTTCCTACCAAAGAATATGCTTATATTATTTTCCGGGGTAATCCGCTGAGTCATGAGATCGATATGCTGAATATGCCGATCAAGACACTGGGGGATCGGATTGTTTTATTGAAAGATATCGCAACCCTGGATTATCGGGAGAAGTCTCCTTCCTCCTATTACCGGATCAATGGTCTGAATCAGTTGAATATCAATATTTTTGCAGAAAAGAATGCTAATGTGATCGACCTTTCGGCCAAAGTCAGGGATAAGATGGATTTGTTGGAAAAGGATTTCGGCGGAAAATATTCTTTGCAGATGGCTTATGATGCCAGTAAAGAACTAGAAGATGAATTGAACCAGACGCTTTTCCGGACCTTATTGACGATTTTGATTCTGCTGATTTTTGTGTTTCTGGTGAGCCGGGATTTCCGCTATTTGTTGATTATCGCCGTTTCTTTAGCTGCTAATGTGCTGATTGCTTTTGTTTTCTATTATTTCCTGAAAGTAGAAATTCATATTTATACTCTGGCAGGGATAACTGTGTCGTTCGGTATCATCATCGATAATGTGATCGTTATGGCCGATCATTACAGACATCATCGTGACCGGAAAGTATTTATGGCTATTCTGGCTGCGACGCTGACGACGATGGGGGCTTTGACCGTCATTTTCAACATGGACAATGAGATCATGCGGAATATGTGGGATTTTACTACGGTTATCATTGTCAATTTGTCCGTATCATTGTTTGTAGCTCTTTTCTTTGTACCGGCTTTGATGGAAAAAATACCGTTGCGGAAAAAAGAAGCCAGAGTGCGTGTTGCCCGCAAGAGAAAAGTTGTAAAATTTACCTGGAAATACAAGCGGTTTATCGGGTTCACCTGGAGATTCAGGAAAGCATGGGTGATTTTGGCTATTCTCGGATTCGGATTACCTGTATTTATGATTCCTTCTTCAGTGGACCGCGATAAGTCGTATGCCGAGACCTATAACCGAATCTTTAGCAGCGAATGGTTTCTGACGATCAGGCCATGGATGGATAAGCTGTTGGGAGGAAGCCTGCGCTTGTTCGTGGAAGGAGGAAAAGGGGAGTGGAGGCAAAATGACAATAACGACCGTATCCGGACCTCCCTGAGTGTAGTGATGACAATGCCGCATGGAGCGACACTGGAACAAATGAACGAGGCATTTATGAAAGTGGAAAATTTTGTCTCCGGATTTCAAGAAGTCGACCTTTTTACGACGAGTATCAGTTCTGCTAACGAGGGAAGAATGAAAATCACCTTTAAAGAAGAAGCCGAGATGACCGGTTTCCCCGAGATGCTGAAGAATGAGTTGGTGCGTTATTGTAATTCGATCGGGAATGCCGATTCACAGATTTCCGGAGTCGGAAGGAGTTTTTCCAATAGCCTGGGAGACGGTTACCGCAGTGAAGGGCTGAAGGTGGTGGGATATAATTACCGGCAAGTGATGAAGTATGCCGAAGTCTTGAAGAACAAGCTATCTGAAAACCGCCGGGTGAAGAAATTATATATCGGAAATGCCCGGAATCCCGAGAAAATGAGGGAGTTTGTGGTGAAAATCGATAAAGCTAAACTGGCCCGTAATAATTCGAATGTCAATGATATTATGTGGAGATTGAGGAGTTTGTCTTATGCCCGGGATGAGTATACTACGGCTTATATCGATAACGAACAGACTTCTATTGTTATCCGACCCAAAAATACGGTGGAGACCAGTATCTGGGAGATGCAGAATTATCCGGTACAGGGCGATAAAGCCACTTTCCGTTTGAGTGACGTCGGCACGATCCAATATGAGGATACGTTCGATAAGATCACGAAAACGAATCAGGAATACGATGTATCGGTACAATATGATTTTATCGGGGATTATATGTTGTCGAATAAGGTGAAAGAGAGAGTGATGAAGGAAATGAACCAGAGTATGCCGATCGGTTTCCGGGTGAAGGAAGGCCGGGATTATTGGGGAGGATACTGGAAGATGAGCAATGGGTTCGATCGGCGTATTCTGTATATCTTACTGGTATTCTGTATAATTTATTTTATCTGTGCCATCTTGCTCGAATCCTTGAAGCAAGCGATGATCGTAATGCTGATCGTGCCTTTGTCGTTTATCGGCTGTTTTTTGGGTTTTTACTGTTTCGGGCTGGTATTTAACGAAGGGGGATTGGCGGCCTTTATCCTGATGTGCGGATTATCGGTGAATGCGGTGTTGTATATTCAGAACGATTATAATAATAAGATCATTGCGGGAAAAGCGAGAGGGTTACAAACTTATTTGAGTGCCTGGAATGCGAAAATTATTCCGATTCTGCTGACGGTTATTTCCACAATTTTGGGATTTATCCCTTTCCTGATCGGAAGTAACGTGGCCGATTTTTGGATCAGCCTGGCGATCGGGACGATGAGTGGCCTTATTTTTTCTGTATTGGTGTTGATGATTTATCTGCCTTTGTTTTTTATGCGTAAGGAAGATAAAGCGGGATGCAGACGGAAAAACAGTGGGATGAAGGAAGGGGGAAGAAAATGGTTAAGTCATATTGAATTGAATAAGATACGGGGATTCATAAAGCATTGATGTTTTCCTTTTTGGTCATTAAATATTAAGAAAATGATTGGTTTTTTACTCAAACGTCCCGTCGCGGTAATCATGAGCACCATTGCCTTTTTGGTATTGGGGGCAGTGGCTATGTTTCAGCTACCGGTTTCATTGATGCCGGATGTAGATATTCCCGAGATGCAGCAGATCCTGCCGGCAAAGACAGCTGCAGCAGCAAAAGCTTCCCGGGAAACAGGAAAGGCAGCCGCTCCCGCTGAGATAAAGGAGGATCCTCAGCCGGAAGCTGAACAGAAAGCATCCCATCAGCCCTCCAGAAACCCGAAGTCATCTCAGACAGAGATCGAGCATGGGATCAGAAATATCCAGCATGAGATCAGCCAGGGAGAAGCTCCGGAGAAGAAACCATATCAGTATCCGCCGCTGAAGCTTCTGAAGCGCGGAGATGGCAGATCTCAGGGAGATTCCGATGCACATCTGCGCAAAACAGCGCAGAAGCTTCAGGAAACCCTGCATAATTTCGGTGTTAATGTAACCATTACTAATGTGAGCTGCGGACCTACCGTTACCCGCTATGAGCTGCAGCCGGAAATGGGTGTGAAGGTCAGCAAGATCGTAGGCCTGGCTGATGATATCAAACTGAATCTTGCAGCAGCAGATATCCGTATTGAGGCTCCGATTCCGGGAAAAGCGGCAGTAGGGATTGAAGTACCGAACAAACAAAACAGTATAGTGATGCTTAGAGACTTAATTCAGTCAGAGGCGTTTGTAAAATCAAAATCCAAGCTGGCATTTGCGGCTGGAAAAGATATTGCAGGAAAACCGGTGATTGCA
>ENA-OURV01003073-OURV01003073.1-human-gut-metagenome-genome-assembly--contig:-NODE-3073-length-10890-cov-31.986156_pt1 | contig 10890 bp, 10 predicted proteins | sample MGYA00242141_ERZ509072 | MGnify/ENA primary metagenome ERZ509072 (study PRJEB26280, sample SAMEA2338763) | human gut metagenome | biome: human gut; feature: human-associated habitat; material: faeces... | reverse complement strand
TTGCCCCATTTCAATGATTTTATCAACGACGGCTTTTTGAGCGAAAAAAGGCTGTACTCCAAATGACAAAAATACAGCACAACATAAGAATAATTTTTTCATGTGTCACAAAATTGAATATTTCGTTTGCAAAAAAAAATGATAAATTAGATGAAATCAAAAAAAAGAGAGATTTTCTGTCAGGAAGGATAGTTTTTATTTTATTTCTTTTACTTTATGCAAAAAAAGATGTCTTCTTATGCCCAAAGAGTTGACGGTTCAGCCATGCGACTTGAGCCATCAACTCTCTGATACGTTCCTGCAACCTTTCATTCTGCTCCGCCTGTCTTTGTCAGTGGCAGATTCGGATGTCATGGATATTGATAAATTCTTTCCAGCAGTTTGTTGCCCAACAAGGGACGATAGTGCCCTGACTCATAATAGTGGTGGTAATCTTCTGTAAATTCGTTTATGCCACTGAAATCATACACATTTTCTTTTCCGAAAATGCTTTGCAAGAATGCTCTGTCGTCCGGGTGCAGTTCTTTCTGGCTATAATCCGGACTGATGAGGACACGTACCGAGGTGTCGTGGCGGCGCAGGACCTTCCTGATTTCCTCCAACAGCACACGCTGCCGATGAAATATAACAGGCTCTTCTACCACTGGAATGCCCTTCCGTTCAGGAAACTCCTTTTTCCGGTTCTTCCAGTATGCCTCACCTTCCTGCTCAATCATCTTCTCACGTGGATTGAACGAATCATTGTTCCGCGAATCACGTATTCTTCCATAAGGATTCATCCGCTTCATGTCTGGTTCCACACTTCCTGTGATTTTATATTTCAGATAAGGGAACAAAAAGTCCGGCATGGCAAATGCCTGCATGAATTCCATCTGCACAATAAACGGACTATCTCCCGATACAGCAGCCGGAAGTACGTTGCCGTAACCGCTCAAAGGGCTGAGCCGTGAAAGTGAGGTACGATCCAGAATCATCAGCACATTTTTTATTTCTGCCCCTTCCTTGTCAAGGGCGTGAAGCTTGAGACTTATCGCCTTCAAACTCTCTCCATTCCCGAAAAGACGGATGGCATGATCGCCGGGGGAAAGGTATTTTTCCCACTCCGCACAACGGAAGGCCATGGTACAGGAATTGCCTAAGATAAAAGAATTGAAATGCACGCTGTCCTTATGGTTCCGGTATATTTGCCACCCTACCTGCTGTTCGTTCAACATGACATCCGAATCATACAGGTCGTATTTGCGGAGGACCATAAAAGGATCGTCATACACGTAAAGGGCCATCAAAGCCCAGAATGGGAGGGCAAACCACAGCGACTTTCGGACAAGACGCAGGAAAGCAGCGCGTTTACGGATGGGTACGCCCGTAATAGTTTCCGGTATTTTTTCCATCAGAATTGCAGATATATGAAGTTTTCCGTGCCGAACTTGCCATAAGCGAACACGGCAAACACAATTAAATAATACACGGTCCAACGGACGAAGGCAGGCTGGTTCTCTAAACGCAGGTGCAAGTCGCCTTTGGACATAAAAAAGTCATAAAGCAGTATCAGCAACCAGGCACTGCCAGCTACGATGCAGATGTGGTCGGACATGCCGATATTGATTTCTTTCCAGCTCTCACGAGTCTGAAAAGAGATGTTCCGCAGGAAATAGAACGCGTCTGAAACAGACTGTGCCTTGAAGAACACCAGCGATACGGCAAAAATGAGGTAGGTACGGACAACCGAAAGCGTGGCGAACAGCCGTTCTCCAATCTGTTTCCTTATCTTGTTCCGTATTTTCTCCGTCCTCAGTTCCCACACAATCACAAGCCCCTGAATGAATCCATAGACGGCAAATGTCCATCCCGCACCGTGCCATATACCCAACGTAATGAAGGTCACCATGAGGCTTGCCGCCACACCTCCTTGTCCCCAACGGCGGGTAAACGATGACAAAGGAAGAAAAAGGTAATCCCGCACCCAGGAGGAAAGGGAGATATGCCAGCGGCGCCAGAACTCAGCCGTGGTCTGGGCGGCAAAGGGATGCGCAAAGTTGGGTGACAGTTTCAACCCAAACAACATGCCTGTTCCAATCGCCATGTCCGTGTAGCCGGAGAAGTCGGCATACAGTTCGATGGGATAGAGTAAGCAAGCCATCAGCAGCTGTACCCCTGAGGCGGTGTGCATCGAATCGAACACCCCGTCGATGTAGGGCGCTATATGGTCGGCAAGCACCAGCTTCTTCACCAGTCCCACCACAATCAGCTTCAGGCCGTAGGTCATCATGGAATAGGAGGCAGGAGAGAGTCTTCGGACTTGCGGAAGCAAATCGGCCGACCGTTCAATCGGGCCCGACAGGAACTTCATGAACAGGAGCATATAAAGCAGGAAATCCATCAGACTCCGTTCCGCCTTTTCTTCCTCCCAATAGACTTCCGTCAAGTAGCCGATGGCCTGAAAGGTGTAGAACGACATGCCCAACGGGAAAACAATGCCGGAGTTTCCGGTCCACTGGTGGGCATAGCGGAACCCAATCCAGCAGAGGACGAGACAGGAGATACTGCTCCAGTAAATCAAGCGGGAGCCCCTTCCTTTTTCACAGGCCCGCTCAATCCGTATCGCCGCACCGTAGGTGAAAAGACTTACGACCAGTGCCGTGACAAGAAAGACGAGATTGAAGTAGCCGATGAAAACCCCACTGGCCGCCAGCAGAATCCGCTTCCGCCCTTTCTCACGGACCAAATGGTATAAGGTGAAACAGAGCAGGAGCAGCAGGACAAATTCAAGGGAAATGAATGACATCGCTTCTCCCTCCTTATTTGGCCTTATTCAGGATAGTCTGGCAAAGATTGCCCACATTTTTCAGTTTCACGATTTCACGAAACGTGAAACGCACCCCGAACTTTTTCTCAATCTCGGTGAGCAGTACCATATTGGTCAGCGAATCCCATCCCTCCACGTCGTGTGCCGTGGTGCTTTCGGTCAAGGTGATGTTGTCTCTCTTCAATACTTTTCTGAATATTCCGTTCAGGATTTCCAATAGTTCTTTCGTTTCCATATACTTGATTGTTTTTGAGTTATTGAGTGATATATTTTAGCAGTTGGTTCCGGTCAGTTTTGTTGCTGTTGTTTTGTGGAAAACAAGGCATGAAATGAATGTGCCGGGGGCACATATAAGCCGGCAGATGGCTTTGCAGGTACTGTTCCAGGCGTTCCGTATCTTCCGTCTCCCGCTCTACGGCCAGATGCAGTTCACAACTTCCGTCAGAGGTAAAAACCGGCAACACTACTGCGTTACAGCTATGTCGGTAGAACGCCTTGACGTGGTATTCAATCTCGCCCAATTCTATTCTGAAGCCTTGTATCTTTACCTGTGTGTCTTTGCGGCCACAATAAACGATGTCTCCGTCCGCATCTGCCAGACAGAGATCGCCGGTACGGTAATAAAGCTTTCCAGAAGAATCCGTCACAAAACATTCCGCCGTCTTTTCGGGAGCCCCCCAATACCCGCTCATGAGTTGAGGTCCGGAAATCCACAGTTCCCCCGTCTCTCCGGCCGGAAGGGGTTTGCCCGAAGGGGAGGCAATCAGATAGTCCATCCCCTGAAAAGGTTTCCCGATTGCCGCCATGCCGTTATGGTGTTTGGCCCCTTCCGCCGGGATGACATACGAAGTGCAGTAGATGGTCGCTTCGGTCGGTCCGTACAGGTTAATGACCGTGGCGTTGGGTATGCAAGGACGAAATTCGTGGAGCAGATTCACGTCGGTGGCCTCCGCGGTGACGACGAGATAGCGCAAGTCCGGGAAACAGATTTCCCCGAAATAAGGACGTGACAACCGAAGCACGGAAGGGGCTACAGCCGCAAACGTAAGTCGATGACGCTCCATGATATCCAGTACGTTCAGGTATTTCATTCCCTGCTGCGGAACGGGATAGACACACGCGCCGAGAGTAAGGGGATAAAGAAACGACACGACAGAGACATCGAACGTCAGTTCGAACATCTGAAGCATACGGTCGTTTTCATCCAGTTGCCATCCTAAAGCCCGATAGGCCTGGTAGAACGCATTCAGGTTCTTCCGGGAGATGGGGACACCCTTGGGTTCGCCCGTACTTCCGGACGTGAAGATGATGTAAGCCGGTACGTCGGAATCCACCTCCTCGATGCCGGACGGCAAAGCAAGCCGATGGGAGGGGAGAGACACCCGTATGCCTCTGATGTCGGCGGGAAGCATGTGGCCATTTTCCCCACTGTAGAGCCACAGGCCGATGCCGGATTGCCGGGCTATCCGAGCGTTGCGCTCTGTCGGATAATCGGGATGTAACATGACGTATGTTTTTCCGGAAAGTAGCACACCCAAAATGGATGCGTAGGTTTCCATACGGTTCTCAGCCGCGATGCCCACCGTGTCTCCGTGGAGATTTCTCAGCGTTTCACAAATACTTCCTGCCAGTCCGAACAATTCCTGATAGGTAAAGGTCCGGTCGTCAAGGACCAGTGCCGGACGCATGGCATAACGGTTCGATGCCTGGACCATGGCTGCCAGCATATCTGCGTCGTTTTTCTTTTCCATATTACGTAGTTATAGTCTAGTCTATTATCTCTGCTTTCCTTTATTTGTTTATTGGTATAACGGAGATTGGTGCAAATCCCCCTATTCCAGGAATGTGAATATTGGTTAAATGTAAGTATGTGATAGATAATAGTTATACTGATTTGTATGCGGACAGCGTTCTGAGAGGGAAAAATATACGTGATTTATTACAAGAAGAATGACTGCTCTGTAGTGTTTCCGGAAAATGCTTCGTCGAATTGTGCCACATGAGGAAATGTTTTTTATGTTTTCCATTCGAGAACCGTATGTTTTCCATCCGTGAAACGTACGTTTCGCAAGGCGGAAACATACGTTTTCCGTGTGGGGAACATAGAAATTTCAAGTCCAAATGGGTATTTATGCTTAGGCGTTTTTGAGTCTACATAAAAGGGGAAAAGAGGAGATTGGCTAGAAACAAAAAAAGCTACTGAGAACCAGTAGTTTTTATATTTAGATTAGCTTGAAACAGATTTATTATTTGCCGATGCAGTATTTAACTATGTCTGACTATCAGTAAGTTACGTTCTAAACGGTTCAAGAGCGATATTTTCAAATGGTATACTTTCTTTCACTTGACCACTTTAACGTATTTAACTTTTATTTGATATTGAAGCAATGGCTGCTGAGTTGCTGCATGATATACAATACATTGTAAATCAGGTATTTCATGAAATAACAGCAAAATATCATAATATTTATAGAACGCCACCATGACGGATCTTGGGCATTAATACATCGTCATGGCTCATTTTCATATGATGAAAGTTTCTTCATACTTTCAAAAACTCCAAAAAAGTATTGAATATATTTTTCAATACTTCATTAGGCGTGATTCCACCGCCAACAAATTCGGCAAGAAGAAAGTGGCATTCACGTACAAACTGATTCGTCAAATCCTCGAAAAGACGCACGAAATGTTCATCCTGCATTGGGTAGAAGTCAATATACTACTTGAAATTTTTCAGCAAAGAAAAAAGAGTTCACCTTCCTGCTTTATGGATGAAGTTTATAAATAAGTTTATTAACGCATATGTACATATATGAGCTTTATTAAACTTGTAAACTCAATAACTTATTCTGCTGTATGGTTTCATTTAAGTAAGTTGAGTTTAAAATACATGTATATATACATGGGGTAAATCTAAACTTTAAACTTGCAATAAGCAAGAGTAAAACCGAGCCCTGCTCTTTAACAGGTTTACTTTACCCTTCTTTTTCTCCTTGCTGAGTTTTCTACTCTTTATGATTCATGAGAATACCATATACCTTGTCTATATGCTATTTGTGGAAATATATTATTATGTAAAGTTTATCTCATTTTACATAGTGCTATATACCTATAATTCACAATTAGACAAGTATACTGACGGATATTTAGTGGCATTGATATTTTGATTAAATGATTATACAGCCTAGATTTATAATAAATTTAATAGAACAAATGTTAGTTATCGATATTTGCATAAAAGGTGCAAATAATTATATCTAATATGTAAATATTGATATTTAGTTATATATTTGTAGAAAACAAGTTTATATGATAGCAGAGATTAGATTTAAGAACATGTTCTCATTTAGAGACGAGGCTATACTAAGTTTTGAAGCAGATAGAAGTAAGGATATGGAATCATATCATGTTGTTGACTTTGGTGCTGGTGTGAGATTATTGAAGATAGCTGTAATTTATGGAGCTAATGCATCTGGTAAGAGTAATATTATCAAGGTTTGTGATTTTATCAAGTCATTTATTACTTATACTCCACTTAATAAGACAGAACAAATTCAAATAGTTCCGTTTCTCCTTAATAAAACGAGTTCGAGGCACTTGTCTGAATATTCGATTTCGTTCTATTTGAAAAATAAGGAAAAAACTGTTCGTTATGTCTATTCAGTAGCTTTAGACAGATGGCACGTAGCTAAGGAAAGTTTAATTTATTATCCAAGTCAACAACCTGCTACTATATTTGAAAGAAATACAGAGAATAATGTTTCTGTTATCAAATTTGGCCAGAAAATTAAAATATCGCAAGCTGTTAAAGAAGCAATGACATTGAAGTGTTTGCATAACATGTCAGTTTTTTCGGCCTATATGCAGGTGAATACACATATTGCGGAACTAGAGACGGTTTTTCAGTATTTGACCAATCAGGTTATGCCAGCTATTGTATCAGTATCAACTTTACATCGTTATGCTGAAGAATCAATCAAGAATGAGTCTGCAAAAGATTATATTTTGAGGTATCTTCAGAAAGCAGATTTCAACATTTCAAATATTACTTCTAAAGAACAGGAAACGCAAAAGGGACCGATTAATTATACCATGTATCAGCATAGAGTTTTATCTGAAGATGGGAATAATGATTGTTATGAGTTTCCTGAGCTACTTGAGTCGGACGGTACAGTCCGAACATTTAGCTTGGCAGCTCAAGTACAAAAAATTCTTGAAAAAGATGCATTTCTTGCTGTTGACAATATCGAATTTTCTCTTCATCCGAAATTGATAGAACATATCATTGAATGTTTTCTGAAAGAATCAGAACAGGCCCAGTTGTTGGTCACTACGCATTATGACGGACTGTTAGGAGAGGAAGATTTTCTTAGAAAAGATAATGTCTGGTTTACGGAAAAGAATCCAGATGGTTCAAGTGTATTGTATCCTCTAACCGATTTCAAGGGATTGAATAGGATTAGTTCTCTCCAAAAAGCATACAGGTTCGGTAAATTCGGTGCAATTCCTAACCTATAATCATGTACTTTTATGAAAAAATCCAGAAAATATAGTGAACCCTGAGAAAGATAAATGGGTCAATGAAATACTTGCAGACTAAAAAATGATTTAACTTATTGGCTTTCAACCAAATGTGTAAAATCTCATAAACTGCATTGGGAACAATGACGACTTCGTTTGCTTCGCTGTTCAAAAAAAGAGGAAAAGGATGCTTTTGTTCTTATATACTTAAAGATGATGTTGGACTTGCTGGTTGTAATTCAGTTTGGGCATAGCGTTATAAAATTCTTGCTATGTCTCTCCATCTGGGAGATATCGTAGATGGGGTTTGCAATTAAGAACAAGTTTGTGAGTTTTGAGTGTCTTATCTATGATACAAGAATCAAATTTCAGTGTTATGAGGTTTTTACAATCGGTGAATTGTGAGACAGTTTAGGTAATAATTTACTTATGGGGTAAGCATTATGTGACGGCGGTCGCTATTTTTTAGTATTGCCTTAGTAGTAATATTTTGAACAGGAAAAGAAGTGTTGTTTCTTTTATTGTTCAAATTATTGCTATATTGCAGTATGGATAGACAATTAAGTGAAATAGGAAACATTCCAGTAACGACTTCAATCATTGAATCGTTATATCCGGAACTGAAGTCTGCTAATAAGAAAGTAATCTGGCTCGAAAAACAAGGGGTTATCATCAGGCTGAAGCAAGGACTTTATGTGATTAATCCAGAACATTCAGGAAAGATTCTATCGAGTGAGTTGATTGCTAATCATATCTATACTCCTTCGTATATTTCAATGTCTACTGCACTACGATATTATGGACTTATCCCCGAGGCTGTATGTGTTAATCAATCAATGACTGTAAAACATTCCCGAAGCTTTCAAACTCCAGTCGGCGGTTATAACTACAAGTATATTTCGAGAAAGGCTTTTCCGATAGGAGTAAGGAGTATAAATAAAGGTGATTATGCATTTCTTATTGCATCACCGGAAAAAGCTTTGTGTGATTTGATTGCCAATTCCTCAAAAGTTATTCTTCGTTATATGAAGGATGTAGAGATATATCTTGAGCAGGATATTCGTATGGATATGGATGAGTTCTATAATATGGACGCAACCATATTTGAAGATTATATAAAGGTTGGCAAAAAGGCTGATTCAATTTCAACACTTCTAAAATTCTTAAGACGATGAAAAATGAAATATTCGACAATATGCTCTCCCGTTATGATTTAACAACGGAGCAACATAAGAGAAACGCCATATTTGAAGTGAACCAACAAATGATACTTGCAGGCCTGTATGCTGGGGGCTTCTTTGAATCGGCTGCGTTCTATGGCGGAACTTGTCTGAGAATCTTTCATGGCTTGCAGCGTTTCAGTGAGGATATGGATTTTTCATTGCTTGCGCAAGATGACAAGTTCGATTTTACGAAATATTTTCCTGCTGTCATTGATGCCTTTGCAATGGTAGGTCGTGAGGTTGAAATAAAGAAAAAAGACAAGAAGAATTTCGGAAAGGTCGAATCAGCATTCCTTAAGGATAATACCGATGTGTATGATGTGACTTTCCAGATGGAGAAGTCAATAAAGATAAAGATTGAAGTAGATACTTGTCCGCCGTTGAACTTCAAGACGGAACAAAAGCTATTGCTTCAGCCACATTCATTTATGACCCGTTGTTTCACACTTCCGGACCTGTTTGCAGGCAAGATGCACGCACTGGTCTATCGTGCATGGAAGAATAGGGTTAAAGGCCGTGATTGGTATGACTTTGAATGGTATGTACGCCATAATGTTCCGTTGGATTTTACTCATTTGGCAGAACGGTGCAAGCAGTTTAACAATGAGGATATTACTTCAGAGTTATTCAAGGAGAAACTTATTGAACGTCTCTCTACAGCTGATATAAAACAAGTGAAAGAAGATGTATTGCCTTTCGTTCGCAATCCAAAAGAACTTGATATTTGGTCAAATGATTATTTCGTGCAGTTGGCAGGGATGGTAAGAATTGAATAATACAACATTAGGATTTACCCAAGAAATAAACTCTAAAGTACTTATAGCATCAGCATGCCCACACCTTATTCTTATTGACGAAAGCAATCCAAGTACGGTTATACTTATTCATAGTCTTATTATTTTGCAAAGTATTGTGGCAAAAGTTGGATAATCACAAGGAGTTTCACTATCTTTGTATGAATAATATTTTATTTGTTATACAAACAATTATTAGTTTATGAATAATATAATATCGTTTAATTTATCACCCCCGGATGATGTAGCGAAGCAAATTGCCGCTAGAGTAAAAGCACGGAGATTGGAGTTAAATCTAACTCAAGAAGGCATAGCTACAAGATCCGGCCTTAAGTTTGCTACTTACCGTAGGTTTGAGCAGACTGGAGAGATATCTTTAAAAGGTTTGCTTCAAATAGGATTTGCCTTAAATGCGTTATCCGAATTTGACGCTCTTTTTGCGCAAAAGCAATATCAATCCCTAGACGATGTATTAAACGAACAAAATGTTATCCGTAAAAGAGGTAAGAAAAATGAATAATATTAAGCAAATTGAAGTTATATATGATAATCGACCAGTCGGGCGCTTGGCATTGACTAAAGAGGGGTTATGCGCATTCGAGTATTCGGCAGAATGGCTTGGCTCAGGTTTTTCCATATCACCATTCGAATTACCCTTGCGAAGTGGTGTCTTTATAGCCAAACCTCGTCCATTTGAAGGAGGATTTGGTGTTTTCGATGACTGTTTACCTGATGGATGGGGCTTGCTTATTTTGGACAGGTATTTGCAACAAAAAGGTATCAATCCACGGACTTTAACTTTATTGGACCGCCTTGCATTGGTAGGCTCAACAGGACGTGGAGCATTGGAGTTCCGTCCAGATAATAGTGTTATTACAAGAAAGGATTATGTCGATTTCGAGAAGTTGGCACTGGAAGCAGAACAAATATTGGATAGTGATGATTATAGGGGCGAAGGTATTGAGGAGTTTCAAGATCGCGGTGGTTCACCTGGAGGTGCACGACCTAAAATCTTCGTTCGTTATGATAACAAGGAATGGCTGGTTAAGTTCCGTGCCAAGCGAGATCCGCACAATATAGGTATAGATGAATACAGTTATTCGCTTCTTGCCAAGCAATGCGGAATTGAAATGCCGGAAACAAAACTGTTTGAGGATAAATATTTTGGTGTGGAACGATTTGACCGGACACCAAATGGCAAGTTGCATGTAGTAAGCATGGCTGGCCTTATCGGAGCCGATTATCGTTTACCTAGTATTGATTATACACATATATTTCAGGTTTGCTCCATGCTGACGCATAGCGTAGCCGAATTGTGGAAGGTTTACCGACTGATGGTATTCAATTATCTGAAAGGCAACAAGGATGATCATGCCAAGAATTTTGCCTTCATTTATCGTAAAGGGGATTGGCATTTTGCTCCAGCTTATGACTTGCTGCCTAGCGATGGCATCAATGGCTTTCGTACTACTTCAATTAATGATAAAATCGAGCCAACAAAAGAAGATCTGTTTGCTGTAGCGGTAAAAGCAGGCTTGAATGAGAA